>Ga0208695_1003537_pt1 | contig 10502 bp, 13 predicted proteins | sample AD_UKC111_MetaG_FD_184449 | JGI IMG/M metagenome (GOLD analysis project Ga0208695, IMG submission 184449) | Active sludge microbial communities of municipal wastewater-treating anaerobic digesters from Hong Kong - AD_UKC111_MetaG (SPAdes)... | ecosystem: Engineered > Bioreactor > Anaerobic >... | reverse complement strand
GACAAACTACTCGTAATACCAATCGAGGAATAATAATGGGTTTTTGTAACAATTGTGGCGAGTACTGCGAGAAACTAACGAGATGTCTCGCGGATGGTATAGAACTTCTCATTTGCGATGATTGTATTGAGTCACTGAGAGCAGATAACGTATTGGTTTTAGTATGTGATCAATTACTCTCAAACTAATGTTTGAAAAGCTTGCGTTTCAAATCCTTGATTACTCAAGTAGAACACAATAGGCACATTGACAAGTGCCCTAGAAACTATATTTTTTGCAGCATTAAAATCAGCATTCTCAGTATGTCCACAGTGTTTACACTTAAAATTAGATTGAGATTTTCTATTATCTTTCTCAGTATGTCCACATACTGAGCATTGCTGAGATGTATATTGTGGATCTACAAATATTACCGGAATGCCGTTTTCTTTTGCTTTATACTCGATATAGTTTCTTAATTCTCCAAAAGCCCATTTACCTATAACATCATTAAGTTTTCTAGAAGCCGTTTTCTTCGATCTAATGTTAGTTAATTCTTCTAAAACAATAGATCGATCAGTGTCTTTAGCTATCTTAACGATGTCTTTAGAAATGCAATGATTAACATCTTTTTTAAATCTACGTTCTCTACCACTAATCTTTTTGAGATGTTTCTTAGCAGAATATGTACCAACAGATTGTAATTCAGCTCTTAATTTAGCATATCGTTTTCTAACTTTAGTACATTTCTCGCCAGAATATATTTTACCATCAGAAGTAGTAGCTAAATTAACTATCCCTAAATCAATACCAAGAAACTCATTAGTTTCTATTGACTCTGATTCAGGTACATCTATAGTTAGCATTAAATAAAATTCGTTGTTTTGATAAATTAAATCAGATTGTTTATATAATGTAGTTTTAAGATCGAATTGTCTATTATCACCATATTGAATACCAACTTTAGTTCTGCCTTTTAATGTTAAGATCGAAACTAAATTAATCTTTTTGAGATATGAAACAGTATGATGATCATATATTATAGCACCTAAAGATTTAAACTTACATAAAATTTTCTTATCTTTTTTATAACTATCTGCCACTTTAGCTATAACCCTTTCCGAAAACTGTGCAGATAGATTAAATCTTTCTCTAATATTATAATAAACCAAATAATGCAATTTATATTTATTAAATGTTTTCTGTTTAAATGCAATTTGCGAGACATAATCGCAAGCTTCATTAAATCTAATCATAGTTTCTAATAACATATCTTTTTGTTCTCTTGTTGTTATTAGTTTAGATTTAACAGCTATTTGCATACATTACTTATATATACAATATCTCATATATGTAATTTGTGAATGTATAGAGATAATCGTAAAACTATACGATTGGCACATTTACTCCATACAGCTAAAGATCGCATGGTACATCTACATATCTAATTTATAAAACTACAATATCAAAAGCAGATAAAGCAAAAGCCACAAAAACATTAAGGAAATCTCAACCAAAACAGCTATCGCCTAGGTCTGCCGCAAGACGTAGCAAAATATATTAATTTTTTTTGAAATACTAAACCATTAGGTATTTATACCTATAAAGCATTTATAAAATAAAGGAGGAAGATGTAGATGTGTAATAAATGTGTCGAGCCACTTGATCACATAGTACTCGAAATATTATTAGACGCTTCACAGAACGACGAATATCTAAGCCGTCGAGATATATCAGAACAAATCGTACATAATATCCCAGAAGAAGTGTTTCTCGATCAAATTGCATGTTCGATCGAAACGCTCGCGAAGACTTGGTATTTCAAAGGTGGTATGAAGCGAACTCCACATGGACTCGAACCAGCATATCTTATCGACATTGAAAAGACATCACTTAAAACCACGCAAAGAGGCTTTAGCTTATTGGATTTGTAACATCAATATATATTTATAGGGTTAATTCATAATATTAAAGGAGGAATATAAATGGAACTTGTAGTAGGTAGTCAAAAACCACTACCACCACTATCGCTCGAAGACGAACATAAATGGATAGAGTTCTGTAGACATATCCCAGTAAACTCTCAGCTTCTCAAAAACGAAGCGGCGGCGCTTCGTAACCTTCGGGATATTATAGAGAAGCTCGTGCAGTATAACAATGATTGCGGGATATGTAGTGGTGTCGAGCTTGTTAAGTTTCCACTGGAACTTAGCTGCGTGACAAGTAAGCGAGGTAGAACGACACTCGATCCAGTGGAAGTGATTGAATATATAAATCAGCGTTTACAGGTGATTGAAAAGGAGTAAATTTAATGTCAAATATGTTGGAACGATGCGAAGCTAGCGGAAGAGAATTAAAACAGCTTGCGCAAGCGAAAGAAGATATGCGAAATTCTCGTATATATCAATATCTTTGCGAGGATATGGGAAGGGCTAGATGCACATTATACGAATATGAGTTTTTGCGAAATGTATTGAGTGCGAAATGCAGAGATTATAAAGTATCGCAGGCTGCAAAGGGCTCGAATGAGTATATGTTAATCAATATGGCTACTCAAGTATTTGAAAGTGAGCCAGCTTCATCATATAATGGATTTCAACTTCGGGATATTCTTAACTTGGCTACTAGTGATATGTCTCCGGAAACTAAGTTTATAGCCATAGATCAACCGATAATATATAAGCGAATTGAAATAACTAATCCTTGCGAGATTGATCAAAAAGGCAGATATAAATGTATGTTAAATCCATACTACATAAAGCCGGAACGCGCTGGTCGGGATATGTATCATATGGATGACTTTGAAAAATATATCCCACTAACCGATATTATTTTAAGTCATCTAATCGCGAAGAAAGATTCACCGATAGACCCATACATGACAATGGAGTCGTTAATAGACTCGATAATGTCGAAAGATTTTCAATCTCGAATATATCCCGAAGATATTGAACTCTTTGCAAAGCAAGTCGCAAAAACGATTGATGTTCAACGAACCAAGTATTGCTTCAAGATAGATGTTATTCGAGCCGATTCATATTTGAATTATAAATGGAAATACATTAAAGTAAGACCAAAAACGATAGATACCGAATGGTATAAAATGTATGGAAGAATCATACTAAGTTTAGATAAAATAGATCCAAAGAAACTCGATGATATAATTATTCGCGAAATGGCGCAAGCTCATAGACTCGCGTATAACCAATAAGTATTTATATTTACCAATCTTATATATACCTTAAGGTGCTATCGGAGGAGTTTGTAAGATCGGAATAATGAGTGATATACATGAAAATACCTACAGATAAAAGCACTCTATCGGTGTTTCTTCGCGATTATGATGGGCGGAGTCGTAAGACGAGAGGACAGAAGATAGAGATAATGAAGAAGATACTCGATACCGGGACTATCTCGATGAATGGCGAAGAATATAAACTTAATGAAGATGAATATAATTCAATTCGACAGTTATATCACAAGTATATTCTCGGAAAATGGGCATCTGAAATAACACATACAGACATATTAAGAGTGTTTGAAGCGAGAGACGCGAAAGATGGAAAAACTATTCGGGATCTCTCGACGCAGTTTAACTGCACGGATGAAATTATCCGGACTAAGATCGAAACCTTAGTCAAAGATGGTAAGCTGATACGCAGTACTAATCCAGAAAACAAGCGTCAGGGATTGTTTTTCTTGAAGTCGAAGCGTGTTGGTGAAGTTGTCGCGTAATTCGCGATAACTTAAATCTCTTTTTTTCTAAACACAATAGGTTTATATACGCTCTATACCATATATTATCTGATAACATGACAGTTCTTTCAGGTAATACTATCAAACAGCTATGTCTACAAGATCCCCCGCTTATAGACGAATTTATTAACATGGAAACTCAGATTCAACAAAACGGTGTGGATTTTACAGTAAAAAGAATTGAGCGGATTGTAGGGCAAGGACGAATAGATTTCGACAATACATATAGACAACTTCCGGAAGTAGAAACTGTTTCAATACATCAAATCGCGCCAAATGGCGATAAGATGTACGATCTTCCGCAAGGTTGTTATCTCGTAACATTTAATGAGTATGTTAGAATTCCGCGGAACTTGATGTTTCGTTCAGTCTCTCGATCTACGCTCATTCGCTGCGGCGCGAGTCTCGAGTCGGCGATATGGGATGCAGGTTTTGAGGGATATAGTCAGTGTGCATTGATAGTTCACAACGAGCTTGGCATTCAAATTCATAAAGATGCGAGGATAATGCAACTCGTGGTGGAAGAGCTAAACGAGAGCGTAGAAAAGGGATATAATGGTATATATCAGAACTTTAGGAAGTGATTAAATGTCGAGTTTTCTAGAAAAGGTTAGATCTAAAGTGCCAGAGAACGTTCGTCAGAAACTCTTGGCGATTAAAGAGGATGACGATGAATCAGTATCCGCAGTTGGAGAGCCGATTCGCGCCATAAATGTCAATGAAAAATCTGTAACTGTCCCACAGAATGAAGTAGAAACAGTTGATATTAATAAAGTACAAGATATCCCAAAAGCCGAGCCAAAGACTGAGCCAGTTATAAACATCGCAAAAGACGATGAAATCGAGTATAACATTGGTTCGGGATTGAATAGAGTTGAAACTGTAATCGATGCCGAATATCAAATTCCGTATGGAAAAGAGCCTTTCCTCGAAAAAGAACAGATACTCGATGCAATTAAAATCGTAACGCTCGGTAGTTTGAGTATCGATGCGATTTTTGCAATATTACATGTTGGTATTATACCATGTATACTGCTCGTAATTATAGCTTCGCTCGTTCATGCATTCCTTGTGCAAGAATATAACCACCCGACATACGTATAATTTTCGACTGCGAGGGATAGTAATGAAATGTAGGATATGTAACAACGAGTTACATAATACTTTTTATAAAGTTCGGGAGATGATGCTGGGCACCAGAGATGAATTCGATTACTTTCAGTGTAATAACTGCGGGTGTTTACAGATATGTAATATCCCAGAAAACATATCTCAATACTATCCCAAAGACTATTGTGATCATGTAAGGTCGAGTAGTTACATTCGGGATATTATATCGATAATGAAGGATAAATATATTTTCAATAATAACGATAGTTTAAGTCGAGTTCTAAATAAACATATCCCGTGCAAACATGCATATATGTCGAAACTATTAGAATGGAACGATATAAATCCCGAGAGTTGGATACTCGACGTTGGTTGTGGCAGTGGTGAATTTCTAAAGTACTTACATCGTTCGGGATATAAGAATCTTGTCGGTGTCGATCCTTTCGTAGAAAATAGCTGTAAAGATGGTGTCGCGACGCATGGTTGCTCACTAATGGATTTTGCTGGTTATACGAAACGAGAATTTAATTTCATTATCCTGAACCATAGTTTCGAACATATGCCAAACCCACAAGAAGTTCTGGGATATATCAATCGACTATTAACCCAATATGGAACTTGTGTAATACGTATCCCGACAGTGTCGTCGAAAGCATGGGAAACATATAAAGCAAACTGGGTTCAGCTAGACGCACCACGACATTTCTTTTTACACTCGATTAAGAGTATGGAGATGTTGTGTCAAGACGCCGGGCTAAAAATAGTCGATTCGTATTATGATTCGAGTGAGTTTCAATTTATTGGTAGTGAACAATATGCTCGGGATATTCCTTTATATGACGAAAAATCATATTACGTAAATAAGTCAGAATATTCGAAGAATGACATTAAGTCGTTTAAAGCACTCGCAAAAGAATATAACGTTACGCATTGTGGCGATCAAATCGTCTTCAGGATAAAGAAGCTCGCAAATTAAATTTCTCTTTTTTAATTAATTTCTTTTATATAATCCGATAAATACTAGAATCAAAAGGTATTTAAAGGATTAAATCCTATATATGATTGCTTGTGTTATGCTAAAAATCATTGTGCACAAGTAAAACGTATAGAGAAGAGGAGTCTCTATGGATCAGTCAGAAACAATTCCGTGGAAAGAGCCTCTTCTTTTGCTGGTTGGTGCTTCATGTTATTTAAAAATACCGAGTAACGTGAAGCAACAATTTCCGGGTTTGAGAAATCAAAATCCGACGCACAGTATAAAGAAGGTAGGCGATTCTATCGAACTTACATATAGATGGAAAATAGATGAGAATAATAACGTAATCGAAGACGAACAACTCGAGGTACAAAAATGACAATGAGTTTTGAAGATGCATTAAAGATTCGTCCGCCAGAGGACGTAATTAATGAGCTGCGCGATACCGAAACAAAATCAAACTATAATCACGAAATGCTCAAGAAGGCATTTGCGACGATTCTGTCGATGCCAATGCTGGATATGTATACCGACATTAATGATCGTTGTAGAGCAGCGTCAAAAGTCCTTATTGCCCAGCTCGAATCGAGAATGGCAGGTACCGGCGGAAAGCAGTATCCAATGGAGTGTAAAATCATCGATGTGACTGGAATCAATGAATTCGTAAAGGATAGTAAAGTTAAAGAAATTGATCCTAACACGGGCGAGACAAAAGAAGTTGTAAAAACAGAGAGAACAGACAACGCATTTGTCTACGCAATATGCTCTTCACCAACAGAAGGCGTAGACCCAGAACAGGCTCCTTTCACCTCTCCGAAGCTTGGTGTACTGAGGCTTTGGGGCGATGCATGTAAACTTCTGTCAGTTTTCGAGAAAGATAAGACATATCTTATCAACTGTAGCGTGAGCCCGACAGACGATTATTACAAAATGACAAAGAACAATCCCGAAGGCGTAAATCCAATCCCAGACGATGGAACTGCTAAGGTAAAAGACATGATTACGCGGCTTTACGAGCCGTTTGAAGTAGCCGAAGCAGATTATCACATTGGTCAGTATAGGCTCCTTCACTGCAGAATCAAGTCCTGTAGGACATCATTGAACAAGAAGGGCAACAATCAGGGTAACATGACAGTTACAGATGTCAATGCCCAGTTTGGTAAAGCCGAAGTAGGTGCACCCAGAAAGGAACTCAATATCTTGTGGTGGAATGCGCCCGAGTTTTGTACCCAGTATGGTCCGGGATCAGAGGTCTACATAATGCTCGATTTAGTCGATAAACACGATCAGTATGGACTTAGTGGTATAGGACATTTCGTTATACCAATCCTTGGACTTCCGTCTAGGACTGTATTTGATATGCTCGATGCAATGCCAGCCGCAGTTCCAACACCAAAAGCACCTGAACCTTCTTGGCAGACTTCTACACCTACGATTACACAGAAACCAACAGACGATAAAAAATCTCCAAGTCCCGCAGCAGTTGGAAAATGGTAATTGAGGTGGTATGATGGGGCTCAACGATATAATGAAACAGCCGCCGAAATCGTCAGATCAACCACCACAACCACGCACTTCAAGTCACGCGCCGCCAGTATCACATGCACCGAAAATTGTTGCAGCGTCAAAAAAGAAAAAAGGTAGTAGTGAACGAGTTCAGAAAGTTGCATTCATTGGACCCGCTGGCGTGGGTAAAACCCACAAGATCTTTTCATTGATGAAGCACGTGGCGCTGACATATAATTTGAGACCAGAACAAATACGATTCGAGGTAATAGACTTGGACTCTGGGATAGACGAGTTGACGGATCAATCTATTATCCCAGATGAATATCTCGATAGAATATTTATATCGACATGTCAAACATTCTCAGAAGTCGTCGACGCCACGAAAGAAGCATTTCAGCGGCTTCATGAACATAAAGCCGAGCATGGTACTCAGGGTTGCTGGATTATCGTCGATAATATGGAAAAAGCATGGCAGTATCCACAAGAAGATTATTGTCAGGCTGTATATGGTATGAGTCTTACTGAAAGGATGAAAGTTGTCAGAAGGCAGCAACTTGAAGCCAAAAAATATGGAGGTAAAGCCGAAGCGGTGTTTAATCAGAATCTTGATTGGGGAATTATTACACCGATGTATATGGCGTGGGCTAAATTGTTCGAAACCAGCGGTGTAAATTTCCTTTGGCTGTCGCCGTTTAAGACCGTAGAACCAAGAGAAGGTGAAACAGAACAACCAGCCGAAAAATATAAATTCGGTCAGAGTGGTAACAATCAAAAGGTATCTTACATAGTTAAGTTATATTACGACTCCGGCGGTAATAGATGTGCAGATTTCGTAAAAGCTCGTGGTGTAAAAGGTTTACCAAAAAATATACGAAAAACAGAGTGGACTGAAATATTTAGTCAGCTTGACAAACTTGAAGAAATCGAGAATAAACAAAGGTTGGTAGATCTACAGCGCGAAAATTATGCTTCTAAAAAGCCCACTACAGCCGATAATAACATAGAACAAGACGATAGTTACGTCTCGGCAGATGACTTCGATAATATATCCTCAAAAGAAATCAATGAAACGGATGCCGTACCGATAGAAAGTAAGCCAATAGATGAGCCCACCGAATCACCGGCAGATTTTGGTTGGTAAATAATTTCGGGATATTCTAACTATCCCGAAAACTTTACGAATCATTGTATGTAACCAAACTTTAATATACGAACCGAGCATTTAAATATGTTGTAAAGGAGTACATAAAATGTCGATAACAATTCAAATTATGCAGAGTGATTTCGTCGACGCTATTAGAAAAATGGCATTACCGACAGTTGCACAGAAAGACTCTTATTTCTTTGCCACTATCGCGCCAAAGATATATCCCGACGGAAGAATGGAATGGATTGCAAAGTCTACAAACGTAACTGCATGGGTAAGAGTAAGATATACAATGCCAACAGGCGTTACTGAACCAATTCGCATTCCGATGGATGTAGGACAGTTCTTACAGACGCTGGAACTTTTCAGTGGCTCAGATCTTATCACATTTGTGCACGATCCAGAGAACGGATTAAATATCTTCTCAAACAGCGAGGATGGTAATGGAAGAACGATTAAGATGCCAACCACTGTGCAGTCTGCAGTTATAAAAGATATGTATGATTCTTTCCCGGTAAGTCTCGAAGAAGGTACAGAAGTTATTCTGCTTAAAAGTGGACAGCTTAGACCAAATGTGTCTGGAACATGTAATATCAAACTCTTCAATGATTTGATTTCAAACACCGCTAGAATATCTGGCAAGACTAAGAAAGAGGATGTTTCCCCGGTATATCATATCTTTGTGGATGAAACTCTCAAACAGATCAAAACAGTTGCAGGTAGCGAAAGGGATAGAAATAGTAAGGTTATCACCGATGTCATGATGCATGAATCTGTAACTGGTACTGGCTCACTTCACTATTCGCTTGGTTTCGCCGACATTTGTGGCGTGCTTTCTGGTGAAGTTACGTTCCATGCAGTAGATAAAGGACCGCTATGGCTTATGCAGGATACCGATAGAGTAATCACAAGATACCTTATCCCGCCGGCAACTTATAAAGAATAATTGAGGGATATAAAATGTTAATGAATGTTGGCCCGCTGACAATATCAGCGGCACATTTTATTCACACATGCGATAAAGATTCTCCGTGTCAGAGATTACACGGTCACAACTATATCGTGAATGTGACTGTCTCGGGTGAACCTGATGATTGCAGTTGTATGCTAATCGACGCGAATATCGTTAAAAAAGTCGTAGACAAATACGATCACAAGACGATTGTCGCAAAAGGTTGTGTTCAGTTTGATGGCAACTTCGTTCTGGGATATAGTTCAGATAGATTTCTCTCAGTAGTAAATCCCACGACTAAAAAAGCGTATATAATACCCGAATCCGATTGTTATATAGTTGATATACCGTCAACATCTGCCGAATGGCTCGCAAAAGCAATTGCTCGGGATATTCTTGCGGTTAATAATAATAATGTTAATTATGTTGAAGTAACGCTTAGTGAGACCCCGAAGCTGAACATTACAGCTCGCGAAAACTCAAATCGCGCGAGAACAATGACATCTTCTGTAGCTACATCAACAAAAGTATTACCGACGGCAGATGGCATTGGAATGTGTATATATCTCGGTAAAATCCCAATAAGTGACATAAATACATGCGGTGCTCAAATACACGAAGCAATTAACAAATTTTTCGAAGCGGGTGGTAAATAATGGAGAATGAAACAGAAGAAGTAGGAGAATATGATGACGGCGATATTGGAGACTATGGCGAAGAAGAAATCGAAGAGCCATCTTATGAAGAGTCGTCTCCAGATATACCAATGAGAATTGCTGAAGCATATCTCTCGATACAGGGCGAAGGGTTATATATTGGAGCGCCGTCAACATTCATAAGATTTTATGGATGTAATCAGTCATGTCTTTGGTGTGACACGCAAAATATTAAAGCAGATCCTCGTTGGAACATAGAAACAATTACAAAAATGCTCGATAAACATGTTAGGCGAGGATATGATATTGTTATAACTGGCGGAGAACCTCTAATTCAGCCAGAAGCCGTGACATACATGATTAACACCATACTTGAATTTAAAGAAATGTATGGTAGCGAAACAAATATAACTGTCG
>Ga0208695_1003526_pt1 | contig 10519 bp, 8 predicted proteins | sample AD_UKC111_MetaG_FD_184449 | JGI IMG/M metagenome (GOLD analysis project Ga0208695, IMG submission 184449) | Active sludge microbial communities of municipal wastewater-treating anaerobic digesters from Hong Kong - AD_UKC111_MetaG (SPAdes)... | ecosystem: Engineered > Bioreactor > Anaerobic >... | reverse complement strand
GGGTCTAAAAACAGGAAATATGTACCAGTAATTTCTAAAAAGTTTATGAAAAATTGAGTAAACTTTATATCTGAAGTTGGGGAAAAGTAATCCGGCCAAAATGGGGAAAATTAAATCGGCTTTGACACTTACTGCCATACTCAGGAATCATTCAGGGATTATTGACATTATAGTAGGCGCTTTCACTCTGATTTCTCTTTATCTGATATTATTCTATAGGCCGAATCTACCAGAAAAACAGTTTCTTGCAGGTATGTTTCTTGTAGTATTATCCGGTACGCTCATAAGGCTTCTCTTAGCTTATTCGTACTACGGAAATTATGATATGTATTCATATGATATAGTAAGGGAAATCGTTGCAAGCGGAGGAATGTATATGCTTCGACTAGAAGGTATGATTATACCCCAGCTTGGTTCAACGTCATATGTATTTTGGGGACAATAAACACGTTTATTCCTATAGTTTCATTTCATATTAAGAGGGTTTCTAACCTGACATTGTCAGATTTACTCCTTTTCCCTGATTATCCTTCATTTTCATCCAACCTTATCCCCAACTTTAAAAAATTTTCATTCCATTGTTATGTTTCTGTTTTCAAGTTCAGTCAGTAACGCTGGATTTTCTCCATAGAATCCATCCATTGTGACATAGGAGAAAGGGATTTCCTCATTTATTGCATTATCAATCATTTCCAGTTCAAGTTCATGCCTGGTCTGAAACTTTATCATTTCAGAAGGTATTTTCGCCTTCAAGCAACGTTCTTTATCTTCAAGCCAATTTTTCCGAATCCATCCCCTGCTGCTCAGGCGTTGATGTCCGCCAGCCTTCGGTAGGCCAGTATGCGGCTGACTCACTGACTGGAGCCGATTCGTTGCCAGAATCGGGAGTCTCAACACAACTAGAGGCTGTGAGCAGAACCAATAAAAACGCCAGTAATCCGATAAATTTCGAATTTTCTGCACTCCTCATAACCTTGTTCTCCAATAGCCCAATATTTGATATTTTCCAGAAAAATAGAGGCAATATACCCTGAATTATAAAGAATATGTTTCCTGAATATATAATATGCATTAAACACAAAAACCCAAACCTTTCCCCGGGGAAAAGTAAGGCAGTTTAAAGCAGAATGTGAAAAAATGTTTGTCCAATACCACAAAGAGATTATTCCAGAAATTGTCGCAGGAATGGAAAGAAAATGTCCAGGTGATAATGTGCTTGAAGCATACAAAATGGCAAATTTTTTCTTTTTTTCGATATAGTCACATAAAACATAGCGACTTTTTGCACCAGGCAACAGACAAATGCAGGATTTTTATATATATGTACCAGATACTTCGGAAGAACGGTATCACAATGAGCCAGTATGTTTTCCTCTTCCCTCACATCATTGGGCAGAACGGTTTCAAGCTTCCTTCTGCCCTTTCCCCATTACCTCTTTAAAAAACGAGATTTTTCCCAATAAAATCCCTTACCCTTTATAATTAGGTCTGAAACAACGTTCTCACAAGAAAAGTTAATGTCTGGTGGCAAAATAGAAGGGTAAATATTAACTTTGGAGCTGAAAAAAGAATTAATGGGAGGGGAGGGGATTCGGGCCCACGAAATCCTTCGATGCAGATCTCAACTCCAATTTGATCTATAAAGTTGTCCTTACCAAGAATTGTAATCAAATTTTTTTGTTTTAGAGTATTGTTGCCGACGTGCATTAAAACTAAACCATTTTTTTTCTTTTATATTGTCTATTTCTTTAAAAGATACTCGATATACGAAATATATATTCTGCTGTGTTTATAAATTACGCAATATATACTGATTAATAATTAATTTTAGCTTTATTAAGCAAAAAATAAAGATGTACTCCCAAAATTTAAAAAATATTTGCTGATGGATATCACACATATACTCACATTTAGATATTTTAAAACATCATCATATTTGCCAATTTATCCAAAAGCTCCTTTATTCTTTCTTTTAAATAAGTTTTCGGGAGATTTTCGTTGTCAAGAGTCATTGATTATTGACAAGAGTAGATTCAAAGAAGCATAAGAAACATGCTTAGAATTATGGAATAAGCTCTCAAAACAAATATGTGTTGCCTAAGTATTTTGCAACGATCCTTTGAAAAATATAGTAAAATGAGCGAGCAATTATGCAAAGAAACAGCAGTGAAAGAGTCATGATTATAGTGACCACATTGCTGTTACCAAAATGTAATACAGTAAAGACAGAAAAGGCAACGATAATAGTGAATAAAAGAACTGATGCAGATAATGTGAGTATGCTTGCTGGATAAACTTTACCTGGAGTGGGATATAATGAAATATATAAAGTGGACTGTATTTGGTATCGTTACTCTAATGGGGCTGACTGCCTTATCTATGATCGTCTCTGCTGCACCTATTGTAATCGATTTTGAAGATTTAACGACTGGTGGGCCAGGGCAAGGTGGCCAAGTTTTGGTTTTCCATCAATATGCTAACAAAGGAATCACTTTTAATGATCCTTTTGCTCTTGATTATTCAAAGGGTATTCCCTTAAAGGACTTTGCGCATTCAGGTACAAAAGCCATTGAACAATGTTATAGCAAAGAGTTCTGTACTACTCCTATTGAAATGAATTTCACTGCTGGACAGAAGCGCGTAAAAGTCTGGGTAGGATACAGTGCGAAGCTTGCTTACCAGAGAACAGTTATATTACATGCTTTTGATTCGGCAGGCGCACAAGTAGGTCAGGCAACAGCGACATTCCAACCTGGCAATGCCCCCATACCAATTCAAACACCCATGGAGGTCATCTCAGATAGTGCAAATATTTATAGCGTGACCATAAATTTTGCACCTTCACCTACTTATGGCAAATTGGAAACAAATAGCTTGGCAGTCGATGATGTTGAGTTTGATACAGCCGGACCAGCGCCACCATGTTGGAGCTACCAACCCCCGATTGTGAAGCTTGTCCAGCCTGTAGGGCAAACTATACAGTTCAATGAATTCAGTATTCAGGGCGGTACAGTTTTCACGACAGCTCAACTTGAAAATGCTACACTAATTATTACCGGGGCAGGTGGCAGCAACTCTTTAGATCTCTTAAGTACCGGTTTAATCTCTCGCAACGGCGGCACTTTTCCTGCTACGCGAATCCAAGATATGTTGTTCCCAGGTCCCAACACTATTACAGTCAAAGTGCAAGATTGCAAGTATTCTAGCGAGAACAGTACAACAGTAATATTCGAACCAATTACAGGTACTATTAAGTGCATTGGATTGGAGGTCACTCAAGGAATACAGGATATGGAAAATACTGTTCCATTAATAGCGGATAAGCGCACATTTGTACGAGCGTATCTACGAATAGAAGGACCAACAATTGAAATACATAACGTAAGTGGTACTCTCTGGGGAGCTCGTCCCTTAAATTCGGGATATCCTCCAGTTTTAGATTATCCCCTTAAACCATATGGTGTAGAATCGATGAATCAAATTGTCGTCGATTCTTCAACCGACATCATCACTAAGCGAAGGAATACAGACGCAAGCTTAAATTTTGAGCTGCCGCCAGAATGGATAACAGAAGGAAGATTGCACCTTTCTCTTGGTCTTAATAGCAAAGGACATCCCTTAGGGAGTCTCAATGATGGATGCGACAACTTAGATTCTCAGGGTTTTCCGGCTATTCTCAAATTCGAGAAAGCTCCCCCAGTTGAGCTAGTACTGTTTAATGTCCCGTACACTGTGAGCAATGTAACATACGAGCCAAGACAAGCCGATTTTGATTTACTACATTCTTGGCTGCAACGCGTGTATCCTACAGACAGAGTAATCATTAGCCAAAGTACAATATCCACTTTTAAAGATAAAAGACCAGGCATAGACTTCACAGCTGATCATGTGAATATTCAGCTTTGGCTTACCCGTATATTTTCCGTCTTTAGCGGAAATATGGTAGGCTCGGAAGTGAAGTACTATGGGCTTGTAAACGATACTGGTGGCTTCATGATAGGCAGCGCTATGGGGATCCCAAGTGACATAGCTTCAGGACCAGCAGGTTCTGGTTCTTACGGTTGGGATACTGATGGCTCCTATGCTGATTGGTATGGTGGTCATGAGATCGGGCATATGTATGGGCGAAGTCATCCTGGTTTTGGTAGCGATACTGAAGTTAAACTAGGTCTAAAACCATGTGGCACTACTCAAACAAGTGATGATTCCAAATATCCATTTCCCAATGGTTACATTAGCGGACCTGACATGCGCTTCTTTGGATTCGATGCAGGGGACCCGGGAAACGGAATTCAAATGGCTGTTTATGATCCGGCTATCTGGACAGATGTGATGACGTACCGTTGTAACGAATGGATCTCGAATTATACATACGAAGGCATTCTGGATAATTTGAAAATTTTGGATCAAAAAGGTCTGATTAAAAGCAAGCAGTTTCTCCTGGATAATGTGGGTTCTGATTCAAACGATAGCCTGCTGGTTCAAGGTATAGTAAATCTGACAGATAATAGCATCGAGCTTTTGCCCTTCATGCACCTTCCTAATCTTGAGCTCACTCCCCGACCTGATAATGGCTCATTTAGTATTTCTTTATTCGACGGTACAGGAGAAAGACTGGCGAGCTATCCGTTTGAGCCTAAAATCGGTACGGATATCCCAGAAAACGAGAGCAAGTCTGCATTAATTGCCGAGGTTATCCCTTACATTGAGGGTACAAGCCGAATAGTAATAACCAAAGATGGTCAGGAATTAGCTTTCCGCAATGTAAGTGCCAACCCCCCGCAAATTGAAATTATATACCCTAACGGAGGTGAAGAATTGGATGAAAACACGGTTAATGTTTCATGGCGGGCAAGCGACGAAGATAGTGATCAACTCACCTATACTATATTGTACAGCGCTGATGCAGGTGAGACATGGCAAGCCGTAGCTACAAACCTTGAAGAAATGAATTATACAGTGGATCTACAAGAATTGCCAGGAAGTAACAGTTCACTATTCAGCGTCATCGCAACAGATGGGGTCAACACCGGAAAGGATGAATCCAATGCTGTCTTTTATGTGCCGAATAAAGTTCCACAAGCTCAAATTATCTCTCCCGGTGATAATTCTTCATTCTCCGATATGCAAACAATTGTACTTGTCGGTGAGGCATTTGATCGTGAAGATGGCTACTTAGATGACAAGTCAGTTCAATGGAGTTCAGACAAGCAGGGCGTACTGGGCTTCAATAGTTCAATTTCTGCTACTGAATTGATGCCTGGTGATCATACAATAACTCTGACTGCTAAAGATAAAAATGGAGCAGTGACTAATGCAAGCATCCGAGTTCATATCACTCAGGTTGCTCCTGTTGCAGATGCTGGCCCCGACCGCGTGGTTACAGTTGGTAGCACTGTGCAATTAAATGGTAGCAACTCAAGCGGTTTCGAGCCTCTATATTATAAGTGGGAGATTGTATCTAGGCCTGAAGGTAGCCAATCAAATATTTCGAATACTAACACCTCTCAGACTGAGTTCATCCCTGATTTTTTTGGCGAGTATGTAATTCAACTCTTAGTCAAAGATACTACTGGCGCTGTTGCTATCGATCGCATCACCGTTACAGGTATACCACCTAACGGAACTGAAACTTCGCCGACATATGCATATATTACAAATGCAGGAAGCAACACCGTCTCTGTAATTGACACGGCAACCAACACTATTAGAGCCACGGTATCTGTAGGAAGCAATCCCAATGGAGTTGCAGTCACTCCTGATGGAACAAAAGTATATGTGGCAAACTCCGATTGGGACAATGTCTCTACTATTGATACGATCTCTGTAATTGACACAGCCATAGATACTGTTATAGCCAGAGTGCCTGTAGGAAATAAACCTTGGGGAGCTGCAGCCATCTCGGATGGAACAAAGGTATATGTGACGAATGAAGGCAGCGATACTGTCTCTGTAATTGACGCCACCACAAACAATGTTATAAAATCGGTGCCTGTAGGATCCAATCCTAGGGGTATTGTGGTCAGTCCAGATGGAAAAACAGTATATGTGACAAACTCCGACTGGTGGAACAATATCTCTGTAATTGATACAGTCTTTGCAATTGACACAGCCACAAATACTGTTATAGCCAATGTATCTGTAGGAGATAAACCTTGGGGAGTTGCAGTAAGTCCAGATGGAACTAAGTTATATGTGGCGAATTATGGCAGCAATACTACCTCTGTAATTGACACAGCCACAAACAGCGTTACAGCCACTGTGCCCGTAGGATGGGGTCCAGTTGGAGTTGCAGTAACTCCAGATGGTAAAAAAGTGTATGTAGCGAGCTACCACTATCCCTATTCTGTCTCTATAATTGACACAGCCACAAACACTGTTACAGCCACGGTGAATGTAGGAATGTTTCCTCATGGAGTTGCAGTTACCCCGGATGGAACAAAGGCATATGTGACGAGCGACGGTAGTGACAAAGTCTACGTAATTGACACAGCCACAAACAACGTTACAGGCACGGTGAAGACAGGATCACGTCCGATGTCTTGGGGGCAGTTTATAGGCCCAGCACCAAACATAATAAAGATGTCCACGCCAGTACAGCTTTCCCCAAAGAATGAGTCTGTGTACTCCAATTACCCACGAACGACAACACTTGAATGGAGCCCAGTACCAGGTGCAGTGAGCTATACAGTGGAGGTCGATTGTTATCACTGTTGCCAAGATAATAAATGGTGCACAGATATTGGTAGGACTTGGATGGTTATTCCAGATGTGACCACAACCAACTACACCTTTGACTTTGTTGGTGCGCAACCAGGTCGCTGGCGTGTTTGGGCAGTGAATGCAAATGGGCAAGCAAGTCTCAAAAGTCAGTGGTGGTATTTTACATATAAAATTTAAAATCTTAGGCTCTGTAGAAAACTTATCTCAGTCAGCTGCAAGAGGCTGAAAATAAATAAGTAAAAGCATATCAAGCCATTCAGTTCAAATTAATGGAGATTTTTATTTCAGAGGATTTCTACAGAGCCAAAATATCAGCATCATTATCATTTGCAAAGAAATGGATGGAAACATTCCATCCACAAATTAAAAGTGTACTTTATTGAGTAAAAGATTATAATTTGTATTCAGGTTCATTTATATCCATTGCGGTTTCTCATGTACGTACTTCTTTTTGGATAGTCTTACTCGCACTTATTTTCTTTGACCTTTTCGTGCATGCTCTGAAGATGTTGAGAATTTAAGATGAAGGGTTGAGTATAAACAAATAGATGAAAGGTTGAGTATAAACAAATAATACTAAACAATAATGTCAACTACAACCAACTCTAATAGCGTCAACTTTGGCGAGAAATGATATATGGGAGCGAAGTCTAAACCTGTATGGGAACAGTTCTTAAATCTCATTCTTATGGCCGGGCATGCTGGAAGTTTTCGAGAAATCGATGAGGGCAGGATAATAGCAAAAAGGACAAATCAAAAAGAATATGAGATCTATGCCAGTCCAGGTGAGCTTCGAGAGATTATATCTGCTGTAGAGCGAACAGGTAAGGATAATCAAGAAGTAAGTGATATGGGCGAGAATGTTGTAATAATGCAGAACCTTTTTTATGGTATCCAGGCACAATCACTTCTAGCTCTGGATATAAAAATAGGGAAAAGTACAGCTTCGAGAGCTCAACTATTGGAGTCCGGGGAAAAAAGTAGAGCTGGGGCTTTTTTTAAAGAAATGAAGATGAAGCTTTATGAACATTATACTAGATCTTCTACTCGAGGATGGCGGTTAATTCCAGTAAATGATGGAAATAGGACAAAAATAGGTAGAAATTCCGAGATATTCTTGAGGAAACAACTTGATAGAATAAGTGTGGATAAAGATGCCGTGCTAAGAAGCATTATAAGTCAACTTGATCTAATTAAAAAGAAAATGGAGCGAAGTCAAAAAACATTTATCGCATCCAGTGCCCTGATTGTAATCGATCTTCAGCATCCAGAGGATGTACGTGTAAAGTTGATTGATTTAGCGCATCCTATCGATGTGAAGAATAAACTGTTCCAAAAAGATAAAGAAAATTTTAATGAAGGAATAAATGCACTTATTGATTTTTTAAAAAGTTATGCTGCAGAGTAAGAGGTAAAAATAAAACAGGTTACATAGAAAAGTTACACGAATAGGTATTAATTCACTTAAGAGCTTATCTAAAATTCCTGCTGCTCTAAATTTTATCCATGCACATGGTAAATAAAGCATAGCAAGGTAATTCACGATTTTCTTTTACCATATCAGAATGAGTCTTTTGATCTGTTTAGCCTACTTTCCGCACTATTTTTTTCACACATAATATTTTTCGTACTTTTCTCCCATCAGTTTCAGCACTTTAATGGTTTCTTCATCCAGATTTAACACCTTCTTTATCTTCTTTCCCTCAATTTCAATTTCTAATTCTGTTATTCTTCTGAACAGGAAGAATACCCATTTCATGGTTGGCGTCTGTGTTTTCTTCATAACCTGGTTTCTAATAGCCTCCTTTGTTTCTTCCAATCTTATTCTCAGTTTCCACTCAGCTGTTGAATATAACAATAAACACAGAACCATTACCATTGCAAGTGCTTCGATTCTTGACTGTTTTTTCAGATATACTTCTGACACTCTGAAACTCTTATCTTTAAGGAACCTGAACCCCCTTTCAACCGTTCCATGTTCTTTATAATATTTTAGGAGTTGATCTGGAGTCAACTCCAGATCATTGGTTGCAAGAATGAACCTTCCTAACTTTGCTCTTCTTTCCTGTACTTTCTCCTGATCATGTTTTATCTCTGCTTCTATTAGGTAGAAAGTCTGTACCTCTTCATATTTCCTTGGTCTTCCTTTCTTGTTTTCAAGTCTGTGAGACTTTGTTGCTAATTCAAGTTTCGTGAACTTATACGATTCATTCTCTTTCAACCATTGTTCAGCAGCCATTTTTGCGTCAGCTTCACAGGTAAATTCACGACTAGAAAGCTTTTTAAGGGATTTTTCTGCTGCTTCAAGCTCCTTAATAATCTTTTCATCAAACGTTTTCTCTTCCTTCTTTTTCATTTCATCTGAGCAGAATACAACCCATAACTGTTTAACTCCACTATAACAGGATTTTGCAGTATAGCAAGAATAACGTTCGTCAGAGCATATTTCCAGAATTAAGTCTGCCGTCAAAAGTTCCTTTGCTTCATTGATGGTTGCAGGAACTCTCGATATGAAAAAAGCGTTAGTTCCTATCTCTTTTACATTATCTTCAGTATAAAATGCGCTGTCTGCAACATGGTAGACTCTTTCATCATGATTCAGGTTCTGTGTTAGTTCCTTTATGGTTTTGATGAGAACTTTCTTATCTGAACTGTTGCCGTCTAATGCTCTTACAAAAAGAGGAATTCCTTTCTGGTTAGTAACCATGGAAATGGAAAAACGAAGCAGGTCGACTCTCTTGTCTTTAGGATGACCGTAAGTAATGTTTATCGTTTTGCCATCATCATGGTTGTCATAGTCACCGTAAACACTGAAGTTTGTAGTGTCTGTATGACAAAAACGGGGGTTAATAGGAACATGATTCATAGCTTGCAGAATTATATGGTTAAAGAGTTCAGTTGCTCCATATTCCTGGATTTTATCCAGGGTTCTGCCAAAAACATCATCATTAAGGTGTTCTGGGAGAACACCTTCTCCCAGTAACCTTTAAGTGGATAAGTTTAGGACTTACGCAGTTGAACTGAATAATCAACTGCGTTAAACCTTCAACTGTTTAAATTAGTGATTTAATAGTAATGCCTATTGATCTTGATTTCAAACCTCATGTGCGTAAGTCCTAAAGTTTTCAAAAAAAGCAGGAAACAGGTAAAAACGACGTTCAGTAAACCCTAAACCGTTAATGCACATTGCCTTAAGAACAGTAGAATGAGGGATGTTGTGACCACTTTCCTTGGGGAGAAGAGTATCAACAATATCGGAAATTCCAAGTTCATCAAATACGCCAGCAATAAGGCCATAATGACCAAGATGAGTTGTGGATTCGGAGCTAGGGGAGAGAGTCATCAAGGTAAAATGGGAAGAGACTTTATAAAAAGTACTTGCATGGTTTAAAAAATATAAAATTCAGAAATTTTACTGCGGAAAGTGCGTTTAGCCAATAATGTACCCTTTCCAAATCCGTTTTCTTACATTAAAACCTTGTATTTCTATTCTTATGTTTTCCTCTTACAAGCTTTTGATATGGGGATTATAACCTTATTCTTTAACCAATTCTCCGAAAGCAGGAAAGTCATATCCTCTGTCCATACACATATTATCTAACCTACCTAAAACGAAAATAATTTACTTTCGGATAAGCACGCACCATCTGCGGTTATTTACATGAGGTCTTCCCCGGGGAAAAGTAAGGCAGTTTATCTAACTTCAGAACTATTAACGGGTTGAGCAAGATGTCAGTAGATCAGATCCCAATCGGAAAATTCTCCCTTATGACCCGCCTCTCCCAGAAAGCTCTCA
>Ga0208695_1003520_pt1 | contig 10532 bp, 12 predicted proteins | sample AD_UKC111_MetaG_FD_184449 | JGI IMG/M metagenome (GOLD analysis project Ga0208695, IMG submission 184449) | Active sludge microbial communities of municipal wastewater-treating anaerobic digesters from Hong Kong - AD_UKC111_MetaG (SPAdes)... | ecosystem: Engineered > Bioreactor > Anaerobic >... | reverse complement strand
GCGCGGCGCAGCCGACCGGGAAGCCGGCGAGGAAGCGGAAGGAACCGACCGGGACGCCGGTCCCCGCTGCGGCGACGTCGGCCGCGAAGCCGGCCGCTGCGAAGCAGTCGACCGCCGCGAAGAAGCCCGGCGCAGCGAAGCAGCCCGCCGCGAGGACGCCCACCGTCAATCCGCCCGCCACGACACCGGCCGCCAGGACATCGACCGCGAAGAAGCCGACCACGGTCCGCACGACCGGCACCCGGGCCTCCTCCACGGCGGCGACCCCCGGGAAAGCGGCCCCGAAGAAGTCCGCCGCGAAGAAGTCCGCCCCGGAGACGCCTTCCCGGAAGAGGTCCGCCTGACGCGGGCCCGCCGGCCCGCGCCGGCGCCGGTCACTTCAGGTACTTCTCCCCGATCGGCGCGATGTCGCGCAGGTCCTCGGCCATCTCCTTCGAGAACGCCTCGGCGCTGTTGAACACCGGCACGCCGCCCTGCGTGTCGATCGACGCGAGCACCTCCTGCTTCGTGCCGGCCTTCGCGATCGCCGACGAGATCGCGTTCACCACGGCGTCCGGCGTGCCCGCGCGCACCATCACGCCGTACCAGGTCTGCCCGAACTTGATCGGATAGCCGGCCTCCGCGAAGGTCGGCACCGAGGGCAGCCGCGGGTAGCGCGCCGGGGTGCCGACCCCCAGCGCCTTCGCGCGGCCGTCCGCGTGCAGCGGCACCCCCTGGTTCGCCGACGTCAGCGCGACGTCGATGTGTCCGCCCAGCAGGTCGGTCACCATCGGTGCGGTGCCCTTGTACGGCACGACCGCGGCCTTCGCGAGTCCGCCGAGGTCGGCCAGCTGGCGCGCGGCGAGCTGCGCCGACACCGTCGCCGCGCCGAAGCTGCACGGCTTCTCGGCCGCCCGACAGCGGTCGAACAGCTCGCGCATCGAGCCTGCCGGCACGTCGCCCTTGACCAGCGCGACGATCGGCGTGCTCGCGAGCTTGGTGACCAGCTTCAGGTCGGTGCCCGGGTCGAATTTCACCTCCGGCATCGACCAGCGCCACAGCAGCATCGCGTTCAGCTGCACCAGCAGCGTGTGGCCGTCGGCCGGCTGCTGCAGCACGCGCTGCGTGCCGATCCAGCCGTCCGCGCCGCCGCGGTTCTCCACCACCACCGGCTGGCCCCACTGCGCCGCCAGGTCCTTCGCGAGCAGCCGCGACAGCGCGTCGGTGCCGCCGCCGGCGGCATAGGGGACGACGATCGTGACCTGGCGCGAGGGGAAGGGCTCGGACTGCGCGCGCGCCGCGCCGGCAACGGTCGCCAGCCCGGCCGCCACCAGCACCGCCGCGACCGTGGCGGACGACGCGATCCTCCTCGCACGCCCCGGGCCGAACATCGGGCCCGCGCTCATTTCGTCCTCGCCCGGTCGCGGATCGCGTTCCACTCGTCCATCCCGAAGCGACGGAAGCCCGCCGCCACGTCGCCGATCGGCGTCGGCATCCGGCGCGTGGCCTTCACCTCCGCGAGCACCGAGTCGAAGGTCGCGATCGCCGAGCGGAACAGCAGCCCGGGCAGGATCGAGATCCGGTAGCCCATCGCCTGCGCGTCGTCGAGTCCGACCTGCGGCGTCTTGCCGCCCGAGACCATGTTCAGCAGGCACGGGCCCTTCACGCGCTTCGGGATCGCCGCGACCTCGTCGAGCGACTGCGCGGCCTCGACGAACGCGACGTCGGCCCCGGCCTCGAAGGCCTCGTTCATCCGCGCGACCGCCTCGTCGAGCCCGGACACCGCGCGCGCGTCGGTGCGCGCGACGATCACGAAGTCCGGCGAGCGCCGCGCGCGCACCGCCGCCTCGATCTTCGAGGCGAACTCGTACCGGGGCACGATCTCCTTGCCGTCGAGGTGCCCGCAGCGCTTGGGCGACACCTGGTCCTCGAGCTGGATCGCGGCGACGCCGCGCTGCTCGTACTCGCGCACCGTGCGCGTGACGTTGAGCTCGTTGCCGTAGCCGGTGTCGGCGTCCGCGATCAGCGGCAGCTCGACCGCGCCGGCGATCCGCGCGGCGTTTTCGACCATCTCGGTCATCGTGACCAGCCCGAGGTCGGGATAGCCGAGCGACGCGGCCGTGCCCGAGCCGGTCATGTACATCGCGGAGAAGCCGGCCTGCTGGATCGTCAGGGCCGAGATCGCGTCGTAGGCGCCGGGCGCGACGATCATCTCGTCGCGGGCGAGCAGCTCGCGCAGGCGGGAGGCGGCGGACATGGGGGTCTCCTCGTGGGGGGGCCGGCGCGCGGCGCGCGGGGCCCGACGAGGCAGAGTAGGAGCGTGGCGGAGGGTTGGCAATCGGGCGGTCCGGGAAAGGCCGCTTCGATCGCGCCGGACCGGCGGGCCGATGCCCGACCGGCGCGCTGACGGATACCGCCCCGCGCGGACAGCAGCGAGGCGGCGGCGACGGCGGCGAACGGCCGAACCTGACCGGATCGGTTCAGGACACCGTTCTGCCGAATGCGCAGGTCGCTCGTGTTCGACGCGGCTTGTATGTTCAGGCCTGACCAGCACGGTAGAGTCCGATCACCGCTGAGGTGACCGGACCGGACCGTGCAGCCTGAGCCCGGCTGGGGCCGTCGAGTTCGCTCGTAAGCCCGTCTCTGAGTCGATTGCGCATGGACTCCGTGCTGGTCTTCCCGATGCCCGAACGGTTAGCAGAGCCGCTGTCGGCGAGCTCGCATGCACAAGCAAGGGTTACGAAGACCATGTCTGGATCATCCGTGATGGTGGGCATCGACGTCGCCAGCGAGCACGTCGATGTGGCGGCGATCGGTGCCGAACTGCCGGCTGCGCTCGCCCGAGTGAGCAACGACGCCGATGGCCACAGCGCGCTGGCCGAAGGCCTGGTACGCCTGGCCCCGGGTCTGGTGCTGATGGAGGCCACAGGCGGCTACGAGGCGGCGCTAGCGTGCGCGCTGCAGGCCGCGGGACTTCGGGTTTCGGTGATCAACCCGAGGATGGCGCGCGACTTCGCCCGCGCGATGCAGCGGCTGGCCAAGACCGACCGCATCGACGCCGCAACGCTCGCCGAACTCGCCGAGGTGCTGGCGCGCCGGCCCGATGCCGAGCGGTTCATCCGCCCGCTCACCGAGCCCGAGCAACAGGACCTGGCGGCGCTCGTGACGCGCCGCCGGCAGCTGATCACCATGCAGCTCTCCGAGCGTCAGCGGCTTCGGCTGGCGCGCCCCGTGGCACGCCCGAGCATCGAGGCGATGATCGAGGCGATCAAGCGTCAGCTCGACGACGTCGAGGCCGAGATGGCCCGCCACGTCGGGCAGCACCACAGTGCCTTGGCCAAGGTCCTGCAGGGCGTGGCCGGCATCGGCAAGGTGGCCGCGGCAACTCTGATCGCCGAGCTGCCCGAACTGGGGCGCCTGAACCGGCGCCAGATCTGCGCGCTGGTGGGCGTGGCCCCTTACGCCAACGACTCCGGCTCGAGCCGAGGACGACGGCGGATTGCAGGCGGGCGCTTCGAGGTACGACGCACGCTCTACATGGCCACCCTCACCGCGACCCGCCACAACGCCCCGATCCGCGAGTTCTACGAGCGCCTGGTGACCGCCGGCAAGCTCAAGAAGGTGGCCCTGATCGCATGCATGCGCAAACTGATCACCCACCTCAACGCCATCGCCCGCGACCACCTCAACGCTCCCCATCGGCCCGCGATCGCTTGACCGAAGACACGGTTACTCAGCGGTCGGTGAAGCGAAGGTGCCCGTCCGCGTCGATCCGCCAGGGCGGGGGACGGTCGCGCGGATCGGCGCCGATCCGTGTCGCGTCCTCGGCGCCCGGAGCGGCCGACGTCACGGGCGCCGAGGGGATCGACGGGTACGACGGTGTCGCCGCCGTCGCGGTCGCTGTCGCGGTCGCTGTCGCGGTCGCGACGGCGTGGGGCGGCCCGTCGACCGGCATCGGCGGTCCGGCGAAGCCTTCGCCCATCGCGAGCGCCGCGATCGAGATCGCGCAGGCCACGCCGACGTGCAGCGCGACGAACACCGCCGTGACGCGGTGATCGTCGGCGTCCCGGCGCCCGCTCACGTCGTCCTCGCGGTGCGGCGGGCCGGGGGCGGCGGGGCCGCGGCGTCGCGAGCCCCGGCCGCGCACCGGCAGTCCTGCGGGCGGGCGGCGTCGCTCGTGTCGATCCGCGGCGGTGCCGCGTCCGGGGGCGCCGGGCGCGACAGGCCGACCTGCAGCCCCGACCAGACGACCCAGGCGCTCACCGCGAGGGCGGCGCCGATGTTGACGTGCGTCATCACGCGCATGACGCGCTCGTTCGGTTCCATGGAAGCTCCTGAAGGTCGCGGCGCGCGAGGCGTCGCGACGGAACGGCACGACCCGCGGGGCACCCGGGCCCCGCACGTCGCGGACGGTCAGCGGATCAGGAGAACGGCGGCGGCGCGCGCGGCTGTGCGCTCGTCCACGCGTGGAGCGTGCGCGGCGCGAACAGGAAGGCGGGCGGGCGGGCCTCGGCCAGGCCCGGCAGCAGCAGCACGGGCGACGCGACCGGCGGTGCGTGCAGGACCGGTGCGTGCGACCCGCAGAACGGGCAGTGCTCGAATCCGTGGGTGCCCGACGGCGCGGACTGCGGATCGGCGGCGCCGTCGGGCGCGGCGACGAGCCGCATGCCTTCGGCGGTGCAGATCTCGATCATCGAGCCCGCCCGCTGCGGCCCGAGGACCGCGGAGATCGCGGGCGCGATCGCACCGGCCAGCAGCACGAGCGCTGCGAGCAGGGAGACCAGGCGTCGATGGCTGCCGGAGATCCGCATCGGGGCGGAGTATAGACGCGGGTCGTTGCGCGAGTCGATCCGCGGGCGACACGGGCGTGCACCGAACCGTCCCCCGGTTTGGTAGGCTCCGTGCCATGGTCGTGGCCTCGTCCGCATCGCGTCGCATCACCGCCTGGGTCGCACTGGTCGCTCTCCTCGCGGCCGCGCTGCTGCCGGCGCTGACGCACGCGATCGGCCCCGCGCGGGCGTCGGTCGCGTGGGCCGGCGACGTCTGCACGGCGATGGGCCCGAACGCGTTCGTGCCGTCCCGGCCGGCCGGGCCGTCCGGCTCCGACCCCGCCGCACCCGCGAGCGGGGGGGCGCACGCCGAGCACTGCGCGCTGTGTGCGCTCTCCGGCATCGCCCTCGCGCCCGCGCCCGACGCCGCCGGATGGCGGCCTCGGGTCGCCTCGTCCGAAGGTCGCGTCGCGCTCGTGGCGACGATGCCTTCGGCACCGGCCGCCTGGCCGGCCGCCCGCCCGCGCGGCCCGCCGGCCTCCGCCTGATCCGCCGCGTCCCGTCGCTCGCCGCGCCTCGCGCCGGCACGCCCGACGGGCCCTGATCCAGGCCGCCGCGCGCGCCGACGCGCGGCCCTCGGGAGCCGACCTCGTGACGATCCTCGCCCGCGTCGCGCACTGCGCGACCCCCGCCTCGCGGCCCCTGGCCGCGACCCTCGCCCTCGCGGCGGCGCTCGCACTCGCGCCGTCCGCCGCGACCGCGCACGACTTCAAGGCCGGCGGCGTGGTCATCGACCACCCGTACGCGACGCCCACGCCCGCGGGCGCACGCACCGGTGCCGTCTACTTCCGCGCGCTGCGCAACGGCGGGCGGGAGGCCGATCGACTGCTCGGCGCGCGCACGACGGTCGCCGCGTCGATCGAGATCCACCGCGGCACCGTCGACGCGAACGACGTGATGCGGATGCGGCCGATCGACGCGATCGAGCTGCCGCCCGGCGCCGCGCCGAACCTGCGGCACGGCGGCGAGCTGCACCTGATGCTCGTCGACCTGAAGGCGCCGCTGAAGGAGGGCGAACGCTTCCCGGTCTGGCTGCGCTTCGAGCGGGCCGGCGAGCGCGAGGTGACGGTCTGGGTGCAGCGGCCGCGCGACGGCGGTTCCGGTGGCCATCGGCACTGAGTGCCGCATCCGGCCGCCTCGCGATCCGGCGAGCACCCGCAGGTCCAGGTATCCACGCATCCACGCAATCGACCCTCCAGGAGTCCGACCCCATGAAGCCTTCCGTCACCACCGCGGCCCTGTCCGCACTCCTCCTCGCCGCCTGCGCAAACGCGCCGGCCCCGACCCAGGGCGCCGCCGGCACGATGCCGGTCACGCTGCGCTTCGCCGCGCAGGTCGCCGGCCAGCCGTTCGAGTGCGGCCGCAGCTACGGCGCGATCGGCACCACGAAGTCGAGCATCACGCCGAGCGACTTCCGCATGTACGTGAGCGAGGTGCACCTGATCGACGCCGCAGGCCGCGCGGTGCCGGTGGCGCTCGCGCAGGACGGCACCTGGCAGCGCGGCGACGTCGCGCTGATCGACTTCGAGAACGGCGCGGGCCCGTGCCGCAACGGCACCGCCGCGACCAACACCAGCGTGCGCGGCACCGTGCCCGCCGGCACCTACGCCGGTGTGCGCCTGACGCTCGGCGTGCCCTTCGCGAGCAACCACGGCGACCCGACCGTCGCGCCCGCGCCGCTGAACACCACCGCGATGTTCTGGACCTGGCAGGGCGGCTACAAGTTCCTGAAGTTCGACGCCGCGACCACCGGCCGGCCGGCGCTCACCGCGCCGCCCGCGGCCGACGGCGGCGGCAGCGCCTCCGGCTTCTCGGTGCACCTGGGCAGCACGATGTGCGCGTCGCCCGCGCGGACCCAGCCGCCCAGCGCGTGCCAGAGCCCCAATCGCGTGACGGTGCGGTTCGACCGGTTCGACCTCGAGAAGAACGTCGTCGTCGCCGACATCGGCGCGGTGCTCGCCGGCGCGAACGTCGACGTCAACGCGCAGGGCACCTCGCCCGGCTGCATGAGCTTCCCGAAGGACGCCGACTGCCCGCCGGTGATGGGGGCGCTCGGCCTCGGGTACGACGGTGCGCCGGCGCCGGGACCGCAGCGGTTCCTGCGGATGCAGTGATGCGCGACGGGCACGACGCGGGGCCCGACGCCGCGACCTCGTCCGTTCGGGGTGCACGCGCGGGCGTGCGCGCCGCGCGCGAAGCGCGGTGCGTCGCGACGGCGCTGCTCTGCGCGGTCGCGCTCGCACTCTCGGGATGCATCGGCGGCGCGACCACGGTCGACGCGGCGCGCACCGCGGCCCGCGCGCCCGACCTCGCCGCCGCCGCCGTGCCCTTCGACTGGCGGCTGCCCGACTGGGTGCCGCCTCCGGTCGTCCCGGCCGACAACCCGATGAGCGTCGACAAGGTCGAGCTCGGCCGGCACCTGTTCCACGACCCGCGGCTGTCGGCCGACCGCACGATGTCCTGCGCGACCTGCCATCACCAGGACAGGGCCTTCACCGACGGCCGGGCACGCGCCCCGGGCATCACCGGCGAGCTCGGCGCGCGCAGTGCGATGAGCCTGGCCAACGTCGCGTACCTGCCGGTGCTCACCTGGCAGAACCCGCAGCTGACCTCGCTCGAGATCCAGGCGCTGATCCCGATCTTCGGCGAACACCCGGTCGAGATGGGCATGGCCGGGCGCGAGCGCGAGCTGTTCGAGCGGCTGCGCGCCGATCCGGTCTACCGGCGGCTGTTCGCGCGCGCATTCCCCGAGGAGGCCCGCCGAGGCGACGACGCTCTCTTCGGCCTGGCCACCGTCACGCGGGCGATCGCCGCGTTCCAGCGCACGCTGCTCAGCTTCGACAGCCCCTACGACCGCTATCGCTACGGCCGGCGCCCCGACGCGATCTCCGAGCGCGCGAAGCGCGGCGAGGCGCTGTTCTTCGGCGAGCGGCTCGAGTGCTACCACTGCCACGGCGGCTTCAACTTCACCGACAACCTGCGGCACGCGCGCCTGCCGTTTCCCGAGCAGGGCTTCCACAACACCGGCCTGTACGATGTCGACGGCGAGGGTTCCTACCCGCCCGACTCGCCGGGCATCGTCGAGTTCACCGGCGACGAGCGCGATCGCGGCAAGTTCCGCACGCCGAGTCTGCGCAACGTCGCGGTCACCGCGCCGTACATGCACGACGGCTCGATCGCGACGCTGCACGACGTGCTGCGCCGGCACTACGCGCGCGCGGGCCGCGCGTCGCTCGCCGGGCACGGCCCGAGCCCGCTGCGCAGCGAGCTGATCGCGGGCTTCGAGATCGACGACGAGGAGATCGACGACGTCGTGGCGTTCCTGGAGTCGCTGACGGACGAGGGATTCCTGCGGGATCCGCGCCACGCCGACCCGTGGCCGACCGCGCGCCGGCCCGCGGCCGCTGCATCCGGCCGCTAGCTGTGAAGCTTCAATAGGTTGTTTCGGAGAGGCAGGTGGTCCATTCGGACCGGACTTGAGAGACTGGAAGTCGCCAAACACCCAGCCTTCTCAACCTTCCGAGACCGAATGAACCATCACAAGAATGCCCGACTGACCTTTGCCCGTCGACTCGAGATGGTCCGCCAGATGACGCAGGATTCGCTCACGCCGGCCGATGCCGCGGCGGCGGCCGGCGTGAGCGAGCCGACCGCGCGCAAGTGGCTGGGGCGCTTCCTGGCCGGCGGCGAGCCGGCGCTGGCGGACGCGAGCTCGCGCCCGGCGGTGAGCCCGCGGCGCATCAGCGCATCGAAGGCGCTGGCCATCGTCGAGCTCAGGCGTCGCCGGCTCACCCAGGCGCGTATCGCAGGCAGCCTCGGCGTATCCGAGGCCACGGTCAGCCGTGTCTTGCGCCGGGCGGGGCTGTCCAAGCTATCGGCTTTGCAGCCAGTCGAACCCGTGCAGCGCTACGAGCATGCGGCCCCCGGAGAGCTGCTTCACATCGACACCAAGAAGCTCGGACGCATCGAACGGCTCGGACACCGCATCACAGGTGACCGACGCGACACCGTCTACCGCGCCGGCTGGGAGATGTTGTTCGTGGCCGTCGACGACCACGCGCGCATCGGCTTCACCCAGATGCAGCCCGACGAGCGCGGACCCAGTGCAGTGGCCTTCCTGCGGGCAGCAGCGGCGTACTACGCCTCGCTGGGCATCACCGTGCGCCGCGTGCTCACCGACAACGGCAGCCCGTTCGTGTCGCGCGCCTGGCGCCACACCTGCGCCGAGCTGGGCATCGTGCACAAGCGCACCCGCGCCTACCGGCCCCAGACCAACGGCAAGGCCGAGCGCTTCATCCAGAGCGCGCTGCGCGAGTGGGCCTACGGCATCGCCTACGACCACTCGAGCGAGCGCACCGCGATGCTGGCTAAGTGGCAGCACCACTACAACTGGCACCGCCCACACGCCGGTATCGGCGGCATGCCGCCCATGTCCAGACTCAAGCCCGCGTCAGCCAACAACGTCTTGACGCTTCACACCTAGCCGGCGCGCCGCCGGATGTCGCGAACCCGCCTCAACCGCCGATCGCGCCCGACAGGATCACCGGCCCCGTCGGCGCGCCGGTCGGCGAGCCGCCCGCCGGCTCGACCGACACCGCGAGCGTCGCGCCGGGCCGCAGCCGCGCGCGCACCGCGTCGGGCACCTCGATCCGCGCGGCGAGGTCGCCGAGCACCGCGACCGACAGCGGCGCGCCGCCGCCGGCGGGGATCACCCACAGCTCGAAGCTCTGCGCGGGGCCCGCGACGATCGGGCGCGCCGGCCGCAGCTCGAGCGTACGCGCGTCGTCGGACAGCGCGGTCGCGACGACCGGGCGATTCCCGGCGTCGGCGAGCTCGACGAGCGCGCGCATCGCGGTCGGCGCCGGCGCCCGGATCGGCGCGGCGCGCCAGGTCGCCACGCCGAGCGCCAGCGTCGCCGCGGTCGCGGCCGCGGCCCAGCCCTGCCAGAACCCGGCGCGCCGCCACCACCGTGCGGCCGGGCGATCGAGCGCCAGCTCGCGCCGCAGCCTCGCCCACCCCCGGTCGAGCTCGGCCTGCGGCACCGGCAGCGTCGCGACCGGACGCAGGTCGAACAGCCGCCGCAGCCGCTCGACGCGCGTCGCGACCCGCGGCTCCTCGCGCAGCGCGCGCTCGAAGCGGCGACGCGCGCCGCCCCGCATCGCGCCGGTCAGCCATTCGCCGCACAGCGCGTCGAGCGCGGGATGGTCGGCCAGCCTCACGGCGCGTCTCCGCTCGCGCCGACGCCGGCGCCGGTACCCTCGAGGCAGCGGCGCAGCGTCTCCAGCCCGCGCCGGATCCACGCCTTGACCGTGCCGAGCGGCCGCTGCAGGTGCTCGGCGAGATCGACGTGGCTGAGTCCGTGGTGGTACGCGAGCACGATCGCCTGACGCTCGGCCGGCCGCAGCTCCCCGAGGCAGACCCGCAGCCCGTGCGTGCCGCGCGCCCGGTCGAGCGCGTCGCCCGGCTCGTGCGACCAGTCGTAGGCATCGTCGACGATCGCGTCGATCGCGTCGCCCGCCGGGTCCACGCGCGCGCCCTCGGCGCTGCCGGCGACGTCGAGCGCCCGGTTGCGGGCGATCGCGACCAGCCACGCGACCGCGTGCGGCGCGAGCGGATCGAAGCTCGACGCGGACCGCCACACGCGGACGAACGCGTCGTGGACGACCTCCTGCGCGACCTCCCGCCGACCGACGATCCGCGCGGCGACGGCGAGCAGCAGCGGCA
>Ga0208695_1003518_pt1 | contig 10546 bp, 4 predicted proteins | sample AD_UKC111_MetaG_FD_184449 | JGI IMG/M metagenome (GOLD analysis project Ga0208695, IMG submission 184449) | Active sludge microbial communities of municipal wastewater-treating anaerobic digesters from Hong Kong - AD_UKC111_MetaG (SPAdes)... | ecosystem: Engineered > Bioreactor > Anaerobic >... | reverse complement strand
GACAAATGCGCAGTCAAGGGCTGTTGAGGAGGCTTTGAGAAAACGTTCGCTTCCATATAAAATCTATGGAGGTCATTCATTTTATGAAAGAGCAGAGGTTAAGGACATGATCTCCTTTCTCAGGCTTATTCTCAATAAGAAGGATGATGAGGCTTTCAGAAGGATTGTTAATGTGCCTCCGAGAGGGATTGGCGATACGACTCTTGCGTGTCTTACTGCTGCAGCAAATGCTGAGGGTATTTCATTATGGGATGCCATGACGAGTGGACAGATGAGTGTTATGGGTATAAAACCTGCTGCTGTCAACAAACTTTTGCTTTTTGCAAGTATGATTTCGGAGATTAGTGAGCATATTTATCGTTACAATGCTTATGATGTTGCTATGGAAGTGCTTGTTAAGTCGGGATATCTGGATTATCTTAAAAGTGACATTTCCGTGGAGGGACAGGCTCGTCTTGACAATGTGGAAGAGTTGATGAACAGTATTAAGGCTTTTGTTGAAGAGTACGAGGAGGCATCTATGGACGGTGATGTCGATGTAGAAGAGGGAAAGATTGCTCCGGTGGTCTCTTTGACCAATTATGTCGAAAATATATCTCTTTTGAGTTCTGTTGACGAGAATAATGGCCCGGAAGATTCAAATAAGATAAGCCTGATGACGGTTCATTCGGCAAAGGGACTTGAATTTCCTTATGTATATGTAATAGGCATGGAGGAAAATCTTTTTCCTTCGGGTAGCATGTCGGGAATTAATTTCAACGATATGGAGGAGGAGAGAAGGTTGTTTTATGTTGCAATTACCAGGGCTAAATATTCAGTGACACTTTCTTATGCCCAGTCGCGTTTCAGGTGGGGTTCTCATGTTAATTATCCTGTAAGCAGATTTTTGAGGGAAATTGATTTGGAATTTTTAGATTGGCCGGAAAATCCAATACAGACTATTAATCCTTTGGAAGAGATGCGTAATATGCATAATAGACAGTTATACCATAAACCTGTTGACCCTGATTTTAAGGCAGATTCTCCATCAAAGTTGAGAGTAGGTCAAAAGGTTGAACATGACAGGTTTGGTTATGGTATTTTACTGGAGTTGGAAGGTGACCAGCCGAATGCTAAGGCGATTGTTGATTTTGAACAGGGCGGACGCAAGACACTTCTTCTTAAATTTGCTAAACTTCGGGTAGTAGAGTAAATCTTTATTATTTTACTTTAAATTTATAATCTGGCACAGAGTTTGTATAATATTTAAATGAAGTTTTTCATAGTTTAAGTTTAGGTTAAGTAATGGGGCGTTGTTCCAATAGGAATAAGGCCCCATGAAATTTTATAGTGGTTCTTGTTTTTTATTTGAAAGAGTCTTCACTTAAACCTTTTCCTCTTAAGCTGAGTTCATGGAAATATTCAGGGACAGGACGCCCAAGCAGTGAGTCAACATATAATTTTGCAAGATATTGCGAAAGCATGAAACCATGCCCTCTCATTCCAATAAACAATCCGACTTCTGGGTCTATGATATAGCGGGGTTCTGTGTAATATCCTGCCCAGACTGCCTGGAAGCCGACTCCTGAGAGTCTTGGAATCCAGTCTGTGAAAACTTCCGTTACTATTTCAAGAAAATCCTGTGTGTTGATTTTGAGGCTTTTTGCGGTTTCTCTGGCATCAATTGCAGGGGAGGCACAGCCAATAATCTGACCTGTTTCGGCAAGTTGCTGTCCATATACAGCTGAGAAACCCTTATATTTTCTTCTATCTATGATCATATCGAGGTTTGCTCCGTTTTTTCCCAGCATTGGCAGTCTTTTGGTTATAAATGCCTGGTGTTTTACTGGGTAAAGCCCGGTCTCTATACCGAGTTTTTTTGCAAACTTGTCGGCATCGCCTCCGAGGGCATTTATGAAAAGCTCTGTCCTGAATTCAAGATAATTCCTGTCATGAGTTTGAAGTGTTACATGGTACTCTTTGCCAACTTTTTGCACATCTATTAGTTTGGTGTTCTCAAGGATTGTGCCTCCATGTGCTTGCCCTATGCCTCTGATCGCATTTATAGTAAGTCCAGGAGTGGCCTGCCAGCAATCATTGGTTATAAGCGCATGACTATAGGTGTTTAGGTTCTCATTGAAGTATGGAGAGACTTCCTTTTTGAAATCTTTGCGTTCAACCATATAAGCGTCTGACCATGCTCTTGACATTTCGAGCGACTTGTATGTCTCTTCGTCATGAGCAAGGTTGACATATTTGGTGAGTTTGAAGTCAATTTTGACTTTATCGTTTAATGCTTTGAATATCTCTAAATTGTGTTTGGCAATATCTGCGAGAGCAGGGAGTGAAAATGCTGGACGTCCTCCAGCTATGTTTCTCCAGGAGCTTCCAAGTCCATCATTGACAAGGTAAGGTTTATAGCCTGCTTCAGAGAGGTATCTGAAGAGTGATGAACCGGCTATACCTCCTCCGGCAATAAGGACAGGAATTTTCTTAATTTCCCTTTTCTCCTTACCTGAGGTTTGTTCTGGAAGGATAACCGTTTCCTTTTTCTCCCGGTTTACCATCTCTCCCAGATTGACCAGATTGGACATTGGGCCTCTTGGTGTCGGTTCGCCAAGCACTTCAATGCCGTACGCTCTTAGAAGATTTTTGGCTCTTGGAACACATCTGTTGCCTCGACAGGCTCCCATACCAATTCTCGAGATGTGCTTAAGTTCGTCAGATGAGATAACTTTACGGTTTCCTATGACTTCAAGTAGCTTGTCAACTGTGACATCTTCGCAGTGACATATATATGATTTTGCATCATGCGGTTTGTCGAGTTTTGAAAGTTTGAGCGGTTCAGGATAATTTTCCTTGATGATGAAGCCTCTGACCTTCAGTAACTCTTCGCCTTCAAGTGTTGTTGCCTTAACTCTGGCGACATTTGTCTTATTTTCATTCTTAAGGATTTTTTCAATTTTTCCTTCTCCGACTTTTTCTCCATAGTTGTTTACGAGAAATACTTCAGCCCCTTCATCAGCTTTGTATTCTATAGGGAGAAATATTTGATTTTTGTTTAATTGATATCCAAAAATTGCAAGACCTGGACACAGATGAACACACTGCATACAGCCGGTACATTTGTCATAATCTATTTTTGGAACAGTAGAGGTGGATGATTTGGTTATTGCTCCATATTTACAGGCGAAAGAGCATGGGTTGCATGCAAATCCATAGAGACAGTCTATCTGTACAAAGCCTTTTGTATTCATCCTCTCTTTGGATGGTCGGAAAGGTTCCTCAAGAATTTTTACTGGATGTTGCTGTGAATCGATATATTCCTTGGAGACAGTGAGATAGTTGTCGTAATTAAATTTTATTCCAAGGTCCTGCATGATTTCAAATGCGCACTGACGACCTCTTAGAACGGCAGATGTTCCTTCTCCTATTCTTACAGAATCTCCAACTCCATGGCAGCCTCTTCCGAATACTTCTGTCCCTTTTCTGAATAATTGGTTGTCAGGAATAAGACCGGTACAAATATTTATGCAGTCTATATCTTCAATGAGCAACTCAGTTCCGGGAACAGGTTTGAAATTTTCACATTTGGCAATTATGGCTCCTGTGATACCGGTATGGTCGGAGTTTGGAATAGCTTCGAGCAGTACGTGTGAGGTAAGAATAGGAATTCCGAGCCTCCTTACTCTGTTTGCCTGAACAGGGAAACCTCCTTCAACAGGCATTGCTTCAATAATTGCCTTGACTTTTGCTCCGGCTTGCATTGCCTGATATGAGGTAAGATAGCCTATATTTCCTGCACCTACAGTGAGTATCTTTTTACCAAGAAGCGTGAGTTCGCGGTTCATCATTCTCTGAACAACTGCAGCAGTGTATACTCCTGGAAGATCGTCGTTTTTGAATGGCGGCATGAATGGAACGGCACCAGTTGCAATTACAATCTGTTCTGCATCTATGTAGAATATTTCTTGGGTGGTTATGTTTTTTGCAATCAGTCTTTTTCCTTCTAAAATATCCCAAATCACTGAGTCAAGAATTATTCCTGAATGATCATCGCCTGCAAGATTGGATGCAATGTCAAAACCTCTCATTCCGCCAAATCTTTTCTCTTTTTCGAAAAAGAAAAACTGATGGGTTTGCATTACAAACTGACCTCCAATTTTACTGTTGTTATCAATGACAAGATTTGCAATGCCTGCTTTGTTAAGCTCCTCTCTTACCGCAAGTCCGGCCGGCCCGGCTCCAATAATGGCAACGGTTGTACGATAGACCCTGACTGCTGGTCTAATTCCTTCAGGTTGTTTTAGCTCTTCAGGCATATAGGAGTCATTGATTCTGCATACATTATTGACTCCGTCTACTTTGGTGATACATATACGGCGAACTTTCCCGTCAACTAGCATTTCACAGGCACCACATTTACCAATGCCGCATTCGAGAGTACGCTCACGATCTTCAAGACTGTGTTTGTGTACTACTAGTCCTGCTTGATGTAAAGCGGCTGCAATAGTAAATCCCCTTTGACCTGTAACTTTTTGTCCTTCGAATGTAAATTCTACTCTATCTTCCTCAGGAATAGGAAGAATAGGATGTTCGGTGATTTTAAACATAGTTAATTTTTAATTTGAACAAAATTAGTAAAAATCATATCGAAGAATTTTAAAATCAGATAAATTTTAGAAAATATTGATGATTTTGTTACATATTTATAACAATTTATAATAGTTTTGGCTCATTAATCAATTAAATCTGTGAGGTATGAGGGGTAATTTTATTGTTTTTAAAGTGTTGGGATTTATTGAAGCAACACTGCTTTTCATCTATTTTGGGATTTTTCTGACTTCTTGTAAAGGTCTTGAATTTGAAGATGAAACAACTGGAGAGTTGAAGCTTGCTTTTGCAAAAAGTGTTGAAACGAAATCGGTAGTCAGGGATTTTCCTGACAGTAACAAATTTATTCTTACTATTAAGAGTAGTTCCGGTTCAATAATTTACAATGGTTTATATGGAAACAGGCCTGCAAAAATTGAGCTTGATGCAGGGAGTTATGAGATTGCGGTAGTTTCAAGAGACTTTACTATACCAGAATTTGAAGCGCCATGTTATTCTGATTGTAAAACGGTGGTGGTCAAAGCTGGTGAAACTTGTGTAGTACTATTAACGGCAGTGCAGTCAAATGCTGGTTTGAGGCTGACATTTACTCAGGATTTTGTCGGGAAATTTTCCGGATATACTGCAGAATTGTCTGACATTAAGGGCAAGATAGGATATCCATTTACTGAGAGCAGGTTTGCCTATATGAATCCCGGTATAGTGACGGTAAGACTTTTAAAATTTCCACAATCAGGTTCGGGTGGTAAGATTGATACAATATCTGTTGTTAAAAGGGAAATGGCTGCAAGGGACATGCTTACTCTCAATTTGCATGCAACACCTTCTGATACCTCTTCTGCCAAGTCCGGTATATTAATAGATACTTCATCAAGGTGGCTTTTTGAACAGATTGTGATCGGAAGTGGTGGCGATGGTCTTTCAAAAGATAGAGCTATGACAGTAGATCAGCTTGTTTCAAATATCGGCGCAAAAGGGATATGGGTTACAGGTTATATTGTAGGCGGAGATCTTACCTCCACAGCTATCAAATTTGAAGTTCCATTTACCAAGGATACCAATCTTGCAATTGCTGCTTCTCCAACTGAGAGGGAGAGAGATAGATGTATTTCTGTCTGTATTCCTAATAACGATATCAGGCAAATTTTAAATTTATGCACCAATCCCGGCAATCTGGGTAAGAAAGTATATATTAAAGGTACTGTAGTAGGTTCTTATATGGGAATGGTTGGGCTTAATCCGATAACAGAGGCACAGTTTTAAAGAAGGGATATTGTTGTGAATTGTTATATTTGCACCTGTTTAAAAGATCTTAGTCATGGAGGATATTGGATTTTTTGCTCACGAGACTGCAGTAATCGATACCGGTGCTATTATTGGCAAAGGGACTAAAATATGGCATTTTACACATATTATGAGCAAAGCTGTTATTGGAGAAAACTGCAATATTGGTCAAAATGTGGTTGTCTCTCCCGAGGTGATTCTTGGCAATAATGTTAAGGTGCAAAATAATGTCTCTCTCTACACTGGGGTTGTTTGTGAAGACGATGTTTTTCTTGGTCCTTCTTGTGTTTTTACGAATATATCCAATCCTCGCAGTGCCTTTGCGCGTAGGGACAAGTATGAGAAAACTCGCGTAGGACGCGGAGCAACTGTTGGTGCTAACGCAACTGTAGTTTGTGGAAATGATATTGGTGAATATGCCTTTATCGGGGCTGGAGCAGTTGTGACTGAGAAAGTCAAGCCTTTTGCACTTGTGGTTGGAAATCCTGCCAGGCAGATTGGTTGGATGAGTCGTGCAGGGCACAGGTTGTTTTTTGGAGAAGAAAGTATTGCTGAGTGTCCTGAAACAGGGGAGAAGTATTATTTATCTATGGGCGAGGTTAGTTTGCTCAACCTTTAGTAAATTGTGATGGAAATTAAGAATGATCTGTTGCACAGAATAATGTATGCAACTGATGCCTCTGCCTACAGAGAAATGCCTGTTGGTGTCTTTTATCCTCGCAGCAGAGAAGAACTTGTTGAGATTGTAAATTATGCGCGTTCCCATAATACTTTTATTATTCCGCGTACTGCTGGTACTTCTATTGCCGGTCAAGTGGTTGGTAGTGGCATTGTGGTGGATATTTCGAGATACATGAATAAGATTCTCGAGATTAATGCTGATGAAAGATGGGCCAGGGTTGAACCTGGAGTTGTGCTTGATGAGTTGAACAGGGAGGCAGGAAAATCTGGCCTTTTTTTCGGGCCTGAGACTTCTACTTCCAATCGTTGCTGTCTGGGTGGGATGGTTGGTAACAATTCCTGTGGTTCACATTCACTTATTTATGGGAGTACCAGGGATCATTTGATTGAGGCTGAAGTTATTCTGTCAGATGGTACTTGTACTCATTTTAAAAATCTGTCAAGGGGGGAGTTTGAGGCAAGACTTAACTCTGAGAGTAAAATAGAGTCGGCTATTTATAATTTTGTGGATTCTCTTCTTCATAACAGCAGAGCCAGGTCGGAGATTAAGGAAAATTTTCCTGATGCTTCACTTAGAAGGAGAAATACGGGGTATGCTCTCGATGAACTTTTAGCAACAAACAAAAGTGAGGATGAGTATATAAATCTTTTACCAATTTTGGCAGGATCTGAGGGAACGCTTGCTTTAATTTCGGAAATTAAAGTTAATCTTGTTCCTCTTCCTCCAGTTGAAAAAGCTCTTGTCTGCGCTCACTGTGCTTCGCTTGAGGATATTTTTAAAGCCAATCTTGTTGCTCTTGAGCATTCACCTAGGGCTGTAGAGATGATGGACAATAATATTCTTGAATTGGGCAGGCACAATCTTTCACAACAAAAAAATCTGTTTTTTGTGAATGGCAATCCTGCTGCGATTTTAGTAGTTGAGCTTGCTGAAGAGAACAGGGAGTTTCTTGAGCTTAAGGTGAATGCAGTGGAGGCAGATTTGTTGCATTCAGGATATAGTTATTTTTGTTCAAAGGTTTATGGATCTGATATATCTCGTGTCTGGGATTTGAGAAAGGCCGGTCTGGGACTTCTCACCTCTATGCCTGGTGACGCAAAGCCTGTGTCTGTTATTGAGGATACGGCTGTTGCACCTAAGTGGTTACCTGATTATATAAGGGATTTTAGAGAGATGCTCGACCGTTTTGGACTTTCATGTGTTTTCCATGCTCATATAGGAACAGGAGAACTTCACCTTAGACCAATCCTCAATCTTAAAAAGGGGGAAGATGTGGTGCTTTTCAGAACAGTTGCGATGGAGACTGCTTTGCTTGTTAAGAAATATCATGGTTCTCTTTCCGGGGAGCATGGGGACGGAAGGTTGAGAGGTGAGTTTATCGAGGTGATGTATGGCTCTTATCTGTACAATCTGATGAAGAGTCTTAAGAAAACTTTTGATCCTCAAGCTGTTTTTAACAGGGGGAAAATTGTGGATACTCCTCTGATGAACACTTATCTCAGATATGAGGTTGGAATAGAATCCCCGGACTACAAAACTTATTTTGATTTTTCTGTGCAGGGAGGATGGTTAAGGGCAATAGAGCAGTGCAATGGTTCTGGAGATTGTCGTAAGGGAATTGCATTTGGCGGCACTATGTGTCCAAGTTTCAGGGCTACAGGAGAGGAGAAAGATGTTACGAGAGGGAGGGCGAATATTTTAAGAGAGCTTTTGACTCGTCCCAAAAGCAAAAAAGTTTTTGACCAGAAGGAGATTCTTGAAGCTTTAGACCTCTGTTTGTCATGCAAGGCTTGCAAGAGTGAATGTCCTTCGAATGTGGATATGAGTAGATATAAGGCTGAGTTTTTGCAACATCATTTTGATGCTGAATTATTTCCTCCTTTTAGAACAATTATGGTTGCAAATATGGCGGCTGTTGAGAGATTTGGCTCGTTTTTTCCAAAGCTTTACAATTTCTTTGCCTCTAATCATCTCACTTCATCACTTATTAAAGAAATAGTGGGGTTTACTCAAAAACGGGAACTGCCTCGCATTATGGAGAATTCTGTGGAGAAATTTATAAAGCAATCAAAAATGCCAGGGAAGGGAAAAAAAGTCTATTTATTTCTTGATGAATTTACAAAATATAATGATGGTGCTACAGGCATTGCATTTGTCAAATTGATGATGGCTCTTGGTTATGATGTTGTGGTGCCTGAACATGTTGAAAGTGGCAGGGCTGCCTTGTCAAAGGGGATGATTAAGTCTGCCAGAGAGTTTGCTAAAAAAAATGTTTGTCTGTTAAAAGATGTAGTAAGTAGTGATGCTCCTCTTGTAGGGATTGAACCTTCTGCAATTCTTTCTTTCAGGGATGAATATCCGGATTTGGTAGGGAAAGACTTAAAAGTTGAGGCCATGGCTCTTGCTCAGAACACTTTTCTTTATGATGAATTTATTATGAGGGAGGTGGATGCTGGAAGGATCTCTTCGGAAAGTTTTACGGATAAGTCTCTTAATATCAAACTTCATGGCCATTGCCATCAAAAGGCAATTGTTACTACGGAGTTTTCAAGAAAAATGCTCTCTTTGCCAGTAAATTACAAAGTGGAGGTTCTCTCTACCGGCTGTTGTGGAATGGCGGGTTCTTTTGGATATGAAAAGGAACATTACGATCTTTCGATGAGAATAGGGGAGCAATCTCTTTTTCCTGCAGTCAGGTCTGCGGGTGATGATGAGGTAATTGCTGCACCTGGGTTTTCCTGCAGGCAGCAGATAAAGGACGGAACAGGCAAAACAGCGTTTCATCCTGTGGAAATACTGTTAAGAGCACTCAAATCCTGGAACATTTATTGCAAGAAGTGACTTCTTTGATTAATGAATTAATGAATGATAGGTGGGAGAATAGGTAGATATATTTTTTGGGTTTTTCTTTTTTTTGCCGGTGTTGGAGTAATAACTGTTGCCGGACAACAGACTGCATCAAAAATGTTGGTGAGTGGTGTGGTGGTTGATGCTAAAAGTGGGACTCCGTTGGATCTTGCATATGTGATTATTGAAGGCACTTCTCAAGGTGCTACTACTGATCACAACGGTCACTTCTCTATTATAACTGATAGAAGAAATATTGGTTTGAAAATATCAAGGCTGGGGTATAGTGATGCAAATATTAAGGTACTGAATAATAAATCAGAAAATTTAAGAATAGAACTAGTACCTGTTGATATTGAACTCAATACAGTGGTGGTAAAGGCAAACAAGGTCAAGTACAAAAACAAGAATAATCCTGCGGTTTCGCTCATTGACAGCGTCGTGGCTTACAGGGACAAAAATCGCGTTGAAAGTTTTGATTTTCTTCAATATGAAAAGTATGAAAAGATTCAGTTTGCTCTGAGTAATGTCTCTGAAGATTTTAAGAAGAGTCCTGTGATAAAGGATATAAGTTTTATTTTTGAAAATTCAGATACCACTAAACAAGCTGGTAAGGAAGTTTTGCCAATGTACATTAAGGAGACTTTGTCTGATTATTATTACAGAAAAACTCCGCGAGCTGAAAATGTGGTTGTTAAGGCAGATAAAATGGCAAATTTTGAGGGGTACCTTGACAATAATGGGATAACTGCCTATTTGAATCATCTTTATCAAGATATAGACATCTACAGTACTAATATATTTTTTCTTACAAATCAGTTTCTAAGTCCTATAGCAAATTCTGCTCCTCTATTTTACAGATACTATATTCAGGATACCTTAGATATAGACGGAACCAAATGCATTAAACTGTTTTTCTCTCCGAGAAATAAGACTGATATGCTTTTTCAGGGTTTTATGTATATCACTATGGATGGATCGTATGCTGTAAAGAGGATAGATATGGGTGTGAATAAAAATATAAATCTTAACTGGGTTAAGGATGTGAATATTGCACAGGAGTTTATGAAGACGGTTGATAAGGGTTGGGTAAAAACTCTTGATGAACTTTCGGTTGATTTTGGATTGAATCAGCGAGGG
>Ga0208695_1003513_pt1 | contig 10567 bp, 8 predicted proteins | sample AD_UKC111_MetaG_FD_184449 | JGI IMG/M metagenome (GOLD analysis project Ga0208695, IMG submission 184449) | Active sludge microbial communities of municipal wastewater-treating anaerobic digesters from Hong Kong - AD_UKC111_MetaG (SPAdes)... | ecosystem: Engineered > Bioreactor > Anaerobic >... | reverse complement strand
GGCGTAGCCCTACGGGCGAGCCTGTGGACAAATTTTTAGAATGTAATTTTAGGAATTTTTAGTGCTTTTAGTATTTTTTTCTGTTTTTCTTCTATTGGTGTAATTCCTTTTTTAATTGGAGTATTATCTACTAAAATATCTCCTAATTTAATTGTACTTAAGTCCTTTAATATCCAGTTTGCATTGCAAACAAAGTCATTATAACTCTTTAATCTATATTCTATTGTTGTCATAAGAAGATATGAGAGAATACAAATATAGATATGTCCACGAACATTCTCATCTCTATGGTGGTTAATTGATCTAATTTTTATAACATCTTTCAAACATCTAAATGATCTCTCTATCCTTTCTAAATTTTTATAAGTTGATATAATATCTCTTGTATCTAAGGGAATTATATTGGTTTTTATTACTGTTATTCCATCAAAAACTTTATCTTCTGTTATCTTTTCTCTGTTAATTTGATATCTAAAACTCCCTTCCCCTCTTAATTCTTTGTCTACTTCTACTTTTATATATTTCTTTACTGATGAAAATTTCTTGAATGTTTCTCCTAACTTAATTAAAACTATATCTCAGGACACTATTTCTCTCTTTCTTATCATCTCTTTGAGATTTATTAACCTCTCTTCTAATCGTCCTAAATTCATCTCTCTTGTCTCTTGTTCCTTTTTTCTCCTCTCAGTGTTCAAATAAACTACATACTTCTCTCCCTTTTCGGTTATTTCTCTTATGTATTTATTCTCTTCTATCTTTTCTATTGTCTTTTCTGATGGCTGAAATCTTACTACCTTTTTACACTCTATATTCCTCATACCTATAATGTATTTATAATTTGCCTCCACAATATGAGTAATATTCCCTTTGCTCATCAACCCCCTGTCTCCTATCAATATTATATCTTCTATTTTTGCTTTTTCCTTCAAATTATCTATCTCTACTTTTAATGTGCTTTTATCTGATGTATTGCCAGGAAATATCTCTATCCATAATGGAAATCCATACTTGTCTATTACTAACCCTATTACTATTTGTTTCTTATCTGACCTTTTATCCCGTGAATATCCAAAACTTGCTAAAACACATAACTTGCTACTCTCAAAATAAGTGCTGGTCAAATCATAATAAACTTCCTCTATCTTTTTACCTTTATAAATATTTTTCTTAATCTGTTCTGTTATTTTTACTTGAAGTGTAGAATATATTTTATTTAAATTCTTGACAAGTCAAGTTCGCCATTTCATTTTTGGCAATTATGAAAACACTTGTAAATAAAGGGGTTAAAGAGATTTTAATTTGTTCACTACATTTCACTACATATTTGCAGAAACCCGTATGAAATAAGGATTTTTCATTTTTGAGTGGCGAAGTTGACTTGACGACATAGAAAAAATAAATATAACAAAATTGCCAAAATACTTGATTTTATTAGGGTTTTATGGTTCTATAATATCAAGAATCGTCGATCTTGGGTAATAGGCAATAATTAAAAAATTTTTGTTAGGTTCTTTATTGTGTCTTCGTAGGTATCATACAGTTGTTGTAAATATTTTAAGTTTTTATCTGGATAATAAACATCTCTATTTGTATTGTCTCTTATAAATTCTTCTATATCAATACCACTAAGTTTTTCAGCAATAACTAAACATGTTCCTGTTGCTGCTTCTTCTTTTGTAAGTGGAATCGAAACGGGAAGATTAAAAATTGAAGAAGATATTTTAGCAAATAGGGGATTTTTCCTGAACCCATTTCCACTGCCTATAATTTTCTCTTCCTTATTCCCACCTATATTCTTGTAATAAAAATAAAGTTCAAATATAACTCCTAAATAAAAAGAAAAAATAAAGTTCTCTAATTTAAAGTTCTCTTCACTTAAATTTATTATGAAACCTTTTATTTCAGGAAAAATCCTTGAACCAGAAAAAAATGTCCCCGTTATTATATTATTGCTTTTATTTTTTTCTGCAATTTTATGCATTTTTTTATAAAGAGAGGGCTCCTTTTTATTAAAAATTTTTCCTCCAACTTCCTTTAAAAATTTTTCTAAAATTTTTAATGTCTTTCCTCCTGATAGTCCTGCTCCTACTACAATATACTTATTTTTTATAAAATATCTTGTGTCACAATATTTTATCTCTTTATAATTTCCAATATTTTTTGATATTTGACTTCCAGTTCCTATGTTTAAAACAAGTTTATTTTTCAGGTATCCGGCACATCCTAATATAGATGCCTGATTATCTCCTATACTAACTGCTACCCTACATTTTTCGTTTATACCTAATTCTTTTGCAACCTTTTTGTTTATTGTTCCTAATATCTCTCCTGTTTCTACAACTTCTGGAAATATATATTTTGGTATTTTTAACTTCTCAATTGTATTCCATAGCCACTCTTTCTTTACTATGTCAAAAATTCCACTTGAACCAGCACAGGTTATATCTGTTTTTATCTTTTCTTTTGTAAGGCAAGACGCAATATAATCGCCAAGAAAACATACTTTATTTTCTTTTCTGAATAAATCTGGGTTATTTTCTTTAAGATAAAAAATAGTCGCTCCCATAAATCCAGTAGAAATTGTTGTCCCAGTATTTTCTATATTTTTACAGATATCTTTTATGTATTCAATGTAAGTTTTATTATATTTGAAAGATAAAAGGGTTCTTTTATCCTCCCATGTTATTAAGGGAGTAAGGGGGTTGAAATTTTTATCTACTATTAGACAACCATGCATTTGAGTTGAAATTCCAATTCCTTTTATTTCCTTTTTGTAAGGTATGTTTTTAAAAATATCAAAACATATTCTTTTAATTTTTTCTGGATCTATTTCATAGAATTTGTCTTTTATTTTCAGTGCATTATGAGCATAAGAAGAAGAAAAAATTATTTTATTTTCTTTTTCATTATATAAAACCACTGCTATTTTACTTGTTCCTAAATCAATTCCAAGATACATTTATTTTTCAAGAAGGTTGACTTCGGTTATTTTGTTATCTTTTATTTTTAATGTTTTGATTTCAAATTTACCAAAATTTACCCTGTACTTCTTGCCAAAAATTTCCAAATTTGTTTCTGTTAGTTTCCCAGATGTTTCATAAGCCCTTAATATCAAAAAATTCCCATCTTCTCCTTTTTTTAAAACTTCTACAATTATATTTTCTTTTTCAACTTTAACAAAGGAATTTTCAGAAGGTAAAATTCCTTTGTGAGATAGAGGTAAAATATACTCTATTTCTTTATTTAGAAATGTTGCATATTTTGAAGGATTTATATTATCGTTTTTGTAAGGAATTAACCATAATTTAAATCTATTTATTCCATTATCTATGTAATCACTTTCTTTTAAAATTTTTTCTTTTCCTAAGGTATTTAAGGAATGATGGTAAGCAAATCTTGGACTCCTTAAAATGCTTAATCTTAATTCTTTTCCATCAAAGTCATATCCATAAAAACCATCATTTATTACACATATTCCATATTTCTCATTTTTAAAGTCCCCGGATATTTTTATCCATCGTTGAAATGGATGTTCTTCGCCATCATCTTTTCTTTCCACAAAAGACATGGGTATTTCACAAAAAATTCTCTGATTTTTAAGGTTAACTGGTAAAGATATTTTTAAAAACTTCTTTTTTTCCTGCCAATTAACTTTCCCATTTATTTCAAGATATGGCAAATTATCATATAAATTGTATTCAACAACTATCTCTGATTTATTATAAAGAGTTATATTCGATTTTAGCCACCAAATTTAATTATCAAAAATATTTTAAAACGGACTTTTAAAAATGTCCGATTTTTCTTTTGTTCTTCCTAAATCATATCAAAACCCATCTTTTTATTCAATATCTATTCCGCCGCTTTTATCACTTCCCTTTCTTTTTGTTTTTTTAATCCTCCAAAAAACTTTAGCGGACATCAAAAGGTACGTTTTACACTTTGCACTTTTCTTAAATCTTCCCTTACCCACTCCCGCCACAAAACATCTGGACGCTAAAATATGTGTCTTTCATATTCCATATCAACAACTAAATGATTTTTTCCATCACCTATTATCCACGCAAACTCTAAATCATCTCTGCATTTTAAAACTTCTATCAAAATTTCATACACCCCTTTATCTAATTCAAATTCAATAAGTGGGCTGCCCGGTCTATGCGGCGCTGGTAAAAAATCATTATGATAATGATGAGAAAGAACAAGTTTTTTATCAACCCACATTTTTATTCCATCATTACTTGATGGAAATAATTTAATTTTTCTTTTTTCTTTATTTTTTATTTTTGTCTTCAAAAATATACACACCTGTCCATTATTTTTGAAATAATTTTTTAATGGGAAATAAAATTCATCAAAAATAACTTCTTTATAATTTTTATATTTCCCATCCAATATTTTTTTTTCAATTTCATCAATTCCATTTAAGGAAAATTCTTCTGAAATTTGAAATGGAATTTTTAGTGGTTTTGCATAACTCTCTATTTCAGGTAATTTAAATGGTTTTTCTATCATTGGTAGTCCCTTTTCCTGTATTGCCTTTTCCTCAATTTCTACTATCTCGTTTGATAATTCATTTATATTTTCTGGTACTTTAATTCCCTTTATTCCCCATCCAGCAATTATTCGCTCGTCAATTTTTGTTTTTACCTGTTTTATTATCTCTTCTTTCCCAACTATTATCCCTATTATTGCTCCTGCCGTTGCTCCTGTACAATCAGTATCATATCCACAATTTACACTCTCTATTATTGTCTTTAAAAAATTCCCTTGTCCCTTTAATAGTCCGAGAACTATAAATCCAATATTCTGAACACAATCAGTAAAATTATGATGTCCAAATTTCTCAATTATTTTTTCTCTTATTTCTTTCAAACTTCTTCCTTCTTTTTCAAGTAATTGCGTAAGTTTAACAACATTATAGACATTTGAAGTTTCTGGAAGAAACTCTATTGCTTTATTTATTGCTTTTTCAATATCTTTTTCAACAAAAGTAATTGATTCTAAAACAGATAAAAATACCTCACCATAAACACCTTCATTCCAGTGGTCAACAGAAGCATCCTGATAGGCATACCAGCCAGCAACTTCTGGTCTTCCCGGATTTATACATGCCCATATTTCACTCCTTATTGATGCTCCCATACAATTACAAAACCAGTTATTATAAATCCCTGTTATTGGTGGTTTAAGTCCTAGTGATAAATTCGCCTTTGCTACCCCATATTCATCAAAAGGATAATCTATGTTTCTAATCCATCCATCTGCTAAATCATCTGTTGTTATTTTTATTCCTTTCTTCTTTAAGATATCTAACCAAACTAATTGTAAATCTATATCGTCATTTGCAAATATTTCTTCTGGATATTTATAAGGCAAACTCATAAAGTCCTTCTTCCCTTCAATAGGACATCCTATACTTCCACCTATATTTTTCCCTAACCAGCATCCATAGATATTATGAAAATAATCTTTTGTCATGCACTCTCCTTATTATTATCTCTGGTTCAATTAAAATCTATTCTGCTTTTTTAATTTTCCCTTCAATCCATCTAATTAATCTTTCCCACCCAATAGAGGCAATTTTATCAAACGGCTGATGTACTGTTGTTAGTTGGGATTTTATAATTGCGGAAAGAAAAATATCATCAAAATTAGCAACAGATATATCTTTTTTTTATTTAAATATTTTTTTATTTTTATATTTGCTGTTTTTTGTCTTTGTATAGTTTATACTCAAAACTATCAAGAAGAGCATTCCATGATGCTTCAATTATATCTGTGGAAACACCTATTGTCCCCCAACTATCCTTTTCATCAACTGATTGTATTATAACTCTCGTTAAAGCACCTGTTGCTCTTTCAGGATGTAAAATTCTAACTCTATAATCAGTCAATTTTAAATTTTTTATTTCAGGATATATTTTTTCTATTGCCTTTCTTAAAGCATTATCTAGGGCATTTACAGGACCATTTCCTTCACTTGCAGTTAATTCAATACTTCTATCTAATTTTATTTTTACGGTTGCTTCTGATATTACCCTTTTCCCTCTTTTCTCAACAATTACCCTAAAACCCTCTACCTGAAAAAACTTCTCAAATTTTCCTAACGATTTACTTACCATTAATTCAAAACTACCTTCCGCACTTTCAAATTGATATCCAGTATTTTCAAGTTCTCCAACCATATCAAGTATTTTCTTTACCAATTCAGGTCTCTTTTCAATATCATAACCCTTTAATTTTTGTAAAATAGTACTTTTCCCTGAAAGTTCAGAAATAAGAAATTTCCTTTTATTTCCAATTAAAGAAGGGTCTATATGTTCATATGCTTCTGACCTTTTACTAACTGCATCTATATGAACTCCACCTTTATGAGAAAAAGATGAAAGTCCAACAAATGGTTGATTATTTACTGGCACCATATTTGCAAGTTCATATATTTTCCTTGATATTTCTGTCAAAAATGGCAATTTATTTTCTTCAATACACTTATAGCCCATTTTGAATTGAAGAATTGGAATAATTGAAGTAAGGTCTGTATTCCCACACCTTTCTCCAAGACCGTTCATTGTCCCCTGAACCTGAATACATCCTTCTTTTACTGCAACAATAGAATTTGCAACAGCAACTCCTGAATCATTATGAGTATGAATACCAAGTGGAATTTTAATTTTCCCTTTTATATCTTTTATTATTTTTTCAATTTCAAATGGAAGAGTTCCACCATTTGTATCACATAAAATAATTCTTTCTGCACCAAATTGTTCTGCCACCTTAATTGTTTTTAAAGCATATTCAGAGTTTCTTTTATACCCATCAAAAAAGTGTTCAGCATCAAAAAAAACTTTTCTTCCCATTGAACTAAAATACTTTATTGTATCTTCTATCATCCTTAAATTTTCGTCCAATGAAATCCTTAAAATATCAGTTACATGTAAATCCCATGATTTACCGAAAATTGTTATGTATTCTGTTTCACTCTCAAGTAATTTTTTCAAAAATGGGTCTTTTTCTGCCTGACAATTTTTTCTTCTTGTACTTCCAAATGCAACTATTTTACTTTTTTTAAAATTTTTTCTCCTTATTTTTTCAAAAAAACTTATATCTTTTGGATTTGAACCAGGCCAGCCACCTTCAATAAAGTCAATACCAAAATCATCAAGAATCTCTGCAACTTTAATTTTATCTTCAAGAGTAAATGAAACCCCTTCTGCCTGTGAACCATCTCTCAAAGTAGTATCATAAATTTCTATTTTCCCCATTTTTTTACCTTCCTTAAATTCTATAACTACATTCATTTCCTGTCAATTCATTTTTCACTGTGATTTCGCATAAGAATTTTTAAGTAAATAAATAAGATTACATATTTCAGAAGCCACATCAACATTACTTATAGAGATATTCTCATTCGCTAAAAGTTTTACCGGAGCAAAATTTAGTATTCCCTTAATACTATTTTCTACAAGGATATCACAAACATTTTGCGCCTGGTTTGCTGGAACACAGATAACAGCAACTTTAATTTTTTCTTTTTTAATAAATTCACCAATTCCTGAGATATTTCTTATTATAATATTTTCAATTTTTTTCCCGACTTTTTCTGGGCTTTTATCAAAAGCACCAGATATTTCAATATTTAAATCAGAAAATCCAGGATAACCAATTAGAGCAGAACCCAATCTCCCAACTCCAATAATAATAACCCTAATTTTCTCATCTATGCCTATAATTTTTTTTATTTCTCTTATTAACTTTCCTATATCATATCCAACACCTCTTTTACCAAATTCACCAAAAAAAGATAGGTCTTTTCTGAATTGAGATGATGGAATATTTAATATTTTTGAAATATGTGAAGAAGAAATAATTTTAACACCCTCTCTGTATAGTTTTTCCAAATATCTTAAATAGACAGCCAACCTTTTAATTGTTTCTGATGATATTTGTTGTTTTTTTATCATTTATGCCCTTGATTTTCCACCTGATATATTTATGACTGTTCCAGTTATATAACTTGCCATATCAGAAAGAAGAAATAAAACCACATTTGCAACTTCTTCAAGTTTTCCCACTCTTCCCAAGGGAATAGAAACATTTTTATAACTTTTTCTTAATTGTTCAACTGTTATTCCTCTTGTATATGCAAGTGACCTTTCATATTCAGGTGTTCTTAAAGAGGTTGGTTCTAGTATACCAGGTGCTATACCTACCACTCTTATATTAAATTTTCCTAATTCTTTTGCCCAACTCCTTGTATATGAGTATAAAGATGCTTTTGTACCCGCATAAACACTCTGCCCTTCTGAACCTTCAAGTCCACTTTCAGAAGATACATTTAAAATAACTCCTTTTTTATTTTTAATCATTTCTCTTGCGACTGCCTGTGCACAAAAAAATGCCCCTTTTTGATTAACTGCAACCATCTTATCAAAAATATCTTCTGTAACTTCTTCTTTCCCATCAGGGTCAACAAGCAATCTTGGAGTATTTATGCCAGCATTATTTACAAGAGCATCTATTTTCCCATATTTTTCCTTAACAATTTTTACCATTTCTTCTATTTCATCTTTTTTCGTCACATCCACTTTGACAAAATAAATATTTTCTCCTCCAAACTCCTTTTCCATTTCTTTCCCAATTTTTTCATTTATATCTGCAATAACTACAAATGCTTCTGCTTCTCTCAATTTCAAAGATATACTTTTTCCAATTCCTAAACATCCACCAGTTACAATTACAACTTCTTCTTTTAATGATATACTGACCAATTCCCTCTCCTTTTTTTGACTTATTACTTTTTTATATCTATAATATATCAGTAATTATAACACTTAATACTTAAAAGGAAAAATTATGGAAAAATATAAAGTCCCGATTGAGAAGTTAAGAAAGGAGTGTCCATCTGATTATTTCAAATTTGAATCCACACAACAGGTAAATCCACCAGAAGATATTATTGGACAGGAAAGAGCAAAAAGGGCATTAGAATTTGGTCTAAAAATAAAAAGTACTGGATATAACATATATGTTTCAGGAATTCCAGGTACAGGAAAAACGACATCTGTTGAGCAAATAATAAAACTACTGGCTGAAAATCAACCAGTGCCAGATGATTGGGTTTATGTTTATAATTTTACATCCCCCGATAATCCAAAATCACTGAGATTTCCACCAGGAAAAGCAAATATTTTTAAAAAAGATATAGAAGGGCTAATAAATGACCTGAAACTTGAATTTTCAAGGGTCTTTGAAGGAGAAGTTTATGTTGCACATAAAAACCAGATACTTAAGGACTTTCAAAATAAAAGCGATAAACTTTTTGACCAACTTGAGGAATCAGCAAAAAAAGCAGGATTCCAAATAAAACGAACTCCATCAGGAATTTTATTCATCCCAACAATTGAGGGAAAACCACTTAATGAAGCAGAAATAGAACAATTAACAGAGCAGTTTAAAGAAGAAATAAAGAAAAAACAAGAAATTCTTTACGAACAATTAGATGAAATTTTAAGACAGATAAGACAATTTGAAAAAGAAACAAAGACAAGATTATCACAACTTGAAAAAGAAACGGCAAAATATATTCTGTCACCAAAAATAGGGGAACTTAAAGAAAAATATTCTATCCAGAAATATGTAATTGATTACTTAGATGAACTTGAAAAAGATATTGTCGAAAATGTTGACGAATTTAAAGAAAAAAAAGAAATTGAAATACTACCCGGGATGAAATTACCAGAAAGAGAATCAACCCTTTTTAAATATAGTGTAAATGTTCTTATTGATAATTCAAAAACGAAAGGTGCCCCAATAATAGAAGAAACAAATCCAACCTGCTATAATTTGTGTGGAAGAATTGAATATAGACCTCAGTTTGGAGCAATGATTACTGACTTTACAATGATAAAACCAGGGGCTTTACATAAAGCAAATGGTGGATACTTAATTCTTCAGGTTTTTGATGTTCTTAAAAATTATTTCTCATGGGAAATATTAAAAAGGGCACTCAAAAATAAACAAATAATAATTGAAGACCTTAATGAACAATTTCGTCTAATAAATACCCCAACTTTAAGACCCGAACCAATACCATTTGATACAAAGGTAATTCTTATAGGAAACCCATTGTATTATTACCTCCTTTATTATTATGACGAAGATATGAAAAAACTTTTCAAAGTAAAAGCAGATTTCAGTACAATTATGGATAGAAATAAAGAAGGAATAGAAAGTTATACATCTTTCATAAGCAAAATCTGTAATGAAGAAAATTTAAAACCATTTGATAAAGAAGCAGTTGCAAAAGTAATTGAATATGGTTCAAGATTGGTAGAAGACCAGGAAAAGTTAACAACAAGATTTATTGAAATTGCAGATATTATAAGAGAAGCAAATTTCTGGGCAGAAGAAGAAAATTCAAATATTGTCAAAAAAGAACATGTGAAAAAAGCACTTGAAGAAAAAATATACAGGTCTAATCTTATAGAAAAGCGAATTGAAGAACTGATTAAAGAAGGAACTATAATGGTTGATGTTGATGGAGAAAAAATAGGACAGATAAATG
>Ga0208695_1003511_pt1 | contig 10574 bp, 9 predicted proteins | sample AD_UKC111_MetaG_FD_184449 | JGI IMG/M metagenome (GOLD analysis project Ga0208695, IMG submission 184449) | Active sludge microbial communities of municipal wastewater-treating anaerobic digesters from Hong Kong - AD_UKC111_MetaG (SPAdes)... | ecosystem: Engineered > Bioreactor > Anaerobic >... | reverse complement strand
TGCAGGATTTGGCTGGGCTAGATCCTGGAAAGAAGATGTCAATCCAAAGTTTAATGAAATTGGTGCTACTATAGGTCTAATAAACAAAGTTCGTATTTCTGATGCTGTGGACTTTAACATTGAGATTAAAACACTATTGGTTAATGACAGATTTGACGGATATGAGGTTGGACAGGGAATAGAAGAACTTGCAACTGCGACTGTTGGTGTCACTTACAATTTTATGAAACGTGATTTTGCTAAATATGTAAAACCTGTTCCATGCGACTATACTCCTTATACAAGCAAAATTGCTGATCTTGAGAAAAAAATTGTAGAAACTGACAACAATGCAAAACAATTGGAGAACGAATTGAATGCAGAAAAGGCAAAAGGGCCTAAAATTATTACCAATACAGAATATCTTGCAGGTAAGATGGCTGTTTGGTTTGCTATTAACAGTAGTAAATTGAGTGATAAAGATCTTATTAATCTTGGTGAATATGCAGAAGTAATTAAGAAATCTGGCCTGACTTACAAGATCTCCGGTTATGCTGACAAACAGACTGGTAATAAGAAAATTAACAAGAAACTTAGCGAAGATAGGGTAAATAGGGTTTATGATGCTCTTGTAAATAAGTTTGGTGTTAATCCTTCACAGCTTCAAAAAATTGCATTTGGCGATGAACAACAGCCGTTTGACAAAGCTCCATTAAATCGTGTCGTAATCATTGAGTAATTTAGAACGTTATAAATTAGACCCGTCTGTTAAGATGGGTTTTTTTTGTAAAAATATTTTTGTAAAAATATTTTCTGTTTGAAATATTTTTTATTATCTTTCACGAAATTAACTCGATAATACTATGAAGAAAAGTTTTTTAACCTTAATTCTTTTGATGTTCTTTGGGATGATTTCAGCCCAGGAGCAGGCCAAAAGAGGGCCGTTTTTGACAAACGGTTTGTGGGATAACTGGTTCATATCTGCAGGAGTTGGTGGTAACGTCTATTTTGGAGAGAATGACGGTGAGCTTTCATTTGGTGATCGAATATCTACTGCTTTGGATTTCTCTGTTGGCAAATGGATTACCCCATGTTCCGGATTCCGTTTCCAATATGCAGGTATTGATGCCAAAGGATACGGACCTAATGCTTTGTATGCTGATAATAATGGAGATGAATCTTTTAATGTTCTAAATCTTCATGCTGATTACATGCTTAATCTTTCCAATTTTGTTGGTGGCTATAAACATACAAGATTCTGGCAGTTTGTTCCTTTTGTTGGAGTTGGTTGGGCAAAATCCTGGAAGGAGGATATTAATCCCGAGTATAACGAAGTTGGAATTTCCGGAGGATTGATTAATAAGATTAGACTCTCTGATGCTCTTGATGCAAATCTTGAACTTAGAGGCTTGTTGGTTCACCAGAGATTCGACGGAACAGTTGGCGGTTATAAAGGTGAGGGTATGGCGTCAGCAACTATTGGCCTTACTTATAAATTTAACAGACGTGATTTTACAAAATATGTAGAACCTGTTCCTTGTGATTATACTCCTTATACCAACAAGATTTCTGATCTTGAAAAAAAGATAGCTGATGCTGATGCAGAAGCGAGGAAACTTGCAGAAGAACTGAATGCAGAAAAAAACAAAGCTCCTGAAGTTGTCACTGTCAAAGAATATCTTATGGGTAAGATGTCTGTCTGGTTTGTAATTAACAGTGCGAAAATTTCCACTGCTGACATGATTAATATTGGTAATTATGCCGAAATCATGAAACAATCTGGCAAAACTTACAAGATTACAGGTTACGCAGACAAGGAGACAGGTAATCCCAAGATTAACCAGAGGCTTAGCGAACAGCGTGCAAAAAACGTATTTGATGCTCTTGTAAACAAGTTTGGTGTTAATCCTTCACAACTAGAGGTAATAGCTAAGGGTGATAGAGAAGAGCCTTATGACAGACCTGTTTTGAACAGGGTTGTCATTATTGAGTGATTTAATAACAATTATTTTATCATTCTGTTTCGTTTATTCGTCTTTTTAGTTTGTTTAACATTATAACTATAAAAAATAGTTGAATAACTAGATTTTATAGTTATATTTGTATTCAGATTTTAGTAAGATTGAATAATGCAAAAACTTACAGCCAAAGAAGAGGAGATCATGTCTCACTTCTGGGAAAAAGGGGCTCTTTTTGTAAGAGAACTCATAGATTTTTATACTGATAAGAAACCTCATTTCAATACTTTATCTACAATCGTAAGAGGATTGGAAGAGAAAGGTTTTCTTAATCATCACTCCTTTGGAAACACATACCAGTACTATCCGATAATCTCCAGGAACGATTATAAAAAAGGCGCCTTGGACAATGTCGTAAGAAAGTACTTCAAAAACTCATATCTCGGAGTGGTCTCATCTCTTATCGAAGAGGAGGAGGTTTCACTGGAAGATCTGAAGAAGCTTATCAGACAAGTTGAGGAATCATCAAAATAATAAAGATGCCATACCACTCTGCATTATTGACGGAAAAGAGGTAGACATAAAGGTTATGAAAGCACTCGATCCGGGAGCTATACAATCTATCAGTGTACTGAAAGACAAGGCTGCCACTGAGATTTATGGAGACAAAGGTAAGAACGGGGTTCTTGTTATAACTCTTAAAGATATGCAGGTTGGCAGATCTTTTGTGGATAAAAAGAGGCAAACGGTAAAGACACAATAATATGGATAGAACTTAAATTTAAAAAGATTAACAGGAAATAATTATTACCTTTGAAGGTTGTTTTATAATAATTTGTAGTTTAAATATAACATAATGAAACAAGATCTTCAGATTTCCGAATTAGTTAAGAAGGAAGAAAACCGTCAGCTCCATGGTATAGAATTAATTGCATCAGAAAATTTTGTGAGTAATCAAGTGCTTGCAGCTTTAGGGTCTGTGCTTACAAATAAATATGCCGAAGGTTATCCCGGAGCAAGATACTATGGTGGTTGCGAAGTGGTTGATCAGGTTGAGCAACTTGCCATTGACCGGATTTGCCAACTTTTTAATGCCGAATACGCTAATGTTCAGCCACACTCCGGTGCTCAGGCTAATATGGCGGTCTTTATGGCTTGTCTTAAGCCGGGAGACACATTCATGGGACTTGATCTGTCTCATGGAGGGCACCTTACTCATGGATCTCCAGTGAACATGTCAGGTATTTGGTATAAAGCGGTTTCTTATCAACTAAATAAGGAAACTGGTCTGGTTGATTATGATGAGATGGAGCGCAAGGCTCTTGAATACAAACCTAAACTTATTGTAGGAGGTGCTTCAGCTTATTCAAGAGAGTGGGACTGGGCTAGGATGAGAGCCATTGCGGATAAGATAGGAGCCATTCTGATGGTGGACATGGCACACCCTGCTGGTCTGATTGCTGCAGGTTTGCTTGACAATCCGGTTAAGCATGCCCATATTGTCACATCCACTACCCATAAAACTCTTAGAGGTCCGCGTGGAGGCATAATACTTATCGGAAAAGATTTTCCTAATCCTTTCGGTATCCTGACTCCTAAGGGAGAGGTGAAGATGATGTCTGCTGTTATTAATTCAAGCGTTTTCCCGGGCATACAGGGCGGACCACTGGAGCACTGTATAGCTGCGAAGGCTGTCTCATTCTTTGAGGCTCTCCAGCCGGAATTCAAGACATATCAGCTACAGGTTAAGAATAATGCTGCTGTTATGGCGTCCTCTTTTATTGAGAGAGGTTATAAGGTAGTATCTGGAGGTACAGATAATCACCTCATGCTTATAGATTTAAGAAGTAAGTTCCCTGATCTCACAGGTAAAGTCGCAGAGAAGTTGCTTGTATCGGCGGATATAACTGTCAATAAGAACATGGTTCCTTTTGACAGTCGATCTCCTTTCCAGACATCGGGAATAAGAGTTGGAACTCCTGCCATTACTTCAAGAGGCTTGGTCGAGAAGGATATGCCTTATATTGTTGAACTCATTGACAGGGTACTTTCCAATCCGGATAATCCAGCTGTCATATCAGAGGTAAAAGAACTTGCCCGTAAAAAGATGCATGGATTACCTCTTAATATTTGGTAACACTAAGAATCATTTTTTTGTTTTAGAAAAGTAGATTCCGAATTGTGTAAAGAGCGGTTTTTCCGCCATTTCCAATGTTGAGGCCTGAGAACTTTTGATGGTACGATTGCAGACATCATAACGGTTTTTAGGCCTTTTCTCATCTGCCCATTTGAATCCTTTGAGTTTTTGCTTGTTGTCCGGAAGATTGAATAGCGGATATGCGTTACTATTTATGTTTTCAAAGTAGCGAACTCTATGTATCTTATTATTCAACATAGTGGCACTAAGAGCCTTACACTCCTTTTCGTTCATTGTTGTTAAGACGCTGTCTTCTTCAAAGAAAAAAAGAACTGAAGCACTGCCAAGAGCGTCAAATCTGCTGAGTTTTCCATCGTCAAAGAAGATTATAATATCTGCACTCTTAACTTGGTCGAAGTGAGATGAGTCCTCCTGCATGGCTACAAATGCTGAAGAATTTAACTCTGCTTTTTTAAGTTTTCTGCCTGAAAGAATAACCTGAATACTATCTGCTGAAAGCTGTTTGTTTTCGCTCCATAATATTGGCTCCTTATAGAGCCTTATTAAAGAATCAAGGGAATTGAATTGGAGAGAATCACAAACTCCCTGTAGATTGCTACGGTAAAATTTCACATTCTTAAAAGCTGTCAGAAACTTTACTTTTACTGTGTCTATATTTACAGCAACAGTATCTACCGCCACCGTATCTTTTTTGGCAACCTGGGTTGAATCGTAGTTTTTAACCGCAGTTGTATCAGAATTTTTTTTATTCAAGAGAGATGCTTTGGCTTTTAGGGAGGAGTATATTTCAGTAATTGGGTCTCTTTTGCTTAGATCTCTCCTCTGTTCCGAAACAGCAATTACAGAGGAATCAACATCTTTATGCAGTCTGGTCTGATATATTATTGTGTCGGCTGAGAAAAAAAGTGTATCTCTGACTTCATTTTCCACTGTAAAAAGTGCTATGCATGGTTCTTTCTCCAGTACTATCGATTCAGGCTTGCTTGTGTAGTGTACTCTGTCAGCGAGGATGATGGCTGATTGAGCTGTATCGAGTACCTGAACGTCATTTTCCAGTTTTGCGTTACCTGTTTTACGGTCAAAATCTATCTCTCTTGCCCATATTTCATTGTTTTTAGTTTTTATATAGACATCATTAGAAAAATGTATATACTCATTTTTTCTGTCATACCACCCACCATTTGCCATTAAAAATCCATCTCCTTGCCATGCCAGAGTTTTAGTAAGAAAAACAGCTCTGTTTTCCTTTGCAAGATAAGCCAGTGAATCTGTTTTCATCAAAACGGTATCTGATTGCATCTCTACTTTCATTTGAAACAGGAACCTGTCCTCTTTGGCATAATAATATCCATTAGAACTCTCTATAAAGCTGCTATCCTCGTTCATCAGGCAACCTCCGTTGTAAAACATTCCAATACTGTCTTTTGTATAGTAATCAATGAAGTTTGTACGGAGTCTGCCACCTTCGTTGTCGATCAGCTCTACCAAGTTGCCTCTTACCTGAGCAAGAGATTGATCTGCAAGATATTTTATGTTGTCACTATAGAGTGTTGTGTTTTTTTGAATTATTTTGACATGACCAATTGCATCCACAATATTGGCCTGGGTGTCCCATATGGCTGAATCGCACAGAATCAAAGTATTGTCGTGCAAAAATTGAGCAGGCCCTTTAATCTCTCGATATTCTCTTCCCATCGATGTAGTCAGAACAGCAGATTTAGCATCAATCAATCTGATCAGACTCTTTTCAGGTCTCTGGACCTGTTGCTGTTGGGAGAAAAGAAAAGAGGGCAGTATAGATAGTAGAATTGTTATTAAGCTCCTGTACATCATTTTTTGATCCAGCCATCTCTTTTGAATGAACAGTTTTCAAACATCGGGTCAATCTTTATATATGTAGTTTCTTGTTTTTCTTTGATAAATTCATCAAGAGCCTTGTTTATAGCTTCGTTTTCTGCCATTTGTTGCAGAATGTAAAAATCATCCTTAAATGTGGCTACATGCGAGGGGATTACTTTATCGAGACGTACAATTTTATAAACAATATTACCCTCTCTGCCCTCATTGTCTCTGGATTCAAATGGAGCGGAAATTTCACCGACTTGGAGTGTTTTTAGTACAGCATAGTCTTCTGGTTTAAGTCTGTCTACTAGAAAATACACTGAACCTGTATTTTCATCAGCCACAAGTCCTCCATTAACATAGCTTTTAGGATCTTGAGAAAAACGCCTTGCAGCCTGTTCAAAAGTTATGCTGTCAAGAAGTATCATATTTCTCAGACTGTCGAGGGTTTTGAAAGCCTTATCCTTGTCTGAATTGGTGTACATGGGTTTAAGAAGAATATGCCTTGCATTGAACATATCGCCTTCTTTTTTGATTAATTGTATAATATGAAAGCCATCAGGGGTTTCGACTATCTGAGAAACTTGACCAGGTTTAAGTGCCATGGCTGCGTCTGAGAATTGAGACCAGTACAACTGTTTTGACGCCATTCCAAGCTCTCCACCCTTGGAAGCGCTGGCAAAATCCTGAGAATACATTGTTGCAAGAGTACTGAATTTTTCTCCCTTCATGATTCTCTCTCTAAACTCTAGTAACCTTTCTTTTACAGCCATAATGGCGGCCTCTTTTTCTGGGTAAAGCACTATCTGGCTGTATTGATATTGAGTAGAAATGATTGGAAGGCTGTCCTTTGGCAGTCTTTTATAATATTTTTCAATATCAGAAGGTGTAAGTTCAGGTGCTTTTTTAGCAACTTCTGCCTGCATATTATTTACCATGGAGAGTTCGGTGAGAGTTTCACGCCACTCCTCCTTAATTTTGTACAGTGGTTTCTTGAAGTATTCTTCTGTGGCCTTTTCTCCTCCCAGTCTAGTCATTACTTCCTGCATCCTTTGGTTAAGATTTTGTTCAACCATCTCCATATTGGGAGTTAAACTGTCCAGTCTCGCCTGAGCAAGAAAGAGCTTTTGTTCCATTAATCTTTCAAGTACTTCGCAACGAAGATTTTTATCTGAAGGTACTCCCTGGAAAAGCATCATTTGTACCTCAGCCTCAATGGTTGAGAGTTGAATCATTTCATTGCCTATTTGAGCAACTATCTTGTCTATCAACCCTCCACCATATTTTTGCGCAGAGGCAGATGAATTGTATCCAAGAAAAATGGCAGCAGTGAATATGAGCAGTCTGGACCACTCCTTAATATTAGTTATCATTTATTTATATTTGTTTTCAATATATTATTTTCTAAAGCTTCTTTCAACAAATTTCGCTCAAGTTCGTTGATTAGCTCTTGCTTTCTTTTAATGAGTATGGTCTCTTTGATTAAAGGTTTGTAATAGTCAAATGGAGGAATTTGCCCGGGTGATATTTTGTCTATAAAGTAGACGAAATAATTGTAGAGACTATCACTCGTTTCAATTGACAAACTACTGTTAGCGGCTTTCTCGCAAGATTGAAGATCATAAGGGACAAGAGCTGCAACAGCCGAAATGTCTACCCAATTGTTGTCAAAATTGTCATATTTATCGGCAGCATTGTAACATAACCTTTCCAGTTCATCAATTTCTTCTATTCCATTAGCCTTGTACATGTTTTTTATGGATGCAAGATTTGGAGAGTTGTGGGATATTTTGATAACCCTCGCCTTGACAATCGTGTTATTAGCCGTAAAGTTTGAAGAGTGTTTTTCATAGTATTCCCTGCATTCATCCTCTGTAATTGTAGTGTCGAGATGTGATTCGACGTAAAGATTTTCGTATCTGTATACCAGGAGGGAGTTTTTGTAATCTTCCAATTCCTGCTCAACGTCCTTTTCGCTTTTTGACAGTTCTTCTTCAGCTTTCTTAAGCAGCAGATGTGTAATAGCCCAATTGTTAATGTACTGTTCAACCATTCTTATACTGTCTTCAGGAGCTGTACCTTCTGGTATCAATTCGCGGATGTCCGATTCTAGAAGAGTATTTTTCCCAACTTGAGCGACTATCTTGTCTCTGGAAAAGTTAATGTATTTACAAGATAGAAGAACAGGCAATAAAATAGTAAGAAACAGATATTTCTTCATTGTATAATTAATATTAATTATATCTTATCAGCAGAAGTCTTGATTCCAATGAACAAAGATCCTGCCACAGTTTGCAGAATCATACTCTTATCGGACTATTGCAAAGGTATATAAAAAATGGTTACCTTAAAAGTCAAATCCACTACCATGAAAAACATAACAATTATAACAATTTTACTTATTATAATGCCAGTTATTCATGCAGGCTACTGGAGAGAGGATATCGATAAGTGCAATGCTTGAGGATTAAAGTTGGGGATAAAATTTAGCTGATTGTCTTGTATTACGTTCTTCGAGTCTCTTTTCAAGCATTCTTATGAGTTCGGCGTTACGTATGGACCCCCATGGAGTCATCTCTACAAATCTTGGTGGTACTTCTCCTGCGAATCGTTCTATGTATATGTCAGGCTTAAGCAGCTCCAGAAAATTTACGAAAAATTCAATGTACGCATCAATAGTGAAATTGACGAAATCCCCGGGATGTTCTTTGAATTCTTTCTCCATAGCAGTTCCTCTTATAATCTGTAACTGATGAAACTTTACAGAATGCAAGGGAAGATTATTAATTTTAAAAGCCATGTTCATCATATCTTCTTTGCTTTCTCCTGGCAGTCCAAAAATGAAATGAGCTCCTAAAGTAAGACCTCTTGCTGCACTTTTTGTAATTGCATCTACTGATTGGGCGTAAGTGTGGCATCTGTTGATTCTTTTGAGAGTTTTGTCGTGAACTGATTCAATACCGTACTCAAGAACAACTATTTTTCTTTTAGAAAGTTCCTGAAAATAATCCAATTTCTCATCATCAATACAATCAGGGCGGGTTCCTATTACAATTCCTGAAACCAAGGGGTGGGAGAGAGCCTCTTCGTAAACTTTTTTCAACTCTTTTAAAGGGGCATATGTGTTTGAAAAGGGCTGAAAATATGCAAGATAGTGATTGGCAGTACGATATCTTTTTCTGTGAAATTCTATTCCTTCATTTATTTGAGAAATAACACTCTTGTCCGGAGAACTGTAAGAAGGATGAAAAGCAGCATTGTTACAATAAGTACAACCACCTGTGCCAAGAGTTCCATCTCTGTTGGGACAAGAAAAACCTGCATCTATCACTATTTTTTGCAATCTCTCTCCATACCTCTTTTTGAAGTAGCCGACATATGTATTATAACGTTGTCCCACTACATTTTGACTTTAAAGACAGCTTTTTTTATTTTCCCTTCTCCAATAAGTGGTGCATGTGCATCATAAGGAAAAATTATGGCTAAATTATCCGGAGCGAGGTTGATGAAATTTTCAGGCATCTCTTCGAGAAATGCAATATCTTTTTCAGGATCATAAGTTATACCGTCTCCATTGCATCTACTTCGGTCCCTGAAGCCAATGGTTTCATTGCCTTCGAGTAGTATGTGAATGTCAATGTATGAATCGTGAACTTCGAGTTTTGGAATTACCATCCCTTTGCCTTCTCCTTCCCAGATAGTAAAATAAATATCCTTTCCTACAACACTGTATTCTCCGGGTTCAAGTTTATGAACATCATTTTTTATTATATAACTAAACACTTTCTCAAACTTTGAATGCAGGTTGAGATATCTTTCAAAACCCCTTAAAGAATCAATAATCATAATAAGATTTTTGTTGCAAATATAATTATCTTTGTTTGTCTAATAATTAACCCTCAAAGATGAAAAAGTTTATATTTCTGGTTTTGGCTATTTTACTGACGCCGGTATGCAAGGGAGACGAAAAGTCGGAAAAGACACAAAAACTGTTTGACTCTATTTCTAAGGAAATTAAAGCACAGTATGCTCCGGACAGAAGAGTAAAAACTTACGAACCCTTTCTTTTTTTTCCAAAAGATGGAAGTGTGCCTGTTTTAAAAGGTTCAACTACTGAAGCAGGAGCTAAAGAAGCATTGTTAAAGGCACTTGCTGCCAACAAGATTAAGATTGTGGACAGTATGGTTGTTCTTCCTGACCCTGCCCTTAAGGATAAAATTTATGGAATTACTGCACTGTCTGTTATTAATTTCAGATATGGTCCTGATTATGCAGAAGAATCTGCAACACAGACTATTATGGGTACACCACTGAGGATACTCGAAAAAAGAGGCAGCTGGACAAGAGCTGTTACCCCTGAGGGTTATATAGCATGGGTGACCTCCGGAAGCATCATGCCAATGAATGAAAAGGAGTATATGACTTGGAGCTCATCACCGAGGTTGATTATTACAGCCTATTATACCTTGTTTAGGGATGCTCCTTCAGACACGTCACCTGTAGTTTCAGATGGTGTTATGGGTTGTATAGTCAGAGTAGATGGTGAATCAGGTGATTATTACAAGGTTATATTACCTAATGGCAAAAAATGTTTCGTTCAGAAAACCGATGCAACTGATTTTGAAAATTGGGTTGAT
>Ga0208695_1003509_pt1 | contig 10574 bp, 6 predicted proteins | sample AD_UKC111_MetaG_FD_184449 | JGI IMG/M metagenome (GOLD analysis project Ga0208695, IMG submission 184449) | Active sludge microbial communities of municipal wastewater-treating anaerobic digesters from Hong Kong - AD_UKC111_MetaG (SPAdes)... | ecosystem: Engineered > Bioreactor > Anaerobic >... | reverse complement strand
GAAAACCAGGAACACGATAAACCGGGCGCTGATTATTTTGTAAAACAACATATCGACCGCTTATTGAAAAAAGATCCCGATATCGATACCATTATTCTTGGTTGCACTCATTATCCCTTGTTAATAAAAAAAATAAAACAATATCTACCTGAATATATCCGTGTGATTGCGCAAGGCAAATATGTGGCCAAAAGCCTAAAAAACTATCTCGAACGCCATCCCGAAATGGATAAAAAATGCACAAAAAACGGGTCAACTCGTTTTTTTACTACCGAATCGCCAAAAAAATTCTCACAACAAGCATCACTTTTCCTTAACGAAAAAATAGTAGCTCAAAACATTAATATCGATACGCTGTGTTAAATTGGTTTGACATCATTATAGCAATCGCATTGATCACTGCCTTTGCGAGCGGATTCAGGCAGGGATTAATCAGGCAATTGATAAACCTTTGCGGACTAATTTTGGGTGTTGTTTTTGCAGGGCAAACAGCAAAAATCATTCTTCCCTGGTTATTGCAAATCACCCATATACCTCACAACATAGCCTCTGTAGTCTCCTATCTTATGGCATTTGCCATCATTATGGCAATCATAGCACTACTTGGCAGTATCATTCAAAAATTCATAGCGATCATTCATCTTGGTTTTTTTAATAAATTATTAGGTTCTATGGTATCCATAGGAACAGCCACCGTAGTACTCAGTTTGATTCTCAATGTGGTATTAATGCTCGATCCGAAAGAAAAAATCATAAAAAAAGAGACAAAAGAAGATTCTTTTTTTTTCGAACGCATACAAATCGTTATTCCTGCCATTGTGCCATACCTTAACAAAGAAGTTTGGAAGCAATATATCCCCGAACAACAAAAGGAAACAATTCAAACTTTTTCACCCACTTTGCAAAATAATCTGAATCAAATATTTATTTCCAATTCATACAGGAGGCAATTATGTTGATACACAAAGAAGGCAGACGCGTACTCATTAAATGGTTAATAACATTTATTTTGTTGAATATAATCCTGTTTGTCTTTTGTCAGGTAAAAATTCTCAATTATACTATCTTTGCCTTAACTGCCATTCTATACGCAACGATGGTAAATTTCTACAAAAAACCAAAAAGAATATACACAGGCCAACTTCTCGGTTGGGTAAATGCACCTGCCGATGGAAAAATCGTAACTATAGAAAAAGTATTTGAAAAAGATTTCCTTCAGAAAGAATGCATCCAGATATCCATTTTTATGTCGCTATTCAATGCCCATTCCAATTGGGTTCCGGTAACCGGTAAAATAATTCATTTATCGCACGATATGGGTCGATTTCATGCAGCATACCTGCCCAAATCGAGTAAAGACAATGAACGAACAAATATCATCTTTGAAACTCCCGACGGTTATCGGATATTAACACGGCAAATAGCCGGAGCGTTAGCAAAACGCATCGTGACCTATGTTAAAGAAGGAGAGAGTTATAATATTGCTGATCCACTAGGATTCATAAAATTAGGTTCTCGGGTAGACGTCTTTCTCCCACCCGACAGTGAAATTCTGGTAACGATGAAACAGGAAGTATGTGCAAATAAAACCTTTTTGGCTCGATTACCTCAAAAAAAATCCGAAAATTAAATGATGCAAATTCGAATTAAGATACCTTTTTAAGTTTCCAAAAAATAAAAATATCATTACTTTTGTATCGTCAATATTTTACTAAGTTATTGAGATTGAAGAAATCTCAAATCATATAATTATACATCCGATTTATGTCGACATTACGGTTTAAAGCAGTAGAAAAAGCATCACAACATTTACCCGTGGAAATTTCGGCTCCGGGAAAATTACCGTCGGAGTATTTCGGCAAGTATGTTTTCGACAGAAAACAAATGGCAAGGTACCTTTCCAAAGAAACGATGCGGACAGTTATGGAAGCCATCGACAAAGGAACGACATTACAGCGCGAAATTGCCGACCATGTAGCCATAGGCATGAAGATGTGGGCGCTGGAAATGGGCGCAACACACTATACCCATTGGTTTCAACCCCTGACAGACGGTACGGCCGAAAAACACGATTCGTTTATCGAATATGCAGAAGGATCGAACCTTGAAGTGATCGAAACCTTCTCGGGAAAACTTCTCGCGCAACAGGAACCCGATGCTTCCAGCTTTCCCAGCGGCGGAATCCGCAATACCTTTGAAGCCCGTGGCTATACCGCCTGGGACCCTTCTTCCCCTGCCTTCATTATGGATGACACTTTGTGTATCCCCACCGTTTTCATATCCTATACGGGTGAAGCGCTCGACTATAAAACTCCTCTGCTGAAGGCACTCTCGGCCATTGACAAAGCAGCCGTGGAAGTTTGCAAACTCTTCGACCCTAACGTAAAAAGGGTATATTCCTATTTGGGGTGGGAACAAGAATATTTTCTGGTAGATCAGGCATTGTATGAAGCACGTCCCGATCTGGTACTCACCGGAAGAACGCTGATGGGACACGAAAGTGCCAAAAACCAGCAGCTGGAAGATCATTACTTCGGCGCAATTCCTCCGCGGGTGGCTGCCTTCATGCGCGAAGTGGAATTCGAAGCCTACCGATACGGCATTCCCTTAAAAACACGCCACAATGAAGTGGCACCCAATCAATTTGAACTGGCTCCCATATTCGGGGAAACCAATCTGGCGGTTGACCAAAATTTACTGATCATGATGCTCATGAACAAAATCGCGACTAAGCATCATTTCAAACTTCTACTGCACGAAAAACCCTTCGCAGGAATCAACGGCTCGGGAAAACACAACAACTGGTCGTTGGGTACCGACACCGGGGTAGGATTATTCACCCCCGGTAAAACCGCCAACGAAAACCTTCAATTCGTTACCTTCCTCGTAAACACCCTCATGGCCGTTTATAAATACAACGACCTGTTGAAAGCATCCATCATGTCTGCCCAGAACGCCCACCGATTAGGTGCAAACGAAGCACCGCCGGCAATTATCTCGGCATTTCTCGGCAAACAAATTTCGGCCGTGTTGGATAAAATCGAATATAGCTCCGAAGACGACGAAATTACCGTCGACGAATTAAAGAAGATGAAACTGGGTGTAGCCCATATTCCCGAAGTATTGATCGACAACACCGACCGTAACCGCACCTCACCCTTTGCTTTCACCGGCAATCGTTTCGAATTCAGGGCCGTTGGGTCATCGGCAAATTGTTCGTCAGCCCTGACTGCCCTAAATGCTGCAGTTGCTGCCCAGTTGACCGATTTCAAGAGCGAAATCGACAAAAAAATGAAAAAAGGAATGAAGAAAGAGGAGGCCATTTACGACACGATACGGCTCTATATCAAGGAAAGCAAACCCGTTCGATTTGAAGGGAACAATTACAGCGAAGAATGGAAAATGGAAGCCGAAAAACGGGGCCTCGACTGTGAAACCAGCGTCCCTCTGATTTACGATGCATATACCTCGAAACGCTCGGTAGAAATGTTTGAAGGTACCGGCGTTATGACAAAAAAAGAACTGGAAGCGCGCAACGAAGTAAAATGGGAAACGTATACCAAAAAGATTCAGATCGAGGCTCGGGTTCTGGGCGATTTATCCATTAATCATATCATCCCGGTGGCTACCCGCTATCAATCGGTTTTGCTCGACAATATCTGTAAAATGAAAACCGTATTCGATGAAGCAAAAGCCGCCGAATTATCCAAAGAAGATGCCTCACTCATTGAAGAAATAGCCACACACATTGCCGCTATCAAGAAAAATGTGGACGATATGGTGGAGGCTCGAAAAGTAGCCAACAAAATAGAAGATGCAAGAGAAAAAGCAATAGCCTATCACGATACGGTGCTCCCCTACTTTAATGTTATCCGCTATCATGTGGATAAACTCGAACTCGTTGTGGACGACCAGATGTGGCCGCTGCCCAAATACCGCGAATTATTGTTCACGAATTGATAGCACTGAAAAAGGGTGCATCATCATTTTCCGTTCGCAACAGGCCTTATCACTTCATTATTATTTAGGAAAAATAAACCGACTATAATTCCATTTTAAACAAACTCATCGCCAAAACGAAACTTTACTTCGGTAACAAAGTGTTTGATTCGCTGCTCTTCGCTTTTTTTACAAATAAGCAAAGCGTTATCCGATTCCGCCACAATATAGTCTTCCAACCCCTGAACTACCACCACTTTCCCGTCACTCATTGCAACAATGTTGTCATAACTTTCAAAATACAACGCTTTGCAATTCAACCCGGCATTGTTGTTTTTGTCTTTTTCTGCCATCTCGTGTAGCGACCCCCATGTTCCCAGATCACTCCATCCGAAATCGGAGGTTATGACATAGACATTTTCGGCTTTTTCCATTAAACCGTAATCGATAGAGATATTTGGACAAAACGGGAAACAAGCATCGATAAAATCTTTTTCCTTAGGTGTATTAAACAGTTCTTTCCCCTCATTAAACTTGTTGTAGACATCAGGTAAATGTGTTTTGAAAGCTTCTAAAATAGTATTCACATTCCATAGAAAAATTCCGGAATTCCACACGAATTCTCCGCTCTCATAAAACTTTTGAGCCAGCTCACGATCCGGCTTTTCGGTAAACGTTTTGACTTTGTGAATACCGTCGATATTCTCTTTGCTCACTTGAATATATCCGTAACCCGTTTCAGGTCGGCTCGGCTTAATACCCAGTGTCAGCAACACCGGATTTTTCGCCACAAACTCCAAGCCTTTATTAATATCGGCAATAAACCGGTCCTCCTTAAGTATCAAATGATCGGAAGGGGCAACCACAATATTGGCATTCGGGTCGATCGCTCTAATCCGATAACACGCAAAGGCAATACAAGGTGCGGTATTCCGCCTCATTGGCTCTCTAAGGATCTGGCTATCGGACAATTCAGGCAACTGTTGCCGCGTTATTTCGGCATATGCATCATTCGTTACAATAAAAATATTTTCAATGGGAACAATTTTTTTAAAACGATCGAAAGTACTTTGCAATAACGATCTTCCTGTTCCGAAAAAGTCCAAAAACTGTTTGGGCTTTTGTTCTTTACTAAAAGGCCAGAAGCGGCTTCCAATGCCTCCGCCCATAATTACACAATAATTGTTGTTTCTCATCATCAATGTTGAAAAGATTAATACGCTATACTGAATACGTTTGTTTCAAAAAAAATTTCTTGCGAATTTATTATGTTAACACTTTTGCAACCCTTTTTGTTTTCATATTCATTCATGGTTTAAAGGTAAAGAATAAAAATAGATTTACAAAGCCGTCCGGATCAAAAAAAATACAGAAAAGAGTTTTTATTTATCGAAAATATATGTACTTTTGCATCCGATCTTTTCAAGAGATGCCCAGATGGCGGAATTGGTAGACGCGCTGGTCTCAAACACCAGTGGATTCACCTCCATGCCGGTTCGATCCCGGCTCTGGGTACAAATACGGAGCATCATAAGATGCAGGTTCTTCACCAAAAATAAGTTTATCCTTCAAACTTAATTACGATTTCATTCCCATTCCCTTTAAGAAAAAGACGATAGCGGTTGGTACCTAACGCCTCTATTTTCCCCTGTGAAGATTGCGGCCTGCTTTTGCTTGAAAAAACCAAGTATCCTTTCCCGCCGGGTGATGCAACCTTTATTGTTTTTTTATCCATAAACACCTGAATATTACCATATGGTGTAGGAACAGAACCTTTTATCCATTCCAAACCGCCCAAGGAAGGTTCGACGGAAAATTCTTCGTACCCCGGTTTGACGGGAGATACACCTAAATAATATTTACCCAGCAGGTAAAGCGGACTTGCGCCCCAGGCATGACACAAACTTTTGCCAAAAGGTCGGCCATACATGGCGTAATGCTCACTCCCTTTCTCCTCAGGATTGTATTTTTCCCAAAATGAAGTGGCTCCCAATTTCAGCATTCCACCCCAATAGGCTTTGATTTCTTTGGTAACATAAGGCTGTTCTCCAAGAGCACAAAGCGAGGCCAGCTCATAAAACCGCATATAGGGTGTAGTGATTTTCATGATGGAATCGTTCAACAGGACATTTTTTTTGATGCCCTGTTTCTTCTCATTATCAACATAATCGAACAATATGGCAAAAATATTGGCATAACGGGTAACCTGTTCACTTTTAATACCTTCTTTTCGGTTATGAACAAAAGCCTGTTTTCTGTCATCCCAAAAATAGGTTTCCAATTTCGAAAAAAGCCTGTCGCCCAATGTTGTATATTTTTCCTTATCAGTCTGATTCCCTGCGATACTTGCACAAAGCGCCATCGTTTGCAGACTTTTGCAGAAAAGCAGTTGTTCGAAGCTGAGTTCGCCTCGTTTATCCATAAATCCATCAGCCCAATCCACAAAAACCCAATCGCCGGACAATCCTTCCACCATGCCTTCGGCATTTGTCCTCCCGAGTACAAAATCCATTAACCCAACCATCTTTGGATATATTTGCCGGATAAAATGAAGATCGCCGGTATAGAGATAATAGTCGTAAATGCTCATAAACCAGTAGAAAGTGTAATCCATAATGGTATTGATATGCGAAGTTACGGGATCTTTCCCGCGCAGCAGGTTGATCGTGCGTGTTACTGTATTTGGATCGAAAAAAAGATAGTAATTCATCAGGTAACTTTGAATAGCATCGCCCGACCATGCCCACCTGTCGCGTTTGATACCGTCGAGAAAAACTTCGCGGGTTGTCAGATGCAACGTATAAGCAGCAACATCCCAAATGCGGTTTATCTCCTCGTCGCTACATCGAAAAGACCCTCTGTAATCGAGCGGTACGTATTCATATCTCATCGAGATACTTTCGAAACGCACACCATCATCGTTTTCGATATACACATAGCGATAAGCCTTTGAATCGGTGAGCGTCAAATCCTCGGGATTATCGTTATTCACCTGTATCTTGTCCAGGGTTTCGCAACTATCGACAGAAAGTGCTTCATCTCGCGATTCGCCGTAATAAATACAAACCTCTCCTTTCCCACACAGTTGATGAAACGTCACATAGCCGAAAGTTTCTTTACCGAAATCGACTAATGTTCCTTTTCCTGTTTTAGTTATACTTAGAGGACTCATGGGGACTTGGTTCAACTTGAATAACGACGGTCGTTGCTCGGGACTATTAAAATTCAATGCGGCTGCATTCATGTAAACGGTAGCCGATTTATCGGAAGCTTTCCCCGACTCGTCAATCCATTCCTTGTCTTCGAATGTGACTTTCCACGAAGAATCGGTAAACACAGTCTTTCCTTCCACATAAATTGCCGGCACACAAGCCTGATTGTGCACCTTTATATTCAATGCATGTTTTCCAGCCGGCAACATCATTTTTGAGGGTGTACCGTTTTGAAGTTTGCCATCGAGTTTCACATTATAACGTCCTTCAACATAAATGTGAATTTCTTCGGGCGATTTCAAATCGAATTCTTTAGAAAATTCCACCAAAACATAATGGCTGTCCATTTTCCAGAATGGCGGAAAGAATGCGCCTCTTTCAGTCCTCCGGTTGTTGACATTGTTTCCCAGCCAAATATCGTAATCACCCGGATAACCTATCCAGGTTGCCTGCCCGAAGCAAAACGTGTTTATCGACAAAAGGAACAGGCTAAAAAGAACGATTCGTTTTAAAAGCATAGGTTTTTAAATTATCTACATCGTAAATATCGATATTCCGGTTTTAATCCGGCATTTATCTTCACCGAATCAGGTACCATAGGACCATTATTTTCCCAAACAACACCGGGCCCATTGGCATTCTGTAAGAATTTTTCTGCATCGCACCAATTGTTTTTCACTTCAATATACGAAGATCCCTCGTCGGTGTAGAGATAAAACCAATGATCAGGATCATGAGCATAAGGCGAAAGCACAATGTCGTGAATATAATTTTCGGCTATTACGCTATGGGGTTGCGAAGAAAGTGTGTAAATTCCCGCAACATCGTGCATGTGTTTGGCAAAATGATGCACATTATTGGCAATAATCCGATTGTTTCTCATGCAATTGTTGCTTCTTGTCCACCCCCACCCCACGCTGATGCCTGTATATGGCAAATCGCATAATTCATTGTGACAGATAAGAATGTCTCTCACATAACCGGCGCAAATTCCCACACAACCCCAGTCTTCGTTGCCGATATCGGTAAGGTAGTTGTTTTCGATAACCTGACCGGTGCAAATCTCCCGCTCGTCCTGTGGACGATAGGGCAAATGGGTTTCGACGGAAGGCTCGGAAAACATGCCAATCTGCAGGCCGTTTCCGGCTATATCGCGAAACAGACAACCAACAACCTTTGTATCGTGTGTTGTTTTCTTGAAATCTAAACCACAAGAACCCAGATGCTCAAATGTGCAGTTCTCGAAAACAATGTGCTGTGCACCTTCTACTTCCACTGCAGCCGGGGGACGACCAATCCATGCCTGATTATCCAGCGGATGATCTCCTTCGTCTCTTTGCTGTTTAGGTATCAATCGATAAGCATCAAGCAAGTACATCCCTGCCTGTAAAGGTACATGTCCTTTCTTGGACGGACGCATCCAGGTAGTATAATTGAAATGAATATTCTCAAAACGAATATGGGCTACCGGCCTATCAGCCGTTCCCTTAACTTCAACAAGTGTTTCCATAAAGGGCATGACGGCAGAAACGCTGTCCATTTTTTCTCCCGACAAGGGATAATAATAAAGGCGGGAAGCAGTTTTATCGAAATACCATTCGCCCGGTCGATCAAGCAACTCGATGGCATTGGTGATATAAAACGGCGAGTTGACCCCTTTACCAATCATTGGTCGCGGCCAGGGATGTTCAAACTGAATTCGACTCTCGGGCAAATGAAACTTTATTCCCGCCGAATCGCCGTTAATCACTATCGATTGGATTCTCAATACAGCAATCTCCCACATCTGATGCAATACGAGTTCCGCATGAGGAGAATTCGCTATCCTCGCCACCGAATTTGTCGGTACCCAAAGCATTTCGTTTTGGATATCATCAGAAATGATTCTATCCATCTGACTGAAATCGGCAATATTCCGAGCCCTCACGGCTTTTCTTCCGTTGATCCACAGTTGCCTGAATTCGATCACGTTACCATTAACTAAGGGAACATCAACCATCCAAATCTTATTCTGCACATCGGTAGACAAGCCCTCAATGCTGCCGGCACGTTTCCAGTCGGATAACTTCACACCGCCACTGATAACCACATGATCGCCATCAACCCCCTTGATAAGTGTAGGCGAACTCGGCGTTCCCGAGTCTTCCGGCCGTATCAAGAGAGGTTCCGATTGGCAATATATTCCTTTCTCCAACCGAATGTTTATTCCGGTTTTTACCGATGGGTCGTTCATCCGCCTCATCTCTCTTGCCTGACGCAAAGCGGCATGCAGCGTTTGCATGGGATGTTCTCGCGACAATCCGTTATTTCTGTCATCGCCATAGGGAGAGACCCAGATATCCGCACAAAAAAGTTTAACTGCTGTCATGAAAACCACAAGCAGCGTTATTATTCTTCTTTTCTTCATTTTATTCATGCATTCACCGCGATACCGGCATCCAAACCGTCATTTCTCCTTTTCCTCTGTTACCCCAGGCATAATACGGAATCAACCGTATCGATATCGTTTGTTTCTCCTTTTTCATGGGCCGATAAAGGGTGTTCCCCCATGAAGTGTTATCCGATATAACTTCGGCCTTGCCTTCGAGACAAACAATAGGACTATTTTCGATTTCCATTTTTCGTGGAGTCAGTTTAATGTCTGCCGGCAACAAAATAGCATCGATAGCATGTCCGCTTTTCACATCGACCGATTCCAAACAATATACCAACGGACCTCTCCTGACAGCCACCTGATTGCGGGTTTCTTCAACCAAAGGATTAGATTCGATCAACTGAGTTTCCATGTCCAAATTCAACAAGATAATATCCCCTTTTGCCCACTTTCTATTTATTTCGGCATACGAACCTGATTTTAAGGGAATGTTCACAGGTTGGCCGTTAACGGTCAACTGTACACCGGAACACCATGTCGGAATACGAAAATAGAGAGAAAAAACCTTCTCTTCGGAAACCTCATCCAGTTTGACCACAATTTTTCCATCCCATGGGTAATCGGACGCTTGAGTAAGCCGTATGTTCATTCCGTTAGGTAATGTTGTACTTAATTGATTGCCTCCGTAAAGATGAAACCAAATTCCCGAATCGGAAACGGAATAGCAATAATTATGCACTTCACAGAGTGTTCTCACCGTATTTGGCGGGCAACAAAAACAGCTGATATACGATGTCCTTTCTTTCGGCCAACGCAACACGTAGGGGAAATCCTTCGAGATGCGCAACGGATTGGTGTAAAAAAACTTTTTACCGTCGAGACTTACTCCTGAAAGGATGCTGTTATAGAGCGTGGTTTCTACAACATCGGCATATTTTTCGTCACCCGTCAGTTGCAGCATCCGCCAATTGAACAGCAAATTGCCAATGTTTGCGCAAGTTTCGTTGTGAGCAGTGATGTTGGGCAGTTGGTAAGCACGACCGTAAGCC
>Ga0208695_1003506_pt1 | contig 10577 bp, 17 predicted proteins | sample AD_UKC111_MetaG_FD_184449 | JGI IMG/M metagenome (GOLD analysis project Ga0208695, IMG submission 184449) | Active sludge microbial communities of municipal wastewater-treating anaerobic digesters from Hong Kong - AD_UKC111_MetaG (SPAdes)... | ecosystem: Engineered > Bioreactor > Anaerobic >... | reverse complement strand
GTAATTATTGTACTAAACGCCTGCAATCCTACTGCTTATATGAAAAGCAGTAAAATAATTACATGTACCGTAAGTTGTTCCTGGAGGGCGATTACAAATAATCAATTTTTCAGGGGCAACTAATTATGAAACAGGCTGTAATCGTATTATTATGAATAAATCAGCAATAAGTGAGGAATTTTTTGACCTGAAAACAAGGCTCGCAGGGGAAGTATTGCAGAAGTTTATAAATTACCATATTAAAATAGCAATAGTCGGTGATTTCTCAGTTTATTCAAGTAAGAGCTTGAAAGACTTCATTTATGAAAGCAATAAAGGAAGGGATATATTTTTCTTATCCAATGAAGAGCAGGCAATTGAAAAGCTGAGTATGATTTGATCAGGGGGATTGACATGAAAGAAAACTATTATGCTCAAAATCTAAATGCACAAAAACTATATCAGGTTTATCAAACTAAATATGCAAGGGTAAGACAATATCTTGAATCCGAGATTTCTTTCGTCAGGAATTATTTGCATGGAACAGAGCATGTGCTGGAGCTGGGGGCTGGGTATGTACGTATCGTTAAGGAATTGGCACCCAGCTGCAAATCTATAGTTGGTATTGACATTTCTAAGGACAATGTGGAGTTCGGCAAAGAGTATTTAAAGGATACACCTAATGCACAACTAATGGTTATGGATGTACATATTGCATGGTTTCAGGAGCAATCAGAAAAAGGCTTGCTTGGTGAAATCGATATGGAGAAAACCAAGGATGGGATTATCATAGTCGTGAGTGTGGAACCAAATCATGTTGTGTGCTTAAATAACATATATATGTTATAATGTAATTATTCCCCAATAAGACTAGCCAGAGGATGGATGAATTATGAAGAAAAACCGGATAATAGCTGTTATAGCATTATTGATGGTATTTATATTTTTAATAACATTTGTTTCTTTTCTGACAGATGCAATTATTCCGGACAATAGCATTTAATATGCTTTTATGCATATGGTTTTTCTTGTGATTCTTGGAATTTTTTTTTCCCATTCAGTAGGATCATACTCTTTACGCATAAGCTGGAATAAGAATCTCCTTATTATACAAAAAATATAGTAAGGGAGATATATTAATGAATAAAAAGGCATTGAATGTAGGCTACTGGTCAGCAGTTATAGCTGCACTGACTTTTATTGCGTATACTATTTGTTTTATTGCAATTCTGCTCGTAAATCCTGTATTTATATGGACTAACTTTGAAACCTATGTAAAGGCAGTTCAAACTACCAATCAATCTTTTAAGCATATTGCCATGCTTTTGATGATCCTCTATGGTGCGTGATTTGTTATTCAGCTCTGCAGCATTGAGGAAATTGCCGAATCATCAAAGAAGTACTTTGCTAAGATAGCAGAGCTTTTCGGTTTAGGTTTTTTTGCATTGATAGGTATAAACTACTTTATACAAATAAGCGCGGCGCGAATGCAGATTAAATCAGGCCAAATAAATGGGCTTGAGAAGTTTATCCAAGCAAACCCCATTTCCGGAATAGCTGCTGTCAATATGCTTGGGTGGACGGTTTTTTTCGGGTTATCATGTATTTTTGCTGCATGGGCATTTGGCAATACCAGGACAGAGCGAATAATTAAGTACGCGTTCTTGTCAAATGGAGTTATGATTCTGACTAGTGCCGTTGGTTATATGTTTGATATAGTTATTATTGTATTTCTGTTCATGAATATTGGAATGGGTGCTGCTGTTTTAACGGCTGAGATATATTTATCCAAACTGTTTAAGAGTAAATTAATTATATTGCAGGAGGTTTAAGATGAAGATATATATTAGTGCTGATATTGAAGGTATTTCAGGTATCGTAAATTGGGATGAAGCAACAAGATGCAAACCGGATTATCCAGCGTTCAGTGATGAGATGACAAAAGAAGTCCAGGCTGCATGTGAGGGGGCTAATAGTGCCGGAGCTAAAGAGATTTGGATAAAGGATGCTCATGAGGGAGGGAGAAACCTGAGTTTTTCCGGGCTTCCGATTAATGCAAAACTAATACGTTCTTTTAGCGGACATCCTTTTTGCATGATGCAGGAATTGGACAATACTTTTGATGCTGTATTAATGATCGGATATCATTCATATGCGGGATCGGATAGGAATCCATTGGCGCATACCCTGGAACCGTACTTGTCATATATAAAAATCAATGATGAGTTAGCAAGTGAATTCCTTATTAATGCATATACTGCCGCTTATGTAGGTGTGCCCGTTGTTTTTGTATCCGGAGATGCAGCACTTTGTGAACATGTAAGGCAAATCAATAATAACATAAACACGGTTGAATTAAACAAAGGAGTCGGGAACTCAATAATCAGTATTCATCCCCAGTTAGCCTTTAACAATATAAAGAAAGGAGTTGAAGCCAGCCTTAAAGGAGAACTGAATAAATGCAGAATTCCATTGCCTGAATGGTTCAAGGTTGAATTATCATTTGCTAATCATACGAAAGCTTATAAAGCTTCGTTTTACCCGGGTATGAGAAAAATATCAGCAACGAATGTATTATTTGAGACAAATGATTATTTCGAGGTCTTAAGAATGATGACCTTCGCAGTATAGAAAAGCCGGAGCAAAGAGAAAACGTGCCTTGGGTTGATGATAGTATTTACGTTTGGGAGGTGAATAAATGAACTGTCCATATTGTAATAGGGAACTAATTTCAGGATTTATTTATGGAGGGAGTTATGGGGTTAATCATTCATTAAGGTGGCTGCCCGAGAATAAAAAGCCGACTTTGGCGGTATTGGAGCTTGAGTCAGATACTATTAGTACAAATAAGTTTTCAACTCAGCCGAAGGTAAAATGTTATAAATGCGTTTATTGTAAAAAAATGATTATAGACCTTGATGAAAATTAGCTTTCAATTTCAATAAAAAAGAAAAGTGTTTTGTCAATAAATAAGGGGGTACTTATGAAAAGCATTGATGATTGTCAAATTCAGGTTAGAAGAAAACTTGAATAAGAATAAGAGAAGTAATCCAAATTAAGAATTTATATATGGAAGGAATGAGATTTTGGAAAGAACACTTATAATTATCAAGCCTGATGCTATGGAGAGAAAATTGATGGGAAAGATAATCTCCATTTATGAACAGGAAGGGCTGCATATATCCTCAATCAAAATCCTGAAGCCATCCGTACAAATCGCTGAGTCTCATTATTCGGAGCATAAAGGCAAGAGCTTCTTCAAAGGATTGATTAAGTACATCACAAGGGGAGAAGTATGTGTATTAATAGCAGAGGGGGATAATGCCATAGAGACAGTAAGAGTAATAAACGGGGCGACAGATCCGGCAGAAGCAGATAAGGAAAGTATAAGAGGCAGATATGCCATATCAAAAACTGAAAACTCCGTTCATGCTTCAGACAGTGCAGAAAGCGCCGAACGGGAAATAAGCATCTGGTTTCCGGAGCAGCAATAAATTTATACAAAGGATGGTATATGAGATGAAATCGTTCCGAAAAGAATTGTATTTTAAACTGCCTGTACGCAGGGGCTATGTAAACATAACCAAAGAAGTACAAGCCTGCATAAATGAAAGCGGAATAAAGGAGGGGCTTGTACTGGTAAATCCGATGCATATTACTGCAAGTGTATTTATTAATGACGATGAATCAGGGCTGCATCAGGATTTTGAAAAATGGCTGGAAACCCTGGCTCCTGAAAAACCCCACAATCAATACAGGCATAACGGATTTGAGGATAATGCCGACGCACACCTGAAACGTCAGTTGATGGGCCGTGAGGTGGTAGCAGCCGTTACTGACGGAAAGCTTGATTTCGGCACATGGGAACAAATATTCTACGGGGAGTTTGACGGCAAACGTGAAAAAAGAGTGCTGGTCAAGATAATAGGTGAATAAAACATTCAAAAACCGGCATAAAAGTGATACTATTAATAATATATAGAGTGGAAAACCAAATTTTATATACAGGGGGGATAGCTCAGTGAAGGCTTTGATAGTATATGATTCTGTTTTTGGCAATACTGAAAAGATTGCCAAAGCAATCGGCGATTCACTTGCGGATTTGACAAGCGCTGAGGTTGTGAAGGTAAGCGAAGCGAAGCTTGAGCAGCTTCAAGAAACAGGTTTGCTGATTGTCGGTTCACCCACCAGAGCATTCAAGCCGACAAAGGCAATAGTTGATTTCCTGATTCAGATTCCTTCCAACGGACTCAAAGGAATCGACGTTGCGGCATTTGATACCAGGGTCAATACGGAAGATGTAAATTCCCGCATTCTTAACGGATTCGTAAAGATATTCGGTTATGCGGCCAAACCCATAGCCGATAAGCTTCAGAAGAAGGGCGGGAATCTGGTGCTCCCTCCCGAAGGTTTTTTCGTAAAGGATAATGAAGGGCCCCTGAAGGAAGGAGAGCTTGAGCGTGCCGCCAAATGGGCAAAACAAGTAATGAAGGGAGAATGATGATGCAAAATACATCAGAATTAAGATTTGCGGTACTTATAGATGCAGAGAATATTCCGTACAAGAATATAAGGGGGATTCTTGCTGAGGTAGCCAAATACGGCACTCCTACCCTGAAGCGTATATACGGTGATTGGACCAATTCCTCACTGGCAGGATGGAAGAATTATTTATTGGAGAATGCAATAACACCAATCCAGCAGTACAGTTATACCTCAGGGAAAAATTCCTCCGATTCGGCATTGATTATTGATGCAATGGATATATTGTATTCCGAGAAAGTTGACGGCTTCTGCATAGTATCAAGCGACAGCGACTTTACACGTCTCGCTACAAGGCTTCGTGAGGCCGGTATGAAAGTAATCGGAATTGGGGAAAGAAAAACCCCCAATGCCTTTATTGCAGCCTGCGATAAATTCATATACATTGAGATAATAAATGCACCTGTCAAGAACAGCGATCAATTTAACAATGAGCTGCACAGGGATGATGTTATTGAACAGGAACACAAAAGCAGCTCTCTGGATATCGGGAATGATATTATAAGGCTGATATCCGATTCCGTAAATGACGTTGCCGATGACAACGGCTGGGCTTTCCTGGCTGATGTAGGCAATCTTATCTCAAAGAAGCAGCCCGACTTTGATGCAAGAAACTACGGCTTTTCCAAGCTGACTCCACTGGTTAAAAGCCTCAAATGCTTTCAGATTGAAGAGAGGGAGTCGGGTAATTCAAGAATCAAGCATATATATATCCGAAATAAGAATAAGCAGTGATTCTATTATTTTCAGGAAGCAGCAGGCGGGATAATATGAGAACTTACAAGAGGCTGTATATAAAATTGATGCTATCTGCAACAGCAGTCTTAGGTATCTGTTTTATTGCACTTGACTTCTCAAGATTTTTGAATTGGGACTACAGTTATGACATATTTCCCAGTGCACTTCTTAAAAGGATATGTGTAATAATAGCTGCAATAATTGCATGGTCTGTGGGAAGGGATGGTTTAAGCCCAAGAGACAGCAGATTGATGAAAGCCGCCTTTATATTTACTGTCTTTGGAGAAGCAGCCTTCTTATTATGGGAAAGGGCAATCGGGGTCGTGATGTTTGCTGTGTGCCAGACCTTGCTGATTATAAGAAACAGTACAGGCCTAAGACGTAAATTGATCCAGGCAAGCACTAAGAAAAAAAGAAGACTTATTATCTCAGGCTTAATAATTATTATTTCTGCAATACTACCGTTTCTGTCGGATTACTTGTTCAATACGGACATTACAGTGAGTATAGTCTATTTATACGGAATAATTTTGAGTATATCATTATGGGCGGGAATTGCCTGCAAGATACTCGTTTTACTTCCCCGGGTGAACGCCGGAATGGCAGCATCGGGAATGATATGCTTCTTTTGCTGCGATGTCCTGGTCGGGCTTGATGCCGTATTGGAGGCAGGATTGCCGTGGCTGTTGGCAAACAGCTTCATATGGGTATTTTACATTCCTGCCCTGGTACTGCTGGCTTTAAGCTGTTACAGATATAATTGATTTAAGGAGTAACATAATGAAAGGTATCTTATTTGCAATTGCAGCAGGAATATTTATTGCTATGCAGCAGGTATTCAATGCAAGATTGGGAGAGAAGGCAGGTTTTTGGGAAACAAATACCTTTGTACATGGAAGCGGGTTTGTATTTTCATTAATAATATTAATGATTGCCGGAAACGGAAGCTTCACAAAGATCGGAGAGGCTAATAAACTGTATCTTCTGGGAGGGGTATTGGGAGTCCTGATAGTATTTAGCGCAATGACTGCGGTCTCGTCTCTCGGTGCGACATACAGCATAGCCATACTATTGGTTACGCAGCTTATTGCGGCAACTGTCATTGATTCCTTCGGCTTGTTCGGCAGCCCTGTTATCGGATTTGATATAACCAAGTTTATGGGAATAGCAATCATGATTGCAGGCATAGTCGTTTTTAAACTGAAAGGCTGATTTTGATATTCCATGCGGCAGTAAGGCCGCTTTTTTTATGCTGCCGTGGGGCCAAATATTGAAGTATTTTGGACTTCCTGTCTGAATATGAATTATTATACCAACTATAATATTTCATTTTGGAGGGATATTCTTGAAATCCAGGATAATAATAATCAGTAAGGTAAAACTTTTAGTGATGCTCCTAATTATTGCTGCCCTGCTGCTTTTTATCTTTGCATTGAGAACCATCAGCATAAATACCCTTCATTATTATGACCCGATATATAAAGGAATGGAAGATGATAAAAAGATTGCTTTTGCCTGCAATGTGGTATGGGGAGAGGAATACCTGCCCCGGATGCTCACGCTGCTCGAAGAAAAGGATATTGAAATCACTTTCTTTATAGGGGGGCAATGGGCAGAGAAAAATGAAGAACTTCTGCGAAATATACATAAAGCCGGGCATGAGTTGGGAAATCACGGCTACAAGCACTTATACCACAGCAAGCTTACTCCTGAATCGAACAAGCAGGAAATATCCAAGACGGAGGAGATAATAAAGAGAATAACCGGATATAAAACAGTTCTTTTTGCCCCGCCCTATGGTGATATCAACGATACTGTGGTAAGCTCGGCAGAAGCCTTGGGGTACAAGGTCATTATGTGGAGCATAGATACAATAGACTGGAATACCAGGGATTACAAAAAGATATTGCAGCGAGTGGAAAACAAACTTCATAAAGGCGCTATTGTACTTATGCATCCGACTAAGGTTACCATTGCCGCACTGCCCCAAATGATTGAGAATCTGGAGAGTCACAGCTATGAAATAACCACTGTAAGTGAAGTATTAGAAAACGATTGAAAAATAACTGTATATTATATATAATGAGATGTACATTTGAAAAAAACGAAAAATCCGGAGGTAAATAATGTATCAAAAAGAGATACTGAAAAATGGAATAAGGATAGTTGCTGAGGAAATACCATATGTCAATTCAGTTTCCATCGGTTTATGGTTTAAGGTGGGATCACGATATGAGAGCATTGAGAATAACGGTATTTCCCATTTTATTGAGCATATGCTTTTTAAAGGCACTAAAAACAGATCGGCAAAGGATATAGCAAACAGCATAGATAAACTCGGAGGCCAGCTTAATGCGTTTACATCAAAGGAATGCACATGCTTATATGCGAAAGTGCTGGATACTCATTTTGATATAGCTTTGGACGTTCTGGCGGATATGTTTTTCAATTCCAACTTTGACTGCGATGAAATCGATAAGGAAAGAGGAGTAGTAATAGAAGAGATAAACATGTATGAAGATTCTCCCGAAGATCTTGTCCATGACCTCTTCAGTCAGGCAGTATGGTCGGGAAATCCTTTGGGAATGTCCATTCTCGGAACTGAGGAATCCCTCGGCAAACTTAACAGGGATATAATAGTCCGATATTTTAAAGAAAAATATTCCCCTCAGAATATTGTCATTTCCATTGTGGGTAATTTCAAGCATAAGGATGTATTTAACAAAATAAAGGCATATTTTGAGAAAGCTGAACAAATTGATAACTCCGCTGCTGATATTGTAGTGCCACGCTTTGAGCCCGAGTATACCCTCAAGAGCAAGGATACTGAACAAGTGCACCTTTGTATGGGCTTTAACGGTGTTGATATTAAAAGCAAGGCATTTTATCCTATGCTGGTTTTAAATAATGTTTTCGGCGGAGCGATGAGTTCCAGGCTCTTCCAAAAAATCAGAGAGGACAGGGGGCTTGCGTATTCAGTGTTCTCTTATCCTTCTTCCTTTGAAGATTGCGGGCTGTTCTCCATTTATGCCGGTTCAAAGCCTGATAATCTTAAGAGCGTAGCGGAGCTTATCATGGAAGAAATAATCCTGATCAAGGACAAGGGCATTACGGAGGAAGAGCTTTATGATTCTAAAGAGCAGCTTAAGGGCAGTTATATACTTGGCCTGGAAAGTACCAGCGGAAGAATGATTTCCATAGGAAAATCGGAGCTTTTGCTTGACATAATATATTCCCCGGCAGAGATATTGGCAAAAATAGACAAGGTTGATATGGATAGCGTGAACAGTGCCATAAAGCACATATTCGACACAGACAGCATGGGGGCTGCGGTAATAGGAAACATGAAAAACAGCACAGATATAAGAAGGCTGTTCAAATAGGTGAAGGATGTGAAGCAAAGTGAAGGATATAATAGTAAAATACGTTAGGACAAGCCCGGATGAAAACCCGGAACCAAAGATACCCCAATACGCAACGGAAGGCTCTGCCGGTATGGATCTGAGTGCGTGCATTTCCGAGGATATTGTTATAAAACCCGGGGAAATTGCAATGGTGAAAACAGGTATAGCAATACAGATTCCTGACAGCAGTATTGGAGGCTTTGTATTTCCGAGAAGCGGCCTTTCCAGCAAGTATGGGATTTCCCTTGCAAACTGTGTTGGTGTAATTGATTCTGATTATACCGGCGAGATAATATGCCCTGTAATCAATCATGGAAGCAGTGATTATACAATAAAGAACGGAGACAGGATAGCACAGATAGTATTTATTCCTGTATTGAATGTGCGGCTTCAAAAAGTAGACAAACTGGAAGCCACGGGAAGAGGATCGGGAGGCTTCGGGTCAACAGGCAAGTAAATTAAATAGGAATATTCGTCCGCTTCATTAATATAATTAACTATAGAATTATTGATGGGGTGGTACTATGAGATTCAGCAAGCTGGGCGGGAAGGAGATTGTTTCCCTTCCTGACTGTGAAAGGCTGGGTTATTTGGGCGACTGTGACCTTATGATTGATGGGGAAACCGGTAAGATAAAATCTCTTATAGTTCCTGAAAACAAAGGGACATTATCGTTTTTTATAGACAGAAGATATATAGAGATTCCATGGGAAAGAATAAAAAAGATAGGCAGCGATATGATAATAATAGATTTTGCGGATATTTTAAAATAGAAATAAGAGAAATGGTAACGAAAGACACGGGGACGTTTCGCGTGTATCACTTTTAGCGAGACAGGAGAAACGTCCCCGTGTCTTTGAGCTTGCAGCTCTTATTTTATGGGCTATGGATAATCACCAGAGGCATATAAATCTCATATTATAAATTAGTTTTATGTTTGGAGGAATCTGTATGAAAAGCTCAAGATACCTTATTATCGGCGGTGATGACAGGCTTGTCGAGCTTGCAAAGCTTTTCGAAGGGGAAGGGGCTGACATCGCCACTTATGGGATGGACATGACTGTAATAAAGAATGTACCAAATTATTTATCCTTTGATGAGGCACTGGAAAACTCAGACATAGTTATCGGGCCGATACCCTTTTCCAAGGACGTGCACAAGATTAATTCAAAGTATTCCAGTGTTGATATTGAAGCTGAAGAGTTATTCAGTAAGCTGGGAAAGGATAAGAAGCTGATATTGGGTGCAATAAACAATTATTCAAAGGGACTTGCGGAAAAATACGGCATAGAATATTGGGACTACCACAATGACGAAGGATATCAGATACTGAACACCATCCCGACGGCAGAAGGCGCTCTGTCAATACTGATTAACGAAACGAAAGCGACACTGTTCGGAAGCAGGATTCTCATACTTGGCTATGGCCGTATAGGCAAGCTGCTTTCCGAATATCTCAAAGCATTGGGTGCATTAGTACACATAGAAGCGAGAAAGGATTCTGACCTTAGCTGGATAACTGCAGAGAGGATGAAAGCCATACCCCTTAAAGAGCTTCCACACTATCTGGGAGAAATGGATATAATAATCAATACCGTCCCTGCAATGCTGCTGGACAGCATTATGCTTGATTTGGTGAAGCAGGATGCTCTTATACTTGATCTGGCTTCAGCGCCCGGAGGAACTGATTTTGACTATGCCTCAAAAAAAGGCATAAAGGCTATACATGCCCAGGGACTCCCGGGCAAAGTCGCATGTAAATCGGCAGCCGAATATATTTACGGCACAATAAAAAAATATTTGTGTGCTGACCGGCAGAAAGGAGTTTAATAATGAAAGTTGAAGGCTTGAATATAGGATTGGCAGTTACCGGATCCTTTTGTACCTTTGATAAATTAATTCCGGAGGCAGAGA
>Ga0208695_1003503_pt1 | contig 10600 bp, 11 predicted proteins | sample AD_UKC111_MetaG_FD_184449 | JGI IMG/M metagenome (GOLD analysis project Ga0208695, IMG submission 184449) | Active sludge microbial communities of municipal wastewater-treating anaerobic digesters from Hong Kong - AD_UKC111_MetaG (SPAdes)... | ecosystem: Engineered > Bioreactor > Anaerobic >... | reverse complement strand
CTCTACATGTCCATCCGCACATAAAATATTCGCAAATCCATTATGTCTTAAATGAACATAATATCCTGCTTCCCCTGTTCTTGATACATAATAATACTGATAACCTGGAAAATTAATACCTTTACTAATACTATCAACAACATAGGGATAAATTGTGGGATTTTCTATTTTTGTTATAAAACTAAAACATCCTTTGTATAAAGAAGATGGTAAAAATTCATCTCCTAAAGTTATCCCATAAGTTCTTTGTGGACACCCAGATTGCCACGAAGGGCAAATAAAAATATTATTTTTATTATTTGGGTTTTGTCTTGCGTTTTGCGTTTTTGGAATATAACCTAATCCCCAATAAAACTCATGCCATTTTGCACCACTATCACCAGGAGTAACAGGGAGTTTATATAATACCGCATTTTTATTTATTACCCAACCATTGTAGTCCTCTGCATACATCACCATTGCCAGTCCTATCTGTTTTAAGTTATTCATACAGCTTGCTTGTCTTGCCTTCTCTCTTGCATTACTTAATGCAGGTAATAACATAGCGGCAAGAATCGCTATAATCGCGATTACCACAAGCAACTCTATTAGAGTGAACCCCGTTGACTTCAAAAATCTCCCCTCACCCCTTCCTCCACTAAAACATTGACGGACATGCTTTACAAAAGAGGGAAATATTTTTCCCTTTTCCATTTTATTTTCCTCCCTTTCTTTCCCTAATTATATCTAACTCCTAACTTCAATTTCAATATTTTCCTATCCCTTTGAATATCAATAACTTACAAATATTACTGCAACTTTTTTAAGAAAGAACCGGCATTTTTTTAGAAATTCACCTGTTAGATTATGTTTTTCAAGAAATCTGAAAACATTCCATGTTAATGTATCTTCACTATTATCTCTAACACTTCTGTTTTCTCTTGACATTACACCACACATCTTTTATTCTATTTAATAAATATCATCTTCTGCTGTTTTCCAGAGCAAGTTATCAAATTCATTTTCATATTCAAAAGTCGTTGAGGAAATATAAATATTATGGATTGGACATTTAAATTTTTCTCTTTGTCTTGGTACTTTCTTCTTACAATTTTTCACGGGACATTCAACAGTTTCTTCTTTAATCTCTGTTTTATTTTTTAGTGTTTTTTTCCCATACATTTAGTAATTTTTCCTTTTCATTCTCCGTAAATTAAATTTTGTCATTATTTCCACTATTCTCCATACTTAATGACCATATTATCCACAAATGCTATCATTACATAAGGTGAAGGTGAACTGCCACCGCTTCTGCTAACTCCTTTAAGAAAAATATGTTTTGCATTTTTATCATAATGAATGTCACTGCCAGTAAATGAATTAACACCAAAATAAACACGATTAAAGTTGGCTTTACCGATTACCTTTAATTCTCCAGAATCCCAAAGTTTAAATACACCTTCTTCATCCTTTCCGCTTATCTCTATTTGGACATACTCTCCTTTTTTATATTTCATTTTAATATGATATTCTTTTCCCTGTTCAAAAGAAACTTCTGGAACTTCTTTTATTACTATCCCATCACTATTCTCAAAAAGAAAATGCCCTCTTGCTCCTTTAATTTGGCTGTGATACCTCTCCAGTATCTCAGTATCTCCTCTGCAGAAACTAATTTGCATTGTCCCAGTATCTTCCCCGCTGCTTAATCCTACAGTTACGCTTCCATAAGGACTTATTCTCTCAAAATAAATATCAAATTCTTGAATAACACTATCATATTCAGTAGAATCTATTTTATAAAAAGCGCCAGCGATATTGCCATGATAATTTTCTTTCTCGCTTTTATCTTGAATAATAACTAACTGAGGATCTTCACTGTAATCATTAACAATAACCTTTGTTTCACCATTAACAACATTTATTAGAAAAAGAAAGAATAATCCAACAAAAAATATTTTTTTTCTTCTCATTTCTTCTCCTCCTTATTTATTCTAATATAGTATAATGTTCAGAAGGCACAACAGATAGATATTTAGAAGATATTTCTATTGTTTTCTCTTCCCCTACTTTAAGAAATTCTATCTTCTTTAAATCAATTCTTTCACCGCCCTTCTTTGGTTCCTCAGAAAAAATTTCTATCCCTATATTCTCTGCATCCATACCACCTATATTGGTAATTGTTGCCTTATCAGAAGAGATGCTTTTTATCCAAATTACTGGCTTAATATAATATGCAAAAATAGCATTATCTATTGACTCATAGAGATGTTCAGTTGTCCAACCAAAGAAACTTAAACCATTCATCTCTGGTGCTAATTTTTTAATATATTTTATTTGTCGCAATAATTCCTGTTCTGTGGTTATCCAACTTTGTTCTGTGATACTTAATCCCAATGTAAATAATGTCTTATCAGCAATACCCATTTTTTTTGCCATCTCCCATTGGGTATTAAATCCGTAATACATAATAAAAGAAGAAAAATATCTCTCTATCAATACTAAATCCGCTGCTTTCCTGTATGCATCAGCAGATTCTTCACTACCACTTAAGCCAGGTGTTGCAAGAGTAATTAAAAGATTTGGAAATTTCTCTTTCGTTTTAATAAGAGCAGAAAACATTATTTTGCAAATTGGATTACCTTCAATAAACTCATCAATAGCAATTGCAGGATATCCACTTGTTATTACTGTCCCCCAATAATTTATAAATTGCTCTTCTTCATTCCACCCATACTTTCCTTGACAAACTCCTCCCCTCCAAGCTGCTGGAATTACTCCTCTATTCTCCCAATATTCTTTTTCTTCATTCTTCTTTGAGAACATTTTTATTGTTACATAACGAGTTGATTTAGGACATGCCCAATAGTGAAAATGAAGTTCTTTTGATACTACTGGAACTTCAAAATAACATTTGTTATTATTCTTATCTTTTTCTTTTATTTTATTATCAGGGTCAATCACAACTATAATTTTATAAAATCCATTTTTAGGAACTAACCATTCTTGGGTTAACATAACAAACTTATCTGGCTCTATTTTTTCAATAGTATGTTTTCCTCCAATAGGTATTGTTTTTTTTGTTCTATCCTCCCGAAAGAAACAAACAGTAATATCAGAACAAGATGTTTCTCCTTTATTATGTATTTTTGCTCTTATAGTTATTTTATCCCCTCCTTTTGGCAATGCCTTTGAAAGTGTAACATCAGAATTAGAAAAATCTGCAGTTGTGATAAATAAATCGGGTAATAATTCTTCTGACCTTATATTAGGTGTAAATAAAAAAAGTAAAAAAAAGCCAATTAGAAAATTTTCCTTTTTCATTTTTTTATCTCCTTTTAGTTTCATCTTACAAAAATCAATCTTTTTGACTCACCCTCAAGAATTGTTGTATTAGAATCTTTACTTGTAATCTGCACATAGATTTGTTGATACCCTTTCTTTGCTTTCCATTTCGTAGAAACCTTCTTTATTCCTGTTGGCACTCCTTCTTTTGGAGAAAGAATAGGTATTACTACTCTCCCTATCTGCTTCCCTCTTTCCCGAGGATCACCACAGAAAAATGTAACAACTATATCTTTTGCATCCATTCCTCCAATATTATAAATATTCGCATAAATAGATATTTCCTCTCCAGCAGTTGGATGATAATTAGAAAACAAAATATCTCTATCCCATGTTGTTACAACAGGAGATATAAAATATTTATAGCAAAGTTTATCCGCTAATAAAGAAATTTCTTCATTTTCACCCCAAAAAAACCTAATTCCTGGCATTTCCGGGGCTTCTCTCCTGATATATATAAACTGTGCCTCTAAATCCTCCGCTGTTACCTCATATCCTAATTTGCTATCATTAATACCTAAAATCATTATTGAGTTAGAAAGAACATCATAGTCCCTTGCCATTTTTATCCTCTGGTCAAAATAAGCATATCTGGTATAAGTGTTAAATCTAGGAATTTGATAATTAAAATAGCTTTCAAGCATAAGTAAATCTATTCCCTGTTTCCTATATAGATTTTTAGTTAAATTACATAACTCTGGTTTGAGTGAACCACAAACACAAACAGTAGTAAAAACTTCTGGATGCTCTTGAGTAAACTTTTTTAACCCTTGTAAACTTTCTTCATCATCTGGGCTTTTTTCATACCAACCAAGTTCATCCAGCATTATCCCTTCTGCACCAATCTCAACAATACCTTTTGATAAATATTCAGCATATTCATCTGCTTTTCTACCCTTACCAGCACCTTTCCATACACATGGAATTACGCCTTTTTCTTTCCAATAAGAAACATTTTCTTTATTTGCAAGAGATACATTTACATATTTTAATTTATCGTTTGTTTCTTTTTTCCCTGGCCACCATGCAAAATATAACTCTTTTGTAACAACTGGTATTTCTTTGAATATCTCTCCTTTAATTCCTTCTGCTGTCGCTACTACATAAATACAATGCAACCCATTTTTTATAGGAACCCATTTAACTTGAATTACTCCTATATCCTGATCCGATATTTCAGAAATTAATTGCTCACTAATCTTTTGCCCATTTTCTGGTTGTCCATCAAAAACTTCAACATGAATATTCTTAATACTCTTATCTGTATCATTAGAAACCTTTACCTTAATTATTACTTCATCTCCTTCTTTTGGAACTGCTTTTGAAAAACTAACAGAAAGTGAAATATAAGATTTAATCCCTCCGTCTGAAACTCCCTGACATATCAAAGGAAAAAAACAAATACTACAAATTAATAAAAATATTTTTAGCCTTTCCATTTGCTTGCCTCCTTTTATTTAACGTGGGTCAAAGTTTTTTTGCCTATTATATGCTTTCTCATATAGCCACCACTCTACATGCCCATCTGTAAATAGATAATTTGCACCACCTGAATGCCAGGCACCAATTCTAGTTTTAAAGTCGTTATATCCAGCCCACTTGTCACTGGCCAAATAAGAGCCCTTAGTATCACAAAAAACAACTACATCTGGTCTGACATTGTTGATTTTTTTTCCCACTCTATATATTGAACCATTATATGCGTAACTCCACTTAAAAGGACATGAGGTAAGGGGCTTATAATAATGAGTTGGACAATATACCAGTTTCATCTTCTTGAATCCAATGACATGATTGCGGAAAAGCAAATGCCATCTGCAACCAGCAGTAGAAGGAGGGAAAAAGAATCCATTATAATCTTCACAGTACATCATTACTGACAGCCCTATTTGTCTTAAATTATTCATACATACTGCCTGTCTTGCCTTTTCCCTTGCCTGTGATAATGCAGGTAATAACATTGCTGCTAAAATCGCTATTATCGCGATTACCACAAGCAACTCTATCAAAGTAAAACCAGAGGACTTCAAAAATCCACCCCCACCGTCCTTTACAAAAGGAGGGAGATTCTTTTTTATTGTTCTTCTCATTTTCTGTTCCTCCTTTGTCCAATCATGGACAGTTAAAGACAAGTTTTTTATTCTTCTTTTTTCATTTTCCATTTTTTTATCACCTCCTTCCGCCACAAGACATGGCGGACGATTAAAAACGCCTTTTTTAGTCTTTTCAACTCTTTATTTTTATACAACTATATATGTAAACAGAAAAATTTGCCTATTGTATTGTAAGGTAAATTTTCCTGATAAAAAGGGGAAATGTATATAAAACAGGAAATAATGGGAAAAAAACTCCTGATAAAATAAATGAATTTATAAAAAAAATTTTTGTAATGATTAAAAAAGAAATTGTGATTATAAGGAAAAAACAAAAAGATACTAGGTGTGTGTTCTTTTTCTTGACTATTACTTCTTCTCTATTATTACTTCCTACTATTCTTTTCATCATTTTCCTTCCTCTTTTACTATTATTTTACCCCTTCTTTTTTTCTGTCAATACATTGTTATTACCACATGATTGTGTGATAGTTTTTATTTTTAAAGCCCTAAAATTTTTGGATTATCTTTAATTTTAGCCACTAAATTTAATTATCTAAAGATATTTTAAAACATACTTTTAAAAATGGCAAATTTTTTTAACAAGCAAAAAAAAGTAATTTATTTATTTTTTCTTCAGTTTATAATTTCCTATTATTATATCTCCAATATTAAAGATAAATAAAATTTTTTCCCTTTTTTTACCACTTCTTGCTTTCCAAAACTCCTTCTCATATCTTATATCCACAGCCACATTTTATCATTTTTAGGGATAACCCAAAAGTAATAAATTGGGAAGAATTAATGTTTGATATTGAATGTTTGAATAAATTTATAGAAGAAAATACATTTGAATCAATAAATTTTGAAAAATGGAGATGAAAAGGGTATAATTAAAAAGAAATTTATAAAAGAGAGAAAGAAATGGAATGCTGACTAATATGTTCAGGATAAAAGGGAATATTGCATAAATTATTAAAATAGCAAGAGTTTGCCACCTTAGCTCAGCGGCAGAGCGGCGCACTTGTAATGCGCGGGTCCGGGGTTCGAGTCCCCGAGGTGGCTTTATTATTTTCAAATAAAAAAATGGTAAAGTCAGATAAATGGATAAAAATGTTAGGAGAAAAAGGAATGATTACTCCTTTTTTTCCTGAAAAAATAAAAAAAGGAATTTCTTTTGGGCTGTCTTCTTATGGATATGATTTTACATTATCTAATGAATTTCTTATTTTTAAAGGAATTGGAATTGTCTCCCCTAAAAAAATAACAAAAGACCAGTTTGATGAATTTAAAGGTGATGTATGTAAAATAAAAAAAAATAATTTTATTCTTGGAAGAAGTAAAGAATATTTTAAAATTCCAAGAGATGTTCTTGGAATTTGTTTTGGAAAATCAACTTATGCAAGATGTGGAATAATAATAAATGTAACACCATTAGAACCAGAATGGGAAGGATATATAACAATACAAATTGCAAATCTTTCTTCTGTTGATGGAGAGGTCTATGCAAATGAGGGAATTGGGCAGGTTATTTTTATTTCAGGAGAAGATATTTGTGAAAAGTCATATAAGGACCTTTCTGGTAAATATGATAAAGCAAAAGGAATAGTCCTTCCAAAATAATTTTAAAAAATGAATAAAATAATAAAAAAAGAACAATTAGCAGAAAAAATTAAAAGAATTGAAGTTATCTCTCCTATTATTTCTAAAAAAGCAAAACCAGGACAATTTATTGTTTTAAGAGTTGACGAAAAAGGAGAAAGAATACCATTAACAATTGCAGATGTAAATAAAGAAAAAGAAACAATAACTCTTATATTTCAGGAAGTTGGAACAACAACAGCAAAATTAGGATTTTTAGAAAATGGAGAAAATATTTTAGATATTGTGGGTCCTCTTGGAAAAGCAACAGAAATTGAGAAATATGGAAATGTATGTATTATTGTGGGAGGAGTTGGAGCTGCTTTTATATTCTGGATGGCAAAAACATTTAAAGAAAAAGAAAATTATCTAATTACAATAATTGGTGCAAGGAATAAGGATTTAATAATACTTGAAGAAGAATTAAAAAATATAAGTGATGAAATTTATATTACAACAGATGATGGAAGTAAAGGCAGAAAAGGATTTAATACTGAAATGCTTGTTGATTTAATACAACATGGGGAAAAAATTGATTATTGTTTAACAGCAGGTCCGATTCCTATGATGAAAAAGGTGTCAGAAATAACAAAAGAACATAACATAAAAACAATTGCAAGTTTAAATCCAATTATGGTTGATGGAACAGGAATGTGTGGGTGTTGCAGGGTCTCTATTGGTGGAGAAACAAAATTTGCATGTGTTGATGGACCTGATTTTGATGCGCATTTAGTTAATTTTGATGAACTTTTAAAAAGGACTTCTTTTTATAAAGAAATGGAAAAAATATCTTATGAAAAATTTATAAATTCCTGTAAGTGCACCTCCCATCAACAAAAATAAAAAAATGGAAAAGATATTAGAAGAGAAAGAAGAAAATATTAAAGTTGTGGTAAATACCCTTAAAAAGGGTGGAGTTGTTATTGTCCCAACAGATACAGTTTATGGATTGATATCAGGTGGATTTAATGACAGAAGCAAAGAAAAAATATATGAAATTAAAAAAAGGGATTATAAAAAAATGTTAATTGGATTTGTTGATACAATAGAAAAAGCAGAAAAATATATAGAAATTGACCGCCAGTTTATAAAAGAAAAATGGCCAGGAAGTACAACAATAATTGGAAAAAGTAAAATTGAAATTCCATTTCTAACTTCTGATGAGAAAAAAATAGGACTAAGAATTCCTGATAATAAATTTCTTCTTGATGTTTTAAAAAATTTTGAAATTATTGCCTCAACAAGTGCAAATATATCAGGCGAAAAAACACCTTCCTGTCTATCTGAAATATCTGATGAAGTTAAAAACAAAGTGGATTTAATTATTAATGGTGGAAAAACAGAAGGGAAAGAATCAACAATCTGGGATGTATCTTTTTCTCCACCTAAACTTGTAAGAGGAAAAGTAATTTTTGTTTGTGAAGGCAATTCCTGTAGAAGTCCTATGGCTGAATATTTTTTAAAAAATTTCTTAAAAGAAAAAAATGTTAAAATTGAAGTAAATTCTGCTGGAACTGGAATAACATCTTGGGGTAAAATATCTGATAAAACACTTGAAGTGATGAAAAAAGTTGGAATAGAAATTAAAAATTTTGTTTCAAAACCATTAAATTTCCAAATGTTAAAAGAGTCAGACCTTATTTTTGTTATGGAAAAAGAACAAAAAGAAAAAATTTTATCAATTATTCCGAAAGAAGAAAATAAAATATTTGTTTTAGATGTACCAGACCCAGCAGGAAAAGAACTTTTTCATTATGAAGAAATAAGAGATATAATAAAAGAGAAAGTCAAAAATATTGTTTTAAAAAGGATGGCAATATGAAAATAGGTATAGCAAGTGACCATGCTGGCTTTGAAATGAAGGACTTTTTAAAAAAAGAACTTGAAAATGATGGTTATGAAATAATTGACTATGGACCTGAAATTAAAAAAGTAGTTGACTATCCGGACTTTGCTGAAAAAGTTGCATCAGGAATAATAAGGAAAGAAATTGAATTTGGTATTTTAATATGTGGAACAGGAATAGGAATGAGTATATCAGCAAATAAATTTAAAGGAATAAGAGCAGCAAGATGTTGTACAATTTATGATGCACTTCTCGCCAGGCAACATAATGATGCAAATATTTTAACACTCGGAGGAAGATTGTTAGGAAATACTTTATCTCTTGAAATTTCAAAGACATTTTTTGAAACACCATTTTTAAAAGGGAGACATTTAAAAAGAGTTAATAAAATTAAAAAACTTGAAAAATGATGAATATTTTCTTTGAATACCTAAATTACCTACCTCCTGAGCTCATTTTCAAGTCATTCCATACCAAAAAATTTTTCTTTTTCCTTGATAGTGTTTCACCATCTTACGGTAGATATTCAATAGTTGGTTTTGAACCATTTCTTATTTTTAAAAGCAAAGGAGATAAAATAACAATAGAAGACACCAATTCAAAAAAAACTTATATAGGAAAACCTTTTGATTACCTGAATGAACTTCTTGAAAAATACTGGGTAGATACTCGTTTTTTCTTTATTCCAGGGGCAGTTGGGTATTTGGGTTATGATGCAGGGTTGAAATTTGAAAATTTACCAGACATAAATCCGGATATTTTAAAAATACCCGATATTTTTTTCTGCTTTTACGACACTTTTCTTATATTTGATATTATTAAAAAAAAACTTATCTTAACTGGAATAAATTTTTTTGAGAAAGAAAGCACATTCAAAAAGAAAATTTCTTTAATTTCATCAGAAATAAAAAATTCTCTTAAATTTCAAAATGATGAAAAAGAAGCTAAAATTAAAAATTTTTCTTCCAATATGAAATTTTCTGAATATGTCAGTTCAATTGAAAAAATAAAAAACTATATTAAACAGGGGGATGTTTATCAGATTAATTTCTCCCAAAGATTTCAAGCAGAAGGGATATTTAATCCATCAGAAATTTATCTCAAAATTAGAAAAATAAATCCTTCTGGATATTCTGCATATTTTGACTTTAATAACTTTCAAATTCTTTCCAATTCTCCTGAACTTTTTATAAAAAAATATGGAATAAAAATAATAACAAAACCAATGAAAGGTACTATATCAAGAGGGAAAAACAGAAAAGAGGACTCTGAAAATAAAAAGGAATTATTAGATAGTGAAAAGGACAGAGCCGAACTTATTATGATTGTTGACCTTGAAAGAAATGACATCGGAAAAATATGTGAATTTGGTAGTATTAAAGTAAAAAAACTTGTTGAAATAGAAAAATACAAAACATGTTTCCAGACAACTTCTACTATTGAAGGAATATTAAAAAAAGAAGTAGCTCCTGTTGATATAATAAAAAATATATTTCCCGGTGGTTCAATTACAGGGACACCTAAAATAAGAGCAATGGAAATAATAGAAGAACTTGAGCCAGAAAAAAGGTCTTTTTATACTGGTTCGCTTGGATATATAGGATTTAATAAAAATATGCTCCTTAACATTTTAATAAGAACAATTTTGCATAAAGAGAATAAAATTTATTATCCTGTTGGTGGCGGAATTGTCTGGGAT
>Ga0208695_1003501_pt1 | contig 10621 bp, 9 predicted proteins | sample AD_UKC111_MetaG_FD_184449 | JGI IMG/M metagenome (GOLD analysis project Ga0208695, IMG submission 184449) | Active sludge microbial communities of municipal wastewater-treating anaerobic digesters from Hong Kong - AD_UKC111_MetaG (SPAdes)... | ecosystem: Engineered > Bioreactor > Anaerobic >... | reverse complement strand
TTTGATAATTTTAATGTACTAAATATTTAAGTGAGACGGTAAAATCTAGTTATTAATGACTTTTTTCAAATAATAATCAAGTAACAACTTAAACATTTTGCCGTGGTTGGGATATCTCAAGTGCAAAAGCTCGTGCAGGATCACTTTTACGCGCACCTCTTCAGGTTCATCAAGCAGTTTTTTATCAAATGTGAGCCTACCCCTACTTGAACAACTTGCCCATTTGCGCTTCATCGACTGGATATGAATTTCCCTTGGCTTCACTCCCACTTTGGTTGCCAGTGTAAGAACTTCTTCCTTAAATGTTTCTGAAGTCATCATGCTGATTGCCCTGTTTTTAATATATTTATGATATTCTGCACAATGTCTGAGACCCTTTTAGTATCCTGTATGCCACCTTTAAATATTGCCTGATATAACGCATTCCTTATTTCCCGCTCATGCCCCTCACTTCTGTGCCAGTGCGGATATTTTGCAAATACTGTCTGTAAACCATTTGCCAGTGTTTCGGCATTGGTAATGCCCTGTTCTCTGAACATCCAGTAAACGGTGAAAATTTCGGATGACATGGCTTTTTCTGCCTGCTCTTTTTGCGCAGTGTTAATTTCTTCGATTATTTCCTTTAGTTTCTCAAGGGTTTCTTTTGTGCTCTGCTGCTTCTCCTCAAAGAGCTTGATAAGATACTCAGCCTTTTCGGCAATCGAAACAAGGTAGGGAGCAATGCTACTCAGCTGTTCTGCCGTTTTTTCGATACTTTTAATCAGGTTGAATACCTTTTCCGTATCGGATGCATTACTTTCTTCGATCCGTTTGAGTGTTTCCTCATTTATTTCGCAAACTTCCAGCGTTGGGCCAATTACGCTGCTTGTGGTATGCTGCTGGACAAGGAGAGCGGTCTTTCGGGTAAAATCCCTATCAACAGAAATGCCCCTGTCGTAATTTTCCCGCACAATTCTGTACATCAGGGAAAGGGTATCATAGTCGTCAAGATAGGGGCGCAAAAACTCATCCGGTGAAATGATCTCATAGATGTCCGACAACTTTTTGAAATACTTATAGAATTCCTGTCTCTCCTCTTCATCCCGGAAATGCTCCAGCGCCGCCTCTACCGCTTTATCCTGCGTTTTCCCTTTTATAAGCGTGAGATATTTTTCTCTTCCGAGTTTCATTTCGTTTTCAAACCTATTTTTCAAAATCTGAATATCGCGTACCTTGCCTTCGATGTCTTTCGAATCGAAAGCAAGGGCTTTTTCGAGATTGTCGAAGATACCAACAAAGTCGAGTACAAAGCCGGAAGATTTTTTCCTGCCCTCGTTATCCTCGTAGGGACGGTTCACGCGGGCGATTGCCTGCAAAAGCACATGATCACGCATGGGCTTGTCGAGATACATGCAGTAGAGAATAGGAGCATCAAAGCCGGTAAGAAGTTTTTCGGTTACTATTAATATTTTTGGCAGTTCATTCGGCTTGCGAAATGCTTTTCGTATTTGTTTTTCTTCGATTTCTGAAAGCTGATATTTGATTAAGTCTTCTGGATCGTTGAATGAGGAGCTGTACACAACCTTTGAATATTCAGGCGGAAGATGCCTGTCAAGCTCTTTCTTGTATAAGGTGCAAGCTTCTCTGTCCACACCCACCACAAAAGCTTTGTATCCCATAGGTTCGATGAATTTTTTGTAATGGTCTGCAATATAGAAAGCAACCTTTTCCACCCGTTCTTTGTTCTTGAGCATGTTTCTGAGCGTTACTGCTTTTTCCAGAACTTTATTAAGCGCGTCTATGTCACTTATGCCTTCGGCTTCTGCAAGATTCAGGAATTCCTTTTCGAGCACTTCCTTATCAACTTGCAAATCGTTGGGCGCAAGGGTATAGTATAGCGGAACCGTAGTGCCATCTTCGATAGATTCTGCAATGCTGTATTTGTCAAGATAACCCTGTGGTGGATCATCCTTGCCGAATGTAACAAAGGTACCCTTACCAAACTGTGTTTTATCTATTGGCGTACCGGTAAAACCTATGTAGGTAGCACGTGGTAACGCGCCCATGAGATAGTTGCCAAGCTTTCCACCGGTAGTTCTGTGAGCTTCGTCAACCAGTATAAAAATATTGTCACGTGTGCTTATGTTTTCTGGCATATTTTCAAACTTATGGATCATGGTAACGATAAGGCCACGCCTGTCGTGTAAAAGAAGGTTTCGTAGATGATCTTTGCTCTGTGTAACCTCAACATTCCCAATACCTACTGCAGTGATGTTTGCAAAAAGCTGACTTTCAAGTTCGTTCCTATCCACCAGCATAATAACCGTTGGATTTTCGAAGAGTGGATTCTCGATAATCTTCTGTGCCGCAACAATCATGCTATAGGTTTTGCCCGAGCCCTGAGTATGCCATACAAGTCCCCTATGTTTTTCTGGATCCTTTGCACGTTCAACAATTTTATCAACAGCTCTCATCTGATGCGCCCGCATCACCACTTTTTTCAGTTCATCGTCCTGACGGGTAAAGAGGATAAAATCGGTAATCAGCTTCAGAATTCGTTCCCTGTCGAAAAACGTCTTTACGAGATGCTCAAAATTTCCTCCTGCTTCTTCCTTCCAGTTGAAGAGCAACTTTTCGGAGGTATTCCATGTACCGCTGTAATAATATTTTGAGATGTGAGTTATGGCATACGCCTGCAGAACGGCAAGGAGCTCCGGACAATCGCGATGATAGCGCTTTACCTGTTCCAGTGCTTCGCTCATTCCTTCTATTTTTGATGCTGTTTTAGTTTCGATGAATAGCAGGGGAATGCCGTTGATTAGAAAAACAATGTCCTGCCTGATATTTTTGATACCATTTGTAAACCTGAACTCGTCCGTAACGTGAAAGGTGTTGCGATCAACATCTTCGGTATCGAGTAATTTGATGTTGCGTTCCCGTTTTTCGCCTGGAACAAACACAGTTTTCAAACCTTTGAGATATTCCCATGCGGTAAAGTTACCTTCGATATTTGCCGGTATGGATTCGATCTTTTTGATAATCTCCTCCGCCATTAGATGATCTGCAAAGCCTGGATTGAGTTTTTGCAACTGGTTTATGAAAAGCTCTTTGAACACCATACCTGTTTCTCCACCTCGCAAGCGAAGTGCTTCATCGGGACTGATGTACTGCCAGCCGAGCTTTAGAAACACTCTTGTGCCATTTTTCGCATGATATTCTGCCGATTTTTCCCGCACATAATCAATGATTGGCTTTTGAACCGAATATTTTTCACTTCCAAGTTTGCTCATGAGGGTACCTCCAATTGATTAACCCTGATTTTTGCGGTCATAAGATTATGCAAAAGGCTTTTGAACAATTCCTCGAGCGCCTTCTTTTTATTTTCCTCAGCTTCTATTTTAACATCGATGGCTGAAAGGATGGAAGCAATTTTTTGCTGGATAGGAAGAGGAGGGATTTGTAATGGTAATCTTTTTAGATCATCTCTAGGGATACCCTTGATAGTTGTACCTCGCATACATTCTTTCAAATATTTTTGAATTTGAACAGTGCTTATTTGGTAAGCAAGATATTCCAAAGAGTATTTTTTATTGTCAATAAATACTCCAGTAAGGTCTTGGCTAATTGCAATGTCGATCTTGTTGATTGCCACTTTCCCAACTCCTACTCTTGTTCCAATTATCAAATTATCTTTAGGTATCAAATGAGTCGAACTTTCTCTAAGTCCTTTTTCTGTTATTTTTTTTTCTCCATTTAATAAATATAAATCATTTATTTTTTTGCTAGTAGTCCAATGAACAGATCCATTCCAATATTCTTTAATATCTGTTGGGGGCGTACCACCTCCAATAAAAGATTCAGCCACTTCTCCCAACTTCACCACTTCCCAATCCTTCGGCACGGGTCCGATTTCGGTTTCCTTGAGTTGTATGTTTTCAACCTCTTCTGGTGAAACGGGTCCGTAGGTAAAGAGGTGTTTCATCATCGATTTTTTGAGGGCTTTTGTGACGGCTATCACCGCCTCAGTCTTCTCCTTTGCCTCCTGCACCGCAGATAGAACCGCCGCTATCTTTTGCTGTTCGGGAAGTGGGGGAAGGGGGATTGGGATTTGTTTATATCTTGAAAAATCTAAATTTCTTATTCCCGTCGTTCTATTTTGAATATCGTTAGTTTTTCCTTGATTATAGAAATCCAATAAAAAATAAAATAAGAACTTTGGGAAAATTATTAGCTTATCACTTATTCTTATTCTGGAAGTAAAATTGCTGAATGAATACATGAATTGGTCTTCTCTTTCAAAAAAAACAACTCTTCCAACTGGTTGAGTTGGTCCTCCACCAGAACGTTCTAAAATAATATCATCTTTTATGATTTCTCTGTTTTTAAAATTTCTTTGTTCTACATCTAACTCTGCTACATCTTCAAAATCTATAGTTCCATCGTTGTTAAAATTTGTGTTTCTTAAAACTCGCACTTTTATATAAGGCTCTTTTTTACCTTTCCAAAGTCCATTTTGAAATTCAATATATTTGTTATCTAATGGCACCACTTCCCACTCTTCCGGCAGTGCTCCGAGTTCGGTCATTCTGTAGCCTTGTGGGGGTGAGTTGTTGGTGGTTGTTTTCATAATTATGGTATCCTTAGTTTTGTCTAAATTCTTTGGTAACACCAATTTTAAATCCACGAATAATGGAACCAATTGTTTTTGATGGCGAACGAAACGACGTTATATTTTGTTGCAGCAGGGGCGAAAAATTTTTCGCCCCTGCGATATCATTCAATACGATTATCCCATGAATATGATCTGGCATAATCACAAATTCATCCAATTGTACGTGCGGAAAATGATTGGGTATTTCCAACCAACATTGATGTGCTATTTTCCCAAATTCATTTAACCGCATTTCACCATTTAAAATTTCTCCAAATAAACGTTCGCGATTTTGTGTGCAAAGGGTAATAAAATATATTCCCGGTTGGGAATAATCATATCCCTGCAAACGGATGGAACGACGATGGTGTTTATCTGGATTGTATTTCATTCTTTCTTTCAATTATCTTTATTTTTTCCTGTATTAATCCCTATAATCAATATTCTATTTCTTTTTAACAAAGTTAAATATTTTTATTCTCATTCCACCACCCTCCCACTCTTCCGGGAGTGCTCCGAGTTCTGTCATTCTGTAGCCTTGTGGGGGTGTGTTGTTGGTGGGTAGGGTCATATTCATGATATGTTCTCGTTTAGTGTATTTATATTTAATTTTATTAGAATTATATGCCCATACGATATTTTTATTGTAGCCATTATCTTTCCTCTATGAAATTTAATCTTTCCCATATTTTTATATATTCTTTAGCATTTAATGGCGAATTTGCAGGAATAATAGTCTGAATATCTTTTTCTGTTTTCGACAGCAACCAACTTTGGACATCTTCTACATTACGATTAAGAAAATCTTCGCCAAATTCTTCTTTATATTTTAAGCCCAATTCCCCGGCAATAGTTCTTGGAACATTGGCTTTTCTCATAAGTACCGCTTCATCTGTGTTAACTCCATAATAGATATAGGCAGGTATATTTAAAAACTTCTTTTTCTCATTTTCAGAAAGGTAATCCCAATCAATACCGCTGGTTGGCATTTTCTGTAAAGCAGAGATGCCCCAGCTTCCTGATGTAGTGATAACCTTATATAATGCCTTGCTTACTTTTTTAATATTTTCATTGAGATCCCCTGACGAGATTAGTTTTTTAGCAATATCAGAAATTGTATCACCATTTACCCAATAAACAATTAATCGCGAAATGCTATTTTGGTCTAATACTTTACCTCTAAATTTGATGCCTTCAAGAGATTTTCGTATCTCATAAGTATTCAACATTATACCTACTAAATTTTTCATTGTTACATTATTCTCAGAAAACAGCTGTTCTTTTTTCCAATCATCTGAAGAAAACTTGTATTGAGAAAGCTTTCCAATCATTTGCCTGACTGTAATTGTTGAAAAACCGGTTGAATCGGCTAGATCAGGATCATTTTCATTTAATGATAGGGTATTAACATATTCATTTAATCTTTTAAAAAGGAATCTTCTTTTTTCATCTGAGATTTGACGATACCCTAGAGTATCCTGCAATTTTTGTTCTAATTGAGTTATAAATTGATTCAGGTCATTAACCTGTTTACTTAAATGAGAAATATATTGCAAAACAGCTGACCATCGTTCATCACGATACAACCATTTTGCAAAATCTTCGTTCTGAATATCCTGAACATTTTGCAATAAATCAGTCAACTGAGACAATAAATCTTCTGAAGCTTTTTTAACATATTCTGAAATGTCTTTCAAATCTTTATCATTTTTACTTGCAATTCCAATCCATCCCATATTATGTTGTCCAACTCTGCCGACTCTTCCTGCAATATTCCAGAAGTCGCGCGAAGGCATTGGACCTTGAAAAGGATAATTATAAGAACCCATAATAACCGCAGATACAGGAAAATTTATCCCCTGAGCAATTGTCGTTGTTGCTACCAATACTTTTAGCTTTCCTTTTTCCATCAATAACTCAATGAGTTGTCTAATATCATCTGGGATTGCAGAAGAATGAATTGCAATTCCCTTATCAAGATATTTCACCAATGGAAAATTTTCACCTAATTCAGCTTTTACGAATTTTTGTAGCAGTTTAATCTCTTCGTCATTTACGTTGTCTATAATCGAATTATATAAATACTCAGCTATTTGAAATGTTTCATTAACTTCTGCAGCAAGAATTATAATTGGATTTTCGGTATTTAACACATGTTTAGAAGTAATTTGTACTATTTTTATTTTTGAATTGAAATTCTTTTTATTTTCTCTAATATTATCAATAATCGGTATCTTTTCTGAAATTGCATAAGACCCTTTTACTGTATTTAATGTTTGTAAAGTAATTGAGTAATCTTTTTGCTTACCATCCACGATTAATGCACCTATTACTCTTTCATTCGGCTGCCACCAATCTAATTCAAGATTAACCGTATATCCTCTTTCACCACCCAGCCAATCAGCTATTTGATTTGCATTTGGAATATCCGGAGTTAACAGAAGGAAGTTAACTTCTTTACAATCGTTTTTTATCGTCGAAAGGAGCATTTCAAGGTGTAATCCTCTGCTTTTGTCCCCAATATTATGTGCTTCATCAACGATGGTGAGTACCAGAGGCCTTTTGTCTGTTGTTCCTAAACCCTGTCTAATTAATAAATCGAGCTTTTCATAAGTAGTTACCAGAATATCAAAATTAGTATTATCTCCTTTATTATCAATTAGGCCATATTCAAAACCATCAATTTCTACTGCTCCACTTGCCTTTTCAACTTGAATACCAATGCTGGTCAAATCCTGCTTAAACCTTCCATAGATTTGATTAATTAAACTTTTCGTAGGCACTACATAAGCAACCCATCCACCATTTTGCTTAAAAACATTGAGAGCTTGAAGAATTTTATATTCAGCGATTAAAGTTTTACCACTGGATGTTGGCAATGATAAAATTATAGATCTGTAGGCGGGATTAAAAATCTCTCCTTTTATAATGGAATGTTTTTGAGGGTACAATAATTCCTGAATAGATTTATTGTCTCTTTTAGCGATGAATTTGTTAAATTCACTTATAAAGTGGTTTACTCCTCGAAGATTATACCAGATTGTATTCCTTATCAGTTTTATGGAAAACTCTTTAAAATATTTATAAAGTAAAACCAATGAAATATTTTGAGATAATTCTGCAAAATTTGAAGCAACTCTAAAATGATACTCCATTTTATTTTCTATGTCAGTCGGGTTTCCTTCAATCAGAAAAATACCAAGCAATTCAATGGATTTTGCAAAATGGTATAAAGAGACAATTTCAGCACTTCCATACGGTTGAGAATCTTCCCTGACTCGATTAAGAAAAATAGCTTCAAATATTTCTTGCTCTTTTCTAAGCTGATTTATATTTTCAACTGCTTTTTCTATATCTTTCCAGCTATTTTTAACCACTAAAAAGTATAATGAATTATAAATCGTATAGAGAATTCTTGCATCCCATTTTTCAGGGATAGTAATATTATTTACATCATCTTTTATTGATAAAAGGTAGCTTTTTACATAATGCGAATGTTCTCCAAGATAACCAAAAATGATTATTTTAAAGACTTCCATTATATTTATTTCCTCATTTAAATCATAATCAAAACACGTAGCAATATCAAAGTAAGTAATGCACAAAGAAAGAAATTCATTAGAATCTTTTTGATTCCAGTAGTTGTTTATTTCTAATTCACAAATTTCCTTTGCCTTTTGCAATAATTTTTTTTCACTCTCGGATAATTGAACGGCATTAAACCTTCTGGAAACTCTTGCTTTTTGAATGAGTACTGACAGGTCTCCAAGAATATCCTTATAATTTTTCTCTAATATTTCGTATTTCTTTATAGTACTCATTATTGTTGCCTCTGGTTTATAATTTCAATCCATTTTTCTTGTTTTATTGGTACATACACTGCTACAAGTTGTAATCCAGTAGGGTCTAAAATAGTATCCTTCAAATCCTCATAAACTCTTTTCAAATCATTTTCATTTGGTTCTGTATCACGTATAAGAACACCAATAAGCTGGTAATTATTATCAGGATTATAGTATGCTTTAATAGCTGATTGAAAATCTTTTTTTATGTTGACATTAAGCTCTATTTTACTTTGTAGATATAGAATTAAATCGCGCCTTTTTTGCTGATTGCTATGTATTTCTTTTAATTGTTCAATCATTCCTGTTCCTTTTTGGTTCATTACCTGTGGAGGATTTTCTTTTTCAGAAGATGTTTTTACTTCGCCAAAAAGAAAAAGAATCTCATTATTATGTTCAATAAAGCCAACTAAATCAGCTCCTGTTTGGTTGCCTTTAGGATTTTTTGAATCTCGTCGTTTGTTCCAATGGAACCTGCATTTGAAATCATTTTCCAGAACAACTTCTGCTATTGCTTCTCCAATCTCAAAATTTTTGACATCAATTTCTCCTTTTGAAAGTGACTGAATGTCAACTAAAAGATTTTGAGATGATGAGAATCCAGTATCATTCTTCAAATTGTTTAATGTTAATAACAAATCTTGTCTTGCTGGCAAATCAAATAATCTATTTTTTATATCATTACAAAGTAAAGTCATAAAATCAATCTCATCTTTGAATGAAATACCACAATAGCCATTCCTCAAGGTATATGGAATAATTTTATATTTCTCTACCATAATTTCTTCCTTTTATTTTCAAAAATACAATGTTTTCCGTCACTCACCACTTCCCATTCTTCGGGAAGCGCTCCGAGTTCGGTCATTCTGTAGCCTTGTGGGGGTGTGTTGTTGGTGGTTGTTTTCATAGGCTTTCTTCATCTCCATATTGCTTTTCAATCGCCTGTCTCACAAGACTAATCACATACGCAATATCTTCTTCTGATGACAGAATTAATTCAACCTCACCATTTCCCCAGTGACCCGTTTGAGAAACATCCCTACATAATTTTTTAGGATCATTAAGTTCATTATATTTTATGTTTACATATAGCTTTAGCTTATCTTTTTGTGGAACTACATCTACTATGTTTGTTTCTAGTTTGTAAGCGATATAGAGTTTTAAATACTCCTCACTAATCTCAGGATCCAATGATAGGACTTCTTTACGGAGTTTTTCAAACAAATCTTTTGCTTTGCCTTCCTTAAGATATTCATAAGAGTCTATAGAATACTCAGTTAAGGTTTCTTCTTTTTTTCTATATTGTTTAAGAATAGTTTGGTCAAGTTGCGGATATTGCCATACCTTTAAAGCCTCCTTCGCTAAATTTTCCGCACGCTGTAATATTGTTTTTTCATTCCATGTTTCAAGGATTGCTAATCCTCTATTCAATTTTAGTGGGCTTTCTCTAAAACCGCCTTTCATATCCTTTTTTTCAGTAAAAAACCTGTCACTATATTCGCTATTGTATCCGGTAAGGGTCAAATTCCCAATAGTATGGACATATTTTTGCTGGATTTTTTCCCAGTCCGATCCCAGAGCTTGCCTCCAATCAAGGTTCAAATTACTATTTTGAGGCAGAATATGTTCGATGGTATATTCGCTTACATTCACTCGTTCTTTACGATCGTGATTTTCCATACGTCTTAACCAATAACTTCTACTGCGAAAATTGTATACGTCTCTACATTTTAATTCTGTTACAAACTCTTCATCGTTTGGGAATCTTCGATAGGAAGTCATGTCGTTAAAATGAGCTTTTACACTTTCAAGATATTTTTCTTTTTTGATTGATTTGCCAAAGCTCGCAAAGGTCTTATTTAATGAATTGGTAGGGATGCCACATACTGCTCTTCTAAAGACATAAGATTCTATCAATCTGATTATTTCAATAAAATCATCTTTAGAAAGGATATTCATCTTATAGTCATTGTATAGTTCAAGTAATAGCGGATAAGACACGTCAACCTTTAACTCGCGTAAATCAGAAAATGCTTCTTTCAGTTCTTTATCTTCTTCTTTGTCTAAAGCCATTGCACAAAAATACGCTGCATATTTTTTAAGTTCTTTCAATTCTTCTTCATTATCTCTTTGTGAGTTATAGAAATAT
>Ga0208695_1003497_pt1 | contig 10630 bp, 10 predicted proteins | sample AD_UKC111_MetaG_FD_184449 | JGI IMG/M metagenome (GOLD analysis project Ga0208695, IMG submission 184449) | Active sludge microbial communities of municipal wastewater-treating anaerobic digesters from Hong Kong - AD_UKC111_MetaG (SPAdes)... | ecosystem: Engineered > Bioreactor > Anaerobic >... | reverse complement strand
TCTCGGGCGTGACGCGCGACATGCGCATCGCCAAGGAAGAAATCTTCGGCCCGGTGGCTGCCGTCATGACCTATGCCGATCTCGACGAAGCCATCGAAATTGCCAACGACACCGAATATGGCCTGTCGGCTGCCATCTCGGGCGATCCGGCCAAGGCTGCCGAAATTGCGCCGAAGCTGCGCGCCGGCAACGTCGCCATCAACAACTGGGGTCCGGCTCCGGGTGCGCCGTTCGGCGGCTACAAGCAGTCGGGCAATGGCCGTGAAGCGGGCGTCTTCGGTCTACGCGACTTCATGGAAATCAAGGCAATCAGCGGTCTGCCTGCCTGAACATGAGCAAGGCCTTGTTCATCAGGGCTTTTGAAGAAGGGGTCATGGTTCGCCATGGCCCCTTTCTTTTTGCGCTCGCGGCGCTTCTGTCCGGCTGCGTCTCGGCGCCCGCCGACCGCCACCGCGCACCACCACGAATGGCGCCGCTGCCCGACAGCGCGATGATGCGCCAATGCACGGCGGACCTTTCAAGGCTTGGCGCGCGCTTCTCGGTTCTGCCCGATGCCAATCCCGGCGGCGGATGCTCGGCAATCAACTCGGTTCTGCTGACGGGCGTCGGTGCGCAGGTGACCAATTTGCGCGCAACGCAATGCCCGCTCGCGCGCGCCTTTGCCGCCTGGGTGCGCGGGCCAGTGCAACAATCCGCGCGCGACATCTTCGGCGCGCCCGTCATCCGCATCGAGACGATGGGCAGCTATTCCTGCCGTCAGGTGAAGGGCGTCGCCTCCACCAGATTGTCTGAACATGCCTATGCCAATGCCATCGACATTGCAGGCTTCGTGCTCGCCAATGGCCGCCGCGTGACGGTGCAGACGGGCTGGAACGGCGAAGGCGACGAGGCAGACTTTCTGCGTGCCGTTCGCGATGCCGCCTGCAAGCGCTTCCAGACCGTGCTGAGCCCGGATTACAACGCCGCGCATTATAACCATCTCCATGTCGATCTCGGGCGCGGCCCCTATTGCCGCTAAGGGCGGGGCTTCGTACAACCTCGCCAATGACTGACAGCAAGATACCCGCGCGGGTTTTCGCGCATGCCGCGCAGGACGCGGAAACCGCCAAGAAAACGCTCTCCACACCGCAGACCGAAAGCCCGTCCTACAAGCTCGCCTTTCAGGATGAGGACTTCCTGCTGCGCGAAGACCTTCGGCCCGTTCGCTTCCAGCTTGAACTGCTGAAGCCCGAGCTGTTTCTGGAAGAGGCCAAGATCGCCTCGACCATGGTGTTCTATGGCTCTGCGCGCATCCCCGAGCCGGGCGTTGCCTCCACGCATCCCGACCCAAAGGTCGCCGCAAATCTTGAGGCGCTCTCGCATTATTACAATGAAGCGCGCGAACTGGCGCGCATCGCCAGCCGCATCCCGCGCGACGAGGATGGCAAGCGTCACTTTGTCGTGTGTTCGGGCGGCGGGCCTTCGATCATGGAAGCCGCCAATCGCGGCGCGCATGATGTGCGCGCCGATTCGGTGGGGCTCAACATCGTCCTGCCACACGAGCAGGTGCCCAACCCCTATGTCACGCCGGAGCTGAGCTTCCAGTTCCACTATTTCGCGCTGCGCAAGATGCACTTCCTGCTGCGCGCCCGCGCGGTCGCGGTCTTCCCCGGCGGCTTTGGCACCTTTGACGAGATGTTCGAGCTGCTGACGCTCATCCAGACGGGCAAGATCAAGCCGATGCCCGTGGTGCTGTTCGGCAAGGCGTTCTGGGACAAGGTTCTGAACCTTGAGGCGCTGTGCGAACAAGGCGTGATCAGCCCCAAGGATCTGGACCTGTTTCGTTTTGTCGAAACCGCGGCAGAGGCCTGGGACTGCGTGCGCTGCTTCTACGAAACCAACTGAAACGAAAAAGGCCAGGGAAACTCCCGGGCCTTTTCCTTAAATCGTAAAGCGCTCGCCGCTTACTTGGCGGGTGCTGCTGCCGGAGCCGCTGCATTGCCTTCTGCCGCCGGGGCTGCTGCATTCGCGGCGCCTTCGGCACCGGCTGCGGCAGGCGCGTCCGCTGCCGGAGCGGTGGGAAGCGGCAGGTTCGAGCCCTGCGAATTGATATAGGCGATGATATTCGCGCGGTCTTCCGGCTTGGAAAGGCCCGCAAAGCTCATCTTGGTGCCATCGACATACTTCTTCGGCGACTTGAGCCATTCATTGAGGCCGTCAAAGTCCCAATTGCCTTCCTTGGCAAGCAGGCCGGGCGAATAGGCAAAGCCAGCCATATGGCCATGCTTCTTGCCAAGAACGCCAAACAGGTTCGGGCCAATGCCATTGGCGCCGCCGCTGTTGATCGTGTGGCACGAAGCGCACTTCTTGAAGACTTCCGCACCCTTGGCCGGATCAGCCGTCTGCAGGAGTGCTGCAATCGGCACTTCCTTGGCAGCGCCTTCGGCACCCGCATCAGCGCTTTCCACCGGAAAACCGCCCTTTTCAACGGGATGATGCGTGTAAAACTGGCCGGTCACAATCGTCGCACCCAGTGCAACGATGCCGGCTGCCAGCGTCCAGCCCGCGATGGTATTGAATTGATCGCTCATGCCCGTCGAAACCCCTGCTCATGTGGCCTGAATATGGAATCGTGAGCGCCTTAGCCGTGCCGCGCGGCTATCGCAAGCGCGCTTGCAGCATCTCGCGCGCACCCCTAAGCCGTTCGGCGCAATGAACCGTTATCCCGTCCCCGCCCAGCCTATCGTGGCTGCCATGGAAGCAGCCGCCGCTGCCGACCCTGCCCGCGCTGTCGCCTTTCAGGGCGCGCCGGGCGCCAATTCGCACATTGCCGTGCTGCAGGACCAGCCCGACGCGCTGCCATTGCCCTGCTACAGCTTTGAAGACGCGATTGACGCGGTGCGCGAAGGCCACGCCGGAAACGCGCTCATCCCGATTGAAAATTCGCTCCATGGCCGCGTGGCAGACATTCACTTTCTGCTGCCCGAATCCGGGCTGGTCATCACCGGCGAGTTCTTCCTGCCCATCCGCTACGCACTGATGGGCACTGGCGCGCTTGAGGGCGTGAAGCAGGCGATCAGCCACCCGCAGGCCTTGGGCCAGTGCCGCAAATGGCTCCGCGCGCGAAATATCGAGCCCGTGCCCTTCCCCGACACGGCAGGCGCTGCCGCCCGTGTTGTGGAACTCAATGATCCCTCGGTCGCCGCCATCGCGCCGCCGGGGGCCGCCGACATCTATGGCCTGAAGACACTTGCGGAATCGCTTGAGGATTCGGACGACAACATGACCCGCTTCGTCCGGCTCGCCCGCTCGGGCGCGCCAGCCGAAAACGAAGGCGTGGTGATGACGACCTTCATCTTCGAGGTGAAGAACGTGCCCGCCGCGCTCTACAAGGCGCTCGGCGGCTTTGCGACCAATGGCGTCAACATGACCAAGCTGGAAAGCTACCAGCGCGGCGCAAGCTTTGCCGCGACGACCTTCTTTGCAGACATTGAGGGCCATCCCGACGACCCCGCCGTAGCGCGCGCCTTTGAAGAATTGTCCTTCTACTCGCGCACCATCCGCCTGCTCGGCACCTACCCGCAGGCCCGCAAGCGCGGCTAATCCCTATTCCGCCACCCAGCGGCGGAGCAGCGTGTTGGCGATGGCAAAGGGCGGCGGGGCGCCGAACTTCTTGTTAGGCGCATCGGCCAAGGCGGCGCGCGCCTCTTCCTTCGTCACCCACATCGCGTCTTCCAGCTCGTTGGTGTCGATGGTGATTTCGCTTCCCTGCGCCTCGGCGACGCAGGCGATCATCAATTGCGAGCCACCAAAGGGCCAGGGCTGGCTTGTCACATAGCGCACGGCACCACAGGTGACGCCGGCTTCCTCATGGATTTCACGGCGCACCGCTTCTTCAATCGATTCGCCCGGCTCCAGAAATCCGGCGAGCGCGGAGTAATTGCCCTGCGGCCAGCTTGGCTGACGACCGACCAGCGCCTTGCCCTCAAATTCCGCGAGCATGATGACGACGGGATCGGTGCGGGGGAAATGTTCCTTGCCGCACGCGCCGCATTTGCGGCCCCAGCCCGCACGGAAAGTCTTGGTCGGGCTGCCGCACTGGCCGCAGAAGCGATGGCCATTATGCCAATCAATCAGGCTGCGCGCCGTGCCATAGATGGCGGCGTCTTCGGCAGGCATCATCGACAATGCACGCCACACGGCGGGAGAGCGCGGCGGCCCGCCGCGGGCCTCGATGATCGGCACGAAATGCGGGCGGTCCTCATGCAGGCCGAGCAGGATCAGCTCGAGATCAAGCGAGACTTCGGCAAGACTTGTCCAGACGAGCGTCCCTTCATCCGACACCATCGGATCAAGGCCTTCCAGCCCGAGCACGCGCCCACGCCAGTCATTGAGGAGCGCGTTGAACGCTTCGAGATCGTTGCGGATATGGTCGACGCGGTTGAGCGGCGACCCCGTGAAACCGGGATTGACCATCAGGACACCATGCTTGCGTAAACTGCCTTGCCGAAATCGACCGTGAAGGGCTGCTCGCCCATCGTCATGATCTGCGACCAGCCCGAAGCGCGGATGCCGCGCGTCCGGTCTGCCCAAGCGATGGTGGAGGCAGCGCCGCCCCAGCCGAATGTACCAATGCCTTCGCCACTGGGGCCAGTGGCAATCGTCACCCTGCCGCCCGCGCCAAAGCCCTGCCCCTTCACGAAGCTTTCCATCTTTGTGTCGGGGTGGACGAGGTTCGACATCGCAAGCCGCGCCGTTTCGCGCTTCATGATGCGTTTGCCGCCCAGCGCCCCCTCGCCCATCAGCATGGCAAGGAAGCGATCATAATCGCGCGGGCTGCTGACGAGCCCCGCGCCGCCAAAGGGAAAAGCGGGCCTGTCAAAATAGACGCTGTCATTGCCCGGATCGATGGGGAAGGCCCCGAAGGGCGCCTGGAAATAATTGGTCGTCAGCCGCTTCATCTGGCTTTCGGGCACCTGAAACCATGTGCTCGTCATGCCCAGCGGCGCAAAGATGCGCTCGTGCAGGAAATGATCAAAGGGCTGGCCGCTCGCCAGTTCGATGATGCGGCCCAAGAGATCAAGGCTGACCGAATAGCTCCATTTGACGCCCGGATCGGCAATCAGCGGCAGCGTTGCCAGCCGCTCGGCAAATTCGGCCAAGCTCGGCGCGGTCGGCACATTGGGCTGGCCGGGCAGCGGCTTGCGCGAAGCGGCGGCGGGCGTGATGCCCAGCTTCACATAAGCCTCAAGCAGCGGCCCCTTGGTGACGATGGTATAGCCCAGCCCCGCCGTGTGCGTGAGCAGATTGCGCACCGTGATCGGCGCGCGCGAGGGGCGGCTCTCAAGGCTCTTCTCGGGGTCCGTCAGCACCTTGGGGTTGGCAAAGCCGGGGATGAAATCAGCAATGTTCTGATCCAGCTTCAGCCGGCCATCCTCGATGAGCATCATTGCGGCCATGCCCGTCACGGGCTTGGTCATCGAATAGCAGCGAAAGAGCGTATCCGCCGAAACAGCTGCCGGATTGTCAAAGGCGAGCGCGCCGGTGGACAGAAACTCGGGCGCCTGCGTGCCATAGCCAATCGCGGCGACGGCACCGGGGACATATTTCTTGGCGACAAAGCCCTGCATGGACGCCAGCACCGGGTTCCATGGCTGCACTTTGGGTGCCAGCGGCATCCGCGCATAAGAGGGCAGCCCGGCAAAGCCAGCCGCCAGCGTCGAAGCGCCCAGAAAGTGGCGGCGGTCGAGATTGATTGTCATGCGCTCCTCATCCCCTTCAGGGCAGCCTTTGCGGCTTTTGTGAAAAGCGTTGGTAGTCCTGCTTCGGCCAGCCGGTCAATCGGCCACCACTCCCCATCGAGCGAAAGGGCGGCGGGCGCATCCAGCTCCACGCCCGATACGCCAAGCGTCAGGCTGAAATGCGTGAAGACATGGCTGACTTCGCCCAGATCACGCCAGTCTCCGGCAACGGGCGGCGCGGCAGCCTTTTCCGTCCATGCGCAGGACGGCAGCGCCCGCATCCCGCCCAGCAGCCCCTTGTCAGGACGGCGCACGAGCAGCACCTGCCCGTCGCGCTCGATCCACCATGCCGTGCCGGTGCGACGCGGCTTGGCAAGCTTGGGCGCCTTCACGGGGAAGCGCTCGGCATCGCCCTTCCCCGCGCACCCGTCCATCAGCGGGCACAAAGCGCAGGCCGGGCGGCGGGGCGTACAGATCGTCGCGCCGAGATCCATCATCGCCTGCGCAAAATCGCCCGCGCGAAGATCGGGCGTGATCGCATCGGTCAGTTCGACAAGCCGGAGCTTGGCGGCGGGCATTGGCGTTTCAACCGCATGGAAACGCGCCATGACGCGCTCGACATTGCCATCGACCACCACGGCGCGGCGCCCAAAGGCAATCGCGGCAATGGCGGCTGCGGTATAAGGGCCAATGCCCGGCAGCGTCCGCAGGCCTTCTTCACTATCCGGAAAGCGCCCGCCAAAATCAGCGACCACGCGCCGCGCACACGCCAAAAGATTGCGCGCGCGGGCATAATAGCCAAGCCCTGCCCAGGCCGACATCACATCGGCATCCTCGGCTGCCGCCAGATCTTCGACGCGCGGCCAGCGGCGAGTGAAGAGATCAAAATAGCCGCGCACAGCCGCGACGGTCGTCTGTTGCAGCATCACTTCCGACAGCCAGACGAAATAGGGGGCAGGTGCGGGCGTTCCCGGCGGGCTGCGCCACGGCAAAACCCGCGCATTCGCGTCATAATGCGCGAGAATTTTGTTGGTAATTGAGGGGGAAGTCTCGACGGCCATGATGCGCTCTGGCATGGGAGCGGGAATGGCAAAAGACAAGCAGCGTTCTCCCCTCATGGAGCGGCCACGCGGTGGCCCGGCAAAGAGCGTCGCGGAGCTTGTTCCCGGCGTTGGTCAGGCTGCGTTCAAGCGTTTCGGGTTTATCCAATCCTCAATCGTCAGCCGCTGGCGCGAGATTGTGGGAGAAAAATATGCCGATGTGTCGGCGCCCGAATCGATCCGCTTTCCGCAGGGCAAGAAATCAAACGGCACGCTCACGCTTGTCATCGAGCGCGCGTTCGGCCCGATGATGCAGCATGTCGAGCCGATCATCATCGAGCGCGTGAACCGCTTTTTCGGCTATGAGGCAGTGACGCGCGTCACACTGCGGCAGGGCGAGGTGGTCCGCGCCAAGCCCAAAGCGCCCAAGCCTGAATTGCGCCCCGTGCCTGCCGAGATTGGCGATTCGCTGCGCGAGATTGCCGATCCGGAATTGCGCGCCGTACTCACCTCTCTGGCCCAGGGTGTCGCCAGCGCCCCCGATGGCCTGCCTGTATTGGGAAAAGTCAGATGATCCGCCGTTTGCTTGCCGTTTTGATGCTGTGCCTTGCGTGGGCGATGCCTTCCGCCGCCCAGCCGGGCAGCCCCAATTTTGCGAACATGGTCACGATCACGCCCGCTGGCGCGTTCGTCCTTGGCAATCCCAAGGCGCGCGTCCGGCTGGTCGAGTATCTGAGCTACACCTGCCCCCATTGCGCGCACTTCACCGAAGAGGCGTCCGTCCCGCTCAAGCGCGATTATGTCGCCAAGGGACTCGTCGCCGTTGAACTCCGCAACCTTGTGCGCGATCCCTTTGACCTGACGGCAGCGCTGCTCGCGCGCTGTGGCGGCCCGTCGCGCGTCTTCGGGCTTACAGAAGCGTTGATGGCGCGGCAGCCTGTCTGGGTAGCCGATGCGCAGGTCCTGGTCGCAAAGCAGGGGCCCGAACTTGAAAAGATGCCACTGGTTCAGCAGTTGAAAGCCATTGCCAATGCCTCTGGACTTGCGGCTCTGGCGCAGTCCAAAGGCGTGACGCCCGCACAGATCAACGCCTGTCTGTCCAACCCGCAAATGAACAAGACGGTGCTGGCGATGACCAAAGACGCCGTAAAAGTCCGCAAGATCAACTCGACGCCAACATTCCTCCTCAACAACCAGCCGGGTCCGACCACATCGGACTGGGCCGCCATGGATGCGGCTTTGCGCGCAGCCCTTGGCAATCGATAAGCCTGACAAAGGAAGACAAGATGAAGAAATTGATTCTCGCGACCACGGCCCTGTTTCTCGTCACGGCCTGCGGCAAGGGTGCCGACAAGACCGGTGGAAGTGGCGAAGGCGCGGCTGCCGTTTCCGCGCCTGCTGGCACCAAATGGTCTGAAACGGTAAGCAAGACGCCCGATGGCGGCATGCTGATGGGCAATCCCAATGCGCCCGTGAAGCTCATCGAATATGGCGCGCTTACCTGCTCGCACTGTGCCGACTTCGCCGAAAAGTCGAAGACCGAACTCAAGGCCTTTGTCGACAAGGGCACCGTCTCGTGGGAATTCCGCAACTTCATGCTCAATCCGTTCGACATTCCGGCAGCCCTGCTCGCCCGGTGCAGCGGCCCGGCGCCCTTCTTCCCGATTGCCGAGCAGATGTTTGCCACGCAGCGTGACTGGCTGGGCAAGGCGCAGGCGCTGACGCCCGCTGACCAGCAGGCGCTTCAAGGCATGAAGCCCGTCCAGCTTTCGCAGACGATTGCCGACAAGCTCGGCCTTGTTGAATTCGTCCAGCAGCGCGGCGTTCCCGCTGAAAAGGCCAAGGCCTGCCTTGCCGACCCCAAGGCCATCGACGCGCTCGTTGCGATGACCGACAAGGCCGTGAACGAATTCAAGGTGCAGGGCACGCCCACCTTCATCATCAATGGCGTGACGCAGGAAAACACCTCGTCCTGGGAACTGTTGAAGCCCAAGCTGATCGACGCCGGGGCATAAGGACACGCATTGCGGATCAGACGTCTCAAACTGACGGGCTTCAAAAGCTTCGTCGATCCGAGCGAGCTCCGCATCGAGCCCGGGCTGACGGGAATCGTCGGCCCGAATGGCTGTGGCAAATCCAATCTGCTTGAAGCCATCCGCTGGGTGATGGGCGAAGGCAGCGCCAAATCGCTGCGCGGCGGCGCGATGGACGATGTCATCTTCGCAGGCACCGAGCGCCGCCCCTCGCGCGATTTTGCCGAAGTCTCGATCCTTGTCGAGCGCGACGCATCACATGACGACCGCGAGCTGGAAATCGTCCGTCGCATCGAGCGGGGCGCAGGCTCTGCCTATCGCATCAACGGTCGCGACGTGCGCGCGAAGGACGTGGCACTCGTCTTTGCCGATGCAGCGACCGGCGCGCATTCGCCAGCGCTTGTCAGCCAGGGGCGGATTGGCGCCGTCATCGCCGCCAAGCCCGTTGACCGGCGCGCGATGCTGGAAGAGGCGGCGGGCATTTCCGGCCTGCACGTGCGCCGCAAGGATGCCGAACAGAAGCTGCGCGCCACCGAGACCAATCTCAACCGGCTGAACGAAGTCCTGTCCGACATGGAAAGCCGCGCAGGCACGCTCAGACGGCAGGCGCGCGCCGCTGAACGCTATCGCAAGCTCTCGGCCGACATTCGCGTGGCCGAAGGGCGCCTCATCTTTGCGCGCTGGCGTGATGCCGCAGCCGCGGCCGACAAGGCCAAGGCCGAAGCCGCCGCTGCTGAAGAGGCGGTGCAGAAGGCTGCCGAGGCGCAGCGTGCAGCGGCGGCTTATCAGTCTGGCGCAGTCAGCAAGCTGGGCGATCTGCGCGTGGCCGCCATCTCGGCGCGCGACAAGGCCAATGAGGCCGGGCACAAGCTCGCCGCCTTGCGCACCGAACGTGCAGCCCTTGACCGGCGGATTGCCGATCTCGCCGCCCAGACCGAACGGCTGGAGGCAGACCGGACGCGCGAAGGCGCACTCGCCAATGATGCCGCCGAGGCGCTCGCCCGGCTCGATGCCGAAACCAGGGCGCTCGATGCCGCCATCAAGGCCGCGGAAACCTGCCGCCCGGCCCTTGCCACCCGGCTGGCGACGGCCGAAGCCGCCAGCCGAGATGCCGAGGTGGAGCTTGCTCAGGCGCTCTCTGCCCAAGCGCGCGAACAGGCCGAAGCCCGCGTCGCCGACGCCGCCATGGCGGCGGCCTCAAACCGGCTGGAGCGCGCGATGCGCGAGGCCGCCGAACTTGACCGGCAGTTGGCCGCGATGGGCGATGAAGCGCCACTCAAAGCAGCCCTTGAAGCGGTAAACCTCGCCAGCACCAAGGCCAGCAGCGATGCCGAAGCCGCGCAAGCTGCGGTGATTGCCGCCGAAGCGCAGCGCGAATCCGCCGCCGCCGCCCGCGATACGGCACAGGCCGAGATGGCCGCCGCCCAAGCAGGCTTGGCAGCGCTCGACAGCGAAATGCGCGCGCTCGAACGTGCCGTTGCCCAAGGCGCCTCGGGCAATCGGGTTCTCGATGCAATCAAGGCCGCACCGGGCTATGAACTCGCGTTGGCCGCAGCCCTTGGCGATGATCTCGACGCGGGGCTGGGTCGCGACGGCAAGCGCGGTTGGGCAGGCGCGGATATTGCGCCGGGTGATCCGCCGCTTCCGCCGGGCGCGACCGCGCTTGCCAGCAAGGTGACGGCCCCTGCCGAGCTTGCCCGCCGTCTCTCTCAGATTGGCGTCGTTGACAGCGACGATGGTGCGCCGCTCGCCGTCGGGCAGCGCATCGTGACCCGCGATGGGCGGCTACGTCGCTGGGACGGCTATGTCGCGACCGACCAAGGGGCGGCGGCGGCCG
>Ga0208695_1003494_pt1 | contig 10634 bp, 8 predicted proteins | sample AD_UKC111_MetaG_FD_184449 | JGI IMG/M metagenome (GOLD analysis project Ga0208695, IMG submission 184449) | Active sludge microbial communities of municipal wastewater-treating anaerobic digesters from Hong Kong - AD_UKC111_MetaG (SPAdes)... | ecosystem: Engineered > Bioreactor > Anaerobic >... | reverse complement strand
ATTATCGTAATCGTATCTGTCGGTGGTTTTCTCTGGTCGGTATGTGTACTGCCAGCACTCACGCAATGAGAAATTGAAATCGCTCCAGTCGATGTCGCCAGTCAGAGACGCATTGAAACGATGACGAACGCCCCAATAGGAAGGTCGCAAATTGTTATAACTTCCATCGCTATGATAGGTGATTTTCTCTTCATTGTTATCATAGAGGAATGTATATCCAGCCGAGGCTGTGAGTCCTTTAACTATTTTATAATCAGCCCCCAGACTCCCACTCCATCGGTCTACGCTTTGGGAATTGTCACGAGAACGGAACTCAGCCTCAGCTTCCACGCTCCATTTCTTGTCTATTTTCTTTTCAGCACTCGCTGATGCCCACACGCCGAAATCATCACTTTGGGCGAACGTGGCTGTCGAAGAAGCCATCAACAACAGCATCAGAAACATTTTACGGTGATTTGTCATTTTACTTCTGTCCATTCTTCGTGAGATATTTTTAGTTGGTCGTTTATCACATTCGAGGTATCGGCAGGCACAGTCTCGTAATATATTTTGAGCATGGCCATATCACGGAGGAAATCGATGCCGCCCACATCCACCTTGGTCACATTCAGACCGGTGCGCTGCTTGAGGTCGGCAATCAGTTCTTCGCGCTTATCGGGGACAATCAGGGCAATGCGGTCGTATTGCACCAGCTTGGACGACACATGTTTGAGCAAGATGTAACTCTCGAAAAACCATGTGGACAAGAGGAACATGGCATTTACGGTGAAGAGTTCCGCATAACTTATCGATACCGCCAACGCATTGATGACAGAAATGGCAATGATGCAGAAAAGATAAGTCATCTCACGCACAGGCATAGACTCGGTTCTGTAACGGATAATGCCGAAGATGGCGAACAATCCCAAAGCGAAGCCCACCTTGATTTTGACACCGCCCAACAGATATATCAGAAAGAATATGCTGATGGAAATGAGCATAAAGGTGAAATAATAGTCGCGCCGCTTGCTCTTGCGATAATACAGACAGTGTATCATGATCCATATCACGATGGTGTTGAACGCGAAGCGCACTATCATCTGAATGAAATCATTCGCGTCGATGAGCGGCGTACCGAGTATGTCCAAATTTTCAAAATCTTCCATTTGCGTGTAATTGTTTTTATGATGCTATTAAAAATTTACTGTCAGTCTTTCCGTCATTCTCTCATCGCAGGCAGAGAGACGTTCTATACTATGAAGCCGCGGCTTCAAACGGTTCTGTTTCAATTCCCAATTGGTCAATGCAGACCCCAGGCAATATTTGCTGAAGCCCAACGGCATGATTCTCAACTGACTAAGCATACCGAGTATGGGAGACGGAACAAGTCCGTCTCTCTTAAGCTCGATAACAGCAATGTTAGTCAGATTACAATTTTTACGAGTTGAGATATTATGGAATTTTAAATTTGTATCTATCGTGAGCCGTTCCGTCTTCATCCTGTTCACAAGGGTGATGCGATTGAAGCGGTTTTCCAACTGTTCGCACAGCAGCATGGGTTCATAATGCAGATTCTTTCTAAGGAATTCATCATAGACTTCAAACTCCGGATTCTGACACTGGAAGACGATATCATGCTGAGGAATCAGCGGATTAAAAGACGACATCGATATGCGTTTCTTGCCTGTGCGCCCATGATTGTTTTTGGTCTTGATTTCAAGAAATGTGAGATTGCTGTCCACATACGAACGGATGCGCAACTTCTGACGGTTGGCATGGCTGGCCTGATGAGCTAAGAACATGTCATAATTGGCCGTGTCAAAGTAAACAGTATAATAAGGTGCAATCCGTTTCCCGTCGATTTCCTGTGCCCTGTACTCCCCGGCGGCCATTTCGAGCAGACGGTAGAGCTTGTCCATGGAAGTTACGAATTTGGTATCCGTGCGGTTCATCAGCCGAATACCATCCATCTCTTCCAGTGTAATCGGGTCGTAATCTTTCAAGATATCCACCATAGCCTTTGTGTTTTGATTGCTTGTTAATGATGTTGCAAAGGTAATGTAACACATTTTACTTGACAAAAAAAATCAGTGAACGGGTGATTTCGCTCAACAAAAAGGAAATAGAGTGTGGATTTCGCATGAATAGTATTGAATGTTGATAAAATAGTATCACCATTTTGCAGATTATATCACTAACTTTGTGGCGACAATCCATATCAAACCAAATCATGAAAAAAATAATATTTGTATTCTTATCATTCTTTATGACCATGACAATTGCCGCAAAAGGAGATTTCGTAAAAGTCAGTGACGGACATTTCGTGCGCAGCGGAAAACCTTATTATTACGTAGGAACCAACTTCTGGTACGGTGCCATCCTGGCTTCCCAGGGTCAAGGCGGCAACAGGCAGCGGCTGAAAAAAGAACTGGACTGCATGAAACGGATGGGGATAGACAACTTGCGCATCCTCGTTGGCTCTGACGGCCAGCGCGGAGTGAAAACAAAAGTGGAACCTACATTGCAGATACAACCGGGAGTTTACAACGACACGATACTCGCCGGACTCGACTATCTGCTCTGCGAAATGGGCAAACGTAAGATGGCAGCCGTGCTCTATCTGAACAATTCATGGGAATGGAGCGGCGGATACAGCTTCTATCTGGAGCAGGCTGGTGCTGGCAAGACGCCAAGACCCAACGAAGCTGGATACCCTGCTTACATGAAATTCGTGGAACAGTTTGCTTACAACGAGAAGGCACACGCCCTATTTTATGATTACGTGCGCTACATCCTGAGCCGCACCAACCGCTATACAGGCAAGAAATACACCGACGACCCTGCTATCATGTCGTGGCAGATAGGCAACGAGCCGCGCGCATTCAGCAAGGAAGCATTGCCCGCATTCGAGAAATGGCTCGCCGAAGCATCGGCTTTGATTCGCAGCATCGACCGAAATCATCTGATATCCATAGGCAGCGAAGGCTCATGGGGCTGTGAAAACGACTATCAGGCTTATCATAAGATATGCGCCGACCCGAACATCGACTACTGTAACGTGCACCTGTGGCCATACAACTGGGGATGGGCACACGAAAAAACGTTGGTGGAAGATTTGCCACAAAGCTGCAAAAACACAAAGGAATATATCGACAAACATTTGGACATCTGCTCGCAAATCAATAAACCATTGGTCATGGAAGAGTTCGGTTATCCACGCGACGGTTTCTCGTTCACAAAAACTTCTACCACCAAAGGACGCGACAATTACTACAAATTCGTGTTTTCGCTCGTGGCAGACAACATGAAATCAGGCGGTCATTTCGCAGGATGTAATTTCTGGGGATGGGGAGGCTTTGCTAATCCCAGACATGAACAATGGCAGGTGGGTGACGATTACACTGGAGACCCGGCACAAGAGCAGCAGGGACTGAACAGTGTATTTGCCACAGACGCATCTACAATGAAAATCATCAAGGAACAAGTGGAAATTATAAAACACGCTAAACGGTAATCAAAGAAAAAGGAGTTAAGGGAATAAATGTGATTCCCTTAACTCCTTCTTCTTTTATATAGATGATTCTTATTTGATGTTCCCCACTTTAATGAGGTATTCTGCTATCTGAACAGCATTCAGAGCCGCACCCTTGCGAATCTGATCGCCGCTGAGCCAGAATGTGAGACCATTCTCGTCTGCCAAATCCTTGCGCACACGTCCTACATACACGTCATCCTTACCAGCCGTTTCGAGCGGCATCGGATAAACAAGATGAGCCGGATCATCCTTCAAAGTGCAACCAGGAGCGGCAGCTATCGCCTTCTGGGCATCCTCTACGGATATAGGTTTCTCGGTTTCTATCCAGACGCTCTCGGAATGAGAACGAAGAGAACTTACGCGTACGCACATAGCCGAACATTTGGCATCGGTGTGCATGATTTTGCGAGTCTCATTAAACATCTTCATCTCTTCCTTGGTATAGCCGTTGTCTGTGAAGACATCTATCTGCGGAATGACATTATATGCCAGCTGATGCGAGAATTTCTTCACCGTCTTCACCTCACCGTCTTCCACCATCTCCTTATATTGCTGCTGCAATTCTGCCATCGCAGCTGCACCGGCACCACTGGCACTCTGATAGGAAGCGATGTGAATACGCTTGATATGAGACAGTTTTTCGAGTGGCTGCAACACCACAACCATCATAATCGTCGTACAATTAGGATTGGCAATGATGCCTCGCGGACGATTGAGGGCGTCTTCAGGATTGCATTCAGGCACTACCAATGGCACATCATCGCACATGCGGAAGGCACTGGAATTATCTATCATCACTGCACCATGCTTGGTAATGGTGTCTGCGAAATCCTTAGATGTGCCGCCACCTGCGGAAACAAACGCCACGTCTATATCCTTAAAGTCATCATTATGCTGCAAAAGTTTAACTTCATAGTCCTTTCCCTTGAAGTTGTACTTTCGTCCTGCACTACGCTGGGAACCGAAAAGAACCAGGTCATCCATTGGGAAATTTCTCTCGGCGAGAATACGCAGGAACTCCTGTCCCACAGCTCCACTCGCACCTACAATTGCTACTTTCATTGGCTTGTTATTTTAAGAATTAAACATTATTGCGATGCAAAATTACAACTTTTCGGGCTATTTATCGCAAAATTGATATTTTTTTTGCACCTTTGCAAAACAAATTGTAGCAACTATCATTAATATGCCAGATATTTCCCATTATTTCCCCATCACCGACCCGACACTGATTTTCTTTGTCGTGCTGCTTATTATTCTGTCGGCACCTATCATTATGGGCAAGCTGCGCATACCGCATATCATCGGAATGGTGCTGGCGGGAGTGATAGTGGGGAAATACGGATTCGACATTCTCAACCGCGATGCTTCGTTCGAGATGTTCGGCAAGGTGGGGCTTTATTACATCATGTTCCTGGCAGCGCTCGAAATGGACATGGAGGGACTGAAGAAAAACAAGTATCGGATACTGATATTCGGTGTTCTCACGTGCTTCACGCCCTTTATCATCACCTATTTCATGGGTATCGGATTGCTGGGATATTCTGTAACTGCGTCTCTGCTGTTGGGATGTATTATGGCTTCCAACACCCTCATCGCCTACCCCATCGTGGGCCGCTACGGCGTGCAGCGCAAACCCAGTGTCACACTGAGTGTGGGGGCTTCGATGATATCCCTATTGCTTGCGCTCATCATTCTGGCAGCTATCGTGGCAGGCAATTCCAAAGATGTTGGTGCTTCGTTTTGGCTTTTCTTCGCACTGAAGTTTCTTCTTTTCTGTGGAGGTCTCATCTGGATAATACCAAAACTGACGCGATGGTTCTTGCGAAGATACAGTGACTCGGTGATGCAGTTTATCTTCGTCATGTCAATGCTATTCATGAGTGCCGCTCTGTCTGAGGCTGTAGGACTGGAAGGAATCTTCGGAGCGTTCTTGGCTGGTCTGATTCTCAACAGATACATTCCGCATCTCTCACCATTGATGAACCGCATCGAATTCATCGGAAACGCTCTTTTTATCCCTTATTTCCTTATCGGTGTGGGGATGCTCATCAATGTACGTCTGCTTTTCGAAGGAGGTCGCATCCTGTGGGTGGTGTTCTGCTTCGTGGTTTTCGGTACATTGGGCAAGGCAATTGCCGCTTATGCCTCCTGCATCGGTTTCCGCATGCCGCTCTCTTCGGGCAACATGATGTTCGGTCTGACGTCTGCCCATGCCGCTGGAGCCATCGCCATGGTGATGGTAGGCATGAAACTTGAGATATCACCTGGACATTATCTCGTGAGCGATGATATGCTCAATGGCGTCATCATCATGATTTTGTTCACATGTGTCATCTCGACCCTCGTGACGGAAAGTTCCGCTAAACGTATCATCCTGCGTGACAAAGAATTCCCGCAAGAGAATAACGACACTGATGATGAAAAGATTCTGATTCCTGTAAAATATCCGGAATATGCCAACCGACTGGTGAACTTGGCAATACTGATGCGGAATACAAAGTTGAACCGTGGTATCGTGGGACTGAATGTGGTGTACGACGATGTCAATATGCGGTATAACCAACAGCAGGGAAAGCAATTGCTCGACCGTATCACTCAATATGCCAGTTCTGCGGATGTGATGATGCAGACGCAAGTGCGCATCGCTGCCAACATCGCCAACGGCATCAAGCATGCTTTTAAAGAATTCCAGGCTTCGGAAATCATCATCGGCATGCACTCGCATAAGGATGTATCGCCGAAATTCTGGGGCGAATTCCATCAAAGTCTGTTCAACGGACTGAACCGACAAATTATCATGGCGCGATTGAACCAACCGCTGAACACGATACGGAGGATACATGTGGCGGTGCCCTCAAGAGCGCAATATGAACCAGGTTTCTATCGTTGGTTGGAACGAATATCGCGCGTAACAGATAATCTTGAGTGCAAAATTCAATTCCATAGTCGCACCGACACGCTGGCTCTAATCAACGAATTCGTGCAGAACCGCCATCCTGGCACTCATGCCGAATATTCGGAAATGAATCACTGGAATGAAATGCCCCGACTGGCAAGCACCATATCGGAAGACCATCTGTTTGTTGTCGTCACCGCCCGCAAGGGTACCGTGTCTTACAAAAACGCGCTGGAACATTTGCCGGAAGAACTAACAAAATATTTCAGTGGCAAAAATCTTCTGATTATCTTCCCCGACCAATATGGCGAGAAGATGGATTCAATGACATTCGCAGAATCTCAACATCAGGAGGAACGCAGTGCGTATGAAATGATTAGGGAATGGATAAGAGAAAAAGTGAAGAAGTGAAAGGTGAACTTTCAAACTTACAGACTTAAATATAAACGAACTCATAAACTTTAAAAAATATGATAGATATTAAAGGAATAACCAAGAGTTTCGGCTCCTTGCAGGTGCTCAAAGGTATAGACCTGCACATAGATAAAGGTGAAGTGGTTAGCATTGTTGGTCCTAGCGGTGCCGGAAAAACCACATTACTCCAAATAATTGGTACGCTGGATAGACCCGACAGTGGTACTATCGAGGTGGACGGTATCGACGTTCGCGCTTTGAATTCAAAAAAGATAAGCGAATTCCGCAATCAACATATTGGATTCGTCTTTCAGTTTCATCAATTATTACCAGAATTCACGGCTTTGGAAAACATCATGATTCCAGCCTACATCAATGGCGTAGGCAACAAAGAAGCTAAGAAACGGGCGAAGGATTTGCTTGAATTCATGGGATTGAGCGACAGAGCCGACCACAAGCCTAATGAACTTTCAGGTGGTGAAAAGCAACGTGTAGCAGTGGCAAGGGCACTAATCAATAACCCTGCCGTGATACTTGCCGATGAACCTAGCGGCAGTTTGGACACCAAGAATAAAGCAGAACTGCATCAGCTGTTCTTCGACTTGCGAGACAAATTCGGCCAGACGTTCGTCATCGTGACTCACGACGAGGGACTGGCAGCCATCACCGACCGCACCATTCATTTGAAAGATGGTATGATTGTGCAACCTGAGGCTTTCCAACCTGAAGAGACTGAGACCGCATCCGAAAATTTGGATAGCAGCAGTGATGACAACACTAACGGAAATACGGATGATGAAAATTTCCCTAACCAAATGATTGCCAAACACGAAATTGATGATGATAGCGAAGAACAAGAAACGGAGGAAGAAAGATGGACACAATAAAATTAGGTGATTACAACACACTGAAAATTGTAAAGGAAGTGGACTTCGGTCTATATCTCGATGGTGGTGAAGAGGGGGAAATCCTTCTGCCAAGCAGATATGTGCCTGAACATTATACGATTGGAGAAGAGCTTGAGGTCTTCATCTATTTGGATAATGAGGAACGACTGGTGGCTACCACAGAGCATCCAATAGCTAAAGTGGGAGATTTCGCCTATCTTGAAGTGGCATGGGTGAACGAGTATGGTGCTTTTCTGAATTGGGGACTGATGAAAGACCTGTTCTGTCCTTTCCGAGAGCAGAAGATGAAGATGGAAATCGGTGACAGTTATATCGTTTATATCAACATTGATGAAGACAGTTACCGAATTATGGCATCAGCAAAAGTGGAACACTTCTTCAATCCCGAATTTCCACCATACAGACATGGTGAGGAAGTGGACTTGCTGATATGGCAAAAAACTGATTTGGGATTCAAAGTGATTATTGATAATGCATACCCCGGACTGGTGTATGAGGACCAGATATTTAAATATATCCACACAGGTGACCGCATGAAAGGCTATATTGAAGGTGTACGCGAAGACGGGAAAATTGATGTCACACTCCAACCCATTGGTCGCAAGCAGACTCTCGATTTCTCTGAAACCTTGCTGCAATATCTGAAAGATAATGATGGAGTATGCCCACTTGGTGATAAAAGTGATGCAGAAGATATTAAACGCCAATTCCAAGTTAGCAAGAAGACCTATAAAAAAGCAATTGGAGACCTGTACAAAAAGAGACTCATCACAATAAGCGAGAATGGAATCAAACTAATTTGACTTTACAGTACCTTATATATAAAAAAGACAAACCTTATATATAAAATGAAAGAAGGTGGCAATTATTACATTGTCACCTTCTTTTTATTAGGTAATTATTGTATTACTGAGCAATACAGATAGAAACGCGGTTCTTGTCGTTCTCTGCGAACGGCTGAACACGAGCGCCCTTGCTTTCAGAGGTGATGCGGTCAGCTGGAATGCCATACTTTGTAGTAAGTTCATTCACAACCTTTGCAGCACGCTTAGCAGCGATACGGTCATTGATGACGTCATTACCTGTACCAGCATCAGCATAACCTGTAACGGTTACTTTTGAGTTAGGATACTGATTCAGATAATCAACGATTTCTTTAACCTTCTGTGCTTCAGTGTCTCTGATCACGGTAGAGTTGATAGTGAAGAATACATCACGACGAATCGGTTCAATCTTCTCTTCTACAACTGGTGCAGGAGCTGGAGCTGGTTTCTCTTCTACTACTGGAGCTGGTTCTGGCTCTGGAGCTGGTTTCTCTTTCTTGGTGTAAGTCTTGCCAAGGTTGATGCGGAATCCTGCCAAAGCATTGAAGTACCAGTCTGCATTGTCTGCTTTCTTTGAATTGTAGTGATCACTGAGGATATTTGCGTTACCTTCAACGATGAAGCTAACAGCGTCGCTGAGACGGAATCCCAGTTCTACACCGCCACGGCCAAAGGCACGTACCTTTGTTCCATCCCAAAGATATTCGAGATTATAGTTGTCAAGGCTCTGAAGTGTGCTGGCAATATCATTTACCTCATCGTTTTTCCAAGCGATGTTAGCACCGCCGCCAACGAATGCAGTTACATTGAAGACACGTTTAGGATTCCAACCACACAAGAGGTTAGAAAGATTGAACATGAAGTCAACACCAGGAGCTACATAATTGAATTTGTAGTCGTTGGTGTAAGGATTACCTGTTCTCTTTGTTTCGAATCCGTTCCATCCGCCTTTGCTGCGCCATCCATTAGCCTGAATGCGAGCTGCGAACCAAGGATTGAACTGGTAACCAATACCAAGTTGAACATTCGGAGAGAGAAGTTTATCAAACTTTGCCTCACCAAGTGTGTACTGAGCACCACCCTCAAGATTCAGAAACGCGTGCTTCTTAAACTGATACTCAGTTCCTTCCTTATCAGTGTAAGTAGCTTGCGCCATTGCTGCTGTTGTTCCACATGTGAACAAAGCAACTGCCAATAATGATTTTAAATTCATAATAATACTATGTTAAATTAATAATTGTATATCTTCGTTTTATTAAGGTCGTACTGGGCGGATGGATAATCCATCATATCTATAGTCACCTCCATTCGCATAATGCTGAGAACTCGTGAAAGTAAATTTGTAAGACCAATGGTCATCAATATGTGTACTTATGTCGTTCACATTACTAGTCCAATAATGGCCTTGTGTACCATTTGAACTTAACTCGGTACCATCCTGCTTTCCTGCTGCAGGCAAGAAAATACTCTTTCCACTCGGGCCAGTTACAGTATATCCATAATTTGTAGTTGACCATACCCAAGTACATTTGTCGACCAATTCTTGGCACTCAGCATTTGTCGGCATTCTCCACGTGCCGCCCCATTGAATTCTAACAGCATCATATTCTGTATTTTTGATGTCATCACCAATATCGACATAGCTGCTAGTTGTCGTATTATAATTTTTATAGTTAGCCAGGCTATATGATGTTTTTGGACTCGTTTCTCCCCAAGCATAAAAGTCGCCACTATCTGTCGAAGTTTTGGCACCAAGGTTATATGTTGCCCATTTCACGCTCAAGCCCAAATCTACAGAAACGGCAGCCTTACCAAGAGCAGTTGTATCAAGAGGTGTTACAACGGGATTGGTTGAACTTGAATCATCATAGACTGCTCTGACCAACATGTGAAGAATTTTAAAATCTGATGAAACCTCAGAAGTTACTTTGCCAAAAGTGAAACTTTTGGCATAGTCAAGGCTCACAATGTTTGATGACCAATAATATGCCTTCGTATTAAAATCATTTGTAGTGAAAGCATTTTTATATCCTCCTCTAGGAATAAAAATAGAATTACCATTAGCACCTGTAATC
>Ga0208695_1003491_pt1 | contig 10638 bp, 12 predicted proteins | sample AD_UKC111_MetaG_FD_184449 | JGI IMG/M metagenome (GOLD analysis project Ga0208695, IMG submission 184449) | Active sludge microbial communities of municipal wastewater-treating anaerobic digesters from Hong Kong - AD_UKC111_MetaG (SPAdes)... | ecosystem: Engineered > Bioreactor > Anaerobic >... | reverse complement strand
CAAAGATCCGAATTGGTGTTTTTGATCCGTTGTATGTCCCATATACCCACATGTAAGAATCCGTAGTATTCTTACGCCCTTCTTCATTAAGTACTTGAACTGTCGTTTCATCAGCATGTATATATTTCTCTTGTAGCAACTTGGTGCGTAGAAGTTTTACGATTGGTGCCAACCAGTCACGTGAAGCAACTATTATCCAGTTTGCCATCGTTGCTCTACTGAGTTTAATACCCAAGTTCTCCCAGTCCTTTTCCTGCCTGTATAATGGAAGAGCATTCACAAACTTTTGGTACATGACATGTGCAACTGAAGAAGGTGATGCCATGGAGTGCATTACAACAGGATAAGGCATTGGTGATTTCTCAAAGTATGGATTATCTGTTCTTTTGCAACTGCGGCATTCATAGGATTCACGGTAATAGTCAATAACCCTTACTTTTGCTGGTATATATTCAATTTCGGTGCGGATAAATTCCTCTCCAACTGTGAATAGAGGATTATTATAAAAAGTTGTGAAATCTTCCTCTTCGTTTTGCATTCCTTGTTTACTTTCACCACAATACCCACTAGGATCAACATACTTAACAGGATTATTCTGCACATATGCATACAGATTCAGTCCATCGCCTCTGTATGTGTCCTCCTGTGTAAATCTTCCTATAACAGGGTTGTAGAACCTTGCCCTTAGGTAATACTGCCCTGTTACCGGGTCGAATTGCTCACCGGCATATCTGAATCGGTTATGTACCTTTTCCACTGCCTCAACGGTATTACCGAAGGCATCATATTTGTATCTGTTTACTATCTCGCCTCTGCCATCTAGCAAGGCTGTTACATCGCCGTGGGCATTGTTGAAGTAATAGTAGCTGCTGTCCTTGCTGTCTTTTTGAGCCAATATCTCGTGTCCACGGATTATTGCAGCCTTTAGGCCGTAGTTATCGTCTACCTCAGTTACTACTTCCCTTCCGCTGAATATGAACCTGCTCACCTTGCCGTTCTCATACAGTTCATACCTTAATCTCTCTGGATCATACTCTACTATAAAAAATAGAATCCTTCGGTTGTATATTTTTCAACAACCAAGGATTTTTGCTAATTTAGTAGCTTATAGCAAATCAACTGTTTGATTATTTTGATTTGATGTAAATATTTTTAATTGTTAAGATAATATTTTTACAACAGGTAGTAATTCAAATAATTATGATTGTATCTAAATAAAATATTATTTTTTTAAATACTTTTCCGAAATCACACAAAATTTTCCATATTTAAATATATAATTCTTCACATAAGAATTAGGCTCAATTTCCCTCATTCGTATTGGTATAGCATTTCTAAAATTATCGCAAATACATTTTGTAATTTCTTCGGGATTCTGAGGATTAATCAACTCGATTAATAGCGGACATTGTTTATAATCTTCTTCACGTCAATCATCATCAATATAATTATATCCTACCTTTATTTCTTCAGAAGTAGATAACTTTGTAATGATATACTCTCCCCAATAATCACTTTCGTGTTCTTCAAAACTAGTACTAGTACTAAACAAACTTTCTAAAATGTCTTTAGTGAGCTCTATGTCATCATTTAGAATTCCTATTGTTATGTAAATACTTGGCATTTAATCATCCTCCAAATAAACTTGGTCTACGCAAAGCTTCATGCAAACTTTCATATAGGAAGGTACTAGTTTCATCACAAGCTCATTCATCCACTTGCTACTTCGGTTTCAGATTCTTTTACTTATTCAATAACTGTATACTTTGCTTCATAGACTTTCTTAAGACTATTATATTAAGTATTAAGCAATATTAACTTCAACTACCTGTTAAGTCCTAGTTCAAAAGCTGCAATTTACAAATTATTTTACTTATATTAAAATACCCTATTCAATTTCCTCCGTTTCTTTTCCTTCACATAAATTATTTATCGCTTCATAATAATTTTCACCAAGACAGGTCAAAAAGCTGTCATAGCCTCCATATATTTTCCCTTCATAATCCATCATTAAAACCATATGACTACTAAATGCCTCTCCAATGACATCAAGAGGCCTGCCAATACGTTTTTCATACTTGTTTATAGTTTTTCTCATTACATTCTCTGTGGATATTATAGGATCAAAATGAAAGCAATCAGTTTCATCAGGCATTACATAGGCATCATGTATTACTTCTAATCCCCCAAATTCTATAAGGAATTCCTTCGTTTTTTGATTTAAAGGATATTCTTCGGAGATAAGAATTTCTTCATATTCTGATATATCTATTCTTCTCCCTTCATACCAACCTGCATCTAATAGAGCTTTCTCTGTTTTTTTTGTAAAACACATAAATATCACCGCCTTCTATTACTATTAATCGCTAAATAATCGCTAAATAATCGCTTATAGCATTAACTCCTCTAGTTGTAATTTTACAATTATCACATTAACCTCTGGTCTAAATCTTTTAACTCAAATTGTATATACATCTAAATCAAGCACTGTACACTTTGCTTCACTAATTTTATATGTCAAGAATAATATGTGACTTCACTTACTCCATTCATTCGGCAAATTTCTTTGATAATTTTTCAAATATGCAAAGTCTAATATAATGGTTATATAAGAGCTATAATTTTGCATACAAAGAAAGCCGAAAAATTTATAAATCCTGCAGAATTTTTGCATAATATAATTTCTATCCATTATCTCATATAAATTTTTTTAGTAACGATTTACTTGATAGTGAATAGAAAAAGCTCACTCCTGGTCCATTCTTCCATACACCTCTATTAGGTACTTCAAAAGGAACTTCTCCTATAAATGTTTCTACCTTTGGACAAAAAGAAACAGCAACAATATCATAATTTGTATGAATCGCTAATAAAACATTATAATTTGAAATTGTATAGGACGATTCTTCCATGTTTTAAATATTTTAATCATTTCTTGAACTGCATTATATAATACTTCAATAACCTCTTTACCAAGAGGAGGCTCTTCACGATTAGGGTGTTTTTTCTTCGCATTTCAGCATAACACAAATCCATTGGTGTTGGTTCTCTATTTGCAGGTATAATAGGCCTTGTAGGCATTTCTTTAATCTTTTCCAACACCTCTGAACCTTCCAATTCGTAATCAGGAGGTTCAAAGTTAATTATATCTTCTGGAATATCGTTAATCATATAAGTTCTTCGCCTCCATCTATTGTATAGACTTTAAATTGCCCACTAGGCGTGCCTAAGTACGAACGGTGTTGGAATATCTCTTGATGCAAGTGCTGTTAAACGTTTATTAGCAATTGAGAAATTATCACTATTAAAATCATCTTTTAACTTATTACTAGTTCTTATAACTTTACCTTTATTATTTACTATTGAATAATCTCCAACAATTTTTTCACCAGACGGAACCTGGGGAAGAATTTCTGTTGACTACCTTTCGTCTAGCATTTATTATATAAGATAGAAAAGTTTTTTAAGATAAATAAAAGCAATTTATAAGTAAAACCTGTTGAAATTCTCATAAACAACAAATTTTTGATTCTAAAATTTACATTTTATCTTTCCCAACTTTTTTATCCATTAAATTTTCTATAATATAATACAAATATAATACATACGTAACAAAATTATTTTCTAATAATTTTTTACCTAGTATTCTACATGCAGTGTGTATGGAGAGTAAACCATTACTGTTCTTCAATATTTCACTTCAAAAGATTATTTATAAGATACATCTTTCAAAAATCATATACAAAAACTTCAACATCATTTGCTATTAAAATTTTATTAATTAGTGACTCTATTTTTTCCCATTTACCACCTGCAAGTCCACACCCTATTCTTGGCATATGCACACTTGCATTTAAATCTTTTGCTTTTTGACATACTTTTTCCAAGCATTTCTCAACGGCATCATATTTTATTGGTACAGATATTGAGCTAGTTTTAATTCCATGTTGACCTATCATATTCGCTATTGTAATATACTGCTCAACTCTCACAAACTGCACTTCTCCAAGAAAAAAGTTGTTTTTTTCTGCATACCACTTACGATATTCTTTTTCAGGTTCTTTCCAACGTCTTGAAATAGCTAATACAAAACCTTTTCCCCACCTACCAATATCATTACATATATGACAAATTATCTTTTCACCTTCTGAAACCGGATTTGTTGCATCACCTTTAATATATTTTATTTCTTGCATTTAACTCACCTCTTTTTCTCTTTTTAATAGATATTTCAAGTATACATAATTACAAAAACAAATGCCACTATGTAGCAAATAGATACATAAAATGGCACTTGCAACAGAATACTTTAAATTCTTTTAAAATATTCTTTTATATAAATATTTATATATCCAATTTTACTTTTGATTGCCATACTTTTTCAAACTCATCCTTTGATATTTCGACAGGTTTGAATTGAGGATCTAAAGCTATTTCTTCAATTTCAGGTATCGGATATTTAGATAAACAACTTCCACCAAACTCAATATTTTTTGTCGCATAACCTATTTTATTATCTCTAAACAGTTCAATTTTTCTTACTTCGTTTCTTTGTTCGTCAATCTCAGAATATATTTTAACTGGTTCGTCAGGAAAGTTATGAAGCCAATCAACCATTAAATATTTCATTATTATCTATTCCTTTCAATTATTTTTTAAATATTAACTTTACCGGAACTTACTATACGATTTACTAAGTCTAGTGGTTCTTCTCCTAGTACTACATAAACTCCTTCTCTCCCTTTAATAACATTCAAACCAGTTACGTCAACTTCTATATAATGTGTAAACCGCCTACCCTGAAACGGGTTTTTAATAAACTGTCTTGATAGTTGTGCTGGCGTTTTTGAACCGGGAACAATATCTGAAAAATACTGTCCATTACCATACCTAGCATCTTTAGGATTTATTGCCTTTAATGATGGATTAAGTTTTTGTGAATTTAATATTCCTTTTAAACCCGTCTCATCTGTATAATGATAAAGCGTTTTTATACCATCTTGCTCTTTAATAATCATATTGGTAAAATCTTCAGTTTTGAATACAACTCCACCTGGAGCAACAATAAAGTCAGTTTTAAACTCACCAACTCTTTCACCTTCATTATTGCTTGTTCTTTCATAAAGATCACTCTTCGCTGCACAATATCCACTTGGGTCATAATACTTAACAGGATTATTCTGTACATATGCATACAGATTCAGTCCGTCGCCTCTATATGTGTCCTCCTGCGTAAACCTCCCTATAACAGGGTTGTAGAATCTTGCCCTTAGGTAATACTGGCCTGTTACCGGGTCAAACTGTTCACCGGCATATCTGAATCGGTTATGTACTTTCTCCACCGCCTCAATGGTATTACCGAAGGCATCATATTTGTATCTGTTTACTATCTCGCCTCTGCCATCTAGCAATGCTGTTACATCGCCGTGGGCATTGTTAAAGTAATAGTAGCTGCTGTCCTTGCTGTCTTTCTAGGCCAATATCTCGTGTCCACGGATAATTGCAGCTTTCAGGCCGTAATTATCGTCAACCTCGGTTACTACTTCCCTTCCGCTGAATATGAACCTGCTCACTTTGCCGTTCTCATAAAGTTCATACCTTAAGCCTTCAGGGTCATATCTGTTCCTTATGTACCCGCCTTCTGCAGTTCTCACACTTTCGGTACGGTTAAAGCAGTCGTAGGTATATCTTGTCGTCCCCCTCCTGCCTTCCTCTTCTATGAGGTTGCCCTGAAGGTCATAGCGATAAGAGGTCTGCATTCCTCCCTCTATCTTCTCTATCAGCCGGTTTCTCCTGTCATAACTGTATTTGACCGTTACGTCCTTCATTATCCTCTTTATACGGTTTCCTGCATTATCATACTCAAAGATTTCCTCGCCTTCAGGATATACCGCTTTGGATAATCGATTCAGCCTGTCATAGATATATCGGGTTGTCTCACCGTTCTCGGTTCTCTCCACCTGATTTCCGTTGATATCATAGACGTAACTGTGGCTGAATATCTCTTCCCCATCTTTATTTGTCGCTACAATTTCCGTCAGGTTTTTGTCCTCATCGTAATTATACCTTACTTTCACACCATTGGCATAGATTATCGATGCTATCGTATTGTCGGGATTATACCGGTATTCAGCCTCTTTCTTATTTTTATCCCATACTTCTATGTTTAACAACATTAAATACGTTGCCGGTGTTGATGTTGCTTATGATGAGAAGATTGATAAGCAAATTGCAGCTGTTGTAGTTTTAGACCCTAGCACCCTTGAAGTTTTTGAAACTTCCATAGCAGAAGATGTTACACTTTTTCCATATATACCCGGTTTATTTTCTTTTAGAGAGCTGCCATCTATAGCAAAAGCTTTAAGCAATCTCAAAACAAGACCGGATTTGATTGTTTGTGATGGCCAAGGTATTGCCCACCCAAGACGTTTCGGATTAGCAAGCCATCTAGGTGTATTGTTTGACGTACCTACTATCGGATGCGGCAAAACACGACTTCTCGGTCATGCTGAAGAGCCAGGCATAAAAAGAGGGGATTATTCACCACTTATAGATAACGGCGAAATAATCGGCAATTCTTTGAGAACCCAGGATAATGTGAAGCCTGTTTACGTTTCTATCGGTCACCGTATTTCATTACAAACCGCTTGTGACTGGATTTTAAAGCTTTCTCCAAAATACCGCCTTCCCGAAACAACTCGACATGCAGACCACGCAGTTAAAATGGCATTGGCTAAATATAGTTCAGAGCAATAAATTGGCTTTTTAAGTTCCATTAATTTGACGTAAGCATAAATATACCTCTGCCGTGTGCTTACTGAAATTCTATATTTCTTTAATTGATTCTTTAAATTTTTTAAACTCTTCTCTTCTGCTTAATAATAATTTATAATTCGAAGAATCTGGGGATAATTCTTCATCAATAATTAAATTACCATTTTCGTCCCATTCCTTATAACTTAGTTTTATACCTAGCTCGCTGTTACAGATAGATTTTATATTACCATTTTCAAAAAAACACTCCGATTTACCCGAAACAAAACCATACTCCATAAATTGATAGCATTTTATTTTTCCAGATTCGTAAAATGATTTATATACTCCGTGCTTAAGGCCATTTTTATAGAAACAAAAATATGCTAAATTTCCATTATTATAAAGTTCATATGCTATACCTGAAAATGGCTTTCCTCCATCATCTTCTGCATTATCTAGGATTATATCCCCATCGAATGAATACCATAAATCTTCAAAATTAACACCTATGTTTTTGATAGTTTCCTGTGTATATTTAACATCTTCCATTGAACTATTCCTCCGAAATAAATCTTACTCCTTTAGTTATAAAACTACAATGTTTGCATCTTTCAAAAGGTAAACCAGCACTAGGATACTTTTTACCAAGCTTTTTAGTCGTTAAAACATATCCTATGAAGTCAGATAATTTTGCATCTGGTCTTTCTAATAATGCATTATTTAATGCTAGTACCTCTGCATGAGAACCGGCACCTTTAGTATATGTATAACTATTTTTGACTGCTTGTGGCATTTTTTCAACCCTTGTTTTTATGAATTTATGCATATCGTCAGGTAGATAACCATTAGGGTCGTTTATTGCTAAAAATACCTTACCTGTTTTAGTATCAAGAATTCCTGCTACAGCTGGACCCATTTCATCGTTTGTAATTTTACTTTTGTATTTTAAATCTAATAATCTATCTAATTCTGAATGAGTTTTACTTTTTAAGTTCTCTATATCATCATTGAGATCTCTAGAATTCTGGTTATATGGATTGCTCTTACTTTCACCACAATACCCACTAGGATCAACATACTTAACAGGGTTATTCTGTACATATGCATACAGATTCAGTCCGTCGCCTCTATATGTGTCCTCCTGCGTAAACCTCCCTATAACAGGGTTATAGAACCTTGCCCTTAAGTAGTACTGCCCTGTTACAGGGTCAAACTGCTCTCCTGCATACCTAAATCTGTTATGTACCTTTTCAACAGCCTCAACGGGATTACCAAATGCATCATATCTATATCTGTTTACTACCTCACCTCTGCCATCCACCAATGCTGTTACATCTCCGTGGGCATTGTTGAGGTAATAGTAGCTGTCCTTATTATCCTTCTGTGCTAGCAGCTCATGGCCCCTAATTATTGCTACCTTAAGGCCATAATCTGCATCAACTTCGGTTACTACTTCCCTTCCGCTGAATATGAACCTGCTCACCTTGCCGTTCTCATAAAGTTCATACCTTAAGCCTTCCGGGTCATACCTGTTCCTTATGTACCCGCCTTCTGCAGTTCTCACACTTTCGGTACGGTTAAAGCAGTCATAGGTATATCTTGTCGTTCCCCTCCTGCCTTCCTCCTCTATAAGGGTGCCTTAAGGAAAATACATAAATTCTAACGCACATAATTTATTTGTATCCCAATAAAAACAGTGTATCCTATTGAAAGCTTTCAGGACTTGTACATTTTATCAAATTCCGTGCTTTTTCTTGAACAATTTTGTATTACCTCTTTCTTTACCAGTTATCTATATGAGCCTGTTCATGCTGTTTTAATCGTATTTTGTGAATCACCGTTGCAGTCTGTTTCTTCTATTTCATTACTTGTAATGTCGTATCGGAAATAAGTAGTTTTTCGCTTTATAGTCTTCCCTCATCCACCATTTTAGTAATTCTGTTGACAACATCAAAAAAAGCTCTTCTTTGAAAAATAATATCTATTCTAATTTAACATCAATATGGGAAGGTTATTCTTTATCCTCAATAATTAGCTTCACTTGATTGAAAACATATACCTCTAATAGTTTTAGTCGTATTATAAAAATGAATGCGGATAAAGTAATTGCAATTAACTCCACTTCTAAATATGTCATTTAGTAATATAAAAATAGAACTAAAAACTCATTAAAAATCTATTATCTATAAACATAACAGGATCAAGTGCATAAGGCTTAAAATCGATAAATTTTACGTCCTTGTTTATTACTCTTAAGTGTTTTTTATATGCATAAATAAAATTATATTTAAGAAAGAAGAAATAGCTTTTGCTCAAAAAATCCTCAAATGATTTATCATAATAATATGAAGCTATATCCCTTAATTCATCATGCTCCCTTATCCTACCTGAAATATATTCATTATATGCTAAATAGTTATATGCTGTAGCAATCAACATATTAATCAAAGAATCATGTTCACCACTAGAAATATTTTTTAGTTCCATAGTGACTTCTTGGAAGTTACCTATCATCAAATACATAATAGATTTCCAAATAGTTAGCATTCTTTTCTCATGTAAATCATATACCAAGTCTTCACAACTTACAAAATTAATATTAATATCAGTTGTATTTAACGTTTTGTTTTTGGATGTATTCATTTTAAGTACACTTTTATAAACTGGTAATAAATAATTACCTGGATATAATATTTTTGCTTCTTCTATTTTTTGATTATATTTAGTTATACTGTTAAAGTCTTCTGAATTCATAATTTCCAATAAAATACTAAATGATTTCAATTTGTTTATATCATTAATGTGCTCAAGTCCAAAATTATATTTAAAGCCAGCATCAATATCAGTAGCTATATTGATATAACTAATTGCTCGACTTCTATAACTTGAATATTCTGCTAAAGGTATTCTTTTTTCTTCCAATAAATAGTCTTTAAATATATTATTTATACTATAAAAGCATTTGTTACCACTATAGTGTGAACTAATCAAAGAAAGGGAACTTAAGTTATCTAATTCAATCGATATATCGTTATGTAGAGATGCTATATATTTTATTGCATTAACATCGATTTCTGGTGTCTGAGAAGAAGATATTGCATACAACAACTTTAACTGTATTTCATTACTTCTAATCATATCTAAAGTAGAATCAAAACAATATGTTTTCAAGCTCTTTTCACTTTCTCTATTCCGTCTTTCTAATATATCTTTTAATGTTCTACCTTTTTTAATTTGTGATATGAAGAACCTAATGTATAAAGGATTTCCACCTGTTAAATAATAAAAAGAATCAAGATTATTCCAAATTTCATTTATATTTTCTACAGAAACTTCATACTCATTTGCGACATCTTTAATATATTCTTCACACAGTTTTTTATCAAAATTTCCTATTTTTACAAAATTAGGTACTCTTATATGGTGCCTTGATGTTAGTAGGAATTTATGTCCTAAAGGAACACTTTCAATGAAATTATATATTTCCAACAAATCATTTTCAGAAAATACTTCCATATTATCCAGTACAAAGAAAAACTTATATTCATTTAGTATTTGATTTATATATTTATTTTTTAAATCTTCATTCATTTCTTTTATTGCTCTTATATCAAAAAAATTTAACAATATTTTATTCCATATATCTGATATTGAGTTGAATTCACGAAAAAGCTCCTTCCGTTCATCAAAATATAATCTCTGATCTTTCGCACTTATCCAGATAACCCCATCAAGCTGTGTATTTTGATTATTATTGTTTCTGCCCGAGTTAAATGTCATAGAATTGCTCAAGTTGCGTGACCGTTTACAGATATGTTAATATCTTTCCTAAGAGATTTTTGGGAGGGATATGGAAAGAACTTTGAGTTTTTACGTTAAATG
>Ga0208695_1003489_pt1 | contig 10646 bp, 11 predicted proteins | sample AD_UKC111_MetaG_FD_184449 | JGI IMG/M metagenome (GOLD analysis project Ga0208695, IMG submission 184449) | Active sludge microbial communities of municipal wastewater-treating anaerobic digesters from Hong Kong - AD_UKC111_MetaG (SPAdes)... | ecosystem: Engineered > Bioreactor > Anaerobic >... | reverse complement strand
AGGCCGTGATCGGCGGCGATGCGATCCATCCGTGCATCTCGGCCGCCAGCATCATCGCCAAGGAACATCGCGACCGGATCATGGTCGCCGCCGATTCGGATTACCCCGGCTATGGCTGGGCCTCGAACAAGGGCTATGGTGCGGCAACGCACATGGCCGCCTTGCGCGAATTGGGTCCGACACCCCTACACCGCCGGTCATTTGCACCCGTCGCACAACATTTTTTTGACCTGTGAGTCCGCAGCGCCACACCACTAGGGCTAGAGTCCCTGTGGATAACTTTGCGCCACATATCGTGGGGGACTCGTTTCGTTCCACTCCCAACTGACGGAATCTCAAGCATTTCCGCCGAGTCCCGTGACTTGACGGCGGACTCGCGATGACTCACCACGCGCGTTCTGTGCTGATTGGGAGCGTTCAAATGGGGGTTTTGGAAAAGGTCCGTAAGGCCGAGACAAAGGCAGTAGAGCTGCCGCTCGACCGGATCATCATGGGCGATTGCATCGCCGGGATGCGTGCGCTTCCCGATGCGAGCGTGGACATGGTCTTTGCCGATCCGCCCTATAACCTTCAGCTCGGCGGCGACCTGTTTCGCCCCGAGGGCAAGCGCGTCGATGCAGTCGATAATGACTGGGACAAGTTTGACAGCCTCAAGACCTATGACGAGTTTTCGCGCGCCTGGCTGGCTGAAGCGCGCCGCATCCTGAAGCCCAATGGCACTTTGTGGGTCATCGGCAGCTACCACAACATCTTCCGCGTCGGATCGGTGTTGCAGGACGAAGGCTTCTGGATTCTCAACGACATCATCTGGCGCAAAGTGAACCCGATGCCCAACTTCAAGGGCACGCGCTTTACCAATGCGCATGAGACGCTCATCTGGGCCTCAAAGGGCGAGGATGCCCGCTACACCTTCAACTATCGCGCGATGAAAACGCTCAATGACGAGCTTCAGATGCGCTCGGACTGGTCCTTCCCGATCTGCGGCGGGCAGGAACGCATCAAGAAGAACGGCACCAAGGCGCACCCGACGCAAAAGCCCGAGGCCCTGCTCTATCGCATCCTCCTTGCCTGCACGCGCCCCGGCGATGTGATTGTCGACCCCTTCTTTGGCACAGGCACGACGGGCGCTGTCGCCAAGCGCCTTGGCCGCCACTTTATCGGCTTTGAGCGCGAGCATGACTATGTCGATGTCGCCGAAGAGCGCATTGCTGCCGCCCTTCCGCTCGATGAATCGTCGTTGAAGACGATGCAGGCCGATACCGCCGCGCCGCGCGTCGCGTTCGGCACGCTCGTTGAAACGGGCTATATCAAGCCGGGCACGCAGGTGTTTGATTTGAAGCGCCGCTGGACGGCCACGGTGCGCGCCGACGGCTCGCTGATTGCCGACGCCGCCACGGGTTCGATCCACAAGCTGGGCGCAACGCTACAAGGCGCGCCAAGCTGCAATGGCTGGACCTTCTGGCACTATGAGGCCGAAGACGGGTTGAAGCCGGTGGATGCGCTGCGCCAGACCTATTTGCTCGCAACGCAGCCGTAATTCACCATTTGTGTCGAGCGACGTCGAGACACGCAGGACGTCCCTCGACTTCGCTCAGGACGAACGGCTAAAAGTGGTCCCATGATCAACGCTTCGCCCTCGGCCACGTTCTACGCCCGGCCCACCGCCTTTATCGACGCGCCTTTTGGCTTTGACGGCCAGTTCGCGCGGCTGGCGGGCGGGCTCCAGTTCTTCGCGGCGTGGGAGATCATTGCGGTCGAAGGCGGCAGGCGTTCCGGCCAATGGCTCGTGCCCATCGACCGGGTTGACGACATGCTTGCAGCGCTCGCCGACGAGCAGGCTGATCGGCTGCGCACCATGATGGCGCGCGCCACCTCTCCGCGTGGCGCAATGCAATTGGGTCAGCGGACCATCCGCTTTGACCAGCCCAACATCATGGGCATTCTCAACATCACGCCCGACAGCTTTTCAGGCGGCAGCCAGCACATGGATGATCCGGCAGGCTCGGCAGCGCTGGCCATGCAGATGGCCGAAGACGGCGCCGCGATCATCGATCTGGGCGGGGAATCGACGCGCCCCGGCGCCGCTGATGTGTGGGAGCAGGATGAAATCGCCCGGGTCGTGCCCGTCGTGGAGCGGCTGAAGCACAGCGGCATCGCCATGTCGCTCGACACACGCAAGGCCGCCGTCATGGAAGCGGGTCTCGCGGCTGGCGCGCACCTCGTCAACGATGTGTCGGCGCTGCTCTATGATGATCGTGCGTTGGAGGTCGTCGTGCGCTCCGGCTGCCCGGTGGTGCTGATGCATTATCCCGGCAAGCCGACTGATCCGCATGGCAATGATGGCTATACCGACCCGCTGATCGAGATTTACGACTGGCTGGAAGAGCGCATTGACGCTGTGGTCGCCGCAGGCGTGGAGCGCAGCCGGATCATAGCCGATCCGGGCATTGGCTTTGGCAAGCGCAGCGTGGCGGACAATCTCGTCATCATGAACGGCCTTGCGCTCTATCATGGGCTTGGCGTGCCGATTTTGCTGGGTGCCAGCCGCAAGCGCATCGTCGGCGCGCTCTCCAATGAGGCGCCAGCCGACAAGCGGCTTGGCGGGTCACTCGCGCTCGCACTCAAGGCCGCCGAACAAGGCGCGCAGATCATTCGCGTGCATGATGTCTATGAGAGCGTTCAGGCCATCCGCATCTGGCGCGGCCATCGCGATGCAGCACTCAGCCCGGCCTGACCGCCGTTAGCGGACTTTAAGGCCCAATTCCGCAAGCAATTGCCCCGCCTGATCCCTGGACACAGTCGCCCCGCGATAGCGCGCGGCGTCAACCAGCCGCAGCCCACCAAGATCCGCCCCGCGCAAGTCAGCGCCATCAAAGCGGCAATCGGCCAGATTGGCATCGCGCAGCGAGCAGGCCTCGAACAGCGTTTCGCGGAAGTCGCATTTCCGCAAATCCGCTTGCTCGAAATCGACGCGCACCAGCTTCTGCTTGCGGAACGATTGCCCCGGCAGGCGCGCGCCGATGAGCAGCGTCTCTTCCAGATGCACGTCCATCATCCGCGCGTCGGTCAGGTCAGCACCCGTCAGCTTGCAGCCGACAAAACGCGTCGACATGAGCGTCGCGCCGCGAAACTGCGCATTGTTGAAATCGCAGCCTGAAAACACGGCCTCGGTCAGCCGCGCGCTCACAAAATCCGCGAACGGCCCACGACATGAGGCGAAGCGTGCGCCTTCGAGTTCGGCACCCACAAGCCGGGCGTTTCGCAGCGTGCAGCGTTCAAACTGCCAGCCCGCCAGATCAAGCTCGGACAAGTCCGCCTCATCGAGATCGCAACTCAAAAGATGATGCGGCGCGCCCTGGAGCGCGGTGAGATCAGCCCGCGACAGGCGCGCGCCTTCAATCTTTGAATTCGGCAAAGGTTCAGACGTCATGCCGCGCCCTAGCCCAGCTTGCCGCCAATGCCCAATAAAGTCGTCAGGCGACTTCGCTGATGCCCAGTTCTGCAAGCTTGCGGTAAAGCGTCGAGCGGCCGATGCCCAGGCGGCGGGCAACTTCAGTCATCCGCCCGCGATAATGGCCGATGGCAAGGCGAATAATGTCTGCCTCAATGTCATCGAGCGGGCGCATATGCCCGTCTGCAAGATAGAGCGTAACGCCCGCTTCCTGATTGGCATTGGCCGCATCCGGCAGATTGCGCGGGTGCGCGTGGCTGGCAATTTGCGGGAAGTCCGCAACCGTCAGCGCATCGCCCTCGCACAGCACCGCCGCGCGGAAGAGCACATTCTGCAACTGACGGACGTTGCCCGGCCAGTCATAGCTGACGAGCAGGTCCATCGCGGCATCGGTAATGCCCATTTCGCGCAAGCCCGGCTGCTTGGCGATCCGCGCCAGCAAATGCCGCGAGAGCGCCGGAATATCGCCCAGCCGCTCGCGCAGCGGCGGAATGGTGAGCTGGACGACATTGAGCCGGTAGTAGAGATCTTCGCGGAACGTCCCCGCCTCGACGGCCTCGATCAACCGCGTGTTGGCGGCAGCGATCACCCGCACATCAACATCACTTGCCACGCGCGCACCCACCGGATGCACTTCACCCGATTGCAGATAGGCGAGCAGCTTGACCTGCACGTCCATCGGCATTTCACTCACTTCATCAAGGAAGAGCGTGCCGCCATCGGCATCTATGAACTTGCCGACATGGCGCGCAAAGGCACCCGGAAAGGCGCCCTTCTCATGCCCGAAGAGATGCGAATCGATGAGGTTTGAGGGGATCGTCCCGCAATTGACCGTCACCATCGCCCGCTTGGCACGTGGCGAGGCGGTGTGGATCGCTTCGGCAACGACTTCCTTGCCGACGCCGGATTCGCCCTCGATCAGGATCGGCAGGCGCGCACGCGCAGCCTTTGCGGCAATCGCTAGCGCGGTACGAAATTCAGGCGCGGAGCCGACGATTTCATCGAAACCGAGCGGCGCAGAAATCTTTTCAGTGAGCGGGCGCAGTTCGCCCGAGGCAAGCTGGTCGTCCACCGCCGCATCGAGTGCCGCAAGCAGGCGATCCGGTGCAATCGGCTTTACAAGAAAGTCGGTGGCCCCCGCGCGCATCGCCTCAACCGCCATGCCGACATCGCTCACCGCAGTCAGCATCAGGATGGGCAGCGCCTGACGGCGCGCCTTGATTTCGCGGATCAGGGCAACCGCCTCGTCGCTCGGCATCGAGTGATCGAGCAGCACCGCATCGAGCATCATGCCATCGCGCGTGCCGAGCGTTGCGATGGCGGTTTCCGAGTCGCCTGCAAAGACGGTGCGCCAGCCTGCGCGCGCGGCAAGCGCCGAAACCAGCCGCTGTTGCGCCGGTTCGTCGTCAATGAGCATGACCATTCGCATGCCAGTCGGCGTCATATTGCCCCCAAAACCTGTCCCAATTCCGGACGCTTCTAGGGTTTAAGCGTAAAGACGGGCTTAATCCTGTGACGCAGGACACAGGACAGAAGCCGAAACGGTTTCGTCCCCGCAATGCGAAAGGAGACTTGAGGCGCACGCACAGGCCCACTAAAGCCGTTGCAAACACATTTGGGAGCATGAAGGCCATGGCCAGCCAGAACGACATGAAGGCACATAACGAAACTTTCTCGGGGGTTATGACCTTCCTGAAATGGGGCACGGTTGCTGCCACGCTCATCGCAGCCCTCGTCATCACGCTGATCTCGAACTGACGTGACGAAAATCTCCGCCTCTTGCGCAGGTGGAGATATCGATGAATTTCCTGACGCCCGTCCCGGCCACTGCCGGGGCGGGCGTTGGTCGTTGACCGCTGGAAAAATGTGAACTCCGCAGCGGGCAACAAAGCGGGAGGATAACGCCAATGTTCGTCGGTCATTTCGCGCCCGCACTCGTTGCGGCGACGCAGCGAAAGGCGCCCAGCCTGCCGGTCCTGTTCATCGGCGCACAGTTGGTCGACTGGGCCTTTTTCGGCTTCGTCCTTGCGGGTATCGAGCATATACGCATCGTGCCGGGCTTTACCGCGTCCAACCCGATGGACCTTTACGACATGCCCTATACGCACAGCCTCGCAGGAAGCGCTGTCTGGGCGGCCGGGTTTGCAGGCCTTGTCTACGCCATGATGCGCGACAAGACCGCCGCGCTCATTGCCTTTGCCGTCGTCCTCTCGCACTGGGTGATGGACCTGATCGTCCACGCGCCAGACCTGACGCTCGCCGGGCTTCCGCCCAAGCTGGGGCTGGGCTTGTGGAACCTACCTTCCGTGGAAAAGCCACTCGAAATCGGCCTGACGCTGGGCGGGCTCTGGCTCTATGCCCGCGCCACGGGCGGCTTGCGTGCGGGTATCTGGGGGCTGGGTGCCATTCTGCTGCTGCTTCAGGCGATCGACTGGTTTGGCGCAAAACCGACCGAAGTCGATGCCGCGATGACGCTGCTCGCCTGGTTCGGCTATGCCGTTGCCACGCTAGGTGCTTGGTGGGCGGCACGCGGCGAACAGCGCGCCTAGCGGATTGCCTTTACGAACGGCTTGACCATGCGCACCGCTGTTTCGCGCACTACACGATACGGATAGCGCACCAGCGTTTCTGCCAGCGCATCAAGCGCGCCGGGTGACTTCACATCAGCGCCGGGGCGGATTGCGAAACGATCCCCCAAGACGGAGCCGGGGCGCTGCCGCCCCTTCACCCGGTTGGTGACATTCTCTCCATGGATCACTTGCACCCAGGCAAGGCCATCCTCGATCTGGCGCAGCGTGAACGCCTCGGCGAGCAAGGTGTGCGGCTTGCACCAGATCGTGCGGAAATCGCGCGCATCCTCGACAACCGAGGCAAAGGGATTGCTCTCGTCACGCGCGCTGAACACCCAGCCATCGCGCCAGGCGACGCCATCGGGAAAATTGAGTGCTGTTCCCGGCGGCACATCCCGCGCCACGACCTGCAGCCGCGCCACGAAATCGCGTGCGAGCGCATCATCATTGTCGAGACGCGTGGTGAGGAGGCGCTTGGCATCGGGCGCCATATGCGCGCGGACATCGGCGATGACGGTTTCGGGCGGCAGCGAATCGCGGAACAGCGCGACGAACGGAAACTCCTGCTGGCAGCGCTCGATACGTTCCCGAAACGGCTTGGGGGTCGCGGTGTCGAAATAGATGATCCAGATGAAATCGCGCGCGGTCTGCGCGGCGACCGCAGGCAGGCAATATTGCGCGAAAATGTCGAAACGGCGCTCCAGCCAGCCGGTGCGTGCGCGAATTTCAGCCTCGCGGCCCGGCGTCGGCACATTGAAGCGCGTCAGGATGATGTGGCTCATATCAGACAAGGCATCCTCGCTTCGCATCAAAGTTCTACCGCGCTTGGCCCATTGCGCCATTCGGCACGGCGTGCCCAGGCGCTACCCCATTCGCGCGCCTTGTCGGCGTAGCGCGCAGGGAACAGCACACCCAGAAGCCGGAACGCGAAGGCCCGGATGGCAACGTGCGCAAGGCTTGCGCTCTTGCCGATCAATTGCCCCAGCCCCGCATATTGGCGATCCACCAGACCAACGCGGGCGCCCATGACATAAGCAATCTTGCTGGCGTGGCTTGTGGCACTCGCGCCGCCATAGTGAACGATGCGCGCCTCCGGCGTCATCAGTGGACGCGCGCCTGCGGACCGCGCGCGGGCGCACAGGTCCGCCTCTTCGCCATACATGAAGAAGCGGCGGTCAAAGCCGCCCAGCCGGTTCCAGAAGGCGCGCTCGATCAGGAGGAAACAGCCCGAGACGATATCCACCCGGCGGACGCTGTCGCGCTGCCACGCACCCATCCCTTCGGGGTTGAAGGCCTCGAACCGGCTGAACAGACCGCGCAGGCCAAACGCAAAGGACACAGCGCTCCACGGGGTGATCTTGCCCCAGACCGAAGTCGGATTGAGCCGCCCATCCGCAAATTGCGTGCGCCCGCCCCAGATGCCCGCATCGGGATGCGCGCGGGCAAAGGCGATGAGCTTGTCGAGCGCGCCATCGAGCACGACCGTATCGGTGTTGAGAAGAAGGAGATATTTTCCGCGCGCCTGCTCTGCCGCGATGTTGTTCGCCTTGGCGAAACCGTGGTTCACGGTTTCCGCGATGAGCCTGACCTGCGGAAACTCCTTGGCAATCGCTTCGGCCGAACCATCGGCAGAGCCATTGTCCACCATGAGCAGCTCGAACGACGTGCCCTGCGTTTGCGCATAGACCGACCGGAGGCACGCCAGCGTCATCTCGCGCGTGTTCCAGTTGACCATCAGGATCGAGAGTTCAGGGTCGGCGCCCGTCATCCTGCCCGCCTTGCCGGAGATAAGGAAAAGGGCGGAGCACAGGCGCTGGCCCGGCTCCGCCCCTTGTCTCGTTGCGCCTAGAGCTTGGCGGGAACGCTTGCGGCGGGCTTGGCACCCGGGGCGCCAGCAGGCTTGGGCGGTGCAAAGCCGGTCTGGTACTTCACGCCTTCACGACGCTTTTTCACTTCGGCTTCAAGTTCCTTGGCGGCGGTCGCAGCGACCGCGCGGCTCTGGAGGATGTTCATGGCAACGGCAGTTGCCTGATCGCCCGAAACCGGCTGCGACTTGCTGTCGGTGATGACGTTGGCTGCAACCGCACCGTTGGTCGGCACTACGAACACTTCACCCGCGGGAAGCGAGAGGATCTTGGCCGAAAGTTCCGGCGGAACCTGCAGCGTATCAAGCTGGGTGGGCTGGCGGCGATATTGGATGCCGTTGTCGATCAGCCACTTCTCGATGTCGGTCAGCGTCTTGAGCGGCGCCAGTTCACGCAGCTTCGCCTGGTCGCTGGGGACCGGGAAGAGAAGCTGGTCAACGGTCAGGATCTTGCGGTTTGCAAACAGCGTCGGGTTGCCTGCGATAAAGGTCTTGGCTTCCTGCAACGTCGGCTTCTTGGTCTGGCTCGCCATGTTCTGCTGGAGCAGTTCGACCAGGACAGCCTCTTCGGCACGCTGCTTCAAAAGCTGGAATTCGGGCGAATCATCCAGCTTCTTGTCGCGGGCGAGGTCCGCCAGAATCTTGCGATCAATGATCCGCTGGAGCGCCGCCTGCTCGATCACCTTGCGCTGCGGACCCGATGGGAGGTTGGCGCCCTTCAGCTCTGCGTTAAGCTCATGGATGGTAACATCCTTGCCATCAACCGTTGCAATCGTCTGACCTTCGGGAACGCTGCCCGAGCCACCATTGCCGCACGCCGCAAGGCTGATGGCGGCAGAAGCCAGAAGCATGAACGAGAATGTCTTGCGCATTTGAACTCCCCTCGATGGCCACAACCAACATGCCGGGCCGAATGAGCTTGGAGCTAATCAGGCAGCCCCGTCACGGCAAATGAATTGACCCTTAAATTCCTGTCATGGAGGCCGAAGTTCAAAAATCGCGGACGAGCCGCGTCGCCACGCCGAGCCAGGCGGGATCATCGAATATCTGCTGCTTGGCACCTGCGCCCAAGGGCAGAAGCTGGATGCGCGCGCCCTGACGGCCGATGAGCCGACCAAAGACGTAACGCCCGGCGGGACGGGGCACGAGCACATCGCGGTTGAGCGCAGTGCCGAAGTCCTCTGGCGCAACCCTGCGGCACCAGACGACGTCCCCTGCGCGGTAATCCCCAAGGCTGGCCTCAACGACGACGGCGACCGTCCCCGCTTCGGGCGCAGGAGCGGCCACGACCTGCTCATGGCGCGGGGCACTTGCGCCATCCGCCGAGAGCAGAGCGGCAACGGGCAGGTCGGCGCGCTCGGGAAGCTGAACGAGGTCCGCCGCATCAACACCGAGCGCATCGGCAATCCGATTGAGCCAATCAACCGAGACGGTGCGGGTACCCGTTTCCAGCCGCCCGATTGTCTGCGCCGTCGTCGGCGGATCGCAGCGCGCGCCAACCTCGGCGAGCGTCAGCCCCTTGGCCCGGCGGACTTCGCGAATACGCGTGATCATGGTTCGCTCCGACGTCAATATTAACCGATATGGTTTTTCACTTTCCTACAGATGTTCCGCCATGGCAAGCGCGATTTTCCCAGACAGGAGAAACCATGCCCCGCATCCTTGCCGAACAGGCACTTCCGCAAGATCATTGGACCCATGTCAAAGGCCCGCCGCGCAGCGTGACGGTGAACCTCGCTGAATCGCCGCTCGGCTGGCTGCGCGCCCGTGCACTGGTGACCGACCGGCAATTTGCCGCAGGCGAGCTCTTGCGTCGTGATTATGAACGCGCGCAGCTTGGCCCGCGCGTCACGATGCGCTGGGAGGCCGCGCCTGCTGGCGGCGGGCGACGCATGGCGAGTGATCCGGCAGGCGCAACGGTCGCGCATCTGCGCGCGCGTGAGCGTTTTGATGGCGCGCTTGCTGCCGCTGGGCCGGGGTTGAGCGACATCCTCTGGCGCGTCATCTGCGCGTGCGAGAGCGTGCCCGCATCGGAACGCGCACTTGGCTGGCCCGCGCGCTCAGGCCGCCTCGTGCTGACACTGGCGCTGGACCGCATCGCTGGTTACTACCGCGTTCCATAACCAAGAGCTGGGAGAGCGGCGTGGCACAGGCATTGTGGGTGAAGAAGGACGAACTGACGGCAACCAAACTGGTCAATCTTGATCTGCCGGCGCTCGCGGAAGGTGCCGTCCGGTTGCGGGTCGAAAGCTTTGCCGTGACTGCCAACAACGTGACCTATGCCGTGATCGGCGATATGTTCCGCTATTGGGATTTCTTCCCCGCAGCCGATGGCTGGGGCATGGTGCCCATGTGGGGCCATGCCGTTGTCGAGGCCTCGAACTGCCCCGACATTGCGGTTGGCGAGCGCGTCTATGGCTATCTGCCCACCGCCACGCATCTTGATGTGCAGCCGGGCAATGTCTCGGCAGGCGGCTTTCTTGACATGACGCCGCATCGCCAGCCGATGAGCATCTTCTACAACCAATATAGCCGCCTTGCCGCCGACCCCGAGCATGATCCGGACAACGAAGATGCGCGGATGCTCTATGGCCCGCTCTTCAAGACGGGTTTCCTCATCGAGGCCTTTTTCCAGCGCCATGCCTGGTTCGAATCAGAGGTTCTGGTCGTCACCAGCGCCTCGTCCAAGACCGCGATGGCGCTGGCCCACTGCACACACCTCGCCTCGCCCGCCGTCAAGCGCGTGGGGCTCACCTCGCCC
>Ga0208695_1003481_pt1 | contig 10664 bp, 11 predicted proteins | sample AD_UKC111_MetaG_FD_184449 | JGI IMG/M metagenome (GOLD analysis project Ga0208695, IMG submission 184449) | Active sludge microbial communities of municipal wastewater-treating anaerobic digesters from Hong Kong - AD_UKC111_MetaG (SPAdes)... | ecosystem: Engineered > Bioreactor > Anaerobic >... | reverse complement strand
CAAGGTCCTTGAGAGCTCGCAGAAGGGCGCCTGGGTAGGCACGGAAGAAATCTAGGAAGCCTTCGTCCCGCTTTGCTCTTGCGGCCGCGGACCGGCGTCCACCGGATGCCAGTTCCCGCGGCCGCACATGTTTTGGCAGGACGGAAAGACCTCGCCCTCGGTGAAGCGGACCGGCGTCTTGCATACGGTGCACCAGTAAACACCCGTTTTTTGTACTGTTTCTCCGGGTTTGTAATTCATAGTGTCTGCAGGTTCTCCTGATTAACTCTTGCTTAGCAACATCGCGGCTAACTGCCGCAAGTCGCCCAAACGAATGTCGGGCGGCACCTCATCGAGCGTCTCGGGTTGGAATCCATAGGTGACGCCACACGCCAGAATGCCTGCGTTGCGGGCTGTCCGGATGTCCACGTCGCTATCGCCCACCATCATGGCGCGCCCTGCCGGCACACCGGACTCTTCCAGCAGTTTGTACACGCCCTCCGGATCCGGCTTCTTTTCCTCGAAACTGTTGCCGCCGTACACGCGGAAGAAGTGCGCGCCCAATCCCAAACGCTCCACCAGCAACTGGCTGAAGCGCACGGGTTTGTTGGTGAGCACGCTCATCTTCATGCCGCTGTCCCGCAGTGTATCCAGCGCTTCGCGCACGCCCGGATACAGCGTGGTGCAATCGAGCATATGCTCCTTGTAGTAAACCATGAAGTACTCCAAAGCCGTCTGCACATCGGCTTCGGTGGCTTCGGGCCCCATGGCGCGGCGTATCAGCGTTGGCGCTCCGTTGCCCACATAGGAATACACGAGCTCATTGGGGAGCGGCGCCAGCGCCATGCGGCGCCGGGCCGCGTTCACCGCATTCGCCAGGTCTTCTTTGGAATCAATCAGCGTGCCGTCGAGGTCGAAAATCAGCAGGTCGATGCTACCGGGTTGAATCAATACCACTAAGCTCCTTCGGGGGAAATACCGTGAGGCCCCTTCTTCAGTGTATCCGACCAGACTTGCTTCACTTTCTCGTAACTCTGTCGCACGCCGTCCCGCAACTCCCGTGGCGCAATCGCCGCCATCACACGCGCGGCGTCCATCACGTAAGGAGCGATGCGCGAGCCGACTACCGAACGGGGTGGCGGCTTGGGCGTGAAAGCCAGCAGCAGCATTACGATCACCGCCGCGATCAGCGCGCCGCGCACCAACCCGAACACGCCGCCGGCCAGCCGGTCCAGCCAGCCCAAGCCTGCCCACTTGAACAATACGGCAAGCATTCGGCCCAGCAGGGCGCCGAAGGCCATGGTCCCGACAAAAACCAGCAGGAAGCCGATGAAGTTGGCGATGCCGTGCGAGCTCACATACGGAAGCAGGAAAGAGCCGGCGGTTCCGTAAAGCCACAAACCGCAAAGCAAGCCAATCACGCAGGCGGCAAAGCCGACTATTGTACGCGCCAACCCCTTGGCGAGTCCGGCCACGACCGACGCAGCCAGAATGATCCCCAGTACAACGTCCAGCCAGTTCACAAGTCCTTCCCGGTAAGAACCCGGTACGCCTCCTTGTACTTCTCGCTGGTTTTGGCGGCGACATCTTCCGGCAGGGGAGGCGCGGGCGGTTGTTTGTTCCAGCGAATCGACTCCAGGTAATCGCGGACGTACTGCTTATCGTAGGAAGGCTGCGCGCCGCCCGGCTTGTAACTGGCAAGCGGCCAGAAACGCGACGAGTCCGGCGTGAGCACTTCGTCGGCGAGGATCAACTCGCCGTCGGCGAAACCAAATTCGAACTTCGTGTCGGCGATAATGATGCCGCGCTCGAGGGCATACTCGGCCGCGCGCGTGTAAATGGAGAGCGTGAGGCTACGCAACTTCTCGGCGGTCCCGGCGCCCACCATGTCCGCGGCCTGCTGCATGGAAATGTTCATGTCATGGCCGCTCTGCGCCTTGGTGGACGGCGTAAAGATCGGCTCTGGCAGTTTGTCGCTTTCCTTGAGGCCGGGCGGCAGCGCCACGCCGCACACGCTCTGGCTCTTCTGGTACTCTTTCCATCCCGAGCCGGACAGATAGCCGCGCGCGACGCATTCGACATTCACCATCCGGGCGCTCTTCACGAGCATCGAGCGGCCTTCGAGTTGGTCGCGATAGCGCGGCAGTGGGTCCGGGTACTCATCCACGTTGGCCGTCACGAAATGGTTGGGCGCCAAAGATCCGAGGAAGTCGAACCAAAACACGCTAAGTTGTGTCAGCACGCGGCCCTTATCGGGGATGCCGGTGGGCAGAATGTAATCGAACGCCGAAATGCGGTCCGTGGCGACGATCAGGATCTTGCCGTCGATCTCGTAGACATCCCGCACCTTGCCACGGGCGCGGCGCGTGACGCCCGGCAAGTCGGTGTCAAGAATAATCCTGGAATGTTGAGCCATAACGAAGTCCCTTTGCGCGTTATCTGTCCATATTACCGCAGCCCGGCTTACTCTTCGATGGGCTTCATTTCGCCCATCATCGTGTGTACGAACAAGAGAGCCGTGAGGTGCAGGACGCCCATCATCAGGAAGACGGGCTTATATCCGAAATGCGCGATGACGAAGCCGGGCACCAGTGACGAAATGATCACGCCGCCCAACCCGCCGGCGCAGCCTCCGATGCCGGTCACCGAAGCGACCGCGCGCTTGGGGAAGACGTCCGTGGTCGTGGTATAAAGATTCGCCGACCAAGCCTGGTGTCCCGCCGTGGCGAGGCTCATCAGCAGCACCACTACGACGGCATTCGGTACCAGCACGGCCGTGGCAGCAATCGGCATCAAGCACGCGGACAACGCCATAGTCACCTTGCGCGCCCGGGCATTGGTCCAGCCAATGCGGATGAAATGACCGGAGAGCCACCCTCCCATCACGCTGCCGAAATCAGCCATCAGGTAAATGGCGGGCAGCGCCCAGGCGATTTCCTCCAGATTAAACTTGCGCACGTCGTACAGATATGGGGGCAGCCAGAAAAGGTAGAACCACCATACCGGATCAGTGAGGAACTTGGCCAATGCGAAAGCGAAGGTCTGCTTGTAACGCAGCACAGCGCCCCAGCCCATCTTGGACTGGGTTTTGGCCTCGGGCCCATCGCTGTGGATGTAGTCGAGTTCGGCCTGGTTCACGCGCGGATGCATCTCCGGCAAGCGGTACAGCAGCACCCAGAGTATGAGCCATACAAAGCCCAAGCCGCCCGTGATGGCGAAACTCCCGCGCCAGCCGAAGTTGGCGTTCATCCACACGAATATCGGTGGACCAACCATTGAAGCCACATTGGTCCCGGCATTGAACAGGCCCGTGGCAAGCGCCCGGTCTTTCTTGGGGAACCATTCGGTCACGGCTTTGACCGCCGCCGGGAAATTCCCCGATTCCCCGAGCCCCAACATGGCGCGCCAGAAAGCCAAAGAAACCGTCGAACGCACCAAGGCGTGCAGCATGGCCGCCGCCGACCAGAAGGCGATGGCTACTGAGTAACCCAAACGTGTGCCGTAACGGTCGATCAGCCGCCCCATGAAGATGAATCCGATGGTGTAAGCCATCTGGAAAGCACCAGTCACGTAGCTGTAGTGCTCGGTGGTGATGTGCAGGTCCTGGCGGATGACGGGGATGAGTACGCTCAGTACAATGCGATCCAGGTAATTGATGGTGGTGATGAAAAACAGCAGGGTGAGAATCCACCATCGTGTTCGTGTCATGGAAGTCATGTGCAAAAGGCGATTATAGTGGATTCGTGAGGAAAGCCGTGGTTTTGGCCGCCGGGCGCGGCACGCGAATGAAGCACTTGACCGACGATCGACCGAAGCCCATGCTCCCGATCGCCGGCAAACCGATGCTCGAACACGTGCTGGACCGTTTGCGAGAAGCCGGCTTCACCGAGGTGCTCGTCGTCACCGGCTATCGCGGCGAAATGATCGAAAATCATTTCCGCAGCTACCCGATGAAGCTGACCTACCGCGTGCAGGCCACGCTCGATGGGACGGGCGGCGCCACGCGGCTGGCCCGGGAATTCGTGAACAGTGAGGATTTCCTGCTCACCTTCGGCGACATCATGGTGGACGCGAGGCACTATGCGGGTATCGCCGCGCGATTGGAATCCGACCCGCGAACGGAAGCCGTGGCGGGCGTGAAGTGGGTGGACGACCCATGGCAGGGCGCAGCCGTTTATGAGAAAGACGGTATCGTTACGCAAATGATCGAGAAGCCGCCGAAGGGCACCTCGTCCACGCATTGGAACAGCGCGGGTCTTTACGCCTTCCGCGCGTCCATTTTCGGCGAGCTGGCGTCGATCCCGAAATCGCCTCGCGGCGAGTACGAGTTGCCGACGGCCGTCGAACAAATACTGGCCCGCGCGGGGCGCGTGCGCATCTACGCCATCGAGGGCGCCTGGCGCGATGTTGGCCGTCCGGAGGATTTACCGGAAGCCGAGAAACTAATCTCTTGACCTGTCTAAAACTGTAGGGTTCATAGTTGGAACTGGCCCATGTTGACTGTCACCCAACTGGCGCGGCATTGCTCGCTCAGCCGCGGCACGCTGCTGTACTACGAATCGATCGGGCTGCTTAAGCCGCCTTCGCGCACCGCGGGGAATTACCGCGCCTACCGCAAGAAGGACCTCGAGCGGCTCGAACAGATCTGCGTCTATCGCAACGCCGGCGTGAAGCTTGCCGACATCCGCGGCCTGCTGGACGGGACGGACGGCGGAGCCGCCGAAGTGCTGAAGCGGCGGCTCAAAGAGATCGACGTCGAGATCGAGCGTCTGCGGGAACATCAACGGGCCATTTTCAGACTATTACGGTCCAAACGGCCGTTAGGGAGAGACGACGTGGTCACGAAAGAAAAGTGGATCAGCATTATGAAAGCCGCCGGCTTCACGCAAGACGATATGAACCGCTGGCACGCCGAGTTCGAACGCTCGGCTCCCGATGAGCACCAGGAGTTCCTCGAATTCCTGCATATCCCGGCTGAGGAGATTCGCAAGATCCGGGCCTGGAGCAGGCAGAACGCGGGCTGAGCACCGCGTCTTGCTTCGCTCGGGGGCGTCGGGTTAGTGTGGTCTGGTGGATTCTCACCGAGGGCTGCTGATCGTCTTCACAGGGAACGGCAAGGGCAAAACCAGCGCCGCCATGGGAAGCGCCTTGCGCGCCGTGGGCCAGGGCATGAAGGTGCTCATGATCCAGTTCATCAAGGGATCCTGGCATTACGGGGAACTGGATGCGGTGAAAGCTTTCGGTGAGAATTTCCAGATCCGCCCCATGGGCCGCGGCTTCGTCAAAGTGGGGACCGAAAAGCCCGACGCCGAGGATATACGGCTCGTCCAGGAAGCATGGAAGGCAGCCGTCGAGGCCATGCATTCGGACCGTTACGACATGATAATCTTGGATGAGATCAATTATGCCGTACATTACGGCATGATCACCCTGGATCAAGTTCTCAACGACCTTGCCGCGCGGCCCGAGCAGTTGCACGTTATCTGTACGGGACGCAACGCGCAAGACAGGCTCATCGAGGCGGCCGATCTGGTGAGCGAGATCCGGGAGATCAAGCATCCGTTCGAGAAAGGGATCCTCGCGCAGCGAGGCATCGAGTACTGAGAGTCATCATGGCCTGGTTCACCCGAAAGAAGCCCCGGATCGCGGGAAATCCTCCCGAGGACGCCGCACGCAACGTCCGTACCGAAGGCCTATGGCTGAAGTGCGATGGATGCCGGCAGATCATCTGGCGTAAGGCCCTGGAAGAGAGCCTGCAGGTCTGCCCCAAGTGCGGCTATCACTTCAAGCTGGACGCCGGCTCGCGCGTGAAAGCACTGCTGGACGGCGAATGGACCGAATACGACCGGGACATGGTCTCCACCGATCCACTCGAATTCTCCGATTCCAAAGCGTACAAGAAGCGGCTGGAAGACATGCGCAAGGCAACCTCGCGCCAGGACGCCGTGATCGCAGTGGAGGGCAAGCTGAAAGGCCGCGCGATCCAGCTTTGCGTGCTCGACCTGAAGTTCATCGGCGGCAGCATGGGTGCCGTGGTGGGCGAGAAGATCACGCGCGCGGTGGAGCGCTCGATCGCCAAGCGGCAGCCGCTGGTAATCGTATCCAGTTCCGGCGGCGCGCGTATGCAGGAAGGCGCCGTCAGCCTGATGCAGATGGCCAAGGTCTCGGCCGCGCTCATGATGCTTGACGCGGCCAAAATCCCCTACCTCAGCGTCCTGGCGGACCCCACCACGGGCGGCGTCACGGCCAGTTTTGCCATGCTGGGCGATCTCAACATCGGCGAACCGGGCGCGCTGATCGGCTTTGCAGGACCGCGCGTCATCGAACAGACTATCCGACAGAAGCTCCCGCAAGGTTTTCAGCGCAGCGAATTTCTGCTGCAGCATGGATTCCTGGATGCCGTTGTGCCACGGTCCGAACTGCGCGACTACCTGTCCCGCTCGCTCGATTTCTTCCTGGGCCCGGTAGCTTAGGACCGCTCCCTGCTAATCTTGGGATAGGTTCCCATGCGCTCAGTTCTACTTTTCTTCGCCGTCTTTTGTCTTCATGCGGCCGACTACAACATGATTATTCGTAACGCCCGGGTGGTGGACGGCACGGGCAACCCCTGGTTTCGCGCCGATGTCGGCGTGAAAGATGGGCGCATCGAGGCGGTTGGCGACCTGTCGCGCGCGAGCGCCGAGCGCGTCATTGACGCCCACGACCGCGTGCTCGCGCCGGGCTTCATCGACGGGCACACGCACGTCGAGGGCGACATCGAGAAGATCCCCTTCGCTGACAATTATGTGCGCGATGGCGTCACCACGATCGTCACTGGCAATTGCGGCGACTCGGAAGTGGACGTCGCCGCCTGGTTCGCCAAGCTGGAAAAGATCGGGCTCGGCATCAACCTCGCCACGCTCGCCGGGCACAATGACATTCGCATTCATGTGATGGGTCGGGCCGAACGCCATGCCACGGCGGACGAACTCGCCCGCATGCGCGAGGTGGTCGAAAAGGCCATGCGGGACGGCGCCATCGGCTTTTCCACAGGCCTGATCTACATTCCCGGCACTTACTCGAGCACGGAAGAAGTGGTCGAACTGGCTAAGGCCGCCTCCAAGTATGGCGGTATCTACGCGAGCCACATGCGCGATGAGGGCGCGAAGGTCCTGGCGGCCATTGAGGAGGCTGCGAGTGTGGGCCGCGCGGCCGGAATGCGCGTCGAGTTGTCGCATTTCAAGATCGACAACCGTAAGCACTGGGGCGAGAGCGACAAGTCCATCGCCATGGTCGAAAGGTTCCGCCGTGAGGGCGTCGACGTGACCGTGGACCAGTACCCATATGATCGATCAAGCACCAACCTCGGCATCACCCTTCCAAGCTGGGCGCTCGCCGACGGCAAGGAGAAGATCAAGGATCGGCTGGCCGACCCAGCCACCCGCCAGCGGATCGCGCGCGAGATGAAGCAGATGCTGAAGGACAAAGGATGGAAGGACTACTCCTATGCCATGGTGTCGAGCTGCCCGTTCGATAAAACCCTCGAAGGCAAGACCATCCCCGAAATTGCGATCTTGAAGCACGGAAAGAAGAAGCTCGACCGGCAGATTCAGACCATACTCGAACTGATGGAGAAGGACTGGGTGGGAATGGTCTACCAGTCGATGAGCATCAAGGACGTCGAGCGGATCCTGCGGTATCCGAACACCTCCGTCATCAGCGACGGCGGCGTGCGGGAGTTCGGCGTGGGCAAGCCGCATCCGCGCTCTTACGGTTCGCGCGCTCGCGTGCTGGCCGAGTTCGTGCGCAACCGCAACACCATCTCGCTGGAGGAAGCCGTGCGCAAGATGACCTCGCTGCCCGCGCGGGTTTACGGTTTCCGCGATCGCGGCATGGTCCGCGAAGGCTTCTGGGCGGATCTCGTTCTGTTCGACCCTGCGCGCGTCCAGGACAAAGCCACTTACGAGAACCCGCACCAGTACTCGGAAGGGTTCGACCTGGTTCTTGTGAATGGGCAGCCGGTGGTTGAGAACGACAAACCCACTTTGGTTCGAGCCGGACGGATCCTGCGCGGCACCGGGTATGCCGGCGAGCAGGCGCAATGATTCAGCTCACCGACGCCGGCAAGCGATTCGGCTCCAAACTGCTTTTTGAAAACGTCAACTGGCTGGTCACCACCGAGGAGCGCACGGGTTTGGTGGGCGCCAACGGCACCGGCAAGTCGACGCTGCTGAAAGTCCTGGCCGGGCTGGACACGCTCGACAACGGAACGATGGTGGCCACCAAAGGCATTTCCGCCGGCTACCTGCCGCAGGACGGCCTGTCGCTCTCCGGCCGTACGGTCTTCGACGAATGCCTGACGGTGTTCGCCGACGTGCAGGCCATGGAGCGAGAACTGGAAGCGCTGGCTCGCCGCATGTCGGAACTAGACCCTTCGGGCGAGGAGTACCACGCGGTAAGCGACCGCTTCCATCGCGTCGAAACCGAGCTTCGCTCGCGCGACCATTACACCATCGACGCGCAGGTGGGCACCGTGCTTTCGGGCCTGGGCTTCTCGCGCGAGGATTGGGCGCGGCCTACCGAACAGTTCTCCGGCGGCTGGCAGATGCGCATCGCGCTGGCGAAGCTGTTGCTCGAGAAGCCCAACCTGCTACTTCTGGACGAGCCCACCAATCACCTGGACATGGAAGCGCGCAACTGGCTGGAGGACTACCTGAAGTCGTATCCCTACGCCTTCGTACTGGTCTCCCACGACCGCTACTTCCTGGACGTCACCGTTTCGCGCATCGTAGAGATCTGGAACCACGGCATTCACTTTTACAGCGGCGGATATTCGCGCTACATCGAACTGAAGACCGAACAACGCGCAACGCTCGAAGCCGCGTACCGCAATCAGCAGGCACGCATACAGCAGTTGGAAGCGTTCATCAACCGCTTCCGCTATCAGGCCACCAAAGCCAAGCAGGTGCAGAGCCGCATCAAGGAACTCGATCGCATAGAGCGCATCGAGATCCCGCTGGAAGAGAAGACCATCCACTTCTCGTTTCCGCAGCCCAAGCCGAGCGGCCGTATAGTGGCCGAGTTCCGCCACGTGAGCAAGTCCTACGGCGAGCATCAGGTCTTGCGCGACGTCGACTTCATCATCGAGCGCGGCGACCGCGTGGCGCTGGTGGGCGTGAATGGCGCAGGCAAGTCCACGCTCATCAGGATGCTGGCTGGAGTGGAGCCGCTTTCAAGCGGCGACTACGTGGTGGGCCACAACGTCGAGCCGGATTACTTCGCGCAGGATCAATACAAGGAGCTCAACACGTCCGCGACGTTGATGGACGATCTGAGCGAGGTGTCGCCGCGGTCCACTCTTACTGAACTTCGCACCGTGCTCGGCTGTTTTCTGTTCGGTGAGGACGAAGTTTTCAAGACCATTGGTGTGTTGTCCGGCGGGGAGCGCAACCGCTATGCGTTGGCGCGCATGCTGATGCAGCCCTCGAATTTCATGCTGCTCGACGAGCCCACCAATCACCTCGACATCCGCGCCAAGGACGTGCCGGTGTATTCGCTGAGCGAATACACCGGCACGGTGGTATTCGTCTCCCACGACCGCTACTTCGTCAACAAACTGGCCACGCGCGTGTTCGAAGTGGCCGACGGCGAAGTGCGCGTCTATTCAGGCAACTACGAAGACTATCTCCGGCGCAAGGAGAGCGCGGCGGCCATGGAAGCCGCCACCGAGGCCGAAGCCGTACCGGATACAACGCCCGAGGCCGCCTCCACGGAAGTCTCCAAAGCGAAGCGCCTGAATCCGATCAAACTCCGTCAGATGCAAGACCGCTGCACGGAAATCGAGGAAGAGGTGGCGCGGTGGGAAGCCGAAATCGCCGGTTACGAAGCCGAGCTTGCCGACTTCAAGAACGCCGAGGAAACGCAGCGCCTCATGGGACTGGTGGCCGCCGGCAGGGAAGCGCTCGAAGCGCTGATGCGGGAGTGGGAGGAAATCTCCCGTGAGATCGAGGAGAACCAGTAGGGGCGCCTCGCGACTGTCCGGCTCTAGATATAATGGACCCGGACCTGAGGGCCATGAAACGACGTAATTTTCTCTCCACCGTCTCCGGCGCCGCCGCGGCGCCGCTTTTTGTTCCACCGAGCGTGCTTGGCATGGGCGGCGCGCCCGGCGCCAACAGCCGCATCCAGGTGGGATTCATCGGCGTGGGCGGCCGCGCGCGCTGGCTGCAGACCTATTTCGACATGCCCGAGGCCCAGATTGTGGCCATAGCCGACTGCTACCTGACGCGCATGGATGAGGCTGCAGCCAAACACCCGCAGGGCGCCAAGTGGCGCAAGTATCACGACTACCGGAAGATGTTTGAAAAGGAGAAGCTCGACTGCGTCTTTGTCGAGACTCCCACACACGCCCGCGTGCTTATCAACATCCACGCCATGCAGGCGGGCCTGGACGTCTACTCAGAAAAGCCGATGACGCTGACCGTGGCCGAGGGCCGCACCCTGGTCAAAGCCGTCCGGAAATACAATCGCATCCTGCAAACCGGCACGCAGCAGCGTTCCATGCCCATCAATATCCACGCCAGCAAACTGGTGAGCGGGGGAGCCATCGGCAAGATCAAGGAAGTGATCGCCTGCAACTACGAGCCGCCTGTCGCCTGGAAGCCTCAGCCCGCGCAGCCTATCCCAGCAGGCCTCAATTGGGACCA
>Ga0208695_1003478_pt1 | contig 10669 bp, 10 predicted proteins | sample AD_UKC111_MetaG_FD_184449 | JGI IMG/M metagenome (GOLD analysis project Ga0208695, IMG submission 184449) | Active sludge microbial communities of municipal wastewater-treating anaerobic digesters from Hong Kong - AD_UKC111_MetaG (SPAdes)... | ecosystem: Engineered > Bioreactor > Anaerobic >... | reverse complement strand
ACTCAGATAAACTTTAGAAAACAAATGAAAGCATACAAGAAAGAGGCTTCAGCTGATAAAGAGAAGATATTCAGTTATATAGAAAATGACATGGTATCTGATTACTATTCGATAGAACCCAAAAGGGTCTTGTTCTAAGTATAGAAGAGTTGATAAGGCAAATAAGTATTATATACAACGAGTCAGAAAGTATAGAAGAAGTTGAGGGAATGGAGCACTACCATAGTATGTTTAAAGAAAGCATTAGCTTGCAAAGCTCGTTATTTGAAGCAATATTGCTGAAGCAAAAAACAGGTAAAGCCAAATATAATGATGATATCAGTAAATTAAAAAGTAAAATTTATATACTTAATGCCGAGATGATGGATGAAATGATAACAAAGTTTGATGAGCTGGGAATTGAATACCAGCTAAATTCAGAAGGTGGGATTACATATACTATAAGGTATTAAAAGATACGATGGAGTCGGGGAATGATAGCTATTGTATATTGGAAAAAAAAACAATATACTGTATTTAACAAATTAACTGCACGTTGAGATAAGTGCAGTTGTGTTGCTAAATCGGGAGGAAAGGGAGGATTCAAATGGATATTGATATAGAAAAGATCAAAAAGGCAAGGATAGTGCTTGATAAAATGGCTAACGGAATAAGCCCGATCGACGGGTCAAGGATTGATGAGAAAAGTTTCTTAAATGACCCTCGCATTATTCGATGCCTCTTTTTTGTTAATGAGATTCTGCAGATGACAATAAACGGCGAATTGGAATGCAGAAATACAGATCGGAAAAAACTGCCTTTTGTCATTACGGACGAAGAAAAGACACAAGTTGTGTTTCCGGAATATGATATCGGGGTAAATGCTTTCTCTCAATGTGTAAATAAAGTTATCAATCCTCATAAAAGTAAAAAGCTCAGCGGAGCGGAGCTTAATAAGCAGCTCAAAAAGATGGGCATTCTAGGGGAAGAGGAAAACGAGCAAGGAAAGAAAAAAACCATTGTACCGGAGGAATCGGTAAAGTATGGCATACATACGGTATTGTCTAATTATAACGGTGCAGAATATGAAAAGGTTGTGTTTGACAGCAACGGAGTAAATTTTCTTTTGGAGAACCTGGAAAAAATTATGAGCGTATAAAGGAATTAATATCATGGTATTAGCCGGATTGAAAGGATATAAAGGCAAAAGGAGAATTATCCCCCTAACGAAAAGTTAGGGTTTTTTATTTGCCTTTAATACCCTTTACTTAAACCTGCCTTTGGGTTATGATAATGATAGATGGATAAAAAATTAACAATGATGAAAATTTTTTAATAAAACTGATTGTTTTAGTGAATATCAGGCCTGCATCATCGGCCAGATATAAAATAAGTATTTTGGAGGTTCAAAATGGTATCTATAGATATGCTTCGTTATGGAACAATTCGTTCCTGTATCCGTGAGCTGTTTGAGTATGGAAAACAGCGCAGTTTGGTTGTGGGGAAAGAAAATGTATATGATTTTAGCATTGGCAATCCCAGTGTTCCAGCTCCGGAGGAGGTCAATCGAGCCATAAGGAATATTATTGATGAATTGCCATCTACAGCTATCCATGGTTATACCAGCGGTCCGGGCAGTAATGAGACTCGAACGGCTATTATTAACAACCTGAATAAACGTTTCGGAACTGATTATAAGTTTACAGATCTTTATTTAACAGCAGGTGCTGCTGCAGCACTGACTGCTACATTCCGTGCTTTAACCACAGATGATAAAACGGAATTTATCGCTTTTGCGCCTTTCTTTACGGAGTATTCCTGCTTTGCGACGACGGCGGGAGCCAAGCTAACTGTGATTCCCGCAGATATTCCCGCATTTCAGATTAATTTTGATTTACTTGAAAAGAGTATTAATAAAAATACCCAAGGGGTTATTGTCAATTCTCCCAACAATCCTTCCGGTGTTATCTACACGGAAGAGACAATCAGGAAACTGGCGGTTCTGCTTAAAAAGAAGTCTGCAGAGGTAGGCCATCCCATATTCATAATCAGCGACGAACCGTATCGTGAGCTGGTATACGAAGGCAAAGTGCCATTTATTCCTCATTACTACTCCAATACAATTATTTGCTATTCCTACAGCAAGTCATTGTCACTGCCTGGGGAACGTATAGGCTATGTACTGGTACCAAGCTGTGTGGAAGATCATGATGATGTATACAATGCGGTTGCAGGGGCAGGACGTTCACTGGGGTACGTATGTGCTCCATCCTTGATGCAGCTGGTAATTGCACGATGTGCCGATGTTGAGCCCGATATCAGGCCATATATTAAGAATCGCGATCTTTTATACAACGGGCTGACCGAAATGGGTTACAAATGTGCAAAGCCTTCCGGAGCCTTTTATCTTTTCATGGAAGCTCCCAATGGGGATGCACAAGCCTTTTCGGACATGGCAAAGCAGCTTGATCTTCTCATAGTGCCCGGTAACGATTTCGGTTGTTCTTCTTATGTGAGAATATCTTACTGTGTGGACCATGATATGATTAAACGCTCTCTGCCGGTATTCAAAAAGCTGATGGAAAAAATCAAAGGCTGATTTAAAAAAAGAAGGGTTGTTGCAAAATGAGAATTTCACAACAACCCTTTCCTAAGCTTTTCCTCCAGCATTTCTCTTGCCAGCTGCGGATTCGCTTTTCCCTTTGAAGCTTTCATAATCCTGCCCATCAAAAACACGGCTGCTTGTGTTTTTCCGGCAGCGTAATCCAAAAGAGATTGAGGGTTGTCATTCAGGACATCCGTTATGATTCTTTCCAATTCCGTCCTATTGCTGATTTGACTGAGCCCCTTTTTATTTACTATATCCCCGGCGCTTCTGCCGGTATTAAACATTTCGCTGAACACTTCCTGTCCGGCGGTAATGCTTATCCTTCCTTCAGCAATAATTTTTATCAGCTTGTGGAGCTCTTCGGGAGGGACAGGTATTTGTCCTGTTTTTAGCCCTTTTTCCTTCAACAGCTTCATCATGCTTCCCAGAATCCAGTTTGCTGCTGACCTTGGATCCGTACCGCAGGCTGTCAGAGCTTCAAAGTATTCAGAGAGCGCTTTATCTCCGACTATTATGTCAATTTCCTTATCTCTTAGGCCATAGAGCTCCCTGAAGCGTTTTTTCCTGGCCATAGGCATTTCCGGCAGAGTCTCTTTTATCTCACGGAGCAGTGTATCACTGATTATAACCGGCCCAAGGTCGGGCTCGGGGAAATATCTATAATCATTGGCATCCTCTTTTGAACGCATGGGAACGGTTTCCCCTTTTTCACCATCCCACCGCCTTGTCTCCTGCATTATTTTGCTTTCTTCTCTATGGGTATAGAGCTCTCTTTGTCGCTCTTCCTCATATTCAAGAGCTTTCTGCAGCTCCTTGAAGGAGTTCAGGTTTTTCAGCTCCACCTTTGTATTAAGGGTATTTTGTCCTTTTCTTCTGAGGGAGATGTTTGCATCACACCGCAGAGAGCCCTGTTCCATATGGCAGTCGGAGATCCCACCGTATTCCAGCATGGATTTGAGAGCCTTGAGAAAGGCAACGGCTTCCCCTGCCGAACGCAGGTCCGGCTCGGTAACTATTTCTATAAGCGGAACTCCGGAACGGTTATAGTCAATTAGTGAAACACCGGAATCTTCAAGATGTATAAGCTTTCCTGCATCCTCTTCCAGGTGAATCCTGTTCAACCTTATTCTGCGAGATACTTCGGGAGCTCCAATATCAACATATCCGCCTCTGCAGATAGGGATATCATATTGTGTGGTCTGATATGCCTTCGGGAGGTCGGGGTAAAAATAATTCTTGCGGTCCATCCGGCTTTCCGCTGCAATCTCACAATTCAGTATCAGGCCTGTCTTTACAGCGAGAATAACAGCTTCTTCATTAAGCACGGGCATTGTTCCCGGAATTCCCAGGCATATGGGACAGGTATTTTCGTTTGGTTTTGCACCGAATTCCGCAGGGCAGGAGCAAAATAGCTTGGAGCGGGTATTCAGTTCTGCATGTATTTCAAGTCCAATAATGGTTTCAAAGCTCATTTTTATCCCTCCCTGTTAAAGCATTGGGTGCATGACAGTAAGCTTCAGTTCCTGTTCCAAAGCATAGGCTGCTTTGAATAGCTTTTCTTCCCCAAAATGAGGCCCAATTATCTGAAGGCCTATGGGCAGGCCCGTACGGCTTATGCCGCAAGGCATGGATAGGGCCGGAAGGCCCGCCAGGTTTATATTTACGGTATATATATCGGATAAATACATTTCTAAAGGATCAGCGGCTTTTTCTCCGATTTTAAAAGGTAATACGGGAGAAACAGGACTTAACAAGATGTCATAGCTTTCAAAAGCTTTAATAAACTGCTCCTTTATCGCTGTACGAAGCTTCTGTGCCCTGCCGTAGTAAGCATCATAATATCCGGAGGACAATGCAAAGGTACCCAGCATTATTCTTCTTTTAACCTCTTCGCCGAATCCTCCGCTTCTGCTTCTTTCCACCAGCTGATCAAGGCTGTTGTAATTCTTTGTCCTGTACCCATATCTTAAGCCGTCAAATCGCCCCAGATTTGAACTGGCTTCCGCAGAAGAAATTATATAATACGCGGAGAGCCCTTCTTCTATTACCGGGAGGGAAATATCCTCCACAAAAGCACCTATTTCTTTGAATTTTCTTATACAAGCTTTGATAGAGAGAGCAATTTCCTCATCTAGTCCTGAATCGAAGAATTCAACAGGAACACCTATTTTCATTCCTTTGACACCGCATTCAATAGTACTCATATAATCTTTTGTGATGGAATGTCTAACGGAGGTACTGTCGTATTTATCTCTCCCTTGAATGGTTTCAAGGGCTAAAGCACTGTCTTTTATATTTTTTGCCAAGGGGCCAATCTGGTCCAGGGATGAACCGAAGGCAATGAGACCAAATCTTGAAACCAGTCCGTAGGTAGGCTTCAGGCCAACCACACCGCAGAAGGCTGCAGGCTGACGGATAGACCCCCCGGTGTCGGAACCCAGGGCAAGGGCGGCCATTCCGGCTGAAACAACTGCTGCGGAGCCTCCGGAAGAACCGCCGGGGACTCTTTCTCTATTCCAAGGGTTTTTAGTCTTTTTGAAGGCCGAGTTCTCAGTAGATGAACCCATGGCAAACTCATCCATGTTTGTTTTGCCGATTATTACCGCATCGGCTTCCTTAAGCCTTTTTACAACTGTGGCATCATATGGCGGAATAAAATCATGCAGCATCCTGGAGGCACAGGTGGTTCTTATTCCGTCTGTGCATATGTTATCCTTTACGGCAACGGGAACTCCCGCAAGTTTTCCTGCCGGCTCTCCCGCTTTTATTTTTTCACCTATCTGTCTTGCCTTAGCCAGGGCTTCTTCCCGGCAGAGAGTCAAAAAGCCGTCAACTAACGGCTCTTTTTCATAGATTCTATCAAAAAATGCCGTTACCACATCTCTTGCAGAGAATTGCTTTTTTACTATTCCCTTTCGGATTTCAAATGCAGTCATTTCATGTATGCTCAACCTGCTCGCCACCTATTCAATAATTTTAGGGACTTTTATATAGGAATTACTTATAGATTTGGCATTACGAAAGAGTTTTTTCTTATCTTCAAAAACAGAGATTTCATCTTTTCTGAGGACCGTACCTGAATTCCGCTCCAACGGTTCAGGCTGGACATCCGCTAAATCAAGCCTGCAGATTGATTCGAAATGTGTTAATATGCCTTCAAATTCCTTGACCATTTTCTGAGCCTGTTCGAAGGATATGCTCAATTTTGCAAGCTTTGCTATGTATCTTACGTCTTCAACAGATATTTTCACTGCAATCACTCCACAAAATTCGGGAAGAGAGGCCTCTTCTCATATTCTAATAGTATTACTTCTCCGTCGGTATTTATGTTTCCTGCCGATGGGTTAATGCCTATTTTGAGAACAAAAAAATTAACTATTCTGAAAATTAGCATTGCATTATGGGTATTTTGTGGTATAATTAAATTAAGAAAGATGAATCACATCTTTCCCACAGGCTCTAATTCAACTAATGTACAATTTCCCTAAAGTACTGTGATCCATTTGGTTTGAGTTTTGGAATGTAGTTCATGCAGTTGGTAAGATTGGTTTAGAGTTTGTTTGGTAAGATTCTTGGTTTTGAAAGGATTGAGGTAATTAACATTTGGTAGATTCAAAGGTGTTCCGTTGAATTAGGGCCTGGTTCTTGAGGTGGTCTATTCGGTTAGAAATAGACCACCTTTGTAATGTAAACTTATATTAATGTGAAAACAGAATAATGATAAACTGCGAAACTAATACAACAGCAACCAGCGCTACCGGATAGGTTGCAGCGTAAGAGGATGCAACATCATCTGTTTCAGCTACTTTAATCAAGGCACCCAAGGCCGGAGTACTTGTCATACCACCGGTGATTGATCCAAGGTTGTTAAGAAGGCTTAGATGAAGCAATTTACTGGTAAACAAATATCCTGCAATCATTGGGACAATAGCCATGATTGCTCCGTAAATAAACAGTAGCAGTCCATATTCCATAAGAATTTTTATAAAGCCTTGTCCTGCATTGGTACCGGCTCCAATTAGAAATAGCATCAGGCCAAACTCCCGAAAAGTTTCCAGAGCAGTTTTTTTGACTGAAATATTAACTGGCCCGATATGACCGAAGTGTCCGAAAATCAGTCCTATAATTAGAGGAGCGCCGGAGTTGCCAAGAGAAAAACTAGCCCCGCCGGGAAGAGGTATGGTTACTTTACCAAGAAGAATACCCAAGACGATAGCTACACAAAAAGGAAAGAACCCTTCGCTGTCAAAGGAATATAAGTGCTGCGTAATAGGTTTGACTTTCGCTGAGTCTACAGCTTCAAGGGATGAGCGTTCTGCATCCATATCAACCTTTAATATTTTTGGCATTAGCTGGACAAAAAGTACTACACTAATGACTCCGAAAGGATAAGCGATGCCATAACCGATGGAAGCCAAATCCCCGTTTACACCTGCCGCCTCAGTTGCAGCTGCAAGTCCCGGGGTGCTTGTAAGTGCACCTGTCAATATTCCAACAGCAAGGGCAGGTGAAATACCGCTAAGCTTTATAATCAACACACAGCTTGCAGCACTTGAAAGGATGATTAACAAACCAATCAGTACATAGGATTTGGCATTTTGCTTGAAGTTGCGGAAAAACTTCGGACCTGCAACAAATCCTACTGAGGTTACAAAACAAACTAAACCCATGTCTTTTATTATAGCGGGAGCAACAATGCCGAAATGGCCAAATACTAGTGCTACCAGCAATACACCGGCTGTTCCCAATTCAATGCCGCGAATTTTAATACCGCCTACCATATAACCAAGAGAACCGATTAAAAAAACTGTCAATAGTGTGCTCAAAATACTACACTCCTTATACTGTATTTAATTGAATGAAAAATAGGATTTCGGCTTACAATTTTTCAAATGCCATAGCCATGCCGAGGCCACCCGCAATACATATGGTTGCAAGGCCGTATCGAACATTTCTTTTTTGCATCTCATGGAGAAGTGTTACACAAATTCTGGCTCCGGAACATCCGAGGGGATGCCCCAATGCGATTGCACCTCCGTTTACATTTACAATGTCTGGATTTAAGTTCAGCTCATTAATACAAGCTACTGATTGTGCAGCAAATGCCTCATTGATTTCGACCAAACCAAAATCACTGAGTTTATAACCCATGGGCTCCAGTTTAGCCATCAATTTTCTGGTAGCGGCTACCGGGCCTATACCCATAATTCTTGGGTCAACACCTGCAGCTGTACCGGCAATAATTCTTGCTATCGGCTTGATCCCTAACTGTTGAGCACGGTCGGCATCCATCAGTACTAATGCAGCTGCACCGTCGTTTCGTCCCGAGGCATTTCCTGCTGTTGTTACGCCGCCTTCGAAAATCGGTTTAAGGTTACTTAATTTTTCCATATTCGTATTTCTCTTAGGAAATTCGTCGGTATCAAAGATGATTGGGTCGCCTTTGCGCTGTGGAATGGTCATGGGAACGATCTCATCCTTAAAACGCCCTGAATCAATAGCGGCAATTGCCTTATGCTGACTGGCAAGAGCAAACTCATCGCAGTTAGTACGTGTTATGTGGAATTTTTCTGCGACATTATCTGCAGTCTGGATCATGTTGAAGGTCCCATAAATATCGCTGGGCTGGCTCATGGGTTGACTTTCTGTGTTCGGATCTACAAAGAAGGAGTTGCCGTGTCCAACACCGAAACGCGCATTTCTGATATAAAAGGGAGCGGTGCTCATGCTTTCAACGCCGCCTACCAATACTACACAAGAATAGTCGCATTGAATCTGCTGCATTGCGTTCAAAATCGCCTGCATACCTGAGGCACACTGTCTATGAACGGTATAAGCCGGAGTGGATTCCGGGATTCGGAGCATCAGTGAAGTGACACGCGCAATGTTTGGTGCATCCGTCGTTTGCTTAGCTTGTCCGGAAATAACCTCGTCAATAATTTTTATATCAATTCCCGCCTTGTCAATTGCACCCTGCATGGCTACCTTCAGAATGTCCTGGGGCAATACGTTTTTTAATGTACCGCCAATACTGCCGATAGGTGTTCTAACGGCGGAAACGACTACAACATCTCTCATTTTTCAACCTCCAATTTCTTTAGTAAATTAATATGCATAGCAAGCTATGATGTCGATCCTGTGATATTCTTAGGCTAGCAGTAAACGGTTATGCTTTGGGAGGCGGCTGTGAGCTTGCGATGGCGTGCGATATAAGAATTGTATCAAATAAAGCGAGGTTTGGCCAGCCGGAGGTTAACTTGGGGATTATTCCATGCTTCGGAGGAACCCAAAGGCTGCCGAGATTGATAGGTAAGGGCAGAGCAAAATACTACGTTTATACCGGTGAAATGATATCTGCAGAAGAGGCTTATCGTATAGGGTTGGCAGATAAGGTTGCAGAGGCAGAAAAGCTGATGGAAGAAAGTATAAAAACAGCAAAGGTGATTATGTCAAAAGCTCCGATTGCCGTAAAGATGGCAAAGCGCGCAATAAACAACGGTTTGAATGTTGACCTGAAATCAGGTATAGCCTATAAAGCGGAAGCATTCGCTACAACACTCAGCACGGAAGACAAGGCAGAAGGCATGAAAGCTTTTATAGAAAAACGCAGCCCGGAATTTAAAGGAGAGTAGTGTATTATGAATAGTAATCAGCTGTAGTGGTTGACATAACAAAAAAGAATTTAATAGGAGGAGATTACATGCAGTTTTTTGAATTTACAGAAGATCAGGAACTATTACGCAAAGCGGTGCGGGAGTTTGCGGAAGCGGAAGTGGCACCGAAGGCAGCAGAATGGGACGAAAAGGACTATTGTCCCATGGAGCTTTTCCCCATGATGGGAGAATTGGGCATAAACGGCATATTCACCCCTGAAGAATACGGCGGAGCAGGAATGGGCCATGTGGAAAGAGCCATATGCATAGAAGAAATATCCAGGTATTCCGCCGGATTGGGAATTGCTCTTATGACACATCATCTGGGAATGGCAGCAATATTGGATTTCGGAGCCGAAGAGCAGAAGAAAAAATATCTGCCGGAGATGTGCGCAGGGACAAAATTATGCGGCTTAGCAGTAACCGAGCCGGGAGGCGGCTCTGATTTTGCAGGCCAGAAAACCACAGCAGAGCTTGTTGACGGACAGTGGGTCTTAAACGGCCGCAAATGCTTCATCACCAACCATCATGCAGACGTAAACGTCATAACAGCAGTAACAGGAGTAGATGAAAGGGGACGCAACCAGCTGGGTGCATTCATAGTAGAAAAAGGCACACCCGGATTTGGTCCCGGACGCAAAGAGAACAAGCTGGGACTCAGAGGCTCGGTAACAGGAGACGTAATACTGAACGAAGTTAAAATACCCGAAGGAAACATCCTGGGCAAGGCAGGCGACGGCGGAAAGATAGGAATGGCAGCAAAAGGGGAAGTAGGCAGAGCTGGAATGAGCGCCATCTGCGTAGGAATATTAAGAGGCTGCGTAGAAGAGGCCATCAAATTCGCCAATGAAAGAATAGTATACGGAAAGCCAATATCCAAGCTGCAGGCAGTACAATTTGAAATAGCCAACATACGTACGGAATATGAAGCGGCAAGAATGCTGCTGTACTATGCGGCAGGGAAGAAAGATGCAAAACTTCCAGCTACACCGGACTTTGCAATAGCAAAATACTACTCCACCGAAGCGGCAGTAAGAGCATCAAAGAGGACAATGGACCTAATGGGAGGCTATGGAATAATAAACGAATACCCGGTAAGACGTTTTCTTAGAGATGCCATGGCATCAATACCGTCAGGAGGAACCTCCCACATACAGCAGCTAATCATAGCAGGGAATACCCTATCGGCATTCAAAGCCTAGTACCGGATAAAAAGGAGAATGCAAATGGCTTTAAAAATAGTAGTATGCATCAAGCCGGTTCCTGATCCGGAGTATTATGGCAAAGTGAGCATAGATCCCGTAACCAAGAGAATAACTCGGGAGGGAATATCGACAAAAATAAATCCCGTAGACAAGAACGGAATAGAAGCAGCCCTAAAGCTTAAAGCACAGTACGGCGGCAAAGTGACGGTACTCACCATGGCCCC
>Ga0208695_1003476_pt1 | contig 10671 bp, 7 predicted proteins | sample AD_UKC111_MetaG_FD_184449 | JGI IMG/M metagenome (GOLD analysis project Ga0208695, IMG submission 184449) | Active sludge microbial communities of municipal wastewater-treating anaerobic digesters from Hong Kong - AD_UKC111_MetaG (SPAdes)... | ecosystem: Engineered > Bioreactor > Anaerobic >... | reverse complement strand
CACCTTGCAAAGAGGTTTTCATTACCTTACCTTCATATTTTTGCTTAGGTTTCAGTTTTGGTTCGTTTGCAGACGGCGTTTCGATAGGGTTATCCATTCCAGTTCTCCCAAGAGAGTAATTTCACAACTGGTTAGTATACTTTATCGCTAATCGATTTGTCAATCAAAACCTGCGCTGTAAGTGTGCGGGGGTCAGCACATGGTATACAGTTTATGAATCGAAACTATGAGAAGTACCGCAGCAGGTGTCTGGAGTTATGGGGGTTAACATATGAGGATATAGAAGTGCAAATTGATCAAGGATATCACCCGCTTAGATTACCAAGAGTTGAGACAAAGTAGTCCGACAGCAGCCAGACAAGCGATCCTGTAGGTGCTCAAGGCACAGAAGGGCAATTTTTACTTAATGATTATGGGCAAGTATTCCTTCGAAACATCCACTGCCGATCCGATCTGAAAGCTAAAACTGAATGCTTCTGCAATTGGGTTCCCTGCCAGGTCCAGAATGTCAGTGGAAACCTCTATGGTATACCAGGTGTCTGGGTTGTAAGTCGAGCGTGGGAAAAGCTTCACCTGGTTGGAATATTCGTCGTATGTAAAGCTGAATTCCATGTCCAAACCATCCCTTTCGGCAAAACTAAAGTCGCTCTCTGAAAGGTTTGCCAAATCCAGGACTTCGGAGAATTGTAGGATCGGGAATGGTGCAAAAATAGGACCTTGCTCGTCATACCCAGCCGCGCTCCGGCGATACGGAATATTGTCTCTACCATCGCCTGGGTAGGTCCATAAAACGCTTGGTGGAGTATGGTCATTTGCCGAGGGTTTGATTGTGATGGTTACCTCTGCTGGATTGCTGATTGATATGCCATTAGATGCGATGTAAGTAAACTCGTCTGGACCGGTCATGTTTTCCATTGGCGTGTAGGTCAAGTTTGGGATTGTCCCAGTCAATTCTCCAAAAAGGGGCTCTTCTAGAATGCTGAATGTCAGAGGTGCGCCACCGACATCCTGACCCTGTAACGTTACCTCGACGGGTGTTAAATAATCCGTTTCCAGCTGCTGGGGCAATGCGGTCACCTCTTCTACAAAGTTGACTACTGCGTTTGTCGGAGTAATTTCCGGTGCGCTTGGGAAGTACACGATGGCTTGGTTGGTCACTGCTGTTCCACCCGGAACATCCTCTTTCAACTGGACGGTGAAAGTAACCTCTCCCTTGGAGTCCGGGTCACCTTTGGGTCCAAGTTCACCGATGAACCATACGATTCTGCGGGAAGCGGGAATGTATAGATAATCCCCGCTTATGGATAATGTGCTCTCATCAAGGGCTTCATCCAAGGTATCGGTTATGTACACGCCATACGCGCGCCCTGCCCCCTCATTCTCATACGTGACCGTGTAGTTCATCTCTTGCCCTGGAATGACATCGCCTGCCTCCCCATACTTGGCGTTTGGATCGCGCGGAATGAGCAGGCAGATCTTCATGCCATCAAAAATGTCATCATCCTGGCCAGTGATGCTGGTTATTGGCCACTCAGAACTCAGTTGTCCAGGGGGCACACACTCTGCTGGGGCACTAGCCCCGGTGGGTTTACAGTGATCCCAGGGGTTTTCACTACCTCCTGAGCCACTGAGACACTTAGTACAAAAAGGACAAGCTGTCACGCCGGCATCCCACGAGGCGTACACACCATCCTTGCAAGGAGTTTTTCGGCAAGCTTCCACATTGGTTCTCACGAAGGTGGTGCTTTCCCACTTGGTCTCTGTGCACCTGCAATACTCGGGGTCAGCGATGCTAGAATTAAAGCAATTCACAGCGGAGACGACTGTTCCAACCCCAGGCAGGTTAGATAAACCTGCTACGCAGGCGGCTAAAGAGGCTTTATCTTCTGGATCTGCAGCGGCAGCCTGGCAGTCTTTGGCGGTACTGACTTTTCCAAGGAAAGGCAGGAATTCTAGCAAGAGCGACGTACCTGTCTCGGTGATGAGGCAGTTGGCTAGGCAATTTATCGTGTTTGTGGAAGCTCGCAGGCCTGATCCATTTCCAGAAAGCATTGAATAGTAAAAATACATGGTTTGGGGGTCGTATCGGATTACGCCAGAGGAATTGATGAGTGTGATATCCGTCCTGCCAATAATGTACGCGAGCGCGCCATTTTCATTGCCTGTGACAAAGGCCAGCTCACTGATGTCAGGCTTAACCATCACTGCTTGAATAAAGATCTGGCCGTCACTCATCATTAACTGGTTGAAAAGGCTGCTCACGTACCCCAGGCTGGTAACCTGGGAATAGAGTACCCCAAGTTCAGGTATCGAGGGCAGTAGTGCTTCGAATTGCCCTTCGGTTAAGGAAGTCTTGCTGGCCACCTGAAAAGGAACATATTCTAGGTAATCCGCCGGATTGAGCTGGCCATTTTCCAATCCATCCCCCAGTACGATAGCCATAGAAGCTTCCAGGGTCAAGTCCGGGATGCCCCATTTGTATTCAGTCCGAATCACCACTGTCCCTGATTCTCCCGGTTCAAGATTGCCCAACAGCCAAAAAACCTGGTGGCGCGATGGCCAATAGATGCCGCCAGCATTACTCGACTTGTAGAAATCGGTGTCAGGCAAACTAAGCACAAGAATTGCGTTAGTAATGGTTGTGGTTGAAAGGTTGTTATACCAGATGGCGTAATCGACCCTCTGACCGGGGCTGGCACGGGTTTGGCTGACTAGATCCACATAGACATGCCCAACGGGGAGGTCTCCAATTTGCGTGGGCGCATCCAGCCAAGGGCTGAAAATAACCCCATCGCTGACAGCGTTACCTAAACCATCTGGGTTCGTGGAATGATAAGGTCCTGAAGGGTCTCCCCACCATTGATAAGTGGCAGTAACCTCCGTGGTGGGAGTTTGGTTTCGCAGCCCAAAGTCGTTATTGTAAATGTGGTTGTAGCTTAAAGTGGGCTGCTTGTTATTGAAAACCTGCACGCCGTCGCTGGCACTATGATGGACCTTGCAGTTTTGCATGCTGAATTGACCTGTTCCAATTCGCAGCAAAGCCTGCCCGCCAACTCCGCCATAACTTATTTCTACATTATCCAGGATTGCCTTGGAGCCATTGTTGAATACCAGGTTTTTCCAAGATCCCGGCGTCTGACTTATTCCACTGAGCTGGATAGGACGTAAAGTGGTTCCAAGCGCGTAAAACCCCCCATTCACATTGATGGATACGTCTGTGCGCATCTGTAGTTTGCTTCCCGGATCCAAAGCGAGAAAACCTGAGGCGTCCACGGTGATCGCACCCAAGACCCGGGCCGGTAAGCCTGACTGACCGATGGTCCAATTCCTTCCGGTGCTGACGCCACCGCCAGCGATGGCAATAGCATGTGTGCCAGTGCCTGATGACGTGAGATTTATTAAAATTGGTGCCATATTTGGTGAGTTTTGATAGACAGGGTAGGTATTGTTGTTGATAAAGTTGGAGTTTGAGATGGACGGGGTAATGCCTGCGGCTGCCAGCCAGATTACACCATTACTGGGTTGATTGTCGTGGAAGGTACAGTGATCGACGATCAAATCACTGGTGTTAACTGAGAGCACACCCTGGACGTTCTTTGCCTGGCTGATATCGCAATAAGATAATCGGACGGTTGAGCCACTGGAAAAATTCAACGTGCCCCAGTTGATATCTATTCCGGTCGAAGTAATCATGACTGGTTCAGTCTCGGTCCCTTCTGCAAGAAAAGTTGCCCCATTGGAGACTGTCAATCCCATTCCTGTCCCACCTGCCTGGGGAAAACGTAGTTCTGTTGCCGGGTTGAGGGTTAATGTGGCCCCCGTTGATACCGTAAAACTTCCACCAGCAATAAATGGAACACCACTCACTTCACGGCTATCCCAAGTGACGTTCCGATTGATGTTCCCTCCAGTAATAAAGACCGCGTCTGGACTGTTGCCGGACAGAACCAGGTTATCGTACACTGGCGCCATATCAGGGCTGTTCTGGTAAATAGCGTAATTGCTGTTGTTGAGAATACTTGTGTCGCGAATGGACGGGGTGATACCCGCCACGTTTAATAAGATTGCGCCCATGGTCGGTGAAGTGTCGTGGATGCTGCAGTGGTCAATGACGAGATCGGAAGTTTCGATCCACAAGATTCCCTGGATGGACCCAGCCTGGGTCACATCACAATAGGACATTGAACCAGAGGAACCAGCTTGGAATTGAATCCGCCTGAATAAAACTCCTTCACCAGTGGAGGTGAAGATGATTCCTTCATCGGCATTCCCCACTGCTTGAAGCGAACCACTGATGATGAGGGATGTTCCTGTAGCGAACTGCACCTGCACTCCAGGGTCAATCGTCAGGGTAACCCCAGCCTGGACATTTATGTTGCCCGTAACCTGGTGAGGGTTATCCGTCTTGCACCAGCGTTGGTCCGATGTAATTAGCCCGCTATGTGGACCGACGGTACAATCTACGGCTTTCACTGATCCAACACCGACTACCAGAATCATCCCGATAAACAGCAGGATGGCTGGCAATATGAAATCAATTGAAAAAAGGCGAAAAGACCAGAAAACAGGCCGTACTTTGGGGAAAACAATTGGGCTTGTCATAATCACCTCGACTTTTAAGTTGCAGTGACCCCAATGACGGGGTATTTGGTTTGATCACTTCAAGAAGGCTTGCTAATCGAACAATTTTGCTGATGGATAGTTTCGAAAATAATTGATGATGAGAGAATAATTTCGCCTTGAGGATAAACCTGGGAAAACTAATTGTCCAGCTTGTTGGTTTTTTCAAATGTAAATCCTCCGGGTCTAGATGCCCTGGATTTTTAAGTCCTACTTCAGGGTTGCTGCTTCTTTATTGTATAATAGTTATGTAACAATAATAACTATACATCTTCTTATCGTTAAAATCAATAAATAAATATCAAAAAGTTGTGCGGGGGTCAGCACATGGTATACAGTTTATGAACAAGAATTATGTTGGATATCGGGATAAGCGTTTAAAACTAGGCGGGATACAATACCAACATTTGGAGAGATATTGGCATGCAAATTACAATCCATTTTCCCAATCGCTATTGACGCTAGGTTTAAGAAATCCATTGCATGATGGCTCATTGATGGACGGTTTCAAGATTTCTCATTTCAACTTTTATAAAAATTCAAGATATAACTTTTTCTTGGCACCTAACAATATCCAACAAAATGGTAAACTTTATTTCTGAGAAAAAATGATAACCGCAAAACTTCAAGCAACCGCACTGGCGCACCCGAATATTGCCTTCATCAAATACTGGGGCAACCGCGATGACCAGCTGCGCCTGCCGCTGACTGGCTCGCTCTCTATGGCGCTGGACGGGCTGGATACGGTTACACACGTCAGCTTCGATCCAGATTTAGCAGCAGACCGTTTCATTCTGAACGGGATGGAACAGTCCGGCGCAGCGCTCAATCGTGTGGCATCCTTTTTGGATCATGTGCGGCAGTTGGCGGGCATCAACCTCTTTGCGCAGGTGGAAAGCAGCAATAATTACCCCTCGAGCGCAGGGATCGCTTCTTCAGCAGCGGCGTTTGCAGCTTTAGCCTTAGCCGCGACCAAGGCAGCGGGCTTGGAGCTCGGTGAGGCTGGGCTTTCGCGACTGGCTCGGCTCGGCTCGGGTTCAGCCTGCCGCTCGGTGCCAGGCGGGTTCGCCGAGTGGCTGCCCGGCAGCGGAGATGCAGATTCCTACGCTGTTCAGATTGCCCCGCCAGAGCATTGGGACTTAGTGGACTTGATTGTGGTAGTGGACCGCAGCGAGAAAGCCGTCGGCTCGAGCGCAGGGCATAAGCTGGCAGCAACCTCACCGTTGCAAGCGCTGCGCGTAGCGGGGGTGCCTGAGCGGCTGGAGCAGTGCCGCACAGCCATCCTTATGCGCGATTTTGAGCGCTTAGCGCAAGTCGTGGAGCTGGATTCAGAGTGGATGCACGCCGTGATGCGTACGAGCAACCCGCCGCTTTACTATTGGACACCCGCTACAGAAGTTGTTATCTGGAATGTGCGCGCCTGGCGAGCTCAGGGCCACGCGGTTTGTGCGACGGTCGATGCCGGCCCGAATGTGCATGTGATCGCATTGGCAGAGGAGGCAGCCTGGGCAGAAGCGCAGTTGCGCGCTTTGCCGGGGGTGCTGGAGGTGCTCAAAGCGAAGCCGGGGGGTGGGGCGAGGATAATTAATTGAACATTATGGCTTTATGTTAAGCAATTGTTGAATAATTTTACTCTCACGATTTATAGTTCCTTTGAAACCATTATAGTTTGCTGGTTTATCGATGTCGCACGCAGTTAATAAAACATTATCAAGATTTTGAGATTGAGGAAGGTTATGCTGATTGTTCCATCCGCATGCTAATTGCCAATCCTTACTAAGCACCAAATTTACAAAAAGCAAATTTGGATGGTAACTTTCTAAATTGTTTTCTTTTACCTTATTTATTATTTCATTATATATCACATCAGTATATTTTATAGGATCAGAAGCAGAATATATTTTTGATAAAAGTTCATAACTTGCTGGTTTTGCATCGCTATTTTCCAAATAAATAAAAAAATTTGGATATATATTTTCTACAATTATTAATGGTGATACTTTTTGTACTTCAATCTTTTTATTCTCAATAAATGCTGGATCCAAAAAAGGCCTAAAAATAGAATCAAATAAATTGATTCTCTCATTATCTTGACTTAATGAAAACTTCGTAAAGATACCATGTGAGACGCGAATAGTTTTATCAATTTGATTAAGTACTTCTTCTATAAATTTTTCTAATCCGAAAGATTTGTGAATCGTTTTACATTCAACAAACAACTCCTCACTATTCTTCTGAATATATAAATCTGGGCCATTCCTTACATTCCAATTAACTTGCAAATTTGGGAATGATGTAAGAAATTCTGCAACTTGAAGTTCCCATAAGAAACTCCAAAACTGTCCAAATTCATTTTCGTTCTGGATTCTTTTCTTACCATTCCAACCATTTATAGTTTCTGCGTTTTCTAAAAGATAATTGAAATTTTCAAATGAATCTTCATTATGCCAAACACCTAATCTCCAGGCCAAGTAATGACAATAGAATGGAGGTTTCTCGGTAAATTTTTCGCTCTTGAGAGTACTTATTGGAAAATACTTGTTTATATACTTATACTTACTTAGTCGCTCTTCTACTTTTTCCCAATTTATAAATTTATGCACAAAATATTTCGTCGGGTGATTGTATTTGTCATTCATACTAATTTCTATATTATATACTTTCGTTATAAAACTATGGTAATTATATAAACTCTATCTCCACCCGCAGCGGGTAGTGGTCCGATGGGTAGCGGCCAGCCTGTGTAAAGGTATCCACCGAGGCGGAAAGCACATGCAAGCTTGGCGATACCAGCACCCAATCGATGCAAGCCCTGTCTCGCGGATTGCCAAAACCATGGAAGGTTGCCTGATCCCGGGCGCCGGAGTTGGCTCGGCGCCAGGCATCCGTGAGCCAGCTAGCGCCTGTGAGGGTCTGATAGACGCGTGAACGCTTATTAGCGTTGAAATCTCCCGTAAGGATGACCAAACTGCCGGTTGAATTGGCTTGTAGCCAGTCGCGCAGTATTTCAGCAGAGTGCCGCCTTGCGGCTGGGACCAGGTCAAAGTGCGTATTCGCGAAAAGTAGTTCCTGCCTTGTCGCTTTTCGGCGCAAACGAGCCCAACTGACTGTGCGCGGGAACTGGCAACCCCAGCTGAGGCTGCCGGGTTCGTCGGGCTCTTCGCTCAGCCAGAAATTGCCGTAATCAAGCAGCTCAAAACACTCTTTGCGCAGCATTAGGGGTGCCATTTCGAGCGCTGTTTTGCTTTCACCACCGCGCGGCATGCCAAAAAAGAAATATTCAGGCAGGTTTTTAATCAGGTATTGAGCTTGCCCATCCCCACGGCACTCCTGCAAGCCCAGCAAATTAGGCGCATACGCTAGGATGCGATCGAGAACCAGGTTTTTGCGCTGTTCCCAAACGTTCACGCCATCATCACAATTGGCGCAGCGAATATTAAAACTCATTATGCGTAGCATATTTTGATTATGCCATGAAGCTGCTGGAAACGGTCTTATATAACAAAAAGGATCCTTATACAAGGATCCTTTAGCTTGAGTAGTTAATTCAGCGTTTATGCCATGCTGAGCGCCAGGACGGCTTTTTGGGCGTGCAGGCGGTTCTCGGCTTCGTCATAGACGACCGAGTGCGGGCCGTCGATGACCTCATCCGTAATCTCGATGTTTCGATCGGCGGGCAAGGGGTGCATATAGATGGCATCTTCCTTGGCCAGCTGCATGCGGCGCTGATCCATAATCCAACTTTTGTAGGAATCCTGGATGCGTTTGCCTTCAGCGCCGTCCGCAGTGGTTAGCAGTGGACCCCAAGACTTGGCATAGACGATATCTGCGCCTGTGATGCCTTCGTCCATATCGTGCACAATCTCGAAGGACGTGCCGGCCTTTTTAGCTTCGTCGCGGGCTTGCTGCTCAATCTCAGGCATCAGCCGGAATTCCTCGGGGTAAGCAAGCACAACGTCCATGCCAAAGCGTGGCATTTGCAGGATGAGCGACTGTGGCACGGAAATGGGCTTGAGGTAGGACGAAGCATACGCCCAGGAAACCACAATGCGCTTCTTGCGCAGGTCGCGCCCCTTCTTCTCCATGATGGTCATCAAGTCCGCCAGGCATTGGAAGGGATGGTAAATCTCACACTGCATGTTGAAAACAGGCGCGCGAGAGTATTTAGCGACTTCGTTAAGATAGGCATTCCCCACGCCCCAGTCGCAATGGCGGATGGCAATGCCATCAAAGTAACGCCCAAAAATTTCGCCAATCTCTTTAGGGGTATCGCCATGCTTGATTTGGGTGGTTTCGCTCTCGATGAAGGCAGCGTGCCCGCCCAGCTGCGCCATGCCGGCTTCGAAGGAACCGCGCGTGCGTGTGCTGCTGAAGAAAAACAACATAGCGAGGGTCTTATCGCGCAGGTAAGCGTGCGGTTCATTGAGGGCACGCTTGCGCTTGAGGTCCCACGCCACATCCAAAACAGTTTCGACCTCTTCCTTGCTGAAATCCAGATCGCCGATCAGATCCCGGCCACGTAAATTAGTTTGCATTTATTCTCTCCTATATTAGCCTTATTTTCTTATTCAGAACCCGTGATAGGTTTTTACCTGGAACTTGCTCAAAAATCAAGAGCTTTTCCAACTCCCTAAAGTTATTACAATGATGGGGTCGAAATTGGTATCCCGTTGCTCTCAAGTTGAAAGAATTTCTCCGGGTAGGAGCGCATAAAACTCTCCTGCTTTTACCACTTCCTCAAGGGGTACATGTTCATTGACCGAGTGAGCAAAAACTTCATCGCCAGGTCCAAATCCAATTGAGGGGATTCCTGCTTTGCCAGCCCAATAGATGCCATTCGTGGAAAAATTCCACTTACCAGCAGGAGCTGCTGCTAATCCGATGAGCTGACGGACTTGTTGACCAGCTTTGATGAGAAGATGGCTTTCATCCAGAGCCCAAGCAGGAAAATACTTCTCCACTGGGAAAACAAAACCCGTATAGGAGGGTTCTGCATACTTAAGAATCTCAACTTTAATTCGCTCGCGTAGTTCCTTTGGAATTAGGTTAGCTACCTGCGCAAGCGCAGCTTCCTTCGTCTCCCCAAAGGTCATGCGGCGGTCGATAAAGAGCGTAGCCTCATCAGGAACAGCGTTAATACTCGGCGTTTTGACGTGCATGTCTGTGGCTGTGATCTTGCCATGACCTAAAAAGGGATCATCGCCGAGCTGCGGCTCGAGGTCTTTCACCCCGGCTATCACTGGAAGAAGCAAGTAAATCGCATTGATGCCTAATTCGTTGGAAGCAGCATGAGCAGATTTCCCCTTTGCTATCACCTGAAGCTCCACCCTGCCTTTATGCCCCCGGTACACCTGCATGCGTGTTGGCTCGCCGATAACGACAAAATCTGGTCGAACCCTAGGATCAACTTCGACAAAAGTATTGGGGGCAATACCATCACACCATTCTTCCATATTGCCAAAATACCAAGCAGTCCAACCCTCCAAAAGGCCAAAATTATGGGCAGCTGCTAAACCATAAATCATCCCTGGAGTGGAACCCTTCTCATCACATGCCCCGCGCGCATAGAGGCAGCCATTCTCCACTTTCCCCTCAAACGGATCCCATTGCCATTGCTGTGGATCCCCAATGCCGACAGTGTCGATATGAGAATCGTAGACTAATACCTTAGATCCATTGCCAATCCGCCCAAGAATGTTACCCATCTTATCGAAGCGCACCTCCGCAAACCCTAATTTTTGCATTTCCGCACCGATGCGCTTGCCTACAGCTTCAATCTGAGAATCCATACTAGGGATTGCACAAATTTCCCGCATAAAATTAATAATCTCTTCGCGGTGAAACTCAATAAATTGGTGAACTTGTGTAGCCTTTTCTTGCGTATTCATCCCAATCCTTCGAAAGTAAGTTTATATTTTTGCTCTAATAAAGGTTATAATCAAATTAGCTTTTAATGTTCCTTTACTAAAAGAAAAGAGGTGGCATGACTATTCTATCATCTATCAGTGAATCTAAAACAATTCCATTTAAAAAGGAAAACCTGAACTGGGG
>Ga0208695_1003473_pt1 | contig 10673 bp, 12 predicted proteins | sample AD_UKC111_MetaG_FD_184449 | JGI IMG/M metagenome (GOLD analysis project Ga0208695, IMG submission 184449) | Active sludge microbial communities of municipal wastewater-treating anaerobic digesters from Hong Kong - AD_UKC111_MetaG (SPAdes)... | ecosystem: Engineered > Bioreactor > Anaerobic >... | reverse complement strand
TACCTGCACCGTTGGGTCCGATAAGGCTGACTATTTCATTCTCATGAATAGTGAAGGATACATTCTCATTAGCTACCAGTGAGCCGAATTTCATAGTTATGTTTCTGATTTCAAGAAGCGGCTTCAACATTACCTTCACCTCCCCTTTTCTGCTGCTTTAACCTGTTTGAAACCCTTGCTATTATGCCGATAACGCCTTTAGGCTGGAAGCATGTAATCAAGACAATCAATAGTCCGTATATCATCAGGTCGATGCCTGTACCGGAGCCCCCAAGCTGTATCCTGGTAAATTCGGAAAGAGGAATAAAAATGGCTGCTCCGATAATCGGCCCGAATATATTTCCGACACCGCCCAAAACCGTCAGCAGGACGATTTTCATAGAAATATCCAGAGAAAAAATCATGAAGGGATCAATATAGAGTATGTATTGAGCATATACCGAGCCGCAGACAGCCGAGATAAAAGCAGATATGACCATCACATACAGTTTGTAATTGGTTGGATTGATGCCGATGGATTCCGCAACCTCATGGCTCTCACGTATAGCCTTTAAATAATATCCCATTTTGGAGTTTTCCAGATAGCTGCAGAAAAAAATAACTGCAGTAAACATTATCAGACAGATGTATACCCAAGGCAGCTTATCATTGAATTGCAAATAGAACAGCCTTTTCCCAAAGCCTGAAGAGCGGGCTATTATGGGCATGGAAATCCCTGTGGCGCCTTCTACGTATTTCCAGCTGACAAAAATCTGCTTGACAATTTCCGCGGCAGCCAGGGTTGCAATAGCGAAATAGTGCCCCTTCAACCTGAAGCAGGGATAGCTTATAATTGCGGCTGCGACAGAGGCAAGTATACCTCCCAGAATTACTCCTACCCAGGGGGTAATGCCATAACGATAAAAGATTACTGTAGAAGTATATGCTCCTATGCCGAAAAATGCGGCATGTCCGAAAGAAGTCTGTCCGGCAAAACCGGTAATTAAATTCCATGCCTCACCCAAGGAAGCAAAAATCAGCAGAAGAATAATGGCATTATGCACCGGCTTTGATTGATAAATAAGAGGCAATACAGCCAGAACGGCAATTAAAATGATTAATATTTTCTTTTTCTTTACCATCCGAACAACCCCTTCGGCCTAACTTGTATTACTATCAGATAGATCAGGAATACAATGGCATATTTAAATTGAGTGCCCAGGAAATAACCTCCCAGAGCCTCTGTCAATCCAATAATCAAACCGCCGAATAGTGCACCCTTTATATTTCCGAAACCTCCCAGTGCAACAGCTACAAAGGCAATAATACTGTAAAGGGCTCCGGATGCAGGATAAATCGGAAAAAAAGTGGACATCAGCGCACCGGCTGCACCTACACAGGCACCGGAAAGGCCAAAGGTTATTGCATACATTTTCTTAGTATTTATACCCATTAACAAGGCCGTATTCTTGTTTAATGCAGTTGCCTGAATAGCCTTGCCTGTTTTTGTTCTATCCATGAAGGCCATGACTGCAATAGTCAGGATAATGCTTGCGGCAGCTGCAACAATCTGCGGCACACCAATGACAATATTCCCAAGCTCAATAGTCTTTCCTGAAACCGCAGACTCATTTATATACCTGAAATTAGGTGTCCATAAAAACTGTGCGAGATTCTTCAAAAACATGCTGAAGCCAAAAGTAGCCAATAGTGCCGTTAATCCGGGAGCGTTAATTACTCTTTTGATAATTCCGGCATAAGTTAAAACTCCCAATATGAAAAGTAATACAATACAAATAGGAAGGGCTGCCAGTGGATCTATTGCAAATATTGTAAACATCCAAAAAGCGGTGTACATTCCAATCATCAAAAACTCGCCGTGAGCAAAATTTATAATGTCCATAACGCCCCAGGTTAAAGTCAGCCCCACCGCCACCAAGGTATATATAAATCCCATAAGTATGCCGTTAGCTATTATTTGTCCTACTATCATATGTCCCCTCCTTCTTCAGATTTAAACTCGCGGAAAAAGGGAGCGGAGGATACTCCGCTCCTCTATCTTTGACTCCAATCCGGGAAAGGAACTATCGGATCAGCTGTAGCCGTATCTTTGGGATATACTGCCTGATATTTCTTATCCTGAGTCTGTACTATATAGGAAGCGGGAACTTCATTTTGTCCCTTTTCATTAAATTTAATTTTCCCGGTAGCAAAGTAAGGTGCATCAAAGGAGGTATTCCTAATTGCGTCCATAATCGCATCACCATCAAGCTTGCCTGCAATATTTATTGCTTCTGCGAGCACCATTACAGAGGCGAACTCCTCCAGGGCAGGTCCATCAAGGTCGGCGTTGGTCTTGGCCTTATAAAGCTTGTTGATTTCCGCAAGCTCAGGCATGCCGCCGAGCTTTTCTGCCGAGAAGGCTGCGCCGCCGGCGAAATAATCACCGTCATTACCGAGATTTACCACAAACTGTGTATCTTGGAAACCGCCGCAATAATTCATAACAGCTTTGGGAGTAATTTTAAATTCCTTATACTTATTAACAAACATAGTGATATCTGCAATATAAGAAGCGTGGAAAATGGCGTCGGCATTCAGGCTTTTTATCTGCTGTACTTCGGTATCGACATTTGTGACATCAACTGCATAAGGCACAGTACCGACAAGCTCAAAACCGAGAGCGCCATATTTCTCTTTAACCCATTTCTCAACCATATCCTTTGCATGGACTCCAAATTCATTATCGATATAAGCAACAGCAACTTTCTTAATCCCGCCGTTGAAATTTTCGTTAAGATACATCAAGTAGTCAAAGAACATTGCTGTTTCCATATCGTCATTGGGAGCTATTCGAACAAAATACTGAAGTCCCCGCTCAGTCAATGCAGCTGATGAAGAAGAGCCTGCAACAAAGGGCACACCATATTGCTCGGCTGCTTGACTTGCCGGCTTGGTAGCAGAACTCTGATATGATCCGACTAAACCCGCTACTCCTTCTTCAATGAGCCTCTCCGCTTCGGATTTAGCCATTTCAGGATTACCCTGATGATCGGCAAATACGATTTCTAATTTTGCATTGCCTAAGTTAGGCAGTCCGGCTTCCTTTGCCAAGGGAATAGCTATCTCCGGATGCTCACCGTTAATAATCTCCTGAGCAACTTCCATAGCAGCCTGGAGCTTGACTCCGGTAGCAGCAGCGCCGCCGGTCAAAGGCAGTATGGCACCGATTTTGACTGTCTCAACGGTTTTAGGAGCATCAGAAGCTTCAGGCGTTTCAGCAGCCGTTGGTTCTTTGGGAGTGCAGCCGGCAAAAATAGAGGTAACCAACATAATACCTGCAAGTAAGAGTACTAACTTGGATCTCATTCTCTCCACCTCCGAATTTTTTGGGTATTCAGCAAAGCTGAATCCATTGTTTTTAGTTGATTTATAGTAACTAGAAACAATAAACTTCATTCCGGCTGCTAAATCCCAAACAGCAGTCTGAAAACGGGATGAAGTCATTTGTTACTATCAAATCAATTCTCCTTGATTTGAACGCCAACTGTTATAAATATACCAACCGAACTTATAAATATTACAAAAATAAATAACAATGCCATCTCATTGCATTGGAGTCGAGTTTAGACTCCATTTCAATAAAATAATAACATAACCCTTTCAAACTGTCAATATTACTTTGATTAAGGCAGTTCAGCAATTGCTAATTTCAGGCTTGTCAGTAAGCAGGAAATAGAATATAATTGTTTTGTAGTGAGTTATTGGAGGGAAATATGACAAGGAAAATAACAAAAAGACAAAGGAAGTCCGAGGAGAACAAAAGAAAGATTGTCGATTGCGCAATGCATCTTTTTGCCAAGCACGGCTATGATAATGTCTCTATTGATGATATAGCTAAACTGGCCAATTCGTCCAAGGGCTCCTTCTATAATTATTTTAGCAGCAAGGATGAATTATTTGTATTTTATCGCCATGCCCTGGATACTCAATATATGGAATTTTTTAAAAGCCTGTTAAGGGATCCTGCTTATAGAATACACTGCGGCTTGCAGAAGTTTTATCTAATGAGTGCGTTTATTCTGCAGACCATGTCCGCCAATGGTGACGAATTTGCAAGAATTTCAGATATGCGAGACTTAAAGGATGGGCCCGATCTTAAAAGCATAAGGGATGACAAGGGGAGCTATACGCTTTTGTCTAATTTGATCAGCATAGGTAAAGCCGATGGAAGTATTCGTGAAGATTTGCCTACGGAAGTAATAATCAATAATTTATACCTGTTTTTCAATGGCATAATGTATGATTGGGAGGTATCCCGGGGTTCTTTCAACATTACTGAAAAGTATGCTTATATGCTGGAATTCTATTGTTACAGCATTGCCAATCAATTAGAGTGAGGGTGGATTAGAAATGGAAAGCCAGACAGGACAAAAACCAAAACATAATGTAAAGAAGAAAAAGAAAATATTACGCTCAGCGATTCGCCTTTTTAAGACGGACGGGTATTACAATGTTTCCATCGAGGATATAGTAAAGGCCTCTGATTCATCTACCGGCTCTTTTTATAATTACTTCGGCAGCAAGGATGAGCTTGTGATTTCATATCGGCGGGAGTTGCTCAATTCATGTCACATCTTCTATAAGAAGCTTCAAAAGGATTCCGCCTATTCCGATAAAAATGCGCTGAATAAGCTGCAGTTACTGACAGTACATATACTTGAACTCTTATCCTCTGTAGGGGAAGAATTCGGGCGTGTTTTTACCATACACCGCTTGAAAGAAACAGATGCTGTTCCTGAAGATAAACCGTATTTACCGCTGATTATGGAGTTGGTTAAGTCGGGGCAAGAGGATAAAAGTATCCGCAGTGATTATTCTACCAGGGAAATTGCCGAGATTGTCGACCTTTTCATCATTGGCTGCCATATTGACTGGCAGATTAAAAGGGGTGCATACATCCTCACCGAAAGCAAATCCAATACGCTTGATATTCTGTTCAGCAATATTTCCTCCTCCGCTGAAGCGCGCAAGCCAAAGGAAATGTATTTCGACGAAATCTGGGCTGATGCCATGAGCAGAACGACCAAAGACTTCAGCAGCGATATCAAGCTTCTGGAAGATCAATGGCTGGAAAGGCTATATGGCAATAAACCGTATTAATGATTGATACAAAACACCGGGCAATGAAATTATTCAATGTCCGGTGTTTATTCCTTAATGAGCTGTAAACTACCCATCCATACTTATTGAGTATCTCAGCTTATCCTACTGGCGCACCGGTAGGCGGCTGCAAGGGCACCGGGTATACCGCCAATCTGCATCGCCCAGCAAGAGCCTATATAAAGATTTTTCACAGGTGTATCAATTTTCAAGCTCATGGACTGTTATAGAACTTTTTCCTGGGATTCCAGCTCCATGCTGAGGATGCCCCGTCGGTATTGTGGGTGAATCTTTCGTATGTCAGCGGAGTTGCCGCATCCTTATATTCGATGCACTCCTTCAAGCCGGGAATCATCCTTGATGCACTGCTTATCAATGCACCCATTGCCTTTTCCTTTAAGTTCCTGTATTCTTCCCTGTCTCCGCCGCCCCAATTATTCATCCAGCGGTATGGCACGACAATCTGAAGCATCAAAGATGATTTTCCCTCAGGGGCAAGCTTGGGATTAATTGAAGGAGAATAAAGTGAGACAGCCGACTTGCTGAAATACTCACCATCTTCGGAATTGTAGATGTCACAGCCGGGTTTTTCGTCGCAAATAAAGGCATGCGGTGCTTTCATATACTCGCCAAGCTTTTCGTTGGGCATGTTCAATCCCAGATATACTGTGAAGAATCCTTCCGACACTGCAGCACTGCCTATTTTATCCCGCATAGTCCGGGGAATGAGGCTCTTGTTGTCCAAAAGCTCCAGGAAAGTTTTCTTGTAATCCCCCGCAGAAATAACATAATCTGCTTCATAAACAGTGTTATTGCATGATACTCCAACAGCGGCTCCATTTTTTGTTATTATCTTATCCATATAGGATTTCAGTTTCAAGTCTCCGCCCAGTTCCCTGAAATTTTCTGCCAGAACATCAGCCCATGACTGCATACCGCCTTTTACGGTCCACATGTCTTCGGACAGCGATGACAATCCTCCTGCCACAAATAAGGCCTGCATATCCGCATATCCGGATCCCTTAAACAACCTGAACAGCTTGGAATCTTTTTCAAAATATCTTGCTGCCAGCTCCGATGATGTCATATCTCCATACTGCTTTGTCAGTCTCATCATCTTCGGACCGCTCAGGATGTAGGGTACCATTGATTTTACCATATCAAATCCATTATAAAGAAAAGGCATAGGTTTATCGTAATCCTTAAACAGGACGTTTATTTTATCCATATCTGAAAAGAACATATCCAGCTTTTCTTTATCGGATGGGAAACCTTCGTAAATCATTTTTTTATACTCGTCGAAATTCTCAGGGGTTCCATCGAAGTCCTCAGAGAAGAACCGGGTTTTCAGCTTTACAACATCTATCTTATCAAGTACTCCGATTTCCTCCATTACCTTGAATACCGACACTGAGGCTTCCAGGCTGACAGTACCGCTCTCGAAATAATATTCATTATCAATTCTCCTCTTTATTTTATCAATTACTAATCCCTTCCTTGTTCGAATGAATATTTTTTATATTCATTCATGTTTGAGCAAAAAATAACTGCTCATATTTATACCTTTTTTGGGCAATCAGCTAAACCTTTCATTATGAATTCCGTTATATAGTACAGAATCTGCGGATAATACTGAATCCCAATATCAAATTTATGAATATCGATGTAAGGTATAGAATCAAAAATAGCGCATATCATTTCATCATCTATGTCATTCCTCATCTTTCCCTCGGCTTTCCACTGCCTCACTAACTCCAACCTGCTGCTTTTCATTAATTCATCGATACTGCTCAAACCATCCTGTTCATAAAAATACTGCTCCAATTTGCTGAAGAACTCTTTGTTGTACCATTCCTTCAGTATCATATTTGAGTTCATTTCGGCTATGTTCTTTGTCAAAAATTTTGTGACAAAGGTTACGGGATCATCATTCAAGTCAACGGATTCATACAAGCGCTTTTTCAGATCCTCGTTCTCCTTGAGGAAAACCTCGAGAAAAAGCTCCTCTTTCGAAGTATAGTAGTTATAAAAGGTACCAACTCCAATCCCGGCTTGTTTTGCTATTTCTGAAACATTTGTGTCTTTGAAGCCTTTGGAGCAGAACAACTCCCTTCCGGCATTAAATATATCTGCTTTTTTATCTGTCAAGTAAGCTGCCTCCATTTCCCGAATGAATAATTTTTTTATTCATTCACATTATAACGCTGTTGTTTTACCAAGTCAATAACTATTTGCAAAATTCATTAACTTTTTGCATTTTAATTTTTAATGAATCAAATATTCTCATCTATATTGTCTAACCTATAATGAACGATCCATTGAACCTTCCTGAAAAGTTCAACATTCTTAAACAGCCTGAACCAGCCGAGCTTGGGCTCATCCTCATCAAAATATGTCCAATCATCCAGGAACTTAATGCCCTTGCCCCATTCCTCCATGTCTCTGCTTTTGGAAATCCCAAACCGGAATACCGCATCTTCGCTGAGATATAGCTGCCTTTGGAATTTTCTCCTGTAATATCCCTTCTGCATCTTCTTAACCCAGTATTCATTTGTAACCTCACATACCAGTTCAGAACCCGGGAACCTTGATTGCAGCTCCAGCACCAGGTGCTTTACTTCTTCAGGCTTCAGGTACATGAACAGCCCCTCGGCAAGGAAAATAAAGCTATGGGTTCTCGCTTCAGGCAAGCCCTCCATCCAGCCCGAATCCAGCACAGAAGATCTTATGAACCGGTATCTTTCACTTTCTTGAATAAACATTTCCTTAGCTTCAATAACCTCAGGAAAGTCCAGGTCATACCAAAGCAGCTTGCCGTCATCAATCCGCCCGAAGCGCGTGTCAAAACCGCAGCCTATATTTACAACAACTACATTTTCATTTCTCTTTATGTAATCCTTAACGTACTTATCGAACCTTCTTGTCCTAAGGCCCATTGTAACAGGGAGCTTCTTATGCAGCTTACGCTCCGCAAGAATCCTGTGAAGCTTTCTCTCCGACTCTTTGAACTGCGGGTCAAGCTGGCGAACTATCTCCAATGCTTTAATATCACGTATAATTGGGCGCCCCGATTCAGTTTCCATTGCACGGCAATATAATGGAATAAAAAGTGATTCCGATACTGCCGACAGCTTTGATGTATCCAGCATATTACGTGCCTCCTATACAACTCCTGACATTTACTTGCTTAACGCCGACTCAACCGCCTTAAGCAGGGCTTTGCTTGTCGTAGTTGCCCCTGATACTGCATCAACATTGGTTCTCTGCTTATCAATGATTCTATCGATTACAGCCTCAGCTTTCCTGGCATATTCAGGAGTACCGCATTCCAGGACATTTATTGCCTCTATCCTGTGATTCCTTACTATAACTTCAACCATGCAGCGTGTTTTATTATAGCTGAATTCCCCGGTATATTTGCCGTCAGCGATCTCGTTCAAGTCAATATCTTTTATTTCAGCATTTCTTACTTCATACAAAACCTTATTGGCGGGTGCAATATTGGTAAAATAAAAGACCCCGAATCCGATTGCTGCAATGCAAATCAGTATGCCGATCATTTTATAATTCTTCTTGCCCATTATAGTACCCCTTTCTATGATATTCAATAACTGATACGGATTAATTTTAGAAAAGTCTGGAAGACTGGATGTCCGAATTTCATAAATTGAGATTTAATTAAAGTATAAAACAAAAACCTTGATTTCTCAAGGTTTCTAATAATCGGTAAATATGGTGCGCCCGACACGGTTCGAACGTGCGACCTGATGATTCGTAGTCATCCACTCTATCCAACTGAGCTACGGGCGCATATTGATTTTGAAGTTCATTTTTCATTATAATTAAATGCCTATGATAAGTCAATGTATAAAAAAGGCTTTAATAATCGACACGTATGCCGTCAACCGCCAAATCCTTTATCCATAAGAACTTTCTCAAAAAAATATGAATCTGGTCGTTGCGAACCTTGGTTCCCTTTTTTATATATGCGTCAACTCCATCAACACTATACAAATCAAAGTTCTCGGCTTTGTCCGGCTTCCCCAACTGAACTGTCGGAGCTTGTATTGAACATCAGCCACCGCCTGCTGCATGTATATATAGGGTCACTGCGCTATCTTTAGTATGCTTTTTTATATAGGCTATAGCATCTTTTTCAATAATTAAATTCATAAAACTCACCTCGTTTCCAACAGCGTCTATTGAAAAAAACCCGCAAAATATTTAATTTTACGGGTTTGGTAATCTATATTATATCATATTTATTCTATGGCCTCAATTTCAGTTTCTTCAATTTCTTCTATTTCTATAGTATCCTCAGTGTTTTTCACCTCTTCCTTCTTCTTTGACTTTGAAAGCATATAAGCTCCTGCTCCTATCAATGCTATAGGCATTACGCTTCTTCTTATAGACCAATAAAGATCTCCTCCGAAGATAAGTTGAATGACTGAATGCCCAAAGGCATTTACTAATCCAAGGATTCCTAGAAATAGCATTACCGTACCTACAATCCTTTTGTTCTCTATAAGTATGTTATAATCAAATATAACATTGTCTTCTACTTCTTCTCCCTTACTAATCCTTCTTCTTATGGCATAACTGTCAAAAAAGCTGAAAAACCACGTAGGTATTATTATAAGCAGCATCATTCCTTCGGTATTCAAGTAACTGAACAATATAATAGCCGAAATAAATCCGAACATCAGCTGAAAACCTCTCTTGAAAAGGCCCAAATACATTTGAGCCGCTCCGGGAACTACGGCAAAGCAGAAGAATGCAAGATTTTCGAAAAAACCGGTCTTTTGATGATGCTTGTTTTCTGAGAACAGCGACTTCTGAATGCAGCTGCTGCATATCTTATTTCCGTTTACATCAAAGGAGCATTCCTCGCAGATCGGCTGCTTGCATTTATCGCATATGAATTTTGCTTCCGATTCCTTATGATATTTACAATTCATTTTATTTTCCTCCCTCTTTTTCTCTTTCTATCCTGCCCATAATCCCGTCCAGCTGAGTGATACTGTTTGTCAGCTTGTCTATTCGTTCATTTATTGAGCTGAAGGGTTGAGATATCCTTTGCGTGATGTTTTCCCCGGTATTATACAACTCATTCTGTACGCGTACCAGGTCATCTTTTGGAGCTGTATTCAGAATCAAGAGTATCAAACCTGCTGCAACAAGGCTCATCCCCAAGTTGGCCATTTCCCCCAGGGTATTCCTGTATGATTTTTTGTACCTTTTGAGATCTACAGAGGACATAATGGAGGATTTCAAATCCATGGATGGTACGATACTTTCCTGAAAACCTGACTTCAGGAATACTTTCAGCGCCTTAATTTCTGCCAGTTCTCTTCTGCATCTGTCACAGGACTTAAGGTGCCTTGCCACTGCGTAGCTTTCCAGTTCGCTAAGCTTTCCCGATGCATATTCATGAAGCATTCCTCTATTTTCATTGCAGCACATTTTGTTCACCTCCACAAATCAACTCTTCCATTCTAAGCTTCAACAGGTTCTTTCCCCTGAAAAGCCTG
>Ga0208695_1003468_pt1 | contig 10681 bp, 12 predicted proteins | sample AD_UKC111_MetaG_FD_184449 | JGI IMG/M metagenome (GOLD analysis project Ga0208695, IMG submission 184449) | Active sludge microbial communities of municipal wastewater-treating anaerobic digesters from Hong Kong - AD_UKC111_MetaG (SPAdes)... | ecosystem: Engineered > Bioreactor > Anaerobic >... | reverse complement strand
AGCCCGTTCACGCTCATCGACACCAGCGAACCCGCGCCGCCGCCCAAGCCTTTGGAGAACAAGCCCGCCAAACAGGCCGAAACCAAAGTCACCGTTCCGCCGCGCGGCAGCGATTCCGGGCCGGTGACGACCAACACGCTTGATCTGGTGACACTCGACAAGGGGCCAGTGACAGTCGACCCGCCGGTAAAGCCCGAGATCATTGTGGACCCCGTGCAAATGCCGGTACGCGTCGGCCCGGTGATGATGTCGCGCGATGCCGCGCAGCCGCCCTATCCGCGCAGTCTGCAGGCAGAAGGGGTTGAAGGTGTGGCGGTCGTCCGCGTGCTCGTGGGGGCCGATGGCCGCGTGCGTGCAGTGGAGCTGGTGCGTGCCGATGATCCGCTCTTTTATGACGCGACGCGCGAGCAGGCTCTGCGCAAATGGCGCTTCCGCCCCGCGACAGAGGATGGTCGCGCGGTCGAAGGTTGGCGCGAAATGACGGTGCGTTTCGTGATGCCGCGATAGGGCAAGGCAGGGCGGGGGTAGCAAGCGCGCGCGCAAAGCCCTATCTGGTCGCCATGCGCGTCTTTCCCCGCCCTGTCAGTCCCAAGGCCGCCTGGCGTGACCTCAAGGCCTTCCTCGGCTCACGCTCGCCGCACAAGATCGGTTTTGCGGGGCTGGCGATCACGATTCCGATGTTCTTCCTCGGCCTCTTTTACCTCGATCAGGTGCCGATGGAGTATAAGGAACCGGAGATCATCTACGTGCAGAAGCTCGATCCCAATCGCAGCGATGCAGAGATCATCGCCGAGCAGAAAAGGGATACGGCCAAGCGCAAGGCGGACGAAGCCGAGCGGCAGAAGATTCTTGAGGCGAACCGCAAGCCCTTCAAGGAAATCGACAAGAAGCTGGACGATCTCGGCCTGTGAGTGCGGCGTTTGACCGGCGCGTGATGGGCGCGGCGCTCGCGCTGTCGGAACGCGGTCGCGCGCGGACGGTTCCCAATCCCAATGTCGGCTGCGTTCTGGTGAAGGACGATGTCGTCGTCGGACGCGGCTGGACCCAGCCCGGTGGCCGCCCCCATGCCGAAGCGATGGCGCTGGCTGACGCGGGCGAAGCCGCGCGCGGGGCGACGGCCTATGTGACGCTTGAGCCCTGCGCGCACCAAAGCGCGCGTGGCCCCGCCTGTGCGGACAGCCTGATCGCCGCAGGCATCGCCCGCGTTGTCATCGCGCTGACTGACCCCGATCCGCGCACCAATGGACAGGGCATCGCCCGTTTGCGCGCGGCGGGCATCGCGGTGGAAACGGGCGTTCGCGAAACGGCGGCGCGCCGCGTGATGGCGGGCTGGCTGATGCAGCGCGGCCATGGCCGTCCGCTCGTCACGCTTAAGCTCGCGACCTCGCTCGATGGCTGCGTCGCGCGCGCCGATGGCGAAAGCAAATGGATCACCGGAGAGGCCGCGCGCAGCCATGGCCATCTGGAGCGCGCGCGGAGCAATGCCATCCTTGTCGGGCGCGGTACTATTGAGGCTGATGCGCCCCGGCTCGATGTGCGCCTGCCGGGTCTGGTCGATCGCTCGCCGCAGCGGCTGCTGTTGACGCGCGGCGCGGCCCCTGACGGCTGGACGGCGCTCGCCATGCCTGCCGACATCGCGGGGCTTGCCGACGTGCAATATCTGATGGTTGAAGGCGGCGCGGAGACGGCGGCGGCCTTCCTCAAGGTCGGGCTGGTCGACCGGCTGATGCTCTATCGCGCGCCCATCGTCATCGGCGCGGGCAAGGCGTGCCTTGGAGACATAGGCCTTGACCGGCTGGGCGATGCCCATGGCCTGTGGCGCCAGACCGACGCGCGCGCGCTTGGCAAGGATCAACTCGAAGTCTACGAGCGGAGCTGAAAAGAGGCGCATTCATGTTCACAGGCATCATCACCGACATCGGCACCATCACCACGGCAGAGCAGCGCGGCGACCTGCGCCTCGTCATCCGCTGCGGCTATGACATGGCGGGCGTTGATCTTGGTGCTTCGATTGCCTGTTCGGGCGTGTGCCTGACGGTGGTGGACAAGGGCGCGGACTGGTTCGCCATCGATGCCTCGGCCGAAACCGTCTCCAAGACCGCGTCGGGCATGTGGGCCGAGGGCCGACGCCTCAACCTTGAGCGCGCCTTGAAGATTGGTGACGAACTGGGTGGTCATATCGTCACCGGCCATGTCGATGGCGTAGGCGAAGTGACGGCGATTGAGCCCGAAGGTGATTCGCACCGCGTGTCGGTGACAGTCGGTGCGGCGATTGCGCCCTTCATCGCCGCCAAGGGCTCGGTCACGGTTGATGGCGTGTCGCTGACGGTCAACAGCGTTGCCGACAATGCGGATGGCACCGCGACCTTTGGCCTCAACATCATTCCGCACACCTGGGATGTGACGGCCTTGGGCGATCTTGCCGTCGGGCAGGCGGTGAATATCGAGATCGACGTGCTCGCTCGCTATCTCGCGCGGATGCAGGAACGCCTCTCTGCGCGCTAGGCCTTGCGTCATGCCGAACTTGGTTCGGGATGGCGTTTGTGAGTCAAATGTGATTCTTGGGATTGACGATCACATTATGATGTGATTACCTCCCTGTCATGTCTACGCAACTCATCGAAAAGCTTCGCAAGCTTGTGACCGAAGGCGGGCTTTCGCGCTCCGGTCTCGCCCGCGCCGCCGGCCTTCATGCCAACACGCTGCGCGATCTGGATCAGGCCGACTGGAACCCGACGGCGGAAACGCTGCGCAAGCTCGAGGCCTATCTCTTCTCGAACGATGAAAGCCCTGCGCTCGTCCCCATTGAGGAAATCATCGAGGAAGCGCGCAACGGCCGCATGTTCATCCTTGTCGATGATGAAGACCGCGAGAATGAGGGCGATCTCGTGATCCCCGCGCAAATGGCAACGCCCGATGCGATCAATTTCATGGCAACGCATGGCCGGGGTCTTATCTGCCTCACGCTCACCAAGAAGCGCGTCGATGAGCTCGGCCTTGAGCTGATGAGCCGCGCCAATGGCACGCGCCATGAAACGGCCTTCACCACCTCCATCGAAGCGCGCGAAGGCGTGACGACGGGCATTTCGGCAGGTGACCGCGCGCGCACTGTTTCGGTCGCGATCGATGCCTCCAAGGGCCGCGATGATATTGTCACGCCGGGCCATGTCTTCCCGCTCATCGCGCGCAATGGCGGCGTTCTCGTGCGTGCCGGGCATACCGAAGCCGCGGTTGATATTTCGCGCCTCGCCGGGCTCAATCCTTCGGGCGTGATCTGCGAGATCATGAAGGACGATGGCACCATGGCGCGCATGGACGACCTCGTCTCGTTCGCGCGGATGCACAATCTGAAGATGGGCACGATCCGCGATCTCATCGAATATCGCCGCAAGAACGACCATCTGGTCGAGTGCGTGTCCGAAGCGCCCTTTACCTCGGATTATGGCGGAGACTGGACCGCCAAGACCTATCGCAACAAGGTCGATGGTTCGGTCAACATCGTGCTGCAAAAGGGCAAGATTGTCTCGGGCGAGCCGACGCTGGTGCGCATGCACGGCATTTCGATTTTCTCAGACGTGCTGGGCGCCCCCGGCCCGCGCAAGCGCGTGCTGCAGCGGGCCATGGGTGAAATCGGCGAGGCCGGTGCGGGCGTCATCGTGCTGCTGATGCCGAGCGAGCCTGAACATCTGACGCGTGAAATCGGGTCGGCCGCGGGCAAGCCTTCGGACATGGACCTGCGCGACTATGGCATTGGCGCGCAAATCCTTGCCGATCTTGGCATTCACGACATGATCCTTTTGACCAACGCGCATCGCAATGTCGTCGGTATCGAGGGCTATGGCATCAACATCGTGGGCGAGCGCCCCATTCCGGAGGCGTAATCCCATGGCCAAGTTCCTGATTGTCGAAGCCCGTTTCTACGACCACCTCAACGACATGCTCGTCGAAGGCGCAACCGCTGCACTTGAGGATGCCGGGCACAAGGTGGACGTCATCACTGTGCCGGGCGCGCTCGAAATCCCCGGTGCAATTGCGCTGGCGGCAGAAAGCGGACGCTATGACGGCTTTGTCGGCATCGGCGTCGTCATCCGCGGCGAAACCTATCATTTCGAGATCGTCGCAGGCGAAAGCGCGCGCGGCATCATGGCGCTGACGATGGACGGCCTTGCCATCGGCAATGGTATCCTGACGGTTGAGAATGAGGCGCAAGCACTCGTCCGCGCAGACCCCGCGCAAAAGGACAAGGGCGGCGAAGCGGCCAAGGCCGCTATCGCGCTGCTGGACCTCAAAGGCCAGTTTAGCTGATTTTATTCGACTCAACGCACGATTTTGGTTCGCGCAGAGACGCCGAGGCCGCCGAGACAATGATGTCTTGGCGGCCTTTTCTCGGCGGTCTTTGCGTCTTTGCGCGAAAAGCTTTTGCCCTCCCCGCTGCGACTAGGTCGACTTGCAGTCAACCAAGTCTCGCTCCCCTCCCGCAAGCGGGAGGGGCCGGGGGAGGGCCTGCTCTGCGCTTAGGCGCCAGCCCTCACTCCTAATCCTCAAGCCGCTGCCGGATAGTCGGTATAGCCCTCCGGCCCCGGTGTGTACCAGGTCTTCATGCTGGACTCCGCCCAAGCCTTGCCATCGCGGATGCGCGCGACGAGGTCGGGGTTGGAGATGAACGGGCGGCCATAGCTCACTGCATCGGCAAGCCCGGCGTCCAACAGCGCCTGCCCGCCTTCTGCCGTCAGGTCTGAATTCAGCACCAGTGGATTGGTGAAGACGCGGCGGATCGCGGGCGATTGCTTGGGCACATCGGTATTGCCGAAGGTGCCGTCCGGTCCCGGCTCGCGCAGTTCGAGAAAGCCGATGCCGATCTCCTGAAGAGCCGCCGCTGCCGCCGTGAACAGTGCTTCGGGATTGCTGTCATCCACGCCTTGCGAATCCCCATTGGGAGACAGGCGCACCGAGACGCGGTCCGGGCCCCAGACACCCGCGACGGCTGCCGTCACTTCGCGCATAAGGCGGATGCGGTTTTCGATGCTGCCGCCATAGTCATCATCGCGGAAGTTGGAATTGTCGCGCAGGAACTGGTCAAGCAGATAGCCATTGGCGCTGTGGATCTGGACGCCGTCAAAGCCTGCCTTTTTGGCGTTCTCGGCGGCGTGAACATAGTCGGCGATGAGGCGCGGGATTTCATTGAGGTCCAGCGCGCGGGCCTCTTCCAAAGGCTGCTTGCCGGTGGGCGTATAGGCGTGGCCGGGGCCGGTGGTCGCCGAAGCCGAGACGCCGGGGCGGCCCTCGTTGAAGCTGCGGTGGACCAAGCGGCCCATGTGCCAGAGCTGCAGGATGATGCGCCCGCCCGCTTCGTGGACAGCTTCGGTGATGGGCTTCCAGCCTTCGGTCTGCGCGTCGTTCCAGATGCCGGGCGCGGAGGGCCAGCCAAGGCCTTCTGCCGAAATGCCGGTGGCTTCAGTGATGATGAGGCCCGCCGAGGCGCGCTGGGTATAGTAGTCGCGCATCAGGTCATTGGGGAGAAAACCGGGGCTGGCCCTGCCGCGCGTCAGCGGCGCCATGAGGATGCGGTTGGGCGCGCGGATCGCGCCGAGATCAATCGGATCGAAAAGTGTCGGCATATCTTCCCCTGTTGCGTTGTTGCTTTGGCTTCCGGATATGGGTGCCATGACGGGCACGAGACAGCAACAATCACTTGGGGGGCATGAAGCGGGAGGCAGGGTGGCGGTGTTGGCTGCGCTGTTCCTTGGCAATTTCGCGCTCGCCTTCGGCCCGTGGCTCGTGCGGATGGCCGATGTGGGTCCCAGTGCCTCTGCCATGTGGCGCATGGCGCTGGCCGCGCCCGTGCTCTTCGTCATCGCGCGCTATCGCCGCCAGCCGCTGACGCTGCCGACGACAGCGCTTTACCTGACGATGCTGCTGTCGGGCCTGTTCTTCGCGGCAGACCTTGCCGCGTGGCACATCGGCATTCTCAAGACGAAGCTCGCCAACGCCACGCTCTTTGCCAATGCGGCGAGCCTCTTTTTCCCGATCTGGGGGTTCATCGCCGCGCGCGCCTTGCCCAACCGGCGCGAGGGGATGGCCTTTGGCATCGCGACCGCAGGGGCGGCGCTGCTGCTCGGCCGGTCTGCAGAACTGAGCCATGAAAACCTGTTTGGCGACATGCTCTGCTTGGCCGCCGGCATTTTCTACACGGGCTATCTGGTCGTCGTCGCACATGCACGCCAGCGCTTGCAAAGCTGGACGCTGCTGGCTTGGTCGACCATCGCGACGATCCTGCCGCTTTTGGCGATTGCGCTGTTTTTGGGTGAGAAGATTTTGCCGACCGATTGGACGCCGGTTCTGGCGCTCGCGGTTGTCAGCCAGCTCATCGGGCAGGGGATGATGGTTTATGCGCTTGGCAAGGTGAGCCCGCTGGTCTTCGGGCTGGCGCTGCTCACACAGCCCGTTGTTTCTGCAACGATGGGCTGGATCAGCTTTGGCGAGAAGCTCGCCTTTCCCGACATGGTCGGGGCAGGGCTGATCGGGCTGGCACTCGTTCTCGTGCGCCAGCCCGACCGGTCAAAGGCAGATTAGAAGGTTCCGCCGAGATTCTGCATCACCATGCACAGCAGCATGGGGATGGACAGCAGCGTGTTGGTGCGGCTGAACATCATTGCGGTAACGCCAGCCTTCGCCTTGGTGGCGTCGTCTGCTTCCACGATGCCCAGCGCCTTCTTCTGGTTCGGCCAGATGATGAACCAGACGTTGAACGCCATGATGAGCGCCAGCCACATGCCGATGCCGATGGCACGGAAGCCCGTCTGAAGCGTGAGCGCTTCAACGAGATACTGGCTGATCCACGCAACGAGCAGGCCGGTCAGCACCGTGAAGGCAGCGCCCCAACGGAACCAGAACAGCGCTTCCGGTGCGATGAACTTCGAAACCGCCGGCTTCAGCTCAGCCGGAATCTTCGGCATCGTCGGAATTTGCGTGAAGTTGAAATAATAGAGATGGCCGATCCACATGATGCCGACGAGCACATGCAGGAACGTCATCCAGCCCTTGAGATTGCCAATGCCACCCATGTGACCAAAGAGCAGCCCGAGTGCCAGTACGGCACCAACGGCCACGACCGCCCACAGGTTTCCAAAAAACTTCGCCATTGTGACGACCCCCATACAGTTGAAGCATTGATTGACGCGGCGAGCCTATCATCCCATCTAGGCGATGTCACCTTAGTTGCAGGGAAAGTGTCCATCCGTGTCTGCCGATTTCAATAACATGACGCTGGAGGAAATGCGCGCCGCGCTGGCCGCAGAGCTGCCGTTGGACGCCGCTTTTGATGGCTGGACGCCGACTGCGCTCAAGGCAACGGCGGCGCGCATGGGCGTCGATGCCGATGTCGCGGGCCTGGCCTTTCCCGAAGGCGCGCTCCAGATGGTCGAGGCCTGGTTTGCCCATGTCGACCGCGAAATGGCGCGCGCCTGTCCGCCCGAAACGCTGGCCGCGATGAAGATCCGCGAGCGCATCACGACGCTTGTCGAGGCGCGGTTGCGGGTCATCGCTCCCCATCGCGAGGCGTTGCGCCGGGCACAGTCGATCCTCGCCAATCCGCGCCATGCAGGCGCCGCCGCCCGGCTTGGCTGGCACGCCGCCGATGCAATGTGGCGCGCGGCGGGCGACACCGCGACTGACTATAACCATTACACCAAGCGCGCGATCCTCGGTTCTGTCTATGCCGCCACGCTCTTGATTTTCGTCAATGACGAGAGCGACGACTGGGCCGAGACACGCGCCTTCCTTGCGCGGCGCATCGAGGGGATCATGCGGTTCGAAAAGGCGAAGGCGAAATGGACGGGCAAGCCGAACATGCATTTCAGCATGGCCCGCTTCCTTGGTCGCCTGCGCTATCCGGCCACATAATTCGGACTCGCATTTGTTGCGCGTAAATGATAATCAATCGCAATTAGAGTTTCGGGAGCGGGATCGCGCGTGCAACTGGACCAACTGCCGCTGAACAAGGTTGCGCGGATTTCCCGCGTGGATTGGGCGCAACTCGGCGAAACCGAGGCGCATCGCCTGCGTTGCCTTGGCTTTGATCCGGGCGTCGAGGTGGAGCCGCTGCACCGGGGCTGGTTGTTCTTCCGTGATCCGCTCGCCGTGCGCGTGGGGCGCATGACAGTCGCGATCCGCGCCGCGCACGCCGCCGCTGTAAAGGTGGAACCGGCGTGACCTCCATTCCGCTCGTTGCCCTTGTCGGCAATCCCAATGCGGGCAAGAGCGCGCTGTTCAATGCGCTCACGGGTGCGCGCCAGAAAACGGGCAATTACCCCGGCGTCACCGTTGAACGCCATTCGGGCCGCTTTGCGCTGGATGATGGCCGCCCGGTCGAGCTTGTCGACCTGCCCGGCACTTACAGCCTCCACCCGACCAGCCCCGACGAGGCCGTGACGCGCGATGTCGTGCTGGGGCGTCAGGCGGGGGAGCGCCGCCCCGATGCGCTTGTCATCGTGGTGGATGCCGCCAATCTCGACAACCACCTGCGCTTTGCGATTGAACTCATTGCGCTCGGCCTGCCCTGCCTTGTCGCGCTCAACATGGTCGATCTGGCCGAACGCGATGGGCTGACGCTCGATGCGGGCAAGCTGTCTGCAGCGCTCGGCGTGCCGGTGGTGGAAACCGTCGCCGTCCGGCGGCGCGGGCTTGATGAGCTACGCGCGCTGGTCTCAGAGGCGATCCAGACTGCGCCGACGCCTGCGGGCAGCGTGCCCGAGATGGACCCCGCCGCGCTGCGCAGCCGCGCGCGTGCCGCGGCGCGCGAGGCGGTGGTTGCCGAGCGCACCGTGCGCAAGACGACGCGGATGATCGACAGCGTGGTGCTGCATCCCGTCATCGGCCCGATCATCCTGTTCGCCACGCTCTTCGTGATGTTCCAGCTTGTCTATTCGGCCGCCGAGGGCCCGGTTGACCTCATCGAAGGCTGGATCGGGATGCTGACCGATTGGGTCCGCACGGTCATGCCCGATAGCCTGCTGCGCTCAGCGCTGATTGACGGGGTGATTGCGGGCGTCGGCGCGGTCGTCGTCTTCCTGCCGCAGATCCTTGTGCTCTTTGCCTTCATCCTCTTCCTCGAGATGTCGGGCTATATGGTCCGCGCGGCGTTCATCATGGACCGGCTGATGGCGAGCGTGGGCTTGTCGGGCCGCGCCTTCATTCCGCTGCTCTCGTCCTTTGCCTGCGCCGTGCCCGGCATCATGGCGACGCGCACGATTGAAGACCCGCGCGACCGGCTGACGACCATTCTCATTGCCCCGCTGATGACCTGCTCGGCGCGGCTTCCCGTCTATGCCGTCATCATCGGGGCGTTCATCCCCGAAACCAAGGTCGGGCCGGGGCTGGGGCTGCAAGGGCTGGTGCTGTTCGGCCTCTATATGGCGGGCATTGTCGGCGCGATGCTGGCGGCGTTCGTACTCCGCAAGACCGTGGTGAAGGGTGAGGGGCTGGGCTTCATGATGGAGCTGCCCAAATATCAGATGCCCAATCTGAAGGACATCGCGCTCGGCCTGTGGCAGCGCGCCACGGCCTTCCTGCGGCGCGCAGGCACGATCATCGCGGCGACGACCGTCATCCTCTGGGCGCTGCTCAGCTTCCCGCAGGTGCCCCATGGCTCGCCGCACAGCCAGATCGACTATTCGATCGCGGGGCGGATTGCGGGCGGCCTCGAAGTCGTGGTGAAGCCAATTGGCTTCAACCGCGATATGGCGCTGGCGCTCATCCCGGCCATGGCGGCGCGCGAAGTTGCGGTCTCCGCTCTTGCGACCACTTATGCGATCAGCGCGCGCGATGAAGCCGCGACCGAACAGGGTCTGCGGGAACGGCTGCGCGCGGGCTGGACGATCCCGATGGCGCTTGCCTTCCTCGCCTGGTTCGTTTTCGCGCCGCAGTGCATCTCGACGATTGCCGTTGTCCGGCGTGAAACCAACGGCTGGAAATGGCCCGCGATCATGGTCGGCTATCTGTTCGCACTGGCATATGTCGCGGCAGGCGCTACATACTGGCTCTCAACATTTTTGGGGCTCTGAAGGGAAGAACATGGCGGGTAGCGTCAACAAGGTCATTCTGGTCGGCAATCTGGGGAAAGACCCCGAAGCGCGGGCCATGAACAATGGCGGGGAAGTGGTGAGCTTTACGCTCGCAACGTCGGAAACGTGGAACGACCGCGACGGCAACCGGCAGGAAAAGACCGAGTGGCACAATGTCGTGATCTTCAATGAAAATCTCGGCAAGGTCGCCAAGAACTATCTGCGGAAAGGACAGAAGGCCTATATCGAAGGCCAGCTCCAGACGCGCAAATGGACCGACCAGAACGGCAATGACCGCTACACGACCGAAATCGTGCTGCAGCGCTTCCGTGGTGAACTCGTCCTGCTCTCGGGCCGTGAAAGCGGCGGCGGTGGCGGCGGCTCCTCAAGCGGCGGTGATTGGGGCAATGATCGCTCGAGCGGCGGCGGCAGCTCGTTCGGCGGTGGCGCTTCGGGCGGCGGCTTTGGCGGCGGCAACCGTGGCGGTGGCTCAACCCCGAGCCCGTTCGACAGCGACCTAGACGACGACGTTCCGTTCTGATCGGGGCGGGCTGATCCCGGCCTAGTCAGATATTATCGCGCGGAGACGCAGAGAACGCAGAGGGTTTTGAGGTTGTCCA
>Ga0208695_1003464_pt1 | contig 10688 bp, 10 predicted proteins | sample AD_UKC111_MetaG_FD_184449 | JGI IMG/M metagenome (GOLD analysis project Ga0208695, IMG submission 184449) | Active sludge microbial communities of municipal wastewater-treating anaerobic digesters from Hong Kong - AD_UKC111_MetaG (SPAdes)... | ecosystem: Engineered > Bioreactor > Anaerobic >... | reverse complement strand
AACATGCTTTAGGTATTTCCTTTATTAAATCGTGCCAAACCGGCGGGCGCCTGATTTGGCAGCTAGTGGGTATTATAGCATAAGGAAGAGGAAGGCAAAAATGCTTGTTTAAGTGATAAAATTTAAACCAGTGGGTTTCTATTCATTAAATTAGCTCTGTTTAGGCCAGCCGGAGGTAAAAGCATGGTAGAAAACGATAAGTATGTAGAATTACTCTGGTATCAGAAATATGACAAAATCGAATTAGGAGAGAAAATGCCAGCCGAGAAGCCCAATTTACCTTTCCAAGTCGTTGAAACGATTAATCAACCCAGAATTAAAGAGGGTGGATATGACGTTCCCATCTTTCCAGAAGACCAATGGCCCCAGAACTACCCATTGGATTGGAAAAACCGTCTCATTTGGGGAGATAATAAATTGGTGATGTCTGCGCTGCTGAAGCAAGGCTGGGCAGGAAAAATTAACTTGATTTACATCGATCCGCCATTTTTTACCGGGGCTGATTTTTCCATCAGGACAAAAGTTGGCAATGAACAGATTGAAAAAGAGCCTTCAATTATCGAGGAACGCGCTTATAAGGACACCTGGAAAGGCGGGATTGCATCATATCTTAAATATATGTCCGAACGCTTAGAATTAATGCATGACCTATTAGCGGATGATGGCTCCATATATATGTGCATTTAGATTGGCATGTGGGGCATTATGTTAAAGTACTTATGGATGAGATTTTTGGGTATCAGAACTTTGTAAACGAAATTGCCTGGAGAAAATTGCACAGTCCAAAAAATCAAAGCAGGCAATTTGGAAATCAGTGGGACTCTATTTTACTATATGCACGAAATATTATAACAATACAATTTAATCAAATCAGGAGAAAACATTCTCAAGATTATATTGATTCATTCAAGATGGATGATAATGACGGCCGTGGTCCATACCAGACCATGCCGCTTAAGGCTTATGGAGTTCAGAGGACTAGCAAGCGAAAATCTTTTGAATGGAGAGGAGTAAAAGCTCCTTGGCTATATTCCAAAGAGAAACTTGATAAAATGTGGGAAGAAAACAAAATCTATTCTACGAGTTCCGGAGATTATAGATACAAACTCTATTTAAATGATACAAATGGATCTTTAGTCTCTGATTTATGGACAGATGATGAGGTTTTACCATTGCAAGGTATCTCATTAGAAAGTTTAGATTTTGACACACAAAAACCTGAAGCTCTATTAAAGCGCATTATCCTTGCTTCTTCCAACCCTGGCGATATTGTCGCCGACTTCTTTTGTGGCTCAGGAACCACCTTAGCCACGGCTGAAAAACTTGGCAGGCGATGGATTGGGAGCGACCTTTCTAAGTTTGCCATCCAAGTGACACGCAAGCGCATGTTAGATATTCACAATTCTAAGAATTTGGCTGCGGAAAGCGAGGAAAAATACAATAAACCTGCCCGCCCGTTCGAGCTTTGGAATATCGGCAATTATGAGACCGTCTATTGGCAGGAAAAATCAAGTGAATATTTAGAATTTATCCTCAAGCTTTATCAGGCACAGCCCTTGACCAGCTTCAGGTATATACACGGCAGAAAAAACAATCGTGCGGTGCACGTGGGTCCATTAAATGCTCCCGTAACGATGGAAGAGGTTGAAAGAGTCATCATCGAATGCCGTACGAACAATTTCAATCAGGCTGATGTGTTGGGGTGGGAATGGGGCTATGATGTTAACGAACTGGCGAAAGCTGCCGCCAAGCAAAGTGGCGTAGACTTGAAATTAATTCAAATTCCTTCGTTAAATGAAATTAAGGCTTCACTTGTAGGATTTGACTTACAGCTGTTGAAAATCCCAGACCAAATTGTGGAAGCTGAACTTTCAAAATATATTAAGTTTGCGGAAGTTGCGTATTTGGAGATCGAGCCTGAGATTAAGGGCAAGCAAGTCAGCCTGCTCATCAGTGATTTTCAGGTGAGCCCTAATGCGGATCTCGCTGATATTGCCAGCAAGATTAAGGATGCGCGCGAGCTGATTGACTATTGGGCGGTGGATTGGGACTACAAAGGCGATACGTTTCATAATCAGTGGCAAAGCTTCCGCACTAAGAAAGCGCCCAAGGTGGAGTATAAAGCCACCCATGAGTATGAAGCGCCGGGGGAATATCAAGTGATGGTCAAAGTCGTGGATGTGTTTGGGAATGACACGAACAAGGTGATAAAATTAAAAACTGGAGAAAACTAATGGGACGAAAATATAATAATCCGCCTTTGATTGAAGCTTTATGTGAATTTCAGTTTATCCCTGCTGAACCTTATGATTTAACCATTCCAGGTCTATTTTATACTCGCGTAAGGAAGGATTTTCCAGAAAAACAAGAGCAATCCGGTATAGGTTTTACTGTGCAAGGGTCTGATAAAGGGATTGAACAAAAAATAACTCCGATTCCATCGAGAGTCCAATTTTTAAGTAAAGATAAAACTAAATTAGTCCAATTGGCTCCCGATTTACTAGCGATTAATTGTCTTAAACCCTACCCTTCCTGGGAGGAATTTAAACCGATTATTGTGAAAAACATGGATATTTATAGAGAAATTGCGAAGCCAAAGGGATTTAGGAGGATAGGATTAAGATATATCAATGTTTTTGAATTTGATAGTCTAAATATTGAATTAAAAGATTATTTCTGTTATTATCCTCTTGTTCCTCGAGGGTTCCCTAATCAATTAGATGCTTTTTTGTGTAGAACGGAACTACCTTACCAAGAAGAACGGCTAATACTAACATTAGCAACTATAATGCCAGAAAACCCAAACCAACTGAGCATCACATTGGATCTTGATTATGTTATGAATATACCAGAGCGCATTTACTTTAATGATGTTTCAGAATGGCTCGATAAGGCACACGAGAGAGTAGAAAACGCTTTTGAAGCATGCATTACAGATAAATTAAGGAAAAAATTTGAAGAGGTAGGAAATGCAAACAGCATTAATTAATGATAATTACAATCTAATTACATATATTACTGATAATGATTTTTCATTAATAGATCAAGAATACAAACATCAACAAATGAAACAAATTGTTGAAACATCTATTTATTTATTCCCGTATCAGTTAATTGATATTCTTGAAAAAAGATATATTTTTGAGAATACACAAGAAATAATCTCTTTCTTGCTTTTGAATAAAGATTTATTAAATGTTTTGCTAGAAGCCCCATATTATATTGAACGTGTATTTGGCAGAGTTCCGTTATATCTTGAACTTCATAGTGATCCAGAAGAAAATTGGGATGAGCTTTTTATTGTGATCAAAACCACTCTCCCTGCGGAAGAAGCGGTAAAACGTGAAGTGCAATTATTTGATTTGTGGTTTAGTAATGTTATTCAAAAAGTGGGGAATAGGCTGAACTATACAGAAGAGCCTCTATGAGCTTTGATTGGGAAAAATTTGTTGACTTAGCTGATAGTATTCAGCAACAAACGAAAACAGAAGAAGCCTTTCGAACCGCGATTAGTAGAGCCTATTATGGTGCTTTTTGTAAAACCCGAGATTTACGAGGCTTCAATAGTTACACAAAATCAGATGTTCATTCAAAAGTAATCAACCAATTAAAGAATTCTAATGACCCAGACGATATAAAAATAGGACAAATCCTTGATGTATTAAGAATGGAAAGGAATAAAGCTGATTACGAAGGTGATGCTTATATAGACGAAGGATTGTCTCTTAGATGTATTGTAAAAGCTAAAGAAATATTAAAACTTTTACCTAATTAGCCATGAAACCCACTGATATTCTGCATCCAGAGCAAAGGCGACCAAGTAAAGCTTATTTAGCCAATGCATTGCGTGAGGCAGTTTATGCCTGGCGGAAAGAAGGCTATCCCAATGCCACGCCAACAACCAATCGGCTCTTGCGCTATTGGTTCGAGGAAGATCACGCTTTTAAGGAAGGTCCATTTGTATTTTGGTTCTGCCAGCGGGAAGCCATCGAAACCCTCATTTATGTTTACGAGGTGATGAAGAAGCGCAACTTCATTGACCTAGCCAGAGAATTTGGGGAAGGACCAATCCAAGGGTATGATCCTTCTACTGACCAATATCCGCTGTATGCCTTCAAAATGGCGACTGGCTCGGGTAAAACTTTCGTAATGGCATTAAGCATCGTTTGGCAATATTTTAATCACAAGTTCGAAAATAAAACCGATTACACCTCGCAATTCTTACTTATAGCCGGCGAAAAAAACGTCATTTACGACCGATTGATCCGCGATTTTGCAGGTGGAGATATCTTCCGCGATTTACCATTTCTCCCGCCAGAATGGCAGAATGAATTTCGCCTTTCTGTTATACAAAAAAAAGAATCTATTTCCGTCATCCCCGATGAGGTGCTATTTTTAACTAACATCCAGCAATTAGAAAAAAGGGGCAACAAAAGGAAAGAAGCCGAAGACTATGTAAACCGTATTATGGATATTCCGGAGGTTTACAATGTCTCGGATATCTATCAAGAAGATAGGATCAGAGAAGTGCTGACATCGTGTCCCAATATTGCGATATTAAAAGATGAAGCGCACCATATATATGATTCAGAGAAGGCTTGGAAAAAGATCTTATTAGAACTTCATAAAAAACTAGTTACCAACTATGGCAAAGGTATTAATATGGAGTTGGATTTCAGCGCCACTCCAAAAAATGAAAATGGCGCCCTGTTTCCATGGATTATCGATGATTTTTCCTTAAAAGAAGCCATCGAAATGAATATTGTGAAGTATCCGCTCAAAGGCGTGGTAAAAGATGCACAGGAAATTGCTTCTACCAATCCAGTGGAGAGATACAGGGCTTGGTTAAATGCTGGCGTAAGAAGGTGGCGGGAGTACAAGGAAAAATTAAAGCTCTTATCCAAGAAACCGGTTTTATTCATTCAATGCCCATATAATGAAGATGCTGATGAGATTTACGATTTTATTAATACCATTCCTGACTTAAAGGGAAAAGTTCTGCTCATTCATACTGATAGCACGGGTGAAATTAAGAAATCTGATTTACCCAAAGCCAGAGAATTTGCGAAGAGTATTGATGACTCTGACCCAGATAAAAACCCGTATGAAGCGGTCGTCAGTAATATGATGCTGAATGAAGGCTGGGACGTGAGAAGTGTAAATGTTATTGTGGGGCTTAGAACCTACGGGTCCAAGCGAAAAGTCTTGCCGGAGCAAGTCATTGGCAGAGGCTTGAGAAAAATGTTCCCCGACGAGAATGCCAACGTTGAAAAATCGATCAATATTCTTGAAGTCATTGGTCCTCCTGGGTTAACCGAAATCCTTGAAGATTTAGAGCAAGAAGAGGGTATAAAGATTGCTGAATTTGATACTAGCAATGCAATCAATATAACCTCGATATATGTAGATGAAAAGAAACTCGAGTACGATATTGATATTCCGGTTCTTTCTCCAAGAATGATTATTCGTGAGTTTGAGCTGGAAGAAATTAATTTTGATGAACTGCCTTCTCTCGCAATTCCTTTGGAAGATAAAGACTTTTCTGCAGAATATGTTGGTATCAGCATGCTCGATAAGACTGAACTGATCCACCGTCATTGGGATTTGCCAGTGCCGCAAGATTCTAAAAGTGTGATTGCGTATTACACTCAAGAAATCCTTAAGCAATTGAGATTAGGGAGTATATTCGATAAGATTTATCCTATAGTCAAGCGATATGTCATAGAAAAACTATTTGTCGAGCCTGTTGACCTCGATGACCCACGAGTGCTTCTAATACTGAGTTCTCCTTTCATTCAAGAAAAAATTCTCAAGGTATTTGTTGATTCATTAAAAGATATAACCTTCAAAGAAAGAGAGCCGATAAAAGTAGATGTGATTAAACTGTCTACTATTCGGCCTTTTGTCTGGTCACAGCAAGTTTATGCAGCCAACAAATGCATCTTTAATTATGCTGCGTGTGATAACAATTTTGAGGTAAATTTTGCAAAGTTTTTGGATAGAGCGAATGATGTGAAAGCATTTGTTAAGTTAGTCCCAAGGATGAACTTTTATGTGGAATATCGGGATTCAAAAGGAAATTTGCGGTTTTACTATCCAGATTTTGTCATCACCACAGCTTATGATGAACACATGATTGTTGAGACCAAAGGCGAAGTGGATGTTGATGTAGAATTCAAAGATAGAAGAATTAAAACATGGTGTGAGGATGCGACAAAGGTAACTGGCGAGCAATGGTCCTATAAACGCGTCAATCAAGAAGATTTTGAAAGATTTCGATTTAATACGCTACAAGAAGTGATCAATATTTTAGTTGATTAGCACTAACTCTGATCGCGCCGGTCTAAAGCCCGCGCGTGGAGCCTACCCGTAGGGTACTGCGCGATCAGAGTAATTTTGTTGTCCCCTTTTAAGTTACAATTGCATCACTACACACAAAATTAGGAGAGGATATGCCCAACACCCCATTCCCATCCAAGCGCGCGCCAGTTTTTCAGGATATTCCTGATGAGCAATGGAATGATTGGCATTGGCAGCTCAGCCACCGCCTCAATACCGTCGCAGATTTCGAGCAGCTCTTCCCCCTCACCGAGAGCGAGCGTAAAGCCCTTAGCACGCCCGGGCTCTTCCGCGTAGAAATCACGCCCTATTTTGCCTCGCTGATCGACCCCACGAACCCGCTGGATCCGATCCGTCGGCAGGTAATCCCCACCGAAAAAGAAATCCTACCCTTCACGGGTATGATGGAAGACTCGTTAGCGGAGGATAAGCACTCGCCAGTACCAGGGTTGGTGCATCGCTACCCGGACCGCGTGCTGATGCTGGTGACAAACCAGTGCGCCAGTTACTGCCGCTACTGCACGCGCTCGCGCTTGGTTGGCGACCCGCACCAAGCAATTTCCAGCCGCGATTTTGATGCCCAGCTTGATTATATCCGCCGCACGCCGCAAATCCGCGATGTGCTCATTTCTGGCGGTGACCCACTCACAATGGCACCCAAGATGCTAGAGCGTGTGCTGACAGCTTTGCGGGAAATCCCGCATGTGGAGATCATCCGCATCGGCTCGCGCGTGCCGGTGTTTATGCCCCAGCGCATCGATGATGCCCTTTGTGATTTGCTGCAGCGCTTTCACCCGCTATGGCTCAATATTCACGTGAACCACCCCAACGAGATTACGGCAGAGTTGGCAGAGGCTTGCGATAAGCTGACCCGCGCGGGTATCCCGTTAGGGAATCAATCTGTGCTGCTGGCTGGCGTCAATGACGACCCGTACCTGATGCGAAAGCTGGTGCAAGACTTAGTGCGCATCCGCGTGCGCCCCTACTACATTTATCAGTGCGACTTGGTTGAAGGTGCCGGGCACTTCCGCACCACGGTGGCTAAGGGCTTGGAGATTATGGAAGCTTTGCGCGGGCATACCTCTGGCTTGTGTGTGCCGACCTATGTGATTGATGCGCCGGGTGGCGGCGGGAAGATCCCGGTGATGCCCAATTATGTGCTTTCCGCCTCAAGTGATAAGGTCGTCCTGCGCAACTTCGAAGGCTACATTTCGGCTTATGCCGAGCCGGATGAGTACCAGGAGCCGGATGAGAGCCTGATAGCGCCTTACAAGCCGGCTGTACCCGACCCACAAGAAGGCATCTTTGGATTGCTGAGTGGGAATGAGCTTGCCATCAAGCCCGAGTGGTTTGACCAAGTGCACTTGCGTGGCGGGCAGCCGCCGCGCTTGAGCGCGGACCAGCAGAAAGGGAAAGCCTTAGGAAGCGGGGAGGATGAGGAGAAGTCGAATCAAACATGAGGTTTTAGGCTTCAAACCAGATAATACGAATTGATTCGACCCTAAAATTTGGAGTTACACCATGTCTCATAAAAGTAAATATTATTCTATGAGTGAACAAATGCACCCCGATAACTTTATTTGTATTATTGCAGACATGATAGGCTCAAGACAATCATCAAAGACTAAGTTATTGCCTGAAATTGTTGAGACGCTAAATAAACAAGCTGATGCCGATTGGATTATCCCATTTAAGTTAAGGGCGGGGGATGAACTTTTCGCTGTTTTTACAACTATTTCTGCTGGATTTCGAGCTTTTTTCAAATTTCATCAAATAGCAAATACATATAAGGTTAGATTTTATATGGGTGTTGGGGTAGGTGAACTTGAGCCAGAAAATCGTACAGATCAACATCGAATCAATGGTCCAGCCATCTGGCGCGCTTCCGATGCACTCAAAGAGCTTAAACAAAATCCGTCTTCAGAAGTGCTCAAATCGATTTCTAAATTAGATTTTCGCTATAATTTACACGGAAGCGATAATAAAGATCTAAACTCAGTGCTTGAAACGTATTTGTATTTTGTGATGCAGAAGGTGGAAAGCCGCACGGTGCAACAGAATCTGGCTATACAACTGTTTGAGGAACATCCAGATTGGACTAATGCACAACTTTATTGGCAAGTGAGCGGCACAGATGAAAAGCGCGTGCCGGTAGCGAATGCCACTGCCAATTTCAGCAAGCTTTTAGCTCGAGCGGATTACCGCTTTGTTTGTGAAGCGGTGGAAAAACTGACAATCTTACTTCAAAGCTTAATCGATTTAGAGCCATAACTTTTTTTGATGGCTTTTTTTTACTTCTAGATGTGAATGAGCAGAGGAATTTGATGGAATCTGAAATAAATGAAAATTTTGAACTTGCGAAATTGACCTTAGAACGAAATGATGAAGCTATTCATTTTTCTGATACAAAAGCTACAATTCTTTTATCACTGAGCAGTATCGTTATTACGATACTATTTGATAAATCTGAATTTCTAAAACTATTATTTCTAACTTCATCCCATTATCCAAGGGCAATCGTGGTTATTTCTCTAATCTTTTTGTCTTGTGGAATTCTTACAGTTTTCGGTGCAACAATTTATGTTATTTTTCCACGAATGAACAAATCATTAAAACCTGGCACATTGTTTTTTAGTGATTATGCAGACCGCAGTGAAGAAGAAAGCAAGATTTTAATAGCCAATCTCACTGCAGAGGAAAGTATCGCTCAGCTTGCTTCCGAAATTCAAATCACTTCCGAAATCGCTAAACAAAAATTCATTGGCAATCGTGTTGCCATCATCGGCGAAGTTTTCGTGATCCTTGGACTTTTGTCGATCTATCTTGCCGCGCTGTTTTCTTAAATATTTTAGCTCACTTCGTTTCCGCCAGCACTTCTTCAATCGTCTTGAGCAAGACAGGGTCAACCTCAGCTTGAAGCGAGCTTAATTCTGGTTTGATGCTGCGGGCGTCGATCGCCTTAGCTCCTTCCATGATCCAGCGGCCCGCCATGTTGAGCGGAACGCGGCTGGTATCTATCACCAAGTTAAAACCTCGCGCATCATTGGGATCAACATTATAAAAAGTTTGCAGGAAACTCTGACGCACTTCATCGCTTTGCCGCACAGCTTTTTCGGCTTCGAGGATGTCATTGATCTGCTCAGTTTGCATGGCATTGCGCACGCGATATTCGAAAGGCGCGCGCAGTAATACATTGAGCACATTTTGATAATCCTTGAGGACCACAAAACCGCCGCGCCCGATGATCAGCGTGTTATCCCGTTTGGCGAACGCTTTGATCGTTTCATTAAGCAAGTTGACGACTTGTTTATCGCGGCTATCTAAGCGCGACCAAAGGGTATGCACCGAGTCATAAACCTCATGGAAGGTGAGCACCCCATATTTGAGCATGATTTTTCCGATGAGCTCTTTATCTGCCTGACGGTAGTTGAGCGTGTTGACGATCATTTGGGTAATCAAGCCACCGCCGCTACCCAGCTCGCGGGAAATAGTGATAATAGCCATTGCTACCTCCTTTCTATCCTCTGCCTTTATTATACCTGAAGGGTGAAATAGAGACTCTATTTGCTTAGAAAACAGAATAAAAAAGCCTATATTTCCTCAGATTGATAGGCTTACGAGGTCTCATGTACATGCTGTTGAGCTTATCCCATAACGAGTGCGATCCAGTCCTCCATTTGGTAACGCTGAATCAGCTCTAAGCCGGCTTCTCGCCCTGCAGAAAGAACCTCATTGGCTTGGCGTTCCAAAATCCCAGAGAGGACTAATCTTCCGCCTGGCTGAAGCAGTTGGGCTAATCCCTGCTGGAAAAGGCTTACAAGTACAGGCGCTAAGATGTTTGCAAGAACAAGCGGTGCCTGTTCTACGGCAAAGTTTCCAGCAAGGATATCCACCAGAGAGCCTTGGGCAACTTGAAGGTTGGATTGGACGTCATTCAGTTGGGCGTTCCGCTGGGTAGCTTGCACCGCGAGGGGGTCTGTATCCAGCGCCAAAGCAAACGAGGCACCCGCTTTGAGCGCTGCAATGGCTAAAATGCCCGATCCGCACCCCAAGTCGATGACAGCTTGATGGGGTGCAAGATGGTCCTCAATAGCCAGCAAACAAAGCTGGGTGGTTGGGTGTGTGCCTGTCCCGAAGGCCATAGCCGGATCAATGCGCACAATCGTGCGGGTTTCAGAAGGATCTGAGTTTATCCAGGCAGGTAGCACCAGCCATTTTTTGCCAATCTTGAGCGGCTGGTAATACTGCTTCCATACTGCCATCCAATCCTGATCTTCAACAGACTTGAATTGAAGTTCTGGAAAACTCTCAATTTGCTGCAGATGCCAATAAGCCTCTTCGAGCTGCAA
>Ga0208695_1003459_pt1 | contig 10700 bp, 6 predicted proteins | sample AD_UKC111_MetaG_FD_184449 | JGI IMG/M metagenome (GOLD analysis project Ga0208695, IMG submission 184449) | Active sludge microbial communities of municipal wastewater-treating anaerobic digesters from Hong Kong - AD_UKC111_MetaG (SPAdes)... | ecosystem: Engineered > Bioreactor > Anaerobic >... | reverse complement strand
GGTCTATCGCCACGACGGGGCCAAGATCGGTGCACTGCTTGCTGGCACCGAGCGGCCGAGCGTGATCGTGATGAACCCGCCGTTCTCGGTGTCGCAGTCGCGCGGTGAAGACCAAAATACCGCGGCTCGCCACCTGCGCGCCGCGCTCGACCAGGATTACTACCCGGAGACCCTCTGCACGCCCCCCTCCGAGGCCTTCCTCGAAGCGCAGTTCCGCCAGGCCCGGGCCATGGGCCTCAACTGCCTGCGCCTCCACATCAAGATCGCCGACCCGCGCTACTACGCCGCCGCCGACCGCGTGGGATTGCTCATCTGGACGGAGCTGCCCAACGCGCAATACCTCACGCCGGATGCGCAGCGGCGCGCCCGCGAGACCCTGGCCGGCATGGTGGCCCGCGACGGCCAGCACCCCAGCATCATCATCTGGACCCTCATCAACGAGAGCTGGGGCATTGATCTGACCGATCCCGCGCAGCGCGCCTGGCTCGCGGAGACCTACGCCTATCTCCGGCGGCTGGACCCGACCCGCCTGATTGTGGATAATTCCGCCTGCGGGGGCAACGCGCACGTCGTCACCGACATCGAGGACTTCCACAACTACGCCGCCATCCCCGATCACGCCCCGTACTGGCGCGAGTGGGTCGCGCGCTATGCCGCCCGTCCCTGGTGGACGTTCGCGCGCGCTTACAGCACGCACGCGGAGTGGCAGACGTTCCTGCGCGATCCGTGGGACACTCCCCCCGGCCCGCCGGCCCCCGAAGTCCAGCGGCGCGGCGACGAGCCGTTGATCCTTTCCGAATTCGGGAATTGGGGCCTGCCGCAGGTGAGCCGCCTGCTCGAGGCGGACGGCAGCGAGCCGTGGTGGTTCGAGACCGGCGCGGAGTGGGGCAATGGCGTGGTCTACCCGCACGGGGTGGAGGCGCGCTACGCCCATTATCACCTGGAGCGCGCCTTCCCCACCCTGGAAGCGCTGGTCGCGGCCAGCCAGCGTCTGGAATACGCCGCGCTCAAGTACGAGATCGAACAAATCCGGCGCCATTCCAGCCTGGCGGGCTACGTCATCACCGAATTCACCGACGTCCATTGGGAATGCAACGGCCTGCTCGACCTGCACCGCCATCCCAAGGACTTCTTCCCCGCCCTGCGCGCGCTCAACAGCGACGACCTCATCATCCCCGAATGGGAGCGGCTGGCCTATTGGAGCGGCGAGGAGTGCGCGCTGACGCTGGCGCTCGCGCATTTCTCCTCCGCCGACCTGCGCGGGAGCCGGCTGGAATGGGAAGTGGAAGGGCAACCGACGCTGCGGGGCGCTCTGGGACCGCTCGCGCCGCGCCCGGCGGACGTCACCCCGGTGGGACGCCTGACCTTCCGGGCGCCGGAGGTTTCCCATCCCCTGCGGCTCCGGCTGACGCTGCGCCTGTTGCAGGCGGAGGGGACGCCGGCGGCGGAGCACGTGCAGGAGGTCTTCGTCTTCCCGCCCTGCGCTGCCCCCGGCGAGCTTCGCGTCTACGCGCCGGAGCTGGAGACGCCGCTGCGCGCGTTGGGATACACGCCGGTGGACACGCTCGCGGCGGCCGATCTCGCCGTGGCGCTGACCCTGACGGATGCGCTGCGCGCGTACCTGTTGCAGGGCGGGGCCGTGCTGTGGCTCGCGGAAAACGCGGACGCGCTCCAGACGCACGTGGGAGGGATCAGCATCGTCCCGAGGCGCGGGAGCGATTGGCAGGGCGATTGGGCCAGCAGTCTGAGCTGGATTTGCAAGGATCGGCTCTTTAGCGCGCTGCCGACCGCCGGTGAGGTGGATTTTCTCTTCGCCGACCTGACGCCGGAGCAGGTCATCGTGGGCCTCCATCCCCGCGACTTTGCCGTGGACGTGCACGCCGGGTTGACGGTGGGCTGGTTGCACAAGACGGTGGGCCTGATTGCGGAACGGCGGGTGGGGCAGACGGGGCGGGTGCTCATCTCCACCTTTCGTTTGAGCGCGCGCCTGGCGGAGAATCCCGTGGCCGCGTGGATGTTCCGCGATCTGATTTTGGGGCTTGCGCATAATCTGAACTTGTGCTATACTATGGAGTAGCAAGCGTATGTCACAGCCAGAAGGCCCCCAAAAGGGGGGTGAAAAAGGAGTCATACGCTGAACCTGGACAGGTGGGGGAAAAGAGTGGTCTCAGGCTTTCCGGGCCCCCTAGCGTGGGGAATCGCGAGCGGGTTTTGGGATAAATCACCGCAGCGGGTGGGAAAAAATCTCAAAATCCAAAGGAGGGTCAGAAAGCATACAATGCTCGAGAGGGCATTGAGACGATGTGTCACTGGTTGTAGAAGTGATACATAGTGCATGGGTCAGAAAGCATACAATGCTCGAGAGGGCATTGAGACTATAATTTAATAGTTTTTACCGGGGGAGAAGACATTTCGTCAGAAAGCATACAATGCTCGAGAGGGCATTGAGACGTACCAAGAAGTTCTACGTTTCTTAAGTATGGGTTGCTACGTCAGAAAGCATACAATGCTCGAGAGGGCATTGAGACGGAATTTCCTCTGGTCTCAAAAAGGGATATTCCATTTTGTCAGAAAGCATACAATGCTCGAGAGGGCATTGAGACATTGTTTCTAAAACTTCACCGCTCAGTCTGCCGGGAGTAAGTCAGAAAGCATACAATGCTCGAGAGGGCATTGAGACTTTTTATCAAGCGGGTCGCGAGGCTCGCCGAAGGGACACTGTCAGAAAGCATACAATGCTCGAGAGGGCATTGAGACATCTAGTAAAGTTCTCACAAAAGGGTCAGGAATAGTTTTAGTCAGAAAGCATACAATGCTCGAGAGGGCATTGAGACCAGACACTTTCTCATTGCCTACGGATTGCAATCCGCGGATTTGTCAGAAAGCATACAATGCTCGAGAGGGCATTGAGACTCTTGGGCGTCAAGCATCTGGTCAAAAGAAGAAGAGTAAAGTCAGAAAGCATACAATGCTCGAGAGGGCATTGAGACGTGGGGATGCGCGCCACATACTGCAAAACATCGAATGCAGCGTCAGAAAGCATACAATGCTCGAGAGGGCATTGAGACCAGGTTGAAGCAGGCTGACCAGCCCGTAGACCTCATTGCGTCAGAAAGCATACAATGCTCGAGAGGGCATTGAGACATAAACGGATAGGGAACTTTGGCCACGATGCACACCTTTTCAGTCAGAAAGCATACAATGCTCGAGAGGGCATTGAGACGATCTGCGTACTTTTGGTGTTCAGCGTCCCAATACAAAAGGTCAGAAAGCATACAATGCTCGAGAGGGCATTGAGACTTATAGACCTCAGATTCATAGCTTCGTTGTTGTCTTTCAAGTCAGAAAGCATACAATGCTCGAGAGGGCATTGAGACCATTATGCCTCCAATTGTAGGAGGATAAGTATATCCAAAAAGTCAGAAAGCATACAATGCTCGAGAGGGCATTGAGACATAAAGACCAGCTCAACAACCAAAACTAGAATACTCAGTCAGAAAGCATACAATGCTCGAGAGGGCATTGAGACTCAACGGCCTCAGCAATGCTGTCAAGGAAGTTAAGTATCGTCAGAAAGCATACAATGCTCGAGAGGGCATTGAGACTTTCAATCACGAACCCAATAACCTCGCCGTTCATAAAATACGTCAGAAAGCATACAATGCTCGAGAGGGCATTGAGACTTATATCTGCCCCAGTCGGGGCAGTTCCGACGCAAATGTCAGAAAGCATACAATGCTCGAGAGGGCATTGAGACGTACGCCACGCCCCGGCTAGAGTAGCCACACCAACGGAAGTCAGAAAGCATACAATGCTCGAGAGGGCATTGAGACGTCATTGCGGGGCAGCGGGTTCACATCGAGGACTTCGTCAGAAAGCATACAATGCTCGAGAGGGCATTGAGACGTGAGGGTCAGACCCTCGACCTCGACCAGTCCCTCCGCGTCAGAAAGCATACAATGCTCGAGAGGGCATTGAGACCCCGCGTTGGTTTACCCTGGCACGGCAGGGTGGAAAGATGTCGTCAGAAAGCATACAATGCTCGAGAGGGCATTGAGACGGAACTTCGCGACCTTTGCGTTGTGCTGCGAGCCATTTGAGTCAGAAAGCATACAATGCTCGAGAGGGCATTGAGACGCAGTCGGGGCAACGATTCCCAGTGAAAACTGACATCTTCGTCAGAAAGCATACAATGCTCGAGAGGGCATTGAGACCATCCACGTGTGGGATGGAAACGAACCCAGAATCATTGAGTCAGAAAGCATACAATGCTCGAGAGGGCATTGAGACCACAAGGACCAACGCGAATACAATCAAACCCTGCCCACGCTCGTCAGAAAGCATACAATGCTCGAGAGGGCATTGAGACGGTGCATGACCCGCCGCCTCCCAAAGCATGTGGGTGATCGTCAGAAAGCATACAATGCTCGAGAGGGCATTGAGACCACGCGGATTGCGTCGTCAATCTTCCACGGGAAGACGGTCGTCAGAAAGCATACAATGCTCGAGAGCATCTTGTAACTTTGTCAAGGCGGGGAATCCAGGCGGCACAGAGGCAGGGGGCAATGCCCGCGGCGGGCAGCCCGGTTGTAATAAATTATGAATGGAGCGGCTCTGGCTGCAGCGCGCCGGCAGCCTGGCTAACGGTAACGTCAACCGTACCTGTGAGCCACTGCTGCAGGCCCGTCCCGTTCATCCTGGCTTGTTATACACCCTCGTTGGGGCGCCATCTAGTGCGAACTCTGCTGGACGGGTCTGGCCGGAGGAGCGTCGTACCTGTATGAGATACGTCAGCAGCGGGCAGTCAAGCTCTCTTGCGACGTTAAACGTCAAGGGCATAGTGGCGACATCAGCCCCGCACCACAGAGGGACAGTCCCCGCCGCCAGCCGCCGGTTGACACTCCAGCCGTAAGCCGCTTCAGTACATGTATTTGAACCGTTGGGGGTTCATCCCCTCCTGGAGGGACCAACGGCCCGGCGCTAGCCCTGACGCCGGGAATGGGGCCGGCGGCGACGCCCCGACGAGGCGGGCGCCCGCCGGTCAGCCTGTTTCTGGGCCAGATAGGCCTCCAGACGCGCCGTTTGCCGACGACAGAACGCGGGATAATCGGCAATAGTGGGTGGGACGAACGGTTCATCGTGCTGGAGCAGATGGACGAACACCCGATTGACCTGATGCGCGGTATGAAGGGTGGCCTCCACCTCGCTCTTGCCCCGGCCGACCGCATCCAGGAAGGTGGCCGTGAAATAGCCGCAGTGACGGGCGAGTTGAAAGCCCAGGCGATAGAGCGTCTCGCGGAAAAAAGGATCGCCCTGCTTGGACATCGCGCCGTAGTGCAGCATATCGCCGCTGCTGCAAAGACCGGGGGCCATGCCGGCCTTGCGCCAGACCTGATCCGCAAACAGCACGTCCTCCAGCGCGCCCGCGCCCGTCACATAGCGCGCGACGAGGGACAGACTGGTACCCGGGATCGCCAGGAGGTGACGGGCTGGCGTCGCCGGAAGGAGCATTTCCAGGTGCTCCAGGGCTTGCTGGGACTGCAACACCAGGGATTGGTAGTGTGCGAACTGTCGTTGCAGCAGGGCCGCAAAAGCGGCGGCGACATCGGGCGGGGGGAGCAGGGCGCGTTCGACCACGGCGAGGAGTTTGGCGGCAGTTTGGGGGCCACAACGATAGCCGTGGGCATGGAAGAGCTGGATCACCCCCGGCACACCAAGTTCGCGGACGGTGTAGGGATCGGGGCAGAGGGTGATCAGGGCGCACACCAGTTGCCGTTCCAGCGGGCGGGTGGCCAGCGTGGTAGGGACGGGCAGGTGGGGATGGGCGCGGCTAAAGCGGCGGGTGTTGAGAAACGCGCCGGGAATGAGTTGATCAAAAGTCCCGAGCAGGCGGTTGGCGCTGCGCTGCTGTTCCGCCTGGAGTGTGCGGAGGCAGTCCACCTCCTGGCGCACGACCAACTCCGCGGCCGTGGGCAGCCGGGCGGGGAAACCAAGCCCGCGCATGAGCAGGTCGCCGATCGCACCCAGATCGAGCAGATCGGTCTTGTTAAAGGAGAGCGTCGTCTGCGTGCGGTTGAGTTTGACCTGATAGGAGTTGACGAAGTGGTAGAGGAAGCGCGGCGTGGCCCGGCCCGCCAACTGCTCGGCGTAGCGAAGCATCAGGTTGCGCGCCCAACTCTCGTGGTAGACGCCGGTCGGCTCGTGGCCGAGCACGACCAGCTGCGGGTGATGCTGCGCGATCAGGCCGTCCAGGGTGCTCACGTACTGCTCATACCCCGCCTTGAGGGTGGACACTTCCAGCGGGGGCAGGAGCAAGAGTCCCGTGCCGGTGTGGAAGGCCGCCCAGTCCACGTTCTTGCCGATATCCAGGGGGGCGATGAGCATCTGGTCGGGCGGAATGCCCGCCGTAAGTTGGCGGAACGCCTCGGCCCGGCGTCCCTGAATGTGTTGCAGTTGTGTCTCGCGGTGCGAGTGCTTACTCATGGAAACCTCCTTTACAAGTGATGTGAGACAGATCAAGTATGCCACAGGTTACGAATTTGGTTATACCAGGGCATTGAGACGGAACTTCGCGACCTTTGCGTTGTGCTGCGAGCCATTTGAGTCAGAAAGCATACAATGCTCGAGAGGGCATTGAGACGCAGTCGGGGCAACGATTCCCAGTGAAAACTGACATCTTCGTCAGAAAGCATACAATGCTCGAGAGGGCATTGAGACATTGCTCCCATGGTTCAGAATCAGCGGGATTATTTTCGTCAGAAAGCATACAATGCTCGAGAGGGCATTGAGACATTACGACCACAAAGATTACCAGGAGCAGGATAAATGCGTCAGAAAGCATACAATGCTCGAGAGGGCATTGAGACCAGAAGCATTGGGACGCCAGCGCCTCGTGGGCTTTCTAGGTCAGAAAGCATACAATGCTCGAGAGGGCATTGAGACACATTTTATTCCATAGGGACAAGCTTAAGACGCGGATGCAGTCAGAAAGCATACAATGCTCGAGAGGGCATTGAGACTATTTATGATGTGCCTCTTCCATAAGTTTTTCTGCAGATTGTCAGAAAGCATACAATGCTCGAGAGGGCATTGAGACAACTCCAGGACTGCATTAAGTACGCGGCTCGCCTGCTTGGTCAGAAAGCATACAATGCTCGAGAGGGCATTGAGACTCCAATAGTCTATCTGCCCCTCCAGATGCTCAATATAGCGGGTCAGAAAGCATACAATGCTCGAGAGGGCATTGAGACCTGTACCTAAATAGACACCATCGCCATCTCGAAGAACGACGTCAGAAAGCATACAATGCTCGAGAGGGCATTGAGACGCAACTGTCCATCTTAGCAACCAGTTCCGGGTTGTCCGGGTCAGAAAGCATACAATGCTCGAGAGGGCATTGAGACGCGGTAGACGTGTACCGTATTTGGAATAACACGGCTGAGTCAGAAAGCATACAATGCTCGAGAGGGCATTGAGACGTCAATCACCTTGCTGCTCCTTTGCTCTGCTAAAATTGCGTCAGAAAGCATACAATGCTCGAGAGGGCATTGAGACCTTCCAGCACGTCGCGGGCAGCCACCCGCTCGCGCAGGTAGGTCAGAAAGCATACAATGCTCGAGAGGGCATTGAGACACTGTGTGGGCAGCGGAACGGTTCCTTGCGGTGGGCGCAGGTCAGAAAGCATACAATGCTCGAGAGGGCATTGAGACCTGTTGAACGGCTGCGGCGGTAGGATTGCTTTCCAGCAGCTCTGGTCAGAAAGCATACAATGCTCGAGAGGGCATTGAGACCTTACCGGCCTCGGGATCAACATATTCCGTATCAATAGTCAGAAAGCATACAATGCTCGAGAGGGCATTGAGACTAGAAAATTTTTATTCCGCTGAATTCGGATAAAGTTTTCGTCAGAAAGCATACAATGCTCGAGAGGGCATTGAGACAAGTGCTCAACACCATCGAGGTCAAGCCCGACGTACTCGGTCAGAAAGCATACAATGCTCGAGAGGGCATTGAGACGGAGACAAAACAACGACGATCACCACAAGGATGATCAAGTCAGAAAGCATACAATGCTCGAGAGGGCATTGAGACCACGAGTGGGGTCGGCATTCGGGCGTTCGTGGGGATTTGTGTCCGCCGGTTGACACTCCAGCCGTAAACCGCTGCAGTACAGGTTTGAAATCAAAGGCCCGTCAGGTTGGGGAAAACCTGACGGGCCTTGCGTTCAATCATGGGAAGCCGCGAGGCCGGTTCGGCTCGAGGGCGCCGGCAGGCCTTCTCCGACCTTTTTTCTACCTCTCATCGGCGGAACCTTTCCTCTGAAGTAAACCGCGCCTCGGCCTTTGCGGTTTGCACCCGCAGGCACTTGCAAAATTCAATAAGATAGATTATAATATTAAATATATCCTAATTCAGGAGGTTTTGAAATGTCACAGGTGAAACTCACGATTGTCTACTACAGCTCTACCGGCACCAACTACCAGATGGCGCTGGCGGCTAAAGCGGCGGCGGAAGCGGCCGGCGCCGAGGTGCGACTGCGCAAGGTCGCGGAACTCGCCCCCGATGCGGCCATTGACAGCAACCCCGCCTGGCGGGCACACGTCAATGCCACGCGCGACGTGCCGGTCGTCTCCCCCGCAGATATGGAATGGGCCAACGCTTACCTCTTCGGGACCCCTACCCGCTACGGCAACGTCGCCTCGCAGATGAAGCAGTTCATTGACACGCTCAGCGGCTTGTGGCTCCGGGGCAGCCTGTCCAACAAGCCGGTGGCGGCCTTCACCAGCGCGATGAATGTGCACGGCGGACAGGAGAGCACGCTGCTGGCGCTGTACCACACCTTCTATCACTGGGGCAGCATCATCGTCCCGCCGGGCTACACCGATCCGGCGTTCTACGCTGCGGGCGGCAATCCCTACGGGGTGAGCGCGACCGCCGATCCCCAACAGCCGGAAGTCGCCGAGGCCACGCTGGAAGCCGTGCGTGTGATGACCCGGCGCCTCGTGCAAGTGGCCGGGTGGCTGCTCAAGGGGCAGACGGCCTGATCGTGGAACTCCAGGGCAAAGTCGCGCTGGTCACCGGCGGGGCCGTGCGCCTGGGACGCACGCTGGCGTTGGCGCTGGCGGCGGAGGGCGCGCGGGTGATCGTCCATTACGGGCATTCGGCCGGCCCCGCTGAGGATGTGATCGCGGAAATCGCCGCCCAGGGCGGGTCGGCGTGCGCCTTGCAGGCCGACCTCAGTCAGACCGCTGCCGCGCGTTCGCTCATCGAGCGCGCGGCAGCGCCTTTTGGGCCGCTGGACATCCTCGTCAACAACGCCGCGATCTTTGAGCACGGCAGCTGGGACGACACCACCGAGGAGAACTGGGACCGTCACTTCGCGATCAACCTGAAAGCGCCGTTCTTTTTGAGTCAGGCGTTCGCCGCACAAGTGAGCCGCGAGCGCCGCGCCCATATCGTCAACCTCGCCGATTGGCGCGGCGAGCGACCCGGCGCCGATCACATCGCCTACACGCTGACCAAGGCGGGGATCATCGCGCTGACCCAAAGCCTGGCGCTGGCGCTGGCTCCGCAGATTCAGGTCAACGCCATCGCGCCGGGGCTGATTCTGCCGCCGCCGGGGCGCGATCAGGCCTACCTGGAACGCAAGGCCGCGCACGTGCCCGCCAGGCGCTGGGGATCGCCGGAGGACATCGCCCAAGCGCTGCGCTTCCTGCTGCGTTCGGATTTTGTGACCGGCGAGGTGCTGCACGTGACCGGCGGCGAGCACCTGTAACACGAGTAATGGGTGAAGGGGAATGGGGGAGTGGTTCGTCACCGAATGATGAAAACAGTGGCCCGAAGTTCGTGCACCCTTTGCCGTGCAAATTATTTTGAAATTTGCTAATTTGCTGATTTTCAGAGGCGACCCCATGTACGATCAAATTCTCATCCAAGACCTGCTGCTCAGGACAATCATCGGCATCAACGATGAGGAGCGACGCAATCGGCAGGACGTGCTCATCAACATCGTGTTGTATGCCGACACCCGCGCCGCCGGCGCGTCGGACGCCATCGAGGACGCGGTGAACTACCGCACGCTCACCAAGCGCGTCATCGAGAGGGTCGAGGCGTCGCGTTTCTTCCTGGTGGAGAAGCTGGCGGCCGACATCGCGGCCCTTTGCCTGGAGGACCCGCGCGTGGCAGCGGTGGACGTGCGCGTGGAAAAGCCGGGCGCGCTGCGCTTCGCCCGCTCCGTGGGCGTGGAGATTCACCGCGAGCGCGAGGCGGCCTGAATGGCGCGCGCCTTCATTGCGTTAGGCTCCAACATCGCGCCGGAGCGGGCCTTGCCGGAGGCGGTGCGGCGCCTGGCCAGGGTTTGCCGTGTGCTGGCCGTCTCGCCCGTCTACGAAACCGCGCCGGTGGGCAAGACGGATCAGCCGAATTTCCTCAATGCCGCGGCGCTCATCGAGACCGATCTCCCGGCGGCGGACTTGAAGGCGCAGTTACAGGCCATTGAGCGCGAGCTGGGCCGCGTCCGCACGGCGGACAAGAACGCGCCGCGCACGATTGACCTGGACATCGCGCTGTACGACGAGGCGGTGTTTGACCTGGGAGCGCGTCACATCCCCGATCCCGATTTGCTGCGCTATCCGCACATCGCCGCGCCGCTGGCCGACCTCGCACCCGACCTGCGTCATCCGGAGACGGGGCAGACGCTG
>Ga0208695_1003457_pt1 | contig 10707 bp, 11 predicted proteins | sample AD_UKC111_MetaG_FD_184449 | JGI IMG/M metagenome (GOLD analysis project Ga0208695, IMG submission 184449) | Active sludge microbial communities of municipal wastewater-treating anaerobic digesters from Hong Kong - AD_UKC111_MetaG (SPAdes)... | ecosystem: Engineered > Bioreactor > Anaerobic >... | reverse complement strand
GTCACAATAATCAGAGGAGTATGGCTAAACCTGGCAGTTATAAAAGCTTTTGAGGCCGCACTTTTAGAGCTAGGTGACACCTTTTGAAGGTTTTGCCTAATTTCCTGGCCATAAAGGCTGGAAAGATGAGAGGAAAAAAGGCAAAAAGTTATGAATACCAATAAGTTAAAGGTTAACCCATATGTCCTGGCTTTCTTCATAAACACACCTCATAAGTTATCTATCTTTTTCCATAAGTTTTTGTCGGCTGAAGAAAAACTCAAGCCTCACCCCCAGGGGTGATTTTAGGGGCGTTTTTTGTTACAAATGTGACGATATTTGTCGAAGTTAAAAACCAAAGGTCTCGGGCAAGAGGGTACCTATGTGTATCTTTAACTGATATGAATATATTTGGATAAATAAAAACATTTTTGTCTCTATATCAGCTTGTAAATTTTAAGGACTTTTAAAATATCTGAAAAAGCTTTATGAATTTGATATTTTGTTATAATAAATAATTGTGTTGATGACAATCATAACTAAGGACTTTATTTGAAAGCAAAAAACCATATGACGCAAAGCTCCGCCTCGAAAAATTTAAAAAACAAGATAACAGTTTGCATATGCACGTATAAAAGGCCCCAAAGGCTTGCAGCTCTTCTTTCAGCACTTGCAAAACAGACTACTAATGACCTTTTCGGCTATGACATTGTTGTTATAGATAATGATAGATATCGATCAGCTCAAAAAATAGTTGAAGAATTTATAAATCATTATGATATTGATATCAATTATGATGTAGAAGAAAGGCAAAATATTGCACTGGCAAGAAACAAATCAATCCTGAATTCAAGTGGTGACTTAATTGCCTTTATTGACGATGATGAAATACCCCCGGCTGAATGGCTGTACAAGCTTTATCTAGCCATAAAGAAGTATAACGCTGATGGGATCCTCGGTCCGGTTTGTCCCCTATTTGAAGTTCAACCGCCAAGATGGGTAACAAAAGGAAAGTTCTTCGATCGTCCTAGACATCGCACCGGACACATTCTTAGCTGGAAGGAAACAAGAACAGGAAATGCTTTAATAAAAAAGAGTGTATTTGAAAAGAGCTCTGATTGGTTTAGAGAAGTGTTTGGCAGTGGCGGTGAAGATAGAGATTTTTTCAAAAGGAAAATAGCAGGAGGCTTTAATTTCATCTGGTGCAATGAAGCTATAGTTTATGAATGTATTCCGGCTAAGAGATGGAGTCTTAATAATCAACTGAAAAGGGCCATGATCAGAGGCAAGGCTTCTATGGGCTATAGCTCTAATAAGTTTAGATCTATCTTAAAGTCGCAGGCAGCCATCATGTGCTATGGATTTTCTCTACCATATTTACTATTAATATCCCCATTCATCGGTTATGAGACTTTCATCAGATATTTAATATCCTTATTTGACCATATTGGGAAATTATTAGCTTTTTTAGATATAGACTTGATAAGAGAGAAGTACGTTTTAACCTAAAATATCAGAATGAGTGACATTAATGGCGTTGAAGAAACTGGAAGCGATCGGATCGTCAAATCTACCTTTATAATGGGTAGCTCCTCGGTAGTTAATATAGTCCTGGGGATAATAAGGAACAAAATTATTGCTATATTGATAAGCTCGGTTGGAATAGGTCTTCTAGGCGTATATCAGTCCCTTTCTAATCTTTTTATCACCATTTTTGGAATGGGCATCAATGAAAGTGGTGCACGGAAAATAGCGATCTTATTTGAAAAAGATAGGGACTCTCTTTCCAAGATCTATGTGGCAATCAAACGCATAGCCTTAATAACAGGCATCGCCGGTTTAGCCATTGTTTCAGTATTTTCTCAGAAGCTAAGCATCTTGAGTTTTAATAATGCGAGTCATTCTCTGGAGATAATATTTCTATCTCTCACCATCTTATTTGGAAATATATTTGGGGCGCAAACAGCTCTCATCCAAGGGGCGAGAAAAATAAATTACCTAGCTAAAATAAATGTTTTGGGACCTCTATGGGGAACCATACTGAGTTTGCCGCTAATTTATTATTTTAAAATGCGAGCTGTGGTTTCTTATCTTATAATTATGTCTCTGACTAACGTCTTATCCTCCTGGTGGTACAGCAAAAAGATACAAATCCCAGCAATCAAATCCAATTGGCAAGAATCAATTAAACAATCGGCGCCATTAATAGGATTAGGATCTGCCTTCATGATAGGAACAATAATTGGAGTAGCAGCTTCCTTTATCCTAAGAATAATGATCGTCAGAATCCTCGGCTTGGAAGCAGCTGGTATCTTTCAAGCCTCAACAATTTTTTCTTCAGTATACGTCGGAATACTATTAAAAGCCATGGCAACGGATTTTTATCCTCGCTTATCCGCGATTTCAGACGACGACATTCAATGCACGAACCTCGTAAATGAGCAAACAGCGGTAGGATCGTTGCTTGCTGTGCCAGGCGTCTTATTTACATTAACCTTTTCACCAATATTAATGGTAGCTTTATATTCTAAAGATTTTTTGCCCGGTGTTGATGTTCTCAGATGGCAGATATTAGGTGTAATGCTTCAAGTAATAACGTGGCCAATGGGATATATTCTGAGGGCTAAGGCAGCTGGGAAGCTATTTGTTTTAACTGAGTTTTTATTCAATACCAGCTACTTGATATTCGCCTATGCAGGAATAAAACTCTTCGGGCTGTCTGGAACAGGAATCTCTTTCTTTCTGTCAAATCTATTATATTTGGCGCTAGTTTATCCAATAGTTCACAGATTATTTCATTTTAGGCTTACTAAGCCCAATGTAATTCTCTTAGCCGTGATCTTATTCATTTCAATAGCAGCTTTAGCAATAAATTGGCTTGTTCCCCGCTATTACCTCATCATAAACATACCTCTTATCGTCCTTTCTTCCTTTTTTGCCTACAAGAAACTTAACATGAAAGTTTGGGTGTCCAGAGCAATTAATAGATTTAAAAAATAGAGGAAGTATCTTAATGCCTTTTAGGCCGAGAAAACTGCAGATTGAAATCATTTCCAGTTCTCTTACTTAAGTTACTTAGTTAGCTTCTATTTTCTATAGATTAGCTTCTTTAAAAGGAGATTCTACGATGGCTCACCCCTTTAACGCAATTTGAAAACTTCCTTATACACCAGCCCTCTCCGTATTTGACATAATAATAATTTATCAATATTATTGATTAAAATCATAAGGTTTTTGCAAATAAGGGAGAGAATTTGTCTCCTCAGTTAGCCCTTTTCTTAGTTACTGTATGTGTCCTAATAATCCTGAGAATTGAATACAAAAAATCCGGCATATCGAGTGTTGCCTGTTGGGTTTTATCTATATGGCTCGTATATTCAGCAAGCAAAGGGATCGGAGCCTTTCTGAACATTAAAACCACTATTGAAGCGGGAAGCACACCTGATAGATATTTTCTTCTATCCATTGGGCTGGTTGGGATTTTTATATTGTTAAAAAGGCAATTTCAATGGCGCCTGACCTTAAAAAGGAACTGGCTATTCGTTTTAATTATTGCCTATATGCTTTTAAGTGTCATGTGGGCAAGGGTCCCAGCAATTTCTTTCAGAAGATGGGGCAGAGAAGCTATAAGTATGATTATGCTCTGCCTTCTTGTATCAGAGGAATCTCCTATTAAATCATTTTCTAGCGCCTTCAAGAGGGCTATTTATATCTACCTACCATTTTCTATATTGCTAATTAAATATTTTTCAATTTATGGGCGTTTGTATAACAGATGGACTGGAGAGGTTCAATGGGTCGGACTGGCAAGTCAGAAAAATGGTTTATGCATATTCTGTGCATTTTCATGTTTATTTCTTATATGGCTAATATGGCAGAAACTGCTAAATTGGGAAAAGGGGGAATCTACATGGTCAATATTAATCGATATTTTTATGTTAATACTGTCAATTTACATAATGATGGGACCTAAGAAGGCACTTAATTATTCGGCAACATCTTTAATTTCATTATTGGTGGGCCTAACTATAATGATAATCATCAGGCTATCGGTAATTAAGGGAATAAAATTAGAGCAAAGAATGACCGTACTTCTCTTGATTATCATATTCATTAGTGTGCTTATGCCATTTTCTGGGGAAATTCCAATTAAGAATCTACCTCAACTACTGGGCCGAACAGAAAACCTAACAGGAAGGACAGATATCTGGAATTCGCTGCTTCCGTATGCCAAAAGCCGGTTTCTTCTCGGCTATGGTTACGGTGGTTTTTGGACAACACGCCTAAGAGAGCAAATTGCAAGCCATGCCCATAATGGAAGCCTGAATACCGTCCTGGATCTTGGAATTATAGGTTTAATATTGTTTATAGTGTTTTTAGCGGTAACTACCTGGAAATGCTGCAAATTAATCAAAAATGAATCAAGTATTTTTATTTTGTTTGTTTCTATGATTTTTTTATATTCAATTCGTAATATAGCAGAAATATCATTAGGTAACTTTATTAGCATTCCAGGCGTTCTTGTTGCCTTTATTTCTTTCCTTGTTAATGAAGAGATATCAAAAGTTGATAAAATAGAAAATAGTGAAGAGCATATTTTTGATAAACTCGAAGAATAATTCTCTAATAGTGCCAAGATTTTCTTCTAACTTTTATTAATATTTTTTGTCGTTATAACGACGAAAATTGGCAAGCGCAAAAATATTCACAAAAATCCACAAATAAACTTGACATTTAACATTGGGCTAATATATATATTAACCAGCAGGGAGCGTTATCAGGGAAGCGGGATTATCACCAGGTAAAGGGCGCCGATTTCTATGCTTTTGAACAGGTGAAGCCGCGATGGTTGGAAGCAGGAACTCACAGCAGAGGGTTGCAGATTTTAATAGAGGTTTTATACCGGTTTTCCGGGTAAAGTTGGATCTCATCAAGCTGGATCCGGCTTATCCTGAAAAGTGAAAGAAGAGGAAAGATGGGCATTCCATTTGTTGATCTCAAAAGCCAGTATCAATCTCTCCAACCTGAAATTGATGCTGCCATTCAATCAGTCCTGAACGACGCGGCCTTTGTTGGCGGCAAATATGTTGAGGCTTTCGAAACAGCTTTTGCCAGCCAGTACGGGGTCAAGCACTGTGTAAGCTGCGCTAATGGCACCGATGCTATCTACATCAGCCTCAAAGCTGCCGGCATCGGACCTGGTGATGAAGTTATTACCGCCGCCAATACTTTCATTGCCACTTCCGAGGCTATCACCCAGACCGGAGCCCGGCCCGTCTTTGTGGACAATGATGAATACTTCCATCTCGACCCGGCCAGGCTCGAAGAAAAAATCACTGCCAAAACCAAAGCTGTCATCCCTGTCCATCTTTATGGCCAGCCGGCGGCCATGGACGAAATAAAAGACATCTGCGACCGTCATCACTTGCTCATGATTGAAGATTGTGCCCAATCCCACTTTGCCACTTACCATGGCCAAAAAACAGGTACCTTCGGACTCGCCGGTACCTTCAGCTTCTACCCCGGGAAAAACCTGGGTGCCTATGGCGATGGCGGGGCAATTATCACTAACGACTCTGACTTTGCACGCCAGGCCCGCCTCTTTGCTAACCATGGCTCGGAGAAAAAATACATTCATGAAATTGAAGGTATAAACAGCCGCCTCGATGGCCTGCAGGCTGCTATTCTCAGCGTCAAGCTCAAATACATCGAAAGCTGGAACGGGGCTCGCTATCAGCATGCGCTCAAATACACCGATCTTCTCCAGGATATTCCTGAAGTTAAGTGCCCGAAGCTACGACCCCACTGCTCCCACATTTTCCATATCTATTGCCTCAGAGTGCCTCAGCGGGATCACCTGATTGACTACCTTAAGTCAGAAGGCATTGCCACCAATATTCACTATCCTATTGCTCTCCCCTATCTTCCAGCTTATAGCTATCTACAACATAGACCAGAGGACTTCCCGGTCGCCTATCAATATCAAAAAGAGCTTCTCTCTTTGCCGATGTATCCAGAGTTAAAAGATGAGCAAATAGAATTTATTTCTGACTCTATACATAAATTTTATTCCCGTCAGGTTTAGCCAAGGACCTGCCGTGAAAAGGGGAGCGAGGCATGATTAATGTCGGCATTATTGGTTTCGGTTACTGGGGGCCGAATGTAGCCAGAAACTTTAATGCCAGCCCGGAGGCCAGACTCACAGCTATCTGTGATCAGCGTCCTCAACGCAGGCTGGTAGCTACTACGACCTATCCTTTTATTAAAGCTTATTCAGACCCGAGCGAAGTCATCAATGATCCGGAAATCGATGTGGTGGCAGTAGTCACCCCTGTCTCCAGCCATTATGAGCTGGCTCGACAAGCCCTTCTGAACGGTAAACATGTATTTGTGGAAAAACCCTTCACCATGAACAGCCAGCAAGCCCAGGATCTGATTGATCTGGCTGCCAGCAGAAACCTCAAAATCATGGTTGATCACACTTTTCTTTTTACCGGTGCTGTTCAGAAAATGAAAGAGATAATTGAGGCTGGTGAACTGGGAGAGCTTCTTTGTTATGATTCAGTCAGGATTAATCTGGGCCTTTTCCAGCACGATGTGAATGTCGTCTGGGATTTAGCCCCACATGATTTCTCCATCATGTGCTATCTGATAAAAGGCAGGCCGGTAGCTGTTTCAGCCCAGGGCGTTTCTCACTATAATGGTGACCTGGAAGACGTAGCTTACATTACGGTCTATTTTGAAAATCCCCATCTTATCGCTCATTTTCACCTTAACTGGCTAAGCCCAGTTAAAATCAGGAGAACCTTGGTCAGTGGGAACCACAAGATGCTTCTCTGGGACGATGTAGCGGCTGACGAAAAGGTCAAAATATACGACCGCGGTGTTGAGCTTAAAATTGAAACTTCCGAAGAACATGTTCATAACCTGCTCATCAATTATCGCATCGGCGATGTCTATGTACCAAAGTTAGACGCAACAGAAGCTCTGAAAAAAGAAGTTGATTACTTTATAGACTGTTTGAATAAGAATGTTGAGCCTTTTAATAATGGTCAGGCCGGGTTGATGGTGGTAAAATTGCTGGAAGCGGCCAACCGGTCTATTGCTCAAAAGGGGCAAATGGTAAAATTGAATGAGTAGCTGATTTGAAGCTTGAGGGAGGATAGGATGGAATACTGCCGAATCGCCCCTGATGTAAAACTCGGGGAAAATGTAAAAATTTTTGCCTTTGTCAATTTATACGGCTGTTCCATTGGCGACAATACCAAAATAGGAACTTTCGTGGAAATTCAGAAAGGCGCTGTTGTTGGCCGCAATTGCAAGATTTCCTCTCACACCTTTATCTGTGAAGGGGTGACAATTGAAGATGAAGTCTTCGTTGGTCACGGTGTTACTTTTATTAATGATCTTTACCCCCGAGCCACCACAGCCAGCGGCGGCCTTCAGACTGAAGACGACTGGAAGGTTATTCCAACTGTCGTCAAAAAAGGCGCAGCCATTGGTTCTGGAGCTACCATTCTGGCCGGAGTGACCATAGGAGAGCAGGCCATCGTCGGAGCAGGTTCTGTGGTTACCAGAGATGTTCCGCCTCGAACTGTCGTCGCCGGCAATCCGGCTCGGGTATTAAGAACTCTTGACGAAAAAGATTAAAAATGCGATATCCTAGAGTAGTAGCGGTTTTGATGGAATGAGGGCAATGCTAAAAGAGAGGGATCGGTTCATCAAGGAGGTTGCTTTCCTTTTTGACCTTCTCTTTTTAACCTTAGCCTACCTTTTCGCCTATTTTATCAGAGAAGGAATTAGCCTTAACCTCAGTTTGAGCCGTATTTTTCCAGAAGCTGAGGTTAGTGCCGCTCCCCTCTCTACTTTTCAACAATACGCTCTAGCCTATCTGATAGGCCTGGTGATCTGGCTGCTAGCCCTGTTTCTGGCCAGGGGTTACAAATTCCTGAGAATTGAGCCTTATTACCGAACAGCTCTCCGGGTAATTAACTCAGCCATTTTGATGTTCTTTGGCTTTGGGACAACTCTTTTTATCCTGAAAGCGGCCTACATCAGCCGTCTATTTTTCTTTATCTTTGTAATTTGCGGGACCCTGGCCCTCCTTGTCGACCGGGCTATTCTTAATCTGGCCTTCAAAAAAATTCACCGGCGAGGCTATAACTTCCGAAATGTTCTGGTAGTCGGAACAGGAAAACGAGCGGCCGATTTTATCCAAAAAGTCAGGGAGAATCCCGACTGGGGGCTACAGGTTGTCGGTGTCATCAATGATGATGAAAGCAGACATATAAAAGAAGTAAATGGGATCGAAGTAATTGGCGGTTTAAAGGACCTTTTAAAGATTTTTCACCAGCTGGCTATTGATCAGGTAGTTTTTGTTTTGCCCAGGTCAAGGCTTAGCTATATTGAGGAAGCTCTTCATGTTTGTGAAATAGAGGGTGTGGAGACTTCTCTGGCTATCGACCTCTTTGACATGAAAATTGCCCGCTCGGTTATCACTGAATTAGACGGCATCCCTCTACTCAGCTACAACACGATCAAAGTTTCAGAGTGGCAATTATTTGTCAAAAGGGCAATAGATATAATCGTATCCTCAGTGGCTATATTTGTTTTGAGCCCGGTATATTTAGCAGCCGCCCTGGCCATTAAATTGACCTCACCCGGCCCGGTTTTCTTCAGGCAGGAAAGGATGGGGCTTCACGGCCGTCGCTTTATGCTTTTAAAATTCAGGACAATGAAGATCGATGCCGAGCGGGAATTATCCAGGGTCGATAACCTGGAACAGATGACCTCGCCCGAATTCAAGAATAAAAAGCTTCAGTACATAACTCCCGTCGGCCGGTTACTCAGGAAATTCAGCCTTGATGAATTACCTCAGTTCTTTAATGTCCTGGCCGGTGATATGAGCATTGTGGGTCCCAGGCCGACCGTACCCGGGGAAGTGGAAAAATATGAGATCTGGCAGAGAAGGCGATTCTCAATGAAACCAGGCCTCACCTGCCTCTGGCAGATATCAGGTCGAAACGAAATAAATCACAGCGACTGGATGAAACTTGATCTGGAATATATTGATAATTTCTCCTTCTGGCTGGACATAAGCATTATGTTAAAAACCATTCCGGCAGTTGTCCTGGGCAAAGGTGCTTATTGAAGACAGAATCAGTTAATGTTATAAAGAAACGGAGCAAAAAGTGAAAAACCTCTCTAGGCTGGCCTCGTTTATTTTATTTATTTCAATTTTTCTACTGACCGCCGGCCGGAGTTTTGCCCAAAGCGGCAACTGGATGGGCAATACCATTTTAAACCTTTTCCAGCAGGCTCCCTGGAAGCTGGGTACCGTCAGGGCTTACCGGCAATTTACCCTGGGCAACGCAGGCTATGATTCAGATATCTATTATGGTTATTATGATACTCATTATCCTGACGTCAGCTTTAATGCTACCCCTGCCTTCCAGTGGTTTGTACCTCTCAGCAAACTGGTTATTTTTGATTCCTATCAATCGCTGGAAGGAGTTTTTTATTTTAAAAATGAAAATGAACGGGCATTTAACTTTGTAACCAGGAACCAGGTTCATTTTCTGTCTAAAAAGTTTTATGGGAAGACTGGACTTAATTACTCCAATGTCAGGCAGCGTTTCAGCCCGGAGCTGCTTCTTCACATCCGCCAGGAAGAAATTTCCTGGGATGGGCTCTTCCTCTGGCAGTTTTCAAGGTCCGGCGCCATTGCCTGGCAGGTCCGTGGAGCCAGGCTCAATTACCGCCAGCCAGCCTCTGACAGCCTGTCCATTGACCGTGAATTAAACCGGAACGAGTATTATGCTGATGCTTTTCTCTATTTTCAACCGGGAACCAGGCTCAGGCTCTATTTAAATGGCCAGTTAGGACTGTATGATTTTCGCTATAGAGAATCCAGGTTCAAGGATAGCCGCACTTACGCCGGGTTTGGAGGCATCGAATTTATTCCTGCCGCTGGTTCGGAAAGAACAGTCTTCGAAGGCAATTTTAATATTGGCTATATGTACCTTGATTTAAAGAATCGTTCACTTAAGGATGCCTCTAACGTGGTCGGAAGTGGCAATATAACCTTAAATGTCACCCGCTGGCTGAGCCTTCAAGCTGACTACAGCCGAGACTTTAATGTTTCTATTTATTCCAGCCTGTTGCATTATCTTCAGACCACTTATGGGGGAGGGCTTAGATTTACACTAAGCAGAAGGGTTACGCTCAGCAATCACCTTGGTCAGGGCTTAACCAAATATCCTTTCAGCCAGGAAGAAGGATTAAGCGGGCCTGAATATAAATTTACCACCTTCATGACCAATCTCGGCATAAGAATAAGCCGGGAATGGCAGCTTAATATTTTCGGAACTTTAAATCAGAGGAAAATATTTCCTGAGGATCGCCAGCTGAAACGTCAATTTATCGGCTTTAATCTGATTTTCGGCTCAATCCCGGGAGAAAATATTTTGCCTATTCCATCCCTGTTATGATATTTTAAATGCTAGAAATATTAGATTTAAGAGATACAAAGAAGGCTCTAAAAAGGCTATAGAAGAAGGCAGAATGAGGGAGAAAAGCGAGATGAAATTTATAAGCTCTTGTTCGCGGCTAGCGGCCGTAGCTATGATGCTGATGGTTATACTGATTTTTGGCCAATCGCTTTTAGCTCAGCAACCGGAACAAAACCAGCCGGCCGGCCAGGTCATAGAATACAAGATTGGCTCCAAA
>Ga0208695_1003455_pt1 | contig 10713 bp, 9 predicted proteins | sample AD_UKC111_MetaG_FD_184449 | JGI IMG/M metagenome (GOLD analysis project Ga0208695, IMG submission 184449) | Active sludge microbial communities of municipal wastewater-treating anaerobic digesters from Hong Kong - AD_UKC111_MetaG (SPAdes)... | ecosystem: Engineered > Bioreactor > Anaerobic >... | reverse complement strand
CGGGCTTTCCATGGCTCCCGCGACGTCCGCGGTCACGTAAGTCACCGGCATCAGGTTCTTGTGGTAGATGCTCTTGTCCTCGATGGCGTTTTCCACCTTCACGAGTTCACCGAGAGCCACCATCCGTCCGGTGCGGCCCATCAATTTCAAACCTTGCACGCGCTCCAGATCAGAACGGGTGGCGCGGTCCAGGCGCAGCACGATGGGCACATCTTCTTTTTCCGCTTCGGCGTGCAGCAGACCGGCCGCCTCGCCGGCCGAGGCGATGCGCATGGTACGCGCAATGTCCTCCTCGGAGATGCCGTGCAGCGCGGCCTTCTCGCGGTCGATCAACAGCTTGTATTTGGGTTGGTCGTCTTCCACGTACCAGTCGACGTCCACCACGCCGTCGGTGCGGTCAAACAAGTCGCGCATCTGGCGGGCCAGTTTCAGGCGCCCTTCCTGGCTAGGCCCGTAGACTTCAGCCACCAGCGTCTGCAGCACGGGTGGGCCCGGCGGCACTTCGGCTACTTTGATGCGCGCGCCGTAGCGCTGGGCGATTGGTTGGATCTCACGGCGGATCTCCTTGGCGATCTCGTGGCTCTGTGCCGAGCGGTCGTGCTTGCCGAGCAGGTTCACTTGAATGTCGGCTACGTTCGAGCCGCGCCGCAGGTAGTAGTGACGCACCAGGCCGTTGAAGTTGTACGGCGAGGCCGTGCCAGCGTATGTCTGCACGTTGACCACTTCTTTGTGCGTCATCACGCGGCTGGCCAGCGCCTGCGTCACCAGGGCGGTCTGTTCGAGCGTGGTCCCCTCGGGCATATCCACGATGACCTGGAACTCGCTCTTGTTGTCGAACGGCAGCATCTTCACTTTGACGAACTCGATGTAGACGAGCGCCATCGAAGCGATCAGCAAGAACACCACGCCACCGAGGAAACTCCAGCGGATGGCGGTATTGTGCAGCAGCGGTCCCATCACGCGGCGATACAGCCGGGTGAACACGTCTTCCTGCTCGCCTTCGCCGTGGCCGGCTCCCGGCTTCAGCAACCGGATCGCCGCCCAGGGCGTTACCAGGAACGCGACGATGAGAGAGAACACCATGGCCGCCGAGGCGCCGATCGGAATGGGCCGCATGTACGGCCCCATCAGCCCGCCGACGAACGCCATGGGTAGAATGGCGGCGATCACGGTGAGCGTTGCGAGGATCGTCGGGTTGCCCACTTCATCCACAGCGCTGATGGCGATCTCGACCATGGATCTGCCTGAATGGCGGTGCAGTCGCCAGTGCCGGACGATGTTCTCCACTACCACGATGGCGTCATCCACCAGGATGCCGATGGAGAATATCAGGGCGAACAGCGTGATGCGGTTAAGTGTGTAGCCGTACAGATAGAAGACGGTGAGGGTCAGCGCCAGCGTCACCGGTATCGCGGTGAAGACGATGAGCGACTCGCGGAAGCCCAGCACAATCCAGATCAGGATGCTCACCGACACGACGGCGATCCCCATATGGAACAACAGTTCGTTGGATTTCTCCGCCGCCGTTTCACCGTAATGGCGTGTAGTGGTGACATTGACGTCGTTCGGAATTAGGTTGCCCTTCAACCCATCCACGCGCGTGAGAACGTGTTCGGCGACGGTGATGGCGTTCGTGCCCTTGCGCTTGGAGATAGCCAGGGTGACCGCTGGGTAAAACTTGCCCCCTGAGGCGTACTGCACGTACTGGGACGGCTCCTCACCTCCATCGGTGACGGTGGCCACGTCGCGGACGAAAATCGGCTTTTCGTTGGCGGCGCCGATCACCACGCTGGACACGTCGGACGCGGTTCGCAGGAACTCGCCGGTTTCGAGCGTGAACTCGCGGTTGGCGCTGGAGAATTTCCCTGTGGGCAGGCGGCGGTTCGATGCGCCCAGCGCGCCATAGACCTGCATGGGTGACATCGAGTAGGCCGCCAGACGGGCGTCGTCGAGCGTCACACGGATCTCGCGGCGCTGTCCGCCTATGAGCGTGACGGCGGAAACGTTATCCACCTGCTTGACGGCGTCGTGCACCTGCGCGGCCACACGGCGAAGTTGATAGTCGTCGTAACGCTGGCTCCAGAAGGTGAGCGCCAGGATGGGCACGTCGTCGATGGAGCGCGGCTTGATCAGCGGCGGCGTAGCGCCGGGCGGAATCAGGTCGAAGTTGGCGTACATCTTCTGATTCAGCCGGACGATGCTCTTCTCCTCGTCCTCGCCTACCTTGAAGCGCACGATGGCCATGGCCTGGTTCGGCATGGACGTCGAGTAGACGTACTCCACCCCGGGGATCTCCCAGAGCAGCTTCTCCATGGGTTTGGTGATGCGTTCTTCCACTTCGCGCGCCGAAGCTCCGGGCATGCCCACAAAAATGTCGATCATGGGGACGATGATCTGCGGCTCCTCCTCGCGCGGCAGGCGCCACACTGAGAACGCGCCTATCAGTAGCGAGGCCGCAATCACCAGCGGCGTTAGCTTGGAGTTGATCCAGGCTTGCGCGAGACGTCCGGCAATTCCCAGCTGTCCCGGCTTCGTCACGGACGCACCTCCACGCGGGCGCCGTCAACAAGGGCCGGCGGAACCGGAGAGACGATCTTCTCGGAGGCGCTCAATCCCGAGAGCACCTCCAACTGATCGCCCTCGCGCGCACCGGTGGTGATGATGCGGTTGCGCGCCCGGCCGTCCTCCACGACATACACCGACTGCACTTGGCCACGCTCGACCAGAGCCGGCGCGGGGATGGTAAGCACCTTGCGCGAACCCAGCGGGAACCGTGCGCGGCCGAACAGGCCCGAGCGCAATTGCGGCACGCCGGCGAGGTCGATCTTGACCACGAAGGTGCGCGAGGCCGCGTCCACCGCCGGGACGATCTCCGAGACGCGCGCAGCCAGCGTCTTATCCAGGCTGTCGAGAGCTACCGTCACTGGCTGCCCGACGCGGACATTGCCGATGCGCGATTCCTCCACCTGGGTCTCCAAGCGGTAAACGCCCGCCTGCTCGATAGTGGCCAGGGGCATGCCCGGAGCGGCGAGCACGCCGGGTTCGACTTTCTTGTCCGTGACGGTGCCCGCGAACGGCGCTTTGATCTCGGCGTAGCTCAACATGACGCCTGCCGCGCGGTGGGCCTCCTCGGCTTGGCGGATCTTGGCTCCCAGTTGCTCGCGCTTGGCGAGAGCCATCTCGTGGCCGGCACGCGCCACCTTGAGCCGCGCCGAGGCCTCGTCGAACTCCTGGTTCGAAATGGATTTCTTCTCGAACAAGTCTTTCATGCGGGCGAATGTCTTGTTCGCCAGATCAAGGTTGGCTTGCGCGGCCGCGACGGCGCTGGAAACTTCGGGCAGCGCTCCGCGCGCCTCGCGTACGGCTGCTTCCGCCTGCGCGCGCTGTGCGTCCAGGTCCTTGGCTTCCAGCACGATCAGCAGTTGGCCGGCCCGCACATGGTCGCCGGCCTGGAAGCGGACCTCGCGCACGTAGCCAATAACTTTGCTGGAAAGCGTGGAGGCTGTGCGGGCGCGTACTGTGCCGGTGGCTTCATACACCGCCGGCCATTCGGCGGTGGCGGCGGTGGTGGTCTTCACAGCCACGGGTGCCGCAGACGATTCTTCCTTGGCGGCGCGCTTTTCTCCGCCGCAGGACAACGTCAATCCCAACGAGAGAACCAGAGCTGGAATCAGGTAGCGTCGAATGGTCATTTTTGTTCCTTTATTTCAAGACGTCGCTTGATGCGTTGAGCGTGCCGGCTGCCAGCTCAAGCATGGCGGCTGCCAGGCGCTGATCGTGCACGGCGGCCAGTTTCCGCGTGCGGGTTTCTAAGAGTGCGGTTTCGGTGCGCAGAAGATCTGTGACGGTGGCCAGTCCGTTGGCGTAGCGGTTCTGGGTGATACGCAGGCTCTCCTCGGCGGCGGCCACGGTGGCGGAGGTCACCTCGATGCGCTCCTGCGCCGCTTTCCAGTCCAGGTATGCACGCTCCACTTGCAGGCGGACGGCGGATTCACCGCGCCGCGCCATAGCCTGGGCCTGCCGTGTCTGCTGGCGCGCCTCCTCGATGCGGGCCTTGTCTTCGCCGCCATTGAAGATGTTCCAGCGCATGCCGACGGATCCGAGCCAGTTGGCGCCGCCGCGATCCACGAAGCGCTGCCGGTCGGCTTCGAAGGCGGCTTGGAAGAACACCGTGGGGAGCAGGCTGGACCGTGCCAGGGAAGCCTGCGTCTCGCCGATCTGAGTGGCAAGGCGAGCCTGGCGAAGTTCGGGGCGTTCGAGCAGGCCGCGCTTGGAATACTCTTCCAGCGGCACGGCCGGCGCCGGCACGGCCGTGAGCGGCGTCGTGAGGTCATAGCGTTGATTCAGGGGAGCGCCGACAGCGTCGTTGAGGGCCGCGCGAGCAAGTTCGGCATCGTTTGTACGACGGATCAGCTGTTCCTTGACCGCAGCCAGATGTACCCGGATCGAGAGCACGTCGGCGTCGGTGGACATGCCCGCCGCCCGTATGGTTTCCGCGCGCGCCAGGTCGGCTTCCGCGGACTTGTACGCCTCTTCGGCCACCTTTAGCGCGTCGGCCGCGAGAACCGCACCGTAGTACGCACGCGCCACACCGGCGATCACTTCCATCGAGGTGCGGCGGCTCTCTTCGGTCGCCATCTCGCGTCCCAGTTCGGCGGCGCGCGTGGCCTTGCGCGTCACGCCTGCGTCGTAAATTGGTTGTTCGACCGAAATGCGCGACTGGAAGTTGTTCATCGCATCGGGGCGATTCAGCGGTCCGACCAGGAAATTGTTCTCCGTGAATTGGTGCTGCGTGAGCAACGAACTGAACACGAAGACTGGATTGTTGCTGCGCTGCCAGGATTCCATGTAGTTCAGCTTTGGCAGGTAGCCGGCACGGGCCTGATCGAGCTTGGTGGCGGCAGCTTTCACACCGGCGTCGCTGGCTTCCATGGCGGGATGCTGCTTCAAAGCCAGTTTCACGGCGTTTTCGAGTGTCAGTGCAGTCTGTCCCCAGATGGGGACGGCTATTACGGCTAATAGCAGTGCCAGTGGCCTCATGCGGTCTCCATTTCGCGTCACAAGTTTGAGGATGCAGTTGGGTGGCGAAGGTTACCAGAGCGGAAGTTTCGGCCCATGTTGTCACCCTGCCAGATGCGTTTACATCCATGATATGCGTGAACACAGGCAAAAGCGAGACAGGATTTCGTGCCGGCCGCGCTTCCGGCTACAATCAGCCATAGTGGCTGACAAAACAGAAGTTCAACTGGCCCGGAATTTGTTATCGGGAGACCTGGCGGCGTTCGACCGGTTTGTCGAAACGTACCAGACGAAGATTTTCCAGTACAGTTACATGATGTGTGGACATCGCGAGGATGCTGAAGAAGTGGCGCAGGAGACGCTCCTGAAGGTCTTCCAGAGTTTGGACCAGCTTCGTGAACCGGAACGTCTGAAATCGTGGGTGTTCACCATTGCCCGCAACTCTTGCTACATGAAGCGGCGCAAGAGCGTCTTCGCGCCGTTGCAAGAGCTTTCGTTGGAAGAATTGATGCCGGTTGCGGCCGAGGCCGGCGGCCAGCGGCGGATCCAGATCGCCGACTGGACCGCGCTGCCGGACGACGAGGTCCTGCGCAAGGAGTTGCGCGAGGTGCTGGACCGCGCCATCGGGGAACTCCCGGAGATCTACCGCGCGGTGGTGGTGCTGCGCGACATCGAAGAACTTACCACCGAGGAGGCTGCTGAAGTGTTGGGCGTCTCCATCGAGGTGATCAAGACCCGGCTGCACCGCGGCCGCCTGGCGCTGCGCCAGAAGCTGGACCGGTATCTGCAAAACGCCGCGAGGAATTGAGGATGGCCATGGAACAATCAGCGCATAAACACGGCCTGGGATGTAGAGAGATCTTCGCGCAACTCAGCGCGTACATCGACGCCGAACTACCCGAGGCCACCTGCGAGGAGATTCAGGCGCACATCGCCAATTGCCCGCCGTGCGTCGAATTCATCAATAGCCTGCGCCGCACCGTCGAGTTGTGCCACGGCCGCGCGAACGCCGAGCGGCCGTCCCCACTGAGCGAAGACGCGAGAGAGAAATTGCTGGCGGCCTACCGTGAGATGATCGCGGCGCGGAAGCGAGGAGAAGATCCGTGCCAGCCTCAAAGCTAGAAATCATCCTGAGCACCCCGCTGTTTGGCAACCTCTCGACGCCGGAAGCCCAGGCGCTGGCCGAGCGCGCCGTCGAAAAGCGCTACTCGCCCGGCGAGATCCTGGCTCACGAAGGAGAGCCTTCGCGCGGCTTGATCATCCTGGGGCAGGGAAGCGTCAAAGTATTCAAAGTCTCTCCCAGCGGCCGGGAAGTCATGCTGACCATCGAAACCGCGCCGTCCAGCGTGGCCGAGGTGCCTCTCTTCGATGGGGGCCCGTTGCCGGCCTCCGTGTCGGCGGTAGAAGAGGTGGTGGCTTATATGATCAGCGCGCGGGACTTCCAGCAGGTTTCCCGGCAGAATCCCGACGTGGCGCTGAAGACCCTGGCCGTGGTGGGCCGGCGGTTGCGCAGCCTGGTCGCGGTGATTGAAAGCGTCACGTTCGGCAGCGTGAGGCAGCGGCTGGCGCGGACGCTGGTGGAGTTCGGCCAGCAAGCCGGAGCAAACGAGTTCAGCCTTCCGGTCACGCACCAGGAACTGGCGCTCCGGCTGGGCACCGCACGCGAAGTGGTGTCGCGAAATCTGAGCCGGTTCCAAGCCGAAAAGCTCATCCGGATCGACCGCCGCAACGTGGCGCTCCTGGACCGCCACGGGCTGGAGCGCGAAGCCGAAACCGAGTTCTGAGCGATTCGGACTTACGATAACGGTGGAACCGGCACTCCCACAGACTCTGCCAGGCGCGCCAACTTGCGATCAGTAGTGAGCAGTGATGCCCCACGCTTCCGGGCTAGCGCCAAGTACGTCATGTCATAGGCCGACAGATTGTGCTGGCAAGCCAGTTCAAAGGAATTCATCGCGGATTCAGCCAGATCCGTCTATTCGTCAGGCAGTTCCAGACAGTCTGCCAGCAATCGTGAAGCTTCGGAATGGGAAAGGATTGCGGCGCGTCTGTACCTCCAGGCCGCATTGACGGTTCCCACAATGTACAACTCGGGCGCAAGCACCACATCCGCGTCGCTAAGCGCTGCCTTCAGCAAGCGATAGTTCGCGGGAGCCAAAATGAGACCCAGCGCAGCGCTGGCATCGATGACGGCGATCAACGCTCACGATCCTTTCGTATGAGTCGTTCAGGGGACAGATGTTCGGGTATGCGTGGCTGGAACGCCGTCGCGGAGATCCGATCCAGCAGGGTGCGCCGGCGGCTGCGATGCTCCGGCGACTGATCGAGGGCCCTTTCCAGGAGCACCACAGCTTGGCGCGCCAAGCTGCGCCGTTCGACTTTGGCCTGTTGGGCGAGCCTCATGCATGAACTCATCCTGCGTGACCGTGGTCACAGCGGTGCCGCTGGATCTGCCTTAGCCTGAGACTGGGATGGCCCGCGTGGAAACACAGACCGCCGCACGAGCCCGAAAGCGCATCGCACGCCGCCGCAGGAGAGACTACGCCCAGCCTCTCCGCCGTGCCGTGCAGTGGGCGTTTCTCGCCCTGAACATTTGGATCGGCATAGAATTCTACTTCTGGGTGCGATATTACGAAACAGGCGGCGCTACTGTCTACGTCACACGTCTGCCGGGTGTGGAAGGCTGGCTGCCGATCGCCTCGCTCATGAATCTGAAGTATTGGATTGTAACGGGGGATGTCCCGCGCATCCATCCGGCCGGGATGTTCCTGCTTGTCGCCTTCCTGGGCATCGCGTTCCTGCTGCGGAAATCGTTCTGCTCCTGGCTGTGTCCCGTGGGCACGGTTTCGGAGTGGTTGTGGCGCGCCGGGCGGAGCATATTCGGACGCAATTTTCGCCTGCCCAAATGGTTTGACATCGCCCTACGCAGTTTGAAGTATATGCTGCTCGCGCTGTTTCTTTACGCGGTGGGGAGCATGACGGCTGAGGCGATCCGGGCGTTTCTGGAAGGGCCCTATGGCTTGATCAGCGACGTGAAGATGCTCAATTTCTTCCGGCACATGGGCACCGCGACCGCAGTGATCGTCGGCGCGCTGGCGATTGGCTCCGTCTTCTACCAGAATTTCTGGTGCCGCTACTTGTGCCCTTACGGTGCTTTGCTGGGACTGGCGGCGCGATGGAGCCCCGTGCGCGTACGGCGTAGCGCGACTGTCTGCATCGACTGCACGAAGTGCGCCAAGGCCTGCCCATCGCTGCTCCCGGTGGATGTGCTCTTCACGGTCCGCTCGCCCGAGTGTACCGGCTGCTATGAGTGTGTGGCGTCCTGTCCGGCGGCGGGTGCGCTTGAGATGACGGCGGGGCGGCGGCGCGTTTTGCCAGCATGGGCCATGGCGGCGTGCATAGCGCTGGTCTTTATCGCGGTCGCAGGCTACGCGCGGTGGGCCGGCCACTGGCGCACGGATCTTCCACCTGAAGTGCTGTTCGATCTGGTTCCTCGCGCCGCCGAGTTCCCGCACCCGTAAGGCTGCCGGCCTAAGGCGCGATCCATTCGGTGGTTTCCACGACCGAGTTGCCGCTCGGCATGAACACCTCCAGCCGGAAACGCACTGCGCGGGTTATGTGCCTGTAAATGACGTTGCCGCTGCGCAAGGTAATGGAATCCAGGTCGGTCGACTGTTGCGCGTCTCCGTCAGAGATGGTCAACCTGGCTCGCTGCGCGGTCAGGATCAACGGCGAGCCCCGGTTCCAGGTTACCTGGATGTTATCGCCGCGCTGCTTGATGGAAAGGCCCAGACGGACAGCCTCTTCGACAGAAGCCGGTTGCGGCGCAGGCCTCATTTGAAGCGCGGCCTGGAATCCCAGCAGAACGCCCAGCAAGAGAAAGATGAACGCCAGCGGGAGCGGCACGCGGCGACGGGTGCGGCGCGGTGAGGGAGGCAGGGGCGGGGAGACGGCCGGTTGGGGCACCGCGACCTTCTGCGCCGCGCGCTCTTCGACGGCTGAAGGGCCGGGCGAGGCGACCGCGAAACGGCCAAGTGTTCGGATGGGTACCGGGCGCGGCGGCCCTCCTCCGGAGTCGGTTGCCTGGAAGACCCGCTCGCCTGGTGGGGTGGTCTCCCCGGATGGGGCAGTCTGAGAATGGCCAGTGGCCGCCGCGGGCGCTGGGGCGCTTCTGGGCGGTGCGCCGCCTCCTAGATCCTGGCGACGGAAAGGGAAAACCTCGTACGGCGACTCGGCGTGAACCTGACCCCGTTCCCTGAAGAAGAATCTCCCCTGGCACGCCTTGGTGGCGAATGGCTTCACGAGGAGCGCAATGGTCGAAGAATCCGGCAGGAACTCATTCCAAAGCGCCAGATCTTCATCGCTCAGGCTGAATTCGAGGCGCGTGTTGCTGCGAAAGTAGCCGATCGCGTAGCGGTCCGGTCTGTGCCCGCGCTGCCACTTCGCGACAGCGGCGGCGAACTGCTCGCGGTCGGCATCCGAGAGTAGGAAGGATGGTCCGTGACGATGCTCACAAGGTACGAGGGCGTAATCGTCGATCGTGGCCTCGATGTCCCCTTCCCCGGTCGAACTGCCCAAGAGCAGCCCTCCGACCTCGGCGCCCCGTTTGGGCACGGCACCGAAGCCCTGCATCACTTCCACCTGCAGGCGATCTATCACATCGTAGGAGAGCCGGATCGCGATGGGCTTGCCTTCGGCTTTCCAGAGATAATACTTCGGGACTGGAGTGGCTGCCGTTTCACCGCTGATTGCGTCTTGCTGCATAGGAGAACGCTGCCGGCCGTGCCGCAGCCATGATCCATCGTAGATCCGCACCGATTCGGAACTCAAGAGCGGAGGCCCCTTTATCTTCAATTTCGCGCCCGATCCGCCCGGGGTGCTGGAGCGCGGCGCGGCGTCGGCATTAGAATAGTCTAAAAAGAGAGGAACCTCGGATCGCGAACGAAACGCCCACGCTCGGGGCGGCCGGCTTGTCCCTGCGTGCCAACTTCGCCGCCACGCTCGCCGGCAACGTGGCGTTCGCGGCCAGCCAGTGGCTGATCCTGAGCCTGCTGGCTAAGCTGGGAGATAGCGTCATGCTGGGCCAGTACGCGCTGGCCCTGGCCGTCGTCACGCCCATCGCCATGTTCTCGCACCTGAACTTGCGTTCGGTGCTGGTGGGCGACGTCGAGCGGCACCACCCGTTTGGAAACTACTTCGCTGTGCGGCTCGCAACCACGCTCCTGGGACTGGGAGCCGCCGCCGCGGCGGCTGTGATCTTCGGATACGCCCGGCCCGTTCCAGCGGCCATCGGGTTGTTGAGCGTGGCGCTTGGCGCCGACCAGATCAGCGATATCTACTACGGCTTGATGCAGCGGCGGGAGCGAATGGACCAGATCGCCCGCTCCATGGCTGCGCGCGGGGTATTGTCGGCGGCTGCGCTCGGCGCGACATTGTGGCTCACGCACAGCCTTGTGGCAGCCCTGGCGGCGCTTGCGGCCGGACGGCTGATAGTGCTTGTTCTTTATGACCACCCCGTCTCCCTGGCACGGCGAGAACCGCCAGGGAAGGACTGGGACGGAGAGTACAGGATCTTGCGCCAGGCTCTGCCACTGGGACTGGTGCTGATGCTTTCTTCGCTGACCGTCAACCTTCCGCGGTACGCGATTGAAGCGCGGTTCGGGGCGGCCCAACTCGGCGTATTCGCGGCAGTGG
>Ga0208695_1003446_pt1 | contig 10729 bp, 8 predicted proteins | sample AD_UKC111_MetaG_FD_184449 | JGI IMG/M metagenome (GOLD analysis project Ga0208695, IMG submission 184449) | Active sludge microbial communities of municipal wastewater-treating anaerobic digesters from Hong Kong - AD_UKC111_MetaG (SPAdes)... | ecosystem: Engineered > Bioreactor > Anaerobic >... | reverse complement strand
AGCGCCAACAATATCAACCCAAGTGTAGTTGCTATTCGAGGCTTTCTGGCTGGTCTGCGGCTCATGACGGAGGATGAGATTAAGTTAGTACTGCCATTCAGCTTCCGAATGGTAATAAACCTATTTTTACAGGCTGCTAAAGGTTTAACCTCCTATTCTATGGACACATTACTCAAAACGGTTTAGGACATTTTACCTTTCATCCTGGTTAAGCAAAGGTAGCGCAAGTTCTGAATTTTTCAAGGGTAGTACTGGCGATGAGTTGTTGGTTATTTTTTAGTTGGTATCGTCGCCCCTGACAAATTCTCCTCCTTGCCCTTCCCCCTGGTGCTTCCTCCCCAGCGGCTTATGCAATTTACCGCTTCAGCTGTACTGGAGTTTTTTTGGAGCTCATCCTTTGATGCGGAACAGAACGCTCGAATAACCACTTAAACACCAATGTTTTATACCACTTGTTAAGCACTGGTGATTTTTGTCTTTTTATCTCATTATCAATCAATTTTGCTGAACTGCCGGCCGTGTGCTGGAACAGACACACTCTTTGACTAACATTGGCTTTTGTGTAGGCTCATGTAGTTTGGTAATGTGTGTGGCCGTTGAGCGTTGGCATTTCTATTCGTTTAATGTATTTTCTAATGTCGTCTTAAATTCGTTTTCGTTGTTGTAATTGTAGAACGGAACAGCTGTTATCACATAGGTGTCCGTATGGATTTTGATAGTCTTTTGTTCGTTTCTGATTTCTTTCAAAAAGTCTTCTTTCCACTTGTCGTGTCCTAACAAATGGTTTCCTTTTGGCTCTATGAAAACCTGAAATGTCATATGTCCTCCGTCACGCTGTTTGCAGAAAAGTAAAAAGTCTGGCTCGAAAGCTCTTCCGAGTTTGTCGAATATTTTTATTTCTCGCTCGTTTCGAATTAGATAAATGTTCTCAAACTTCTGCTTCAGCCCTTCAAATCGTCTGGAAAACAGTTCTACAAATTTCTTTTCTTCACTTGTTCCGTAGTTAGCATTGTAAACATACCAAGGCTCATTGGCTACCAATTCTTCCTGTCCTTTAGCTCTCTCATCATATTTGTTTACTCTTATTTCTTTGTCTTTAAATACATTGTGAATACGATCTGAAATATAGTCTGAACCTTCGTATTCTGTTGAATTTTCTTTAATATCGGTTTCTATCGTTAGCAACAATCCGTTTAGGGCTTGCAAATAGTCGAAATGGCTGATTTCTTTTAATCGGTTGGCTGTTCCGCTAAATGTTATTTCCAAACCTGCTAAAAAGTCTGTGCTGTTAATGAAATTGGAAAGCGAGCCCACACCAGGAAAATAATGTGATAGGTTATCAAAATAGTAAAACGGATTTTGACTTAAAGCGAAACGAATGATATTTTTTGGAATTGTGGACAATTCTACATCTTTTGATTTTATTATTTCATATTCGGCAGCAGGATTTTCCAATTCAAAACCTATTGCCAATGACATTCTGCCAACCCCCGAAGCAAGATTGTGACGATAGTTGGTAGTCTTTACACCCAGGTCGGAAAAGGATTTTATGTTGTTAAAACTCTTAGCGATTTTTTTGTTGAAAAATACCTGACCTTCTTTGTAAAAATCTGTTTTCTTAAAGTCAAATTTCAAGGTGAGCTGTTTGGTAAGCAGGTTATCCTCGTCTTCATAAATGCCGGTGTCCGCAAGGGCTCTTTTCAATTCGGATATATAGCGGCTATCTTCTTTGGTGTGGTAATACAATTCTTCCAACGTTTTTAAGTCGTTGGAAATATCGTCATCAAATTTTCGGGTAAACTTGTCCTGGCCTTTTTCTAAAGCAAAAGGATAATATCTTGCACCACGACCAATTAATTGTGCTTCGGAAATAGTAGTCTTTCCGGGTATTCCGTTTTTCCCGTCCCGGTCCTCATAAAGTCGAACAATATCAAACAGATTCAAAACGTCCCAGCCTTCATTCAGCTTCTGAACGGCAAAAACGGCACGTATCGGGTTGTTTTCATCTTCCAATGTATTGAGCAAAATTTGGTTTTGCTCGGCTTCTGCATCATTGTTGGCGCTCAGGCAATTCTCAGGTTTAAAATTGGCCTGAATGCGTTTTACAATTTTGTTAGTTGAAATACCATTTGCTTCAAAAAATCTGAATGCCTTTTGAACGATTGGAACAGTGGAAGTCATTTGGATTTTCTCCACCATTTCCACCGAAAAGTCATCAATTAGCTTGTGAAACTTCGATTTATTCTGTTCTGATTCCGTAATTGTTCTTTTTGCCTTGAACAGAATTACAGGCTTCAAATTTATATTGTTGGACGTGGCGAGTTCCTGCCGGTACAGGTTAAGAATCAACGCCTGGATAATCCTATCCTGCTCATCATAGAGAGAACGGATAAGGTTGATTTCCTTTGAGTATTTATCAATACGGAATTGAGACAAGTCATATTTGTAAATTACCTTGTTTTGATACTTGGTTACTATCTCACGACTTTCATAATCCAGCGTAGCGGTAAACTCCAAAAGGATATTGTCAAAATTCTGATTGAGAATTTCTAAAACCGTGCCTTCCCAGCTTCCAAACAATGTTCCATTGCTTTTGGTGGCCGAATTCAAATGGTGGGCTTCATCTGCAATCAGGACTATTTTTTTGTCCTTAAAATCTTCGTAGGTAACGCTGTTTTCTTTGGTGTTGTTCAAGTCAATATGAAGCTGCTGAATGGTGGTAAACTTCAAGTTGATATTCTGATTATCTGCTTCTTCAAAGTTGTCAATCTCTTTGATTAACACTTCTTTTCCGTCAATCACAATCTTGTCGTTGAACAGGTATTTTGAAGCCTGCGGATTCAGAAAATTGTCTTTGGTTTTCTGAATGATATTGTTACTGTTTACAAAAAATAAAAAGTTGCGATACCCTTTTTCGTATAAATAGAGCATTAAACCTGCCATCATCAGTGTTTTGCCACTGCCCGTGGCCATGTTGTAAAGCAAGTGGTAAGGTTTATTCGGTTTTTCATCCAGATTTTCCCGATCAAGAAAAATGTATCGTTTGAAAGCTTCTTCCTGATAAGGTCTGATGCTAAATTCCAGGTTATCAGCAATGCTGTTGGGAATGACAACCTGAGCCAACGCTTTCTGAACGAATGAATTATTGAATATTTCGTATAGGAATCCCATTACTCTTTCTTTTTAGTACTGTTTGATTTTAATGCTTTCAATTTTTTATCGGCTTGTTCAATACTTGCTATGAATTGCTTTTCAACTTCCGATAGCTCATTGTCCGATTTGCTTTTGTATGTCTCATATTCTGCAAATGCTTTGCGCTGTGCTATCTCTGCTGAAATTTTTCCTGCGTGGGTCAATACATCTTGTCGGCTCATTTTGATAAACCCGTCCAAAACTTCAATCCAATCTTTCATATACATGGGCTTGCGCTGCATGGCATTGATTTCAGCAATATCTAAGTATGCGGAAACCAAGCGGTTTAATACGGCTAATTCTTCTTCGGAGAGATAGTTTTTGGCAACACCTATTTCCTGTTTAGTCGGTTTTTTACCCTTAAATGTTGTTAAGCCCATAAATGGCAATTGGGCATTCGCCCTTTGAAAAACTATTTCAGCTGCTGTGTGGCCATGAGCAGCCCAATGCAGCTTGTTTTGAACTGTTTGGAAAAAAAGTTGAGTGATTTCGGCGCTCGGGTCATAATCAATGCTGGTGGCGTAGATTTCAAGCACTTTCCGGTAAAATACTTTTTCTGACGAGCGAATATCGCGAATGCGTTCCAGCAATTCTTCAAAATAGCCTCCGCCCTGCTTCAGCAAGTCATCATTCATGGTGAAGCCTTTAATCAGATATTCGCGCAAACGTTCGGTAGCCCATATCCGAAACTGTGTGCCACGTAGCGATTTCACCCGGTAACCGACCGATATGATGACATCTAAGTTGTAATGTTTAGTGCGGTAGTTTTTGCCGTCTGCGGCAGTTGTCAAGTATTCCTTGACAACTGAATATTCATCCAATTCGCCTTCTTCAAAAATATTTTTTATGTGAAGGCTGATATTTTGCTTGGTGGTTTGAAACAATTCCACCATATCGGCCTGTGTGAGCCAAACGGTTTCATTCTCCAGGCGAACCTGAATTTTTATCTGCCCGTCATCCGATTGGTACAACAGTATTTCACTATTCATTGTCTAAACCTTGATTAGGGAGATTTTTGGATTGCCAGGATTTATTGAAAATCCGTTTGAATTGTAAGCTTTTAGCCCCAAAATTAATAAGCAAGCCTGTTGGTAGATTATAGGCTTCCAAGTAATTCATTGCTTGTGCCAAATGCACATCTTCCAAATCAATAACTGCTTTTAATTCAACCATAATTTCATTCATTACCAAAAAATCTGTTCTACGTAAACCCACTTCCTGGCCTTTATAAAAAATAGGCATTTCAACTTCCCGCTGGTGCTCAATACCATTTTCGTTTAATTCAATGGACAAACAACGCTGATAAATCACTTCCTGAAAACCATTGCCAAGTGTGTTATGCACTTCCATTGCACACCCGATAATCTTGTGCGTAATTTTATCCTGTTCTTCCTTTGTCTTAACCGGGATTTGCAAGATTTTAGGATTCCCTTGATTTTTATTCATCTTGTCCATCTTATCATCTTTTAAATCTTGGTTTAGACAAACTGTAAAAATCTTGGTTCAGACATTTTTCTTCTTCCGTGCAGTCAAAATCGGCATCATTGAGCGAAGATAAATTGACATAAAGCTGGTTTTTGTCCAATAGCTCGCAAAGAATTTCTTTCTGTCTTTTCAGGTCAAATTGTTTGAATTCATCTAAACTGTTTTCAAAAGCCTGTAAATCGATACTGTATTTGAAAAACGATTTGGCTTTCATTTGCTCCCAAATCTGTAAAAGCATTTCTGTGTCATCTGCAGCTTCAATCTGCTCCATAAAGGTTTCGTTGAATTTTTTCAGCTCGAGATAGACGAATGAGCCACCGCCTTGCCAATTCACAGATTTGGAAATGCCGGATTGGTCTCCATTAATAACATTTTTTAATCTTATGACACTGTCATTCTCTCCATAATCAAGCTGTTCGATTCCAATGTATTGACGTTTCAACTTGTGGGAAACAGCTGTGGTTGTTCCACTTCCTAAATGATAATCTAAAACAATATCATTTTCATTGGTTGAGAGATTTATTATTCTTGAAATTAAAGCTTCAGGTTTTTTGGCTGTGGGAAAGCTAACGCCACCTTCATTTTGTGTATTTTGAAAATCAATATCAGACCAAAAGTCACATAATAAAATACCAAGGTCTTGCACGTATTTCTGGTTGGAATATACTTTCTTTATTCCTTGAGATAGAGGAGTAATTACTTGCCCATTAAAGTATAAACCTTTAGAAGTCCCATCTACTGTGTGTTCATAAACTTTATCTTTTTGATATCTTGAAATTCTCTCAGCTTCTTTATTTTTATGAGACTGGAGTCTACATATATTTTCTGCATTATCTAAGTAAAATTGTTTAAATTTTTTATCATCAAGATTTATTTCATCAAGTTTTTTTTCTTCATCAATTATTTTTTCTTCTAATAATATATCTGTCAGTTTAAGTAATTGGTATTCGTCATTTTTTTTAGTTAGGAAAAGAGAGTAATGTGGATCCCATTTATCCCTTTTTGTATATTGAGGAGTTAAAGATATTATACCTCCTTTTTTATATAATAGTATTAAATCCTTTTGCTTAATTATGGTCTTATCTTTATGTGCTGTTTTTGTTCCACTTGGCGTTGAAGACTTGACAGCAATAACATTAACAAAATTTTCTCTTCCAAAAATTTCATCACATAATACTTTCAAATAAGCTTCTTCTAAATCATCAATGTTTATAAAAATTAATCCACTATCATTCAATAAAATTTTTGCAATTTCAAGTCTATTAAGCATAAACGTTAACCACGTAGAATGATTAAAACTGTCATTATACCGAAAACTATCATTCCCTGTATTGAATGGTGGATCAATATAAATGAGTTTAACTTTTCCGGCAAATTCCTTTTTGAGCGTATGCAAGGCTAAAAGGTTGTTGCCCTTTATAATCAGGTTATCGGTAATGGTGTCTTCGGGTAGCCCTCTTTTTCGGTTAAGTTCAGCATCACGAGTAAAACCCGTAAAGGGGTGTTCACCGTCTTTGTCAATTCGTTTGGCATTAGTCAATACTTTAGGCTCTAAAAGCTGGGTAATTTCGTCCTGTGCTAAAATTTCGTTAAAGAATATTTCTTCCCGTTTGTCTTCTTCCCGGCTTTGTCCGCCTTCTAGTATGCAGTCTTTAAACGGCCACACCAATGCCACCTCGTTGCGTTGCTTCAGGAATTTGCCGTCAATGGTAAGACCGATTTTGTTTTTGTAGCGCGTATAGCTGTCATTCAGGTAGCTTTTCTGCTCCAGAAAATCCAGGAAGAGATTTTGCTTGAAAACAAGCACTTCTTTTACGTTTACAAAAAACTTCTCTTTGAGTTCGGTATTGTCGAGCAACAGTCCAATCAATTCTTCGTCAAAGTTCTGTGCTTTGTTAAGAACTACCCATTTTTTCAGTTCTCCGTTGTCTGTCACGAAGTTGGGTTCTTTCTTGAGTTGTTTCTCTAATGTTTCGTATAGTTTCATTTAATTCAAAGGTAGATTTAAGTTTCAAAAATACATTTTTCAGGTCATTTAACCTTCTGTTTTCCATAATTCCTGTCAACGAGCTATTAAGGGTGGCGGGTGAGCTTGGGTGCGTAGGCAAAATGAAGGCTCTTTAAGCTGCGAAGCGGAAACTCTTACGTTTGGCAGCCAAATGTGCCTGAATGTGGGCAGGTTTTCTCTTTTTATTTTCTGTCTTTTTGCAGCAAAATTACCATTGTCGTTGTTTTTTTCAGCTTGCCCCTAACGGCTGCGGGTATGAAATTTAGCGGAGTTCGAAGCAGCGTTTTCATCCCACGATACAAACCATGCTGCGGGCTACAACCCTTCGCAAACCGCTGAAACCCTTATTGGCTATACCGCGTGTTGTGCCTTCGTGCTTTTTTCCCCTCGCTCTTTGGCTTGTAATTCTAATGATTTAATAATTTCAACGTCAGACTCAAAACCAAATAGTCGACTGGTAACGGATTCTCTAGTCTGAATTACTATTTTGTAGTCATATCCTTTCCCAAATGAGGCTTTTTCAAGTTTTTCGATGGCATCTTCAAGTGTTTCATAATCTCCTTGAATTTTAACAGGAACAGGATTACCATTAATTTGTTCTTTTAAAAATCCGTCAATCCCTGAATTTCTCTGAACTGGAATTGCATTAATGTTTTGAAGAATGGCAAGCTCCTTTTCTGTTTTTTCAAGATAACTTTCAGTTCCTTTATTTAATAATTCTGATTCTGTAATTACCATTTCATCTAGTCTTGAAACTGCTAAATCTACAGCATCCATTGACTTGTCAATGCCAATATAATTTCTTTTTAAGTGCTTTGCAGAAACACAAGTCGTACCGCTACCACAAAATGGGTCTAAGACAAGGTCTCCTTCATTGGTCACAATACTTATAATCTGGTTTAGCAACAATACAGGTTTTTGAGTAGGGTATCCTGTTCTTTCTTTTGCTTTAGGATTAAGATATGGTATATCCCAAACATCAGATAAAGGAACACCTTTCTTTTCTTTACCAATTACAACATTCCCATTTTCATCCTTTTTATATACAGACTTTCCATTTTCATCTCGTTCTCTTTCTTGTAAAATTTGGTCAATATTTGTTGTTGCTGAGTAGTCGGTATATATCGTATTAAATTTAAAATCTTTTGTCTTAGAGTAAAAGAATATTATTTGATGTGCATTTAATAAACCTTTTTTTGAATTTGACCAACGTTTATATGACCAAACAATCTCGCTTTGAAAATTATCACGTCCAAAAACTTTGTCAAGGATAATTCTTATGTTGTGTGAAGCTGTTTTATCGCAATGAAGAAAAACACTACCAGTATCTTTCAACACTCGTTTACTTTGGATTAAGACATTTTCAATGAGTTCTAAATATTCATTTAAAGAATTGTATTTATCTTCAAACTCGTATGTTTTTGCATTATCCCTGGTTTTAAGAGAATGCGTTTTTTGAGTAAAGAAAGGTGGGTCAAAATAAACTAAGTCAACACATTCGTTTTCTAGTTCCTTTAACTTATCCCGACAATCACCATGTATTATTCTATTGGTTTCCATCTTCAGGTGTCCTTTCATTAGCAATTTCTGTTAAAATAGCCTTTAGGTCAACTCCACTATAAGTTCTAAAAAAGTCCCAAGCTTCATCACCTCCATAATATTCACCCTCGACGCCAGCGTATAATGTTTTTAATGTCTCTTGTATTCGAATAGATTGTTCTCTGTGAGGATAATAAAACATCACTCGAATAGGCTTATAACCGTGTCCTTTTATAACTTTAACCCTGGTGTGTTCCTTGGTAATATGGTCTCCGTCGGTAGTTGCGTCTCTCCATTTTACTTCAATGGCATCATTTCCATTTAGAAAATCTATTTCGAAAGTATTAGGTCTTTGCCCTAATGTATTTTCTACTTTGGTCTTAATCCCATTTGGGAATTGGTAATTTAGACATAAGGTGGCGGCTTCCTCCAAAAATGAACCAGCATATTTGTATAAAAATCGCCCTGTATTTTGATATATATCTATTAGTTCACCTTCTTTTGTTGTAATTCCTAAAACTCTATAGATTAGGTAATGAGAATTATCATCAGACTTCATGGCTTCTTTCCTCTCGTCAATTTTTTCTTTGAGATTAGAAGCATAAGTCTCTGCTAATTCCTTTATTTTATTCTTTAAATTCTCCATTGGGTAAAGTTACAATTTTTCCAGACAAGTTCGTGTAGCAATGTCTTTTAGCATGAGGCACAACGGATGGCGGTATAAAAAGTTGCCGATTGCGGGTGATTTCCTGTCAAGTTACACAAAAGTTGAAGCGGGCTACAACCCTTGAATATCCTAATGAGTCGGCAAATTTTTATACCGCGTGTTAGCACCTGTTTTTTATTAATTCTTCTTTGTCAAAAATAAACTTTTTAAAAAATTTATCTTTTCACTTTCAGTCCATTTGTCTGTGTCCGAAATTGAAAAGTTACTGATATTTCCATCTTTCTCACCAATTAGAAAATATGTGTCAAATTCTCCTTTTTCTATCTGCCCAAAAATTCTGTAAACCATAAAATTATTAGTGCTATCACTTTCAATATTTTGTCTTTTCAATCCATGTGAGTCAACAAAGTATTTAGAATCCCATTCATAATATGCTTTTACAAAATTATATCCAGTCTGTAAACCGTTCATATTAAATTCATATTTATCGAATCTTCCAAACGCAATTGCAATAATTACAGAATCTTGATTTCTAAAAAACTGTTGTCTGCTAATTGTGTTATAATTTGTCTTTTCCCATTTTCCTGGAAGTGTCACAGAACCGAATGGCAATACAAAATAATCAGTCTCATTTTTTGTTTGGTTATATTCTCCTCCAACAAGTGTGCTAGTTCTCTGAGTGGCACAATTAGTCATAAGAATTGTCATTGTCAATAGAAGAATTGTCTTAATCAGGTTTGCTTTCATTGATTTTATCCGTTTTTATAATATCTAATCCGTACTGAATGTTCATGCTATGTCTGTTCTCTAAAATAGGTGCTAACTCTTTTATACACGCTACTCTATAGCGCCTATTTCCCAAATTTGGATGTATAGACGCTATAATGTTGCGTTTTATCTTTCGATTCAAAAATACAAAAACTTTTCGTTTGATAAACCAAATTTATGCCCTTTCTGCAAATCCCCAAATAATGATTAGCTACCTGGAGTAAATCCCTTGCTGGCATGGTTAGACTACGTGCCGAATGCCATTCCGGGGTTGATGGTTATGTTGTATTCAGCTGCAGGGTTTACCGGATGATGCGAAGCCCTGATGTGGCGTCGGCCATCAACAGTTACCGGCTCAAAACCCGACTCCCACTCCTCGTTCCAGTCCTTTTCGCCGGCATCACCTGCGGAGTAGTCAATGCTTACACCTGCCGGAATTACTATGGTTTGAATGGCCTGGAGGGCATCGCTCATGCTATGGGAGCTGGAGTAGGCGAGTAGTTTCCCTTCGTCCTCCATGAAGCTGCCAAAGCCCAGCTCGGCCGGCCGGGCGATGATTATCTCATTGGTTTCCTCCGAAAAGGGAGAGTTTTAATGCGGAGCTCCATCAGAACGAGCCGGCTATGGCTATAAAATCAGCGGCAACAAGCGATGCGCCTCCAATCAGCCCTCCATCCACATCGGGCTTGGCAAACAGCTCGGCGGCGTTCGAGGGCTTGCAGCTACCTCCGTAAAGTATGCTAATGCTATCGGCCAGCGTTGAGCCGTACTTGTCGGCCAGCAGGCCACGTATGAATGCGTGCATTTCCTGGGCCTGGTCGGAAGTTGCGGTTTTGCCCGTGCCAATGGCCCACACGGGCTCGTAGGCGATTACTACCTGCTGAACCTGCCCTGCTTCCAACCCGAAGAGCGATTCTACCACCTGTTTTTCGACAGCAGAAAAGTGTTGGCCGGCTTCTCGCTCGCCTAGCTTTTCGCCGCAGCAGAAGATAGGGGTGAGGTTTTCCTGAAGGGCCAGCTGCACCTTTTCAAAAAGCATGAGGCTGGTCTCGTTGAAGTACTCCCTGCGT
>Ga0208695_1003445_pt1 | contig 10734 bp, 8 predicted proteins | sample AD_UKC111_MetaG_FD_184449 | JGI IMG/M metagenome (GOLD analysis project Ga0208695, IMG submission 184449) | Active sludge microbial communities of municipal wastewater-treating anaerobic digesters from Hong Kong - AD_UKC111_MetaG (SPAdes)... | ecosystem: Engineered > Bioreactor > Anaerobic >... | reverse complement strand
GGAGGAAATGCAAGATTTGAAGCCAAACTTAAGGGAGAAGGCCATGGGGGCCAAGCATTAAGTAAATCAACAAAGTCACTGGAGGACATGGGGACAAAATGGGGCCAGAGGAGAGCCATGTTGACCTATTAAGACAGCCTGGAAGCTGTCCTTGGCACTTTAACCTATAAGGGATGGCGCCGGGCAGGCTTCTTAGAAGGCTCTCAGGCCAAAGTCAATAGGAGGAAAGAATGAAGTACTCAAAAATCATTTGTTTATTGTTAACCTTCCTTTTTGTTTTTAGCGTGGCGGCGTTTACTCAGATTCATGAGTCTGGAACTATCCATGGTTATGTCAAAGATGAGGAGGGTAATCCGCTTCCCGGGGTTATGGTCGAACTCTCAGGAGTTAACTTATTCGGTGGAAAAAAGTTAATTAAAACAGATAAAAACGGATACTATCGATTCCCTACTATTCCAGTTGGCATATACACTGTATCTGCGGAGGCTGAAGGATTTGGGAAACAGGTCATAGAGGGGATAAAGCTAGATGCTAACTTAGCTTTGGCAATCAACTTTAATTTGAAACAAACGATCATTAAAGAAGAAATTACAGTTAGAGCGAATCCTCCAACTATTGATGTATTTAGTTCAATGACAACGCCCAGCATTATTCCTGATACTCTCCTCTTGACTACACCGCCAATGAATAGCGGAGATACGGGAGCTAAGACCCTTTTTAATATTATAAATCTGGCTCCTGGTGTCGATTTTCATGGTGCCTACGGAAGTGGTTATTTATCGCCAAATGCATATCAGTTGGATGGCATTAACACACCGGACAGTGCCGAGCCTGACTATAATATTGTTAGTGAAGCTTCAGTATCGAGCTTTGGACTTCCTGCCGAATATGGAGATTTTACAGGCGCAGTCTTCAATGCAATCACAAAATCAGGATCTAGCAAATTTTCCGGAATGGCAGAATTTCGGTATGGCGGGAAAGACTGGAATAGCCAGAACATTACAGCCGTGCCGACCGAAAGACTATATGATCCGTCAATGAAAAGCATTAAACAACGCACCAATCAGCATTTTGACTTGGGAGCCCAAATCGGAGGGCCAATAATAAAAGATAAACTTTGGTTTTTTATTTCGACTGAATACTATGACACAAATAAATATCCAGTAGGAACTAACGTACACCCAAGGTTATGGTCATACAAGATATTTACCAAGCTGAGTTTTCAACTAAATAATTCAAACCATGCGAATTTAAGTATCAATTACGATAATGAAAAAGCTGATAATATGATTGCTGGACCTCAATTCCCAACTGGTGTAAGTTACAATTCTAATTACCCTGGATTATTTATTAATGCTACTTGGACATCAATTTTTTCATCAGCTACCTACTTAGATGTTAAACTGGGTTATAACTATAAAAAGCAGGATCAAATACCTACTGCCGGTATGGATGTCAGTGGACACTATGACCTTGCAACAGGAATGTATTCTCAAAACTACCCTGGATTTTATAAAGGTATAGATCACTATATAGACATCAGCGCTCATTTAACTCATTATACTCCTGAGTTCATCAAGGGATCTCATGATATAAAAGTGGGTGTTGATTACCGTTATGCAAAGGTTCTGAGAACATGGGGATATCCAGGGCTCGATCGGACATTTTACTTGGATATGAATGGAGAGCCTTATCTTGCTTATCAAAATGAATTTCGAGCTTTTCCAAATGATTATCTTAATGTACTGGCTATTTTTGCACAAGACTCTTGGATGATTATTAAAAACCTGGTTTTGAATTTCGGCTTGCGTGCGACGAATTATCGATATGATATGCCTTCTCCCGGGCCTGGGGTGATTTTTAAGGATACGATTTTCGCACCTCGTTTAGGATTAACCTACAACTTTCATGACAAGAAAACGGTGCTCAAACTCCACTACGGGCAATATTCAGATAGAATCGATAGATATTGGTTTTATGGAGCAGACACGCGGGCATCTGGCACAATTTATAAGATGTGGAACGGGGTAGAATTCGTCGAGTATAATCGCGAATCGGGCTCAAACTGTAGCGTGGACCTTAACACTAAGATGCCTTTTTCATGGGAGTTCACGGCCACTCTTGAGAGAGAGCTTTTCAAAAATGCTTCTTTGAGTATGACATTTTTCTACCGTAAACTTGCTAGGGCTATAGGACCTATTAATACACAAGGGAAATATGAGAAAATTACAATAGTGAATCCAGGGCCAGATGGAGTTGAAGGGACGATAGATGATTCTCTGATTGATGTTTGGAATCAACTTAATCCAGGAGAAAATGCTTACTTGATCACGAATCCACACAAGGGCCAGTCTCCTGCCATGGTTGAGGAACCCGAGCACAAGAGCCAAGGGTTCCAGATCGTTTTCAATAAAAAGTTTTCCCACCGGTGGCAAGCGATGGTCTCTTATGTGTATACTTCAGCAAGAGGAAATATCGAGAGGCCTCCGTTAGCTGATATGGGTAAAGATCCCAATTTCTTTATTAATGAAAGCGGGTCTAATGCCCGATATGCAGGTCAGCCGCACTATTTTAAAGTGCTTGGTAATGTTCTACTCCCTTGGGATATCAACTTCGGCATATATTTCCGTTATTTATCCCCCCAAAGTTACCGGCCGAATTTCGGAGTTGTACTGAACCAGGGATATGAGACGATTTATGCAGAACCATGGGGCGTCTATAAACTGGATCCGGAAAGAAATGTCGATATCGAGCTAGCTAAGAACCTCAAAATATCTAATGTCACTTTTACCTTGATGGCTGACATATACAACTTGTTCAACAACCACGACACACGGGGCGAAGGTGATGTTTTCGGTACATATGGTGACTATTTTGGAAAGATTATGAGCATTATAGAGCCGCGAACTTTCCGACTCGGTATCCGGATTTCATATTGATCTACGCGCGAAAAATATGCTGTTTTACCCCCAGGTATGGGCTGTTAGTATGGCTAGTAGATCTAAAGGACATATATGCAACTTAGATAAGCGTTGCAGACGAATGATATGATGATGCGACACCGATATTTAATGTTATTTATAGTTTTGTTGCTCTTGGTGACATTCTCAACAGCCCGGGAGAACACGCTCGCTATTAAAGCGCGCAAGATCTATACAGGGACTGGCCAAGTCATTGAAAAAGGAGCCCTTCTTGTCCAGGAGGGGAAAATTGTTCAATGTGGAAATCTCCTTTCAGTTCCAAGTAGATATATATTAATTGATTTAAGTGACTATAATCTGCTTCCAGGGCTAGTCGACACACATTCTCATCTTGGCCTCATTTCTTTTGTTGATGATATCAAAACGAGTGATTTTAACGAGTACAATCAGGCTTTGACATCTATGGCGGATATTCGGGATTCGCTGAATTTCTGGGCGTCAGCGACACTTGAGGTGGCTGTTTCTGCAAGTGTAACAACGATGGCCGTTCTTCCTGGAAGTTTGAATATGATTGGTGGCATCGGCACGGTTCTCAAGACCGAAGGGAAGGATATAAAAACGAATGCTCACACCTGAGAGAATCGTCAAGATTGCATTGAGTGAAAATCCAAAGGCTATGGGAAAGGCCAAAAACCGGCTATCAACAACTCGGATGGGCGCGCACTATCTACTCTGGCGAGCCTTTGAGGAGGCTAAAGAATATAAGGATAAATGGGATGCCTACAAACGATCTCCAGTAAAATATTCAAAACCCGAGCTCAACTTAGCTAAAGAACCATTAACGATGGCCTTGGAGAAGAAGATGGCGGTCCATGTCCATTGCGTGAGGGCTGACGACATAATTACTGCCTGCAACTTGGCTGTGGATTATGGACTAGATTTAACTCTTGATCACGCAAATGAAGAATATCTAGTTGCCATGGGAATTGCCAAATCCCACCTACCCGTGATTACAGGCCCAGACTTTTAATTCCAAAACTAGGACGGAAAAAGTGGTCAGCAATGGAATAATATATGAAACAAAGGAGGTAACTAAAAGTGAAGAGTAAATTCTCTTTCCTACTATTAGCAGTAATAGTTTTCACAACAATAAGTCTCGGGTTGGCTCAAGTGCATCAAAATGAGATCCTGTCCAGAAGTCTCTTGGCGAGAATAGAGGGAGAGGTTTCAGGGAAAATTTCTTTTGAGCATGTACGGGACCTGGGTGTATTCAGCCGTTGGTATGGTTCAGACGATATGGAGAAAGCTGCAGAGTTCATTGTGAAACTGTGCAATCGTTATGGGCTTACGGATGTACGGAAAGAAACATTCCCTGTTGATAGAGACACCTATTATTTTATGCAGAAGCCCTGGCTAGCCTGGAACTGTGAATTAGCGGAACTGAGGCTCATCGAACCGGAAAAGCGGCTTATTTCGAGTTATGAAGCGAATACTACTTGCGTATTAGTCTATAGCCGTGATGCTGATGTTGAGGCCGAAGTAGTTTATGTAGGAAAAGGAACCGAAGCTGTTGACTATGAGGGTAAAGACATAAAGGGAAAAATTGTGTTTGCTTACGGGGAGCCTTGGGAAGTCTCAAAAATTGCTATTTTCAGGTATAAGGCGGCCGGGATCCTGATAGGCTATGGATTGGATGTACCAGAATATTCTTCAACGCAAATCTTCCAAATGAGGATAAAACCCTGGAGCGATGATGGTAGTCAGCAATCAACCTTCGGCTTTATGCTTTCAGTCAAGCAGGCTAGGGAACTTTTGAATTATGTCCAAAGCGGGAAGAAAGTTCTAGCGCACGCATTGGTTAAGGCAAAGGTGCGAGTTCCAGGGACACATACTGGGGTGACTGCAATTATTCCAGGAACAGATTATCCAGATGAGGAGATAGTTCTTATAGCGCACCTCGATCATCCGCGTCCCGGAGCTCATGACAATTTGAGTGGATGTGCAACTCTTCTTGAGGTAGCCCGATCCCTAAAGACTCTCATTAATCAAAAATCAATCATGCCACCTAAAAGGACGATTAGGTTTTATTGGACGCCTCATGTATGGGGTGCTCATATGTTTTATTCCAGATATCCAGATCGCCTGAAAAAAACGATCGCAGGGATAAATGTCGATTGTGTAGGCTTAGATCAGATGAAGTTCAGCACTTGCTTTAACGTTATTCTTCCGCCTTATTCACGTGCGAGTTGGCTTGGTGATGTCATTGAGAATGGTCTGAATTATATTTCTCTTGCAAACAATTCTGCTGTGTGGGGTCAGCGGAAATACGCACCAGGAATCTATGATCATGATGGTTCGAGGAATGTGTTTTGGGGCCGGACAATTCCCTTTGTAGGAATGTCTGACCACCTCTTTTTTAACAGTGGCGACGTTGGTATTCCCATGGTTATGATGATCGATCTTCCGTTTGGCGCTCACCATACTCAGAACGATGAGCTCTGGTTTTTAGACCCTACTCAACTTAAGAGAGTTGCATTCCTCGTGGCAGTATCTGTTTATACGATAGTTTCAAGTGGGCCAAAAGAATCACAAAGGCTTATCGAGGAGGTATATTCCAACTGTATGATAAGGCTTGAACGCGAAATGAAACTTGCGGAATCTATCCTTTATCAATCTGATAGGCAAAGTGTGCAGAAAGATTACGCAGCCGTTAAGAATATGCTCGATCACGGTTTCTACCGTGAGGAGCAAGTGCTTACTTCAACAGCTGTTTTTGCTAAAGATGATGACGAAGTATTGAGTTTCATAAAAGACAGAATTTCCAGAATCAAGAAAGTTGAAAAAACAAATAGTGAAGATTTATTGGCCTGCTATAAAACGAGGGCTCAGCAATTAGGCTTAGATGCAATCTTACTACTGGAGCCAACAACAGATGAACTAAAGCTAAAGGCTATAGTTCCTAGGAAAAATCCAGCATTAAAAGGGGACTTTGGTTCACTAAATGAATATCTGGTAGAAAAATATCAATTTGAGTCGATTATGCCTGACGATCCAATCTATTACGAAATCTTAAATCTTATGGATGGGAAAAGAAATATGCTGGATATCGCGCAGTTTGTGGCTGCTGAATCTTTAAGCGCAAACTATGAGAAGCCTTCGGTTAATGAGATATTTGAGTATATCAGGCTTCTACGAGAGTCTGGAATTATTTCCTATTGATCTGATAAAGCAATCTTGGAAAAAGTAACCCAATGGTTATGAAAAAATAATCGGAGCAACGGGACCTTTGTAAAAGGTAGAAATTCATGTTCGAAATTGTATGGGCTGCTTAAAAGAAAGAAATGGAATTAAAGAGGTGTGGCATAGCTTTCTGTACTTAGCCCTTTGGCAAAAATTATTCTTGACAAAGAGATTAAATATTTTATCCATTAAATGGAGGGATCGAATGAAAACAAAAGAAATCTCAAATAGAGGATATTTTATATGTATTGTTTTGGTTCTTCTGTCTGTCTGGGCCTGCAAAAAGGGTCAACAAAAGATCATTTACCCTTTGAATGAAAAAGTTGAGCAAGTAGATGATTATTTCGGAACTAAGGTTTCTGATCCTTTTCGATGGCTAGAAGATAATAATTCTGAAAAAACCAAAAAATGGGTGGAAGAGCAGAATAAAGTTACCTTTTCTTTTCTGGGAAAAATTCCTTATCGGGAAAACATAAGAAAGAGGCTTAAGGAGATGTATAATTATCCCCGGATAGAACAGCCTATTAGGGCTGGTGAGTATTATATATTTAGCAAAAATGATGGTTTGCAAAACCAATCGGTTATCTACATCGAGAAAGGACTTAAAGGGCCGGCAGAAGTATTCATAGACCCTAATCGGCTTTCTCCCGATGGTACTATTAGAATTGAGCTGGTTGGTTTTTCACATGATTTTAGATATGTAGCTGTTAAGCAATCTGAGGCTGGTTCTGATTGGTCGGAAATTAGGGTTATTGAAATCGCTAGCAGACGTATGCTTCCCGACCAGATAAAATGGGTAAAGCTTTTTGGAGTTTCATTTTATAAGGATGGCTTTTTTTACAGCGGATATGATGAGCCAGCTCCAGGTCAAGAACTAATAGCGAGTAACGAATATCAGAAAGTCTTTTACCACAAACTAGGCGAACCCCAGCAAAAGGATACTCTGATTTATGAAGACCGTAAAAATCCGTTTAGATATTCTTATCTGAGTATAACTGAGGATCAGAGATATGCTATATTGACGGTAATTGCGGGAACTTCAGGAAGTGAGTTTTACTGGAAAGACCTGGCTGCCAATAAATCTGATTTCAAGCTTCTGATTCCAGGTTTCGATAATGATAGCATTGTTGTAGACAATCTTAACGATAAATTTGTAGTAATGACCAATGTAGATGCTCCTAACTACCGCCTAGTAATAATTGATACGAAAAATTCTTCTAAGCAAAATTGGAAGGAGATATTGCCAGAAAAGCCTAATGTTCTTTTTTCAGTTACCAAGGCTGGCGGCTGTCTTTTTGTTACATACCTTGAGGATGCTCACACTAAGGTATATCAATATAAGTCTAATGGTAGCCTGATAAAAGAAGTTGAACTTCCGACGATCGGAACAGCTTTGGGTTTTAATGGTTGGCGGGATGATAAGCAGATTTTTTATACATTTCAGTCTTTTACCTATCCGCCTACTATTTATATATATGATTTAGCGACAGGACAGTCTAAACCTTTTGCACGACAGGAAGCCAAATTTAATTCCGAAGATTTCGAAGTCAAGCAGGTTTTTTATAAAAGCAAGGATGGGACTAGGATACCAATGTTTATCGTTCATAAAAGAGGCCTCATACTTAATGGCAAAAATCCAACCTATTTAACAGGTTATGGAGGCTTTAATGCAAGTCTGCTTCCGTCTTTTGACCCCTCGATAATAGTAATATTGGAGAATGATGGCATTTTCGCTCAGCCTAATTTGAGGGGTGGAGGAGAATACGGTGAAAAATGGCATCGGGCCGGTATGCTCGAAAACAAGCAAAATGTCTTTGATGATTTCATTGCCGCGGCTGAGTGTCTGATAGATCAGAGATATACTTCACCTAAATATTTAGCTATTGCTGGGAGTTCTAATGGTGGACTTTTGGTTGGAGCTGCCATGACCCAGAGACCTGAGCTCTTTGGAGTTGCTTTTCCAAGCGTAGGTGTAATGGATATGCTTAGGTACCATAAATTCACCCTAGGATGGGGTTGGATTGTGGAATACGGTTCGAGCGATAAAGAAGAACAGTTCCATTATCTCTATAAATATTCTCCACTCCATAATCTGAAGGATGGGGTGTGTTACCCGGCCGCCATGGTGACTACAGCTGACCATGATGACCGGGTAGTGCCAGGGCATTCATTTAAGTTTGCAGCTACTCTTCAAGAAAAACAAGCATGTAATAAGCCTGTTTTGATTAGGATTGAGACTCGTTCAGGCCATGACTCAAGCAGCCTCAGCAAAGAGATTGATGAGCTGACTGACAAATACTCTTTTATGTTCTACATAATGGGTCTGAAGCCAATATACAAATGAATTTTAAGATATGCTTAAGGCAGCATAACTAGAGAGTTCAAGTGCTTAATTACCGACTTTAGTTTAAACTAAGAGAGACAGGTGGTAATATTACTTCTAAGAATATAGGCCATAAGAAAGGAGAAAAACGATGATTAGAGTATCGGAATTGATTACACGAGCTGGCTTTTTAAGTTTTCTTTTGATCATGTCCCTGATTATCTCGGGCCAGGCTCAAGGCGAAAATGCTTCTCTGGATAAGAAGCCGCTAAAAGTCTACATTTCCGTGGATATGGAAGGGATTTGGGGTGTAGTTCATATCAATCAGTGTTCAGATGACTCGCCTGAGTACCAGCAGGCCAGAAGATGGATGGTCGAAGATATCAATGCTGTCATCGAGGGCCTCTTTCAGGGCGGGGTAAACGAGGTGGTGGTTAACGATTCTCATGCCACTATGAGGAATATCATTGCCAGCGAACTTGATCCTAGGGCCACGCTTATTTCCGGTTCGCCCAAGCCCATGATGATGATGGAAGGAATTGATTCCAGTTTTCAGGCCTGTATTTTTGTCGGCTATCACGCCCAAGCAGGCTCGGCTCCAGCTATCCTTGACCACACGATTTTTGGGGCAGTCATTTATTCTATCAAGATTAATGGGATTGAAATGCCTGAGCTTGGCATTAATGGAGCTATAGCCGGCTATTATCATGTGCCGGTGGTTATGCTGACTGGAGATACTGAAACCTGCCGGCAGGCCAAGGAAATTCTGGGAAATGATCTCATGGCTGTGCCGGTCAAGGAAGCGGTCGGCCGCTTTGCTGCCAGAAATTTTCCCAGGGAAAAAGTCCTTGCCAACCTCAAAGAAGGTGCTAGAAAAGCCATTTCTTCTCTGGATAAATTTAAGACCTATGAGCTCAAGCCGCCTTGCCAATTTGAAGTCAATTTTCACAACAGCCAGCAAGCTGAGATTGGACTGTTAATTCCAGGCGTGAAAAGAATTGCTCCAAGAACTCTGTCTTTCAGTGCGCAAGATTACGCAGAGGGCTTTAAGCTCTTATGGGCTCTGATTTTCTTAGCTTCAGGTAGCTGAGCCTGGCTCAAGATTGAGTCAGAATTTTTTAAAATAAAAAAGATCGCTTTTTAACTTAATTTGAGATGACTACAGAAATCACAAGTTGGCAGAGGAAGAGGGATTCGAACCCCCCGTTCCGGAGACCGGAAAGCGGTTTTCAAGACCGCCGACTTAAAGCACTCGGCCATCCCTCCGGAAAGAAACATTTTAACCCGGGACACCAGAGATGACAATAGGCTGTATCAGTTCAGGACATTGGTGACACCTTAGCGTTATGGATTTTCTCCTACTGGAGATAATACTCAAAAGGAGTTTTGAGTTTCAGGGCCCGAACTGACTCATCTAAAATCTACACGAAACTGATTAGTTGCTTCACGAGAAAATCCAGACGAAAATTCTTTGCTTTCTGGCTCGCCTTGAAGCTAGATTTGGTGGTGAGATTAGCCAGGAGGCGAAGCGATGGGTTTAGAGATGAAAGTTAAGAGAGCGATATTAAAGGAGCTAGCCTGTAAGTATCAGCGGAGCTCTAAGAAGGGCAAGGGCCAGGTGCTGGAGGAGTTTTTAGAGTGTAGTGAACCCCGAAAAGCAAGACACTTTTTCTCGCTTTGAGAGATAGAGTTCTTTTTAAAAAATAGTCCATATCGTTTGACTCACAAACTGTTATACTGACCCCTTGAGGAGGTGGACACCTCTGAGACTACTACTCAAGAGGCAGCTATCGCCGCCGCCAGAAAGGCTCATTCAGAATGCCCTGGAGAGCTTGATGCCGCCCTCTGGAGCATCGGCCGGAAATGGTGTTTTGCAGATAACCCTGATTGCTTCTCATGCCCTGTAAATAATTATTGCGAGAAAATTGCTACCTATTAGCACCAGCTTGCCTGCCTTATTAGCTCATCAAGTTTATTAAGTTATCAACTTATCTTTATCAAACAAAAACACTCTCTCTCCGGCGCGGCTAAGCTCGCTGGGGTCGTTAGCTTTCCTGGCTCGCTTAATCAGAGCCTCGGTAAATCCGCTCCTGCTAAAAAGGCAGTAATATTCTTTTCGCTCTCTCTTTTTCCAATCAACGAGATTGGTTTTCATTGTCAAATTCTCTAAGAAGTCTACTCTAGAGTAGACTTCTGTAAAGTAGACTTTGTGGCAGATTAAAAAGGAGAATATAAATTAAAGGGGGGGAC
>Ga0208695_1003440_pt1 | contig 10742 bp, 13 predicted proteins | sample AD_UKC111_MetaG_FD_184449 | JGI IMG/M metagenome (GOLD analysis project Ga0208695, IMG submission 184449) | Active sludge microbial communities of municipal wastewater-treating anaerobic digesters from Hong Kong - AD_UKC111_MetaG (SPAdes)... | ecosystem: Engineered > Bioreactor > Anaerobic >... | reverse complement strand
ACGTTATAAGAAATGGGGCGTTGGGATACTATATTCAATCCTATAAGATCAGGGTTTTGCTTTATTACCGGGTGGCTAGAATGAATATCATAATTCTTCTGTATGTATTATGAATTAAAGGAGATGATTTAATGTTTTCAAGAACCAAGTTTTCTCTAATTTTATGCTTAGTTATATTATTTATATCAGCTTGCACTATACAAAACGAAACAACAAGAAGTGGTAATTCGGAAAAACCATCAAGTTCACTAAGTACGGAAAACTCAACAAAAGAAAGTGAATATCAAAAGATACATGATTATATGGACAGTATTTGGGATTCCTATGAAGCAAAATATTCAGTTGATAAAGCAGAAAGTCTTGTATACATCGATGTTTCAAAAGCATTAAATATAACAATAATTGAGGCATATAGGGCTTATACTTATATAGAAAACAAGAAAATTAATATTAATATGACTGAGAATGAAATTGATGTAGTTGGGGTGAAACGGTTAGCTGATTTGGGGTTCAAAGAGGAAAATGGGAAATGGAATTTTGAAGGTAAAGAAGTTAACATGGGTGAACCTTTACCAATTCCAGATAATATGAAACAGAAAGAAGCAGAGCCAAATAAAGAAATAAACGTTACTATGACGGTTAACCCAATAATAAGCAATGGAATGGTAGTAATCCAGGGAACAACGAATCTTCCAGAAGGAACTCAGTTAATGTTATCCCTAGAAGGAAGTGGATATTTGGCTCAAGATTCTATATCGGTTAGTAATGGTATGTTTACTTCAGCTCAATTTTCAAACAAAGGGAATTCCCTTGCTAACGGTACATATACCCTTGAAATAAGCACACCAACTGCAAATGTACAGCCCGCTTCGGTACAAGAAATAATTGGCGAGAACGGACGAAACCTAAAAGGGGACTTGGTTACGTTTGATGAAATTTGGGGTAGTACAGTTGATTATAAAGGGGAGGTTATCATCAAATGAAGATTATGAGTTTAGAAACTTTATTTATATATTGCGTATTACGTAAGAAACAAGCAGGATTTTATCGGACAAGCAGCTAAAATGTGCGCCCCACTTCTTATAACAAAATTTTCACGCTTCGGGCGTGCTCATGGGTCATTGCTGCCAAACCGTCTCACCGGGCGGCAAGCGCCGCTAAAGGGAAAGGCTCCGTTGGTCCGGTTCGTCGGCTTCGTGAAAACGGACCGTTACACGAAATCAGGTGCAAAACTGCGCCATCCATGGCGCGATTGTATAAGAAAGTCTTTGGAGTAGTTTATAAAGACTGAAAATATAAGATAGTTATTTGAATTTTGGTGGTGTATATATTAATGAAAATGAAAATATTAGGTGTTGGCTATGAATTGGCTATCGAAATTCGAAAAAAAAGAAATGCAAAACTATTATTTGATTTGTTTGAACTAAGGACTAATGATAGAAGGTTTATAGAAACCTATGAGAAATGTGGGCCCAGAAGTATATTTTCAGATTTTTGCAAAAATTTATGCGGAGGTGCTTTTGCATTTGAATTGATTTCAGTTGTTACAAAGATTATACTTAATCAAGATGAAATTGAAAAGCTTGCAGCTGCTTTGTCTTTGTTAGAGGAATTGGCTTTTTATTCACATACAACTGAAATACCAAATGATCTACAAGTAGAATGGGATAATATTAATCGTAAAGTTTATGAAATTGGAAATGAAAAGTGCACTTCTATTTGGAAAGAGATTTGCAGATGGTATAGAATAAAAAGTTAGATCTTAATTTAAAGATAATTTTAGGCCGCGCCATCCTTGGCGCTCTTGCTTCGCGGGGCACCTGACTCCGCGTAACAATCCATTTGCGTAAAGGGCAAAGCATGGAGTATGCCTACGAAGTAGGAGCATGAGGTCATCCTGCCCGCATCGATTCATCGGCGCGGAGCGCACCAAGGAGAAGGGCTCTGTAAGTCCGATTCATCGACGCCGCAAATGGGCGACGATATCGGAAATTGGATGCAGGAGTCGTCGCGTCCTGCGACGAATTTTCTAGGGAAAGGCTTTGTAGATATTTGAGAAAAAAGGAGGACAAAATGAGTAAAAAGCAATATAAGCAATTCAAGTTTGAAAAAAAGGAAGATTATATTTTTGTTCTTTTTAAATTGATAATAGGAGTTGTTTCATCTCTGGAAAAATACAAACAATATAGCTTAAAATTAGAGAAAGAAGTTAAACCATATTTAGAAAAATCAAATGATTCTGATTTTATATCAGCAGAAACATATGAGACATATAGTCATATATTACATGATATTTCTTCAGATATTATAAAACAAATTGCAGATATGCAAGATTCGTCAATGTCATATAAATTTTTTAGAAAAATAGCTGAAAAAAAGGGTTCTCTAGTTCAACTACCTAATTTAGATGATAAAATTGTTAAAGAAATGAATGAATTATTAGATGTTAGAAATTGGTCTTTTCATAACCCACAATCACTCTTAGTAGCAGAAAAAGAAATGTTTGATAAGTCTATACATGAGGAACTAAGAAAATATCTTGACTGGAATCATACATTTAATCCAATTAAGGTTATTATTTCTACAAAATATAATATATGTTATTTAGTCTCTCTATATCTTCATACAACAAGAAGAATTGATATATTTTCTGAAATCTTAGATAGTATGATTCGAGACTATTCATCACTTTTAGGCAAAAAAGCTTCTTATGAAATTCATTATGATAATAGAATTAGACCTTTTATGGATAGTTCAACTAAGCAAATTCAGCTTTCAATGGCAATTCAAAAAGGTAAGTATATTGGAACTAAAGAAGAATTTAATAAAATAACTTTTAATGATAGTAAATAATATTGTTTATTCAATGGAGTTCTAATTATAAATGTGAGTCGGATTAAAGATTATATGAGGCCGCCGCGTCCTGCGGCTCTTGCTTCGAGGGGCATCCAAAATCCGATATCAAAGCGTATTTGCAAGGGTGCGGGAAAGAAAATTCAGGAAGTAGGGCTTTGAGGTCATTCCAAGAAGTATGCCGCACCACAGCTCTTCACCGGGCTTACGCCGCAAAGGAAGTATTCCTTACGGGTCCGGTTCAGAGCCGTCACATACGCACAACGTTATCGGAAAGATGAGGTGAAGACCGCCCATCCATGGGCGGATGGATTTAGAAGGGCATTGAAGTTGAATAATGAGAAATAAGGAATATTTATGCTTTGTTCATATATTAGGGAAGCAAGAAAAATGATATGGAGGTTAATAAATGAGAACTTGTCCTAAATGTAATGAATTAAATGGTGATAATAGAACTGATTGTTGGAAGTGCAAAGCATCTTTAGGTGCAGTAGATACATATAAAAAAGTCTGTCCTAAATGTGGACTTATTTTTTCTCAAAAAACCGAAAATTGTGATAAATGTGGTGGTAGATTATCGGTTTATGATGAAAGCACTAAATATATAACCGCTAGTGCTGATAACAGCGGTTGTTGGATGTATGTTGTATCAATTTTGATTCCATTAGTTGGAATTATTTTAGGATGTATTTATATATCAAGGAGAGAGGATGAGCTTGGAAAATCCCTTATCATTACTGGTGTGGTTTCTAATATCATTGCTATAATATTAGGGATAATGCTTACAAGTTGTTCTACATTTTAACATTGCAATTGAGTTTTACTTTTGCTTATTGTAAGTTCACTTTATTTATTAAATAATAAATATTCAGTTAATGTTTACTTGAGGATGCCACATCCGTGTGGCATTCTGGTCTCTGGAGCCCTCATCCATCCGATAACAACAGGTATGCACAAGGGTGCGGATGAGAAAAAGCTTGAAGAAGGGCTATCGTTGGTCATCCCATGAAGAATGCCGCACCACAGCTCTTCGTCGAGCTAAAGCTGCCAAGGGGTATTCCTTACGGGTCCGACTCAGAGCCGTCGCATACCTAAAACGTTATCGGAAAGATGAGGCATGCCGTCCCATCCATGGGACTGGTTGAGATAGATGGGCTTTGAAGAAAAAAAGCTAGTTTTGGTTTAAGGCTATGTTTGGAATATTTACAATAGAATGCTATTAATAGATTTTGAGAGAATTTATTCAAAAAATGGTTAAATGAAAATAGTAAATATATTTGATAAATTAAATGAAAATAGGTCTAAAATATAAGAAGACTTTTGGGGGTATTAAAATGGCAAGGATTATAAAATTTGAGAAGTTAGAAAGAAACAGAAATTCTATACATTCTGAAGTTGAATGTACTTACTGCACATTTAATGAACTTGGGAAAAAGTATATACAAATTGATACATATGGTACGGAACAAAGACAGGTTAAAAATCAGCCAAGTCAAAAAATACAGTTCGATAAAGATACTGCAATAAGGTTAATCGAAATTTTGAAGAAGGAATTTAATATATAAAGATTTTGATGAAATTATGTTAATAAGGATGCGACGTCCTGTCGCATGCTGGTCTCTGGGGGCCTCATCCGATAACAATGCATGGAAGTAAAGGTGCGGGTTAGAAGATCATGAAGTAAATTCTCTAGAGAAGGAGCATGAAGAATGCCGCACCACATTCCATCGTCGGGCAGACAAGCTGCCGCTTACGGGTCTTTCTAACGGGTCCGACTCTGGAACGTCTTCCATGCGAGACGTTGTACGCAATACAGTGCTGGCCGGCCATCCTTGGCCGGATTGTTCGAGCATTTCTCTGAAGAAACCCAATTGATAGTTGTACATTGTTGTGATATAATAATGACATAATTATGTTTTTGGGAGATGATTATATGCTGCAAATTAGGCCGATTAGGGATTTAAGGAATACAAATGAAATTTCGGAAATATGTCACAAAAACCAGGAACCAATCTTTATCACCAAAAATGGATATGGTGATCTAGTGATAATGAGCATAGAAACCTACGAAAGACAATTAGCCCTATTAGAAGTATATAAAAAGCTGATTGAAGCGGAAACACAAATTGCAGAAGGTGTGGAATTAATTGATGGTAAGGAAGTTTTTCAAAAACTAAGGAGTAAATATGCCAGAAAATAAATATGTCGTAAAATTTGCTCCTAAAGCCAATGAAGACATGGAAGAAATCTTCGATTATATTTCAGGAAAGTTATTTGCAGAGATTGCAGCAATAAACCTGTTGGAAAAAATTGAAGAAAGTATAATGAGACTTGAGGAATTTCCGTTCTCATGCAGCTTAGTCACAGATGAACTTCTAAAAAACAAAGGATATAGAAAATTACTTGTTGAGAATTTCATTGTGTTTTATCTTGTTGATGAGACACAAAGAAAAGTCATTGTTATGAGGGTTTTGTATGGAGCACAGAATTATTTAGACTTTCTATAGAAATAGATTTTAAGGTCGCGGCATCCGTGCCGCTCTTGCTCCGCGGGGCACTGTACTGCGTACAACCACATATCTGAGTAAAGGGCATGCTTGCGGGTCATTCTGCCCACAGCTTCCAGCCTAAGATAGGAGTTATCTAAGGCTGAAAAGCCGTCTCAGATACAAAACGATATACGCAACCACACGCTTGCCGGGCCTTCCATGGCCCGGGTTTGATAGGGATAGGCTTTGAAGAATTTTTTATAAAGGAGGAACGATGATGTTAGGAAAACTATCAGCAGGAAATAGGATTTTTATTCTTTTTACACAGGTAATACCGTGGTTGATGTTGTTTACTATTAATAGTATAAGACCATCAGTATTAGAATCAATAGGGCCATATTTAAATAATAAACCAGCAGCTATGATAATATCCCTTTTGTTGGTTATAATAATTGGTTTTATTATGCTTTTTGATTCAATAATAAATGGTATATTGTTCAAGAAGATTAATAGTGCAAAAATAAAATTAAATTTATTGGTATCAAGCATACATATTATTGCTGTATTTATTACGATTGTTGCTTTATTTGGTACTGAAGATTTATAAAATAAGTAATTGTTATTTAAATTTGATATAGTATGGAATATGATACATAATATTCAGATGCCTTTCGAAAGCTTTATTTAAGGGTCGCACGTCCTGTGCGCCTCTGAATTACGGGGCGTGTGGCTGCGCATATCAACACATGCGCGTAAAGGTACGGATAGAAATTCATGTAGAATTGCTTCGTGGGTCAATCCATGTAGAAGAACCGTACCACACCGCCTCACCGGCCGCGGAGCGGCTCTCACGGGTTATCCTTTAGGGTCCGGTTCGGACGGCGTCGCACATGTACACGTTGTACGAAATTACTTTTTTGGAGAGGTGTTTATGCAATTAATACCAATTGAATCGATTAACGAGCTAACATTTAGGGAGATATTTAATAAATCATTCGATTTATCAATAGATTACAGTGAAATAACGCTGGACAGTTTATTTGATGATGCTGTTGTTAGAGAAATTCCTATAGTAAAAACAGTAGTAGCCGCTGTAAAAATAGGTATTGCTTACAGGGAAAAATACTTTTTAAAAAAATTATTGGTTTTCTTAAGTGAAATTAACAAGGGAGATATAAATACAGAAAATATTATTGCTTTCAGGGAGAAAATGCAAAGGGACAAAAAGTATCGAGACAAAGTAATTACTATGATTTCAGTACTTTTAGATAAATTTGTCGATGACAAAAAAGCAAAAATATTAGGGAGATTATTTAAAGCGTATGCCGAAGGAACAATCAACTGGGTCAAATTTATTGAATTATCCAGTTGCTTGGATTTAGTTTTTGTGTCTGATTTTATAGTATTAAAATATTTATATGACAGAAGAGATGGGGACATGATTCATATAGAAACTTTTAGCGATGCAACTATAGATAGTTCTTCTTTTGAAAGTGCAGTTACTAGACTTAATGCCATAGGCGCTGTTTTGGTTGAAGCGATGGCTGATGTTGGAGATAGTATTCATCTTGGAAGGCATACTAAAATTACCCAATTAGGGATAGTGTTTTATGAATTAGGCTTTTCAAAAGATATATCTGATTTAATTAACTTCGCCTAACACAATGTTCCCGCAAGGGCACGCGGGGCATGAGTTTGGAGCAGACGCGCCACACCCCTGGGCCTAAGTCATGCATGACCCGACTTGCCTGAGGCTAAGATTTGCAAGCAAAACATAAGCCCCAGGCTGCGTCTTAAGGCCCAGGGGCGTCGGGAACACGGGACCGTTAGGTGCAATTGCCGCTTAGGGTCGCTCGTTGAAGTTTTTTTAAGTAGAAGGTGTTTTGATAAATATAATGAAGAGGTGATCAAAAATGACATATACTGCTTATTGTAAAACAAAGTGTTTTATTACAGATGACAATTCAACTCCTTATACAAAAAGTTATGATTTTTGGAAAGCAATGATTCAAAAGATATCTCAGGTGGCAACAGAATTTGAAATACGTTGTTGGAAAAATGAAGCGTTAGCAATTGAAACAGGCGAAAAATTCGGAGAATGTGTGAATAATTTTGAAACTGAAGAAATAGTTTATGAAGGTAAAATAACAGAAGAACTTATATCAGAAATTTTAAATAACTACTTGACTGAGGATGGAAGATTAAAATGGTTTAGTATATTCTTTAAAAAAGATAAAAAAACTATATTTTCAAGTGAGCATTATGGTACAGAGATTATAATTCTAGGTATTACTAAAAAAGAAATTGATGTCATAAAAGATTTTTCGAAGAAATTTAAAGAAGTTGATTATGTACATATTTTTGAAGAGAAAATAGAAGAGTAATTTTAGAAGGGCTTCGGAGTTCGGCAACAACACCTAACAATAGGTATGTGTAAAGGTGCGGGCAAGTAAATCACGAAGAAGGTCTCTGGGGTCATCCCATGAAGAATGCCGCACCACAGTCCTTCATCGGGAACAAGTTCCGCCTACGTAGAAGAGCTCTGCGGGTCCGATTCAGGACCGTCACATACCTGAGACGTTATGAGAAATTTCCGCAATAGGGAGGGATTCGATGGAAGAAGAAAAGTTTGACTTCCAATACTCCATTAATATTGATACAGATCAGTGGTTGGAAATATTAAGGGATACAGATCTGTTAAGTAAGTTTGAGTTTTCCTTTTTGGAAGCAGTTTATTTAAGTGATGGACACCGGAATAGAGCAAAGCATGTTGCTCATTTAATGGGATTGCCTGATTATCGGATCTTAAACAGGAGTTTGGGTAGTATTGCAAAAAAGATAAAGAAGAAATTTGATTATCAAATCGTATGTGATAAAAATGATTCGACAAAACTCGCTTGGTGTGTCCCATTTTATGCGAACCGTTCAGGGAACGGTTTTACGTGGGTCATGCGCCCGGAATTAGTTCAAGCATTTAATGAAATATATTTTGATAATAGGCATCTTAAGCAAATTGAGTATAGTAGAGATGATTTATTAGAAGGGCAAGCATTGAATGTAATGGTAACACGTTACGAGAGAAATCCGACTGCAAGAAGAATGTGTTTGGAATTTTACGGGTACACATGTGTAGTTTGCGGATTTAATTTTGAAAGCAAGTATGGTGAAGTTGGGAGAGGGAAAATTCATGTTCATCATTTGATTCAAATATCTGAAAGAAAAAAGGTATACAGTGCTAACCCAGTGAAAGATCTGAGACCGGTTTGTCCTAATTGTCATCTAATCATACATTCTAAGACACCACCATATTCAATAGAGGAAGTAAAAGAAATGATTGAGAGTAAGCTCGAGGAGGGCGGAAACATCTCATAACACAGCATTCACGCTTCGGTCCGGCATTCGCCGTCCCTCGGTCGCCCGAGGCATTTCGGAGAAGCAGGCCCAGGCGACAACCCTGCGAACCTAACCGCATCGCGGCCGCCCCTTTGGGGCTTAAGGTTCTCGGGTTCGTGAATGCGGAAACGTTGGACGAAATGCCTCTGAACTTTAAGAGTCTTTGAAGCTTTAAACCTATATTTAAGGTGATAAATAAAATTTCTGGAAAGAAGGAAATGTAATTTGATAAAACTTTTAAATAAACCCATGTATGATGATTTTCTAAATTCAATTAGTTCCTCAAAGGAAGAAATTAGGATTTGTTCACCTTTTATAAAAAATGATATAGTAAATAGTGTATTTAAAGAGATGAACAAAAATTGTAAAATTTCTTTTGTTACAAATGTAAATCTTAAGAGTTTATTGAAAAAATCATCTGATATTAACGCTTTACATACTATTTTACATAATAATGGGGTTTTATTTAATTATCAAAGATTACATGCAAAAATCTATGTCTTTGACAACAGAGAGGCAATAGTAACATCAGCAAATTTGACTTTGTCAGGAATGAAAAGAAATTTTGAATATGGCATTTTTACAGATGATAAGGAAGTTGTCAAAAATATAATCAAAGATTTTGATTCTTTATGTACAGGAGAATTATCTGGAAATATAAAACCTGAGCATATTGATTATATTCAGAAAATAATAGATTCTATACCCAAACAAAGAGAAATAGATTTGCCAAAGTTAAAAATTGACTATTCAGAAGATATAGAAGATATTTATGATGATGATATAACATACATAGAAAGCAATTTGACTGGATGGAAAAAAGCAGTATTTATAGCACTTAGAACTATTGATAAACAGGTATTTACAAGTAGTGATTTTGCTACAATTATTCCATTTTTAAAAGAAAAGTACCCTAATAACAATAATATTCAAGCTAAAATTCGTCAACAATTGCAAGAATTAAGGGACTTGGGTTTGATTAAGTTCGAAGGAAATGGAGTATATAAAAAACTATGGATTTAATATTATTGTTTTTTAAGGAATGAATTACGGGTATGGTTTTTTAAGGGGCACTTCGTCCAACAAGTCCATTTGCGTAAAGGCCAAAGCATGTAGAAAGGCGTTGGAGTAGGAGCATGGGGTCATTCTGGCCGCATCGATTCATCGGGAACAAGTTCCGCCTACGAAGTAGGGCTCTGTAAGTCCGATTCATCGACAGCCGCAAATGGCGAGCGATATACGTAACCACACGCTTGCCGGGCCATCCATGGCCCGGGTTTGATAGGGTAAGGCTTTGAAGTATGTATTTAAGGAGAATATGTATGAAAGATAAAATTAGAATTAAAGGTATGAGTGGTTTTGGGTTTGGTATTTCATGGGACTATTCTGAAAGTGAACAAGCTATTGCAAAAAAAGTCATTTCTTTTTTAGAGTTTAAAAGAGTGCTTGTAAATCCAGCTGAAATGGAAATCCCCGAACACTGTGCAACTTCAGTAATTGAAATTAAAAACTTTCTTGTAGGAGAATTACCGAAGGTAAAAGATAAGAAGGCACTTCAAGTTTGTTTGAGAGAAATGTGTTCAGCTTGTAATAAATTTTTAGATGAATTGCCAACTGAAAACAGGCATAAAATCATATATAAAAATACTAACGGAAATTGGGAAGACGCTTCTTATTCAAGAATATTGAAAGAGTTTAGAGATACATTTATCGAGTGTATAAAGACTATTACTACAGAATATAAAATTGAGATTCCAAACAAATTGATATAGATAAGTTGCGAGATATATGTTTAAGGGGAGCTCGTCCTGAGCTCCTCTGAGACACGGGGCGTGTGGCTACGCATATCAACACATGCCCGTAAAAGTGCAGATAGAAGGTCATGAAGAATTGCTTCGTGGGTCATTCCATGTAGAAAATCCGCACTACACCACTTCACCGACGCAAGCGTGCCGAAGAAGAAGGGCTTTGGGGGTCCGGTTCAGTGGCGTCGGGCATGTACACGAT
>Ga0208695_1003438_pt1 | contig 10744 bp, 10 predicted proteins | sample AD_UKC111_MetaG_FD_184449 | JGI IMG/M metagenome (GOLD analysis project Ga0208695, IMG submission 184449) | Active sludge microbial communities of municipal wastewater-treating anaerobic digesters from Hong Kong - AD_UKC111_MetaG (SPAdes)... | ecosystem: Engineered > Bioreactor > Anaerobic >... | reverse complement strand
TATCAATTCTGCCAGCCACTTTTCCTTATCAACAATTTCCCTGTTGCAGTCCAATACTCCGTCTGTAACCATTACTACAAAATCACCATCCTTAAGCTTCTTTCTGACAAGCTCCACATCAATTCTGCTCAATATTCCGACAGGCAATGTACCGGTCTTAATGATCTGCACTCCCTCTTCATTCTTGATGAATGTAGATACAGCACCTACCTTGATGAATTCCACCTCTCCGTTGTATTGGTTAATAACTGTCATGTCCACAGTCGAATATGTTTCGTCATTGGACTTAAGGAGCATCAGCGAATTGATAGCTTTCAAAGCCACATCCTTGTCAAAGCCCGCATAAAGGAACTTTTCAAGAAGGGTTATTGTTGTGCTGCTTTCCAGTGCGGCTTTTGGGCCCGTCCCCATACCGTCGCTCAGGGCAAGCATGAATTTGCCGTCCTTCAGTTCTATAAATGAATAATTGTCTCCGGAAATTGCTCCTGACTTATTCATTCTTGCAATACCCGTAGCTATTTGGTACCGATGTGCTTCTTTCAGCTTAATGCTGCATATGCTGCCATTTATCATATCACAGGTCATGTCCCTTTTGATGAATTTCTTTCCGGTTATTCTGTTTACAATCGGAATGATGTTCTTGATGCATTCCCGCTTCCCTCCGCAGCTGTCTACCCTTATATCTACATCCAGTGTGTTTCCCGTTTTTGCCACTATCACATCTTTTACCCTCACCGCATCATTGTCCAATCCTACCATGATCAGTTCCTCCATATCCCTGTCAAAATCAACATCCATATCTATTCTTAAAGCCAGGTCTGATACCACTGCGGATACCTCCTTCAGTTGATCACTTACAAGCAATCTGCTTTCATTTATTTTTTTCTTCCAGCCAAGCCCGTTTCTATACAGATCATAGTAATATTTAAGGTTTTCAATTATTTCCTCCGGCTTCAGGCAGCGTTCCCTGAAGCCTTTATAGCTGCCGTCATTTTTGGGATTACCCCCGTTTTCAATAATAGTCAGCAAATTGAAAAGATACTGATAGCTATTGTAAAAATCCCTCTTCCAGCAGCTGCTTGCCACTCCGCAGTCTGAACATGTCTTTCCAACTACCTGGTCTATTATCTGTGCTGCGTCGGTATGGGAAAAAAAGCTTCTGTCCTGTGACGTATCCTTCAATGTGTCAGCCAGTGATTTATATACTCCCGCAAGCTCAGAGAGCCTTTCTATAGTATTCTCCTTAATCCTCATGCTGTAGGACCTTTCTTTAAGATACTCTCCTGCAATGGACAATTTGTATCCTGACAGCTTTTTCATGTAGCTTTGGGGGATACATACAAATAACAAGGAAGCAATCAATATTTCATAAAATCTTATCAATACCTCTGTTGAGCCGTTTATATAAAAGGTCATCAGCGCATTGCTTATTATGAAGCCCAGGGGACAGCCATACCTGCCGATGTTCTTCAGCATTCCGCACATCAAGGCACAAAGGCCGTAGACGCCAATTGCGGCAGGGAGGATAGATCCTGACAATGCCTGAACTATTCCCATAATGATTCCTACTGCCGCGCCGGTTCCAACATTGCCGAGATAAGCAAAAACCATGATAATGAATATAACGGCAATGTTTTTTACTGAAAAACCCGCAATAAATATCTCTGTTCCTACGAAACAGAAGGCTGCCATTACCGCAACTGCCACTACCTCTTCAGAGGACAGCAGCCTTCTATTCTTGTAATTCTTTATGACAGGTACGGAACGATCATAAATGTATATGAGTATGGCTATTAAAATGGATTCTATAATCAACATCAAAAGATCATAGAGATAGTAATTCTGAACATAAAAAATGAAATACCCTGCTGCAAGGTTAACCAAGGCTGCAGCAGCTGATATCACCAGCTTCCTGTTCACTTTCAACTTATGGGTTGCTGCGTAGGGAACTATCAGGACAATAGCGGTAATAAGGTATTTCAAAAGCATCCCCTTATCTCCGACGCTCATCACCCCAAGCAATATGCTTGTCCCTATTACAAACAGATTCAGCTTCTGAACCATTGCTGCAGCAAAAAAAGCAGTGCAGAAAGGATTAAGAAAATCCAGGATAACCGCTCTTCCCAATAACAACGCAAAGACACCAAGTATAATATGTATTCTGAAGCTGGCATTCATGAAAAAATCTATAATATGCCTTATCCGGCCGCGTTTGTTTGTAACACTTTGATTTGATATCGTTGCCACTTCAATCACCACCCAATAATTCTTCTAAACGTCGTATAAAGATTCTAACACAAGGGGTTTGAATAATTTGTCAGGTTAGGTGCTTGAAAATGGAAAACTTTTAGACAATGGAGAGGTTTTTTTGACATAGGGCGTGCGGTATATGGAATATAAGACAAATCAAGGCTTTAGCCACAATAATCTTCGGTCAGTAATTGGCAGTCTGAGAGATGAATCAAAAATAAAAAAACTCAGACCTGAGTCTGAGTTTATTGGCGTTTTGGTAGCGGCGGTCAGATTCGAACCAACGACCGTTCGGGTATGAACCGAATGCTCTAGCCAACTGAGCTACGCCGCCATGTTTGGTTGCGGGGGAGGGACTTGAACCCACGACCTCCGGGTTATGAGCCCGACGAGCTACCAACTGCTCTACCCCGCGACGTTTGTGGTGCCGAAGACCGGAATCGAACCGGTACGGTCTTTAAGGACCGCAGGATTTTAAGTCCTGTGCGTCTGCCAGTTCCGCCACTTCGGCTTAACTGCCCAATATCGATACCGTGAATTAACGGCAAGTATTATTATATCGTCTTTGACTTTAAACGTCAATACCTAATTATTTACATTCATCACCTTTTACTGCTTCTCAGTCTGCTTATCTGCTCAATACATACTTTTCAACAATCCCTTCGAGATTGTCGTTTTCGCTGACGACCAGGCTGTCTCTTTTCAGTCCTTCGATAATATGCTGCAATATAAATATGCCGGAGGGCATCACATCCGCTCTTTCCTTCTGCAGCCCCTTTACATTCCAGCGCTCCTCAACAGACATGTCCTTAAGCTTATTAAATATGCTCTTTATATATTTAGAATTTATAATTGTATTATGTACTGTTTCCGGATCATATATGCTCATGCTATGGAACATTGCTGCTATTGTAGTAGCAGTACCGCCGATAGCGATCACCCGATCTATTCTTTTTTTGCCAAGATACTCCAAGGGCTCATTAAAAAGCTCATTAAGCCTGTTTCTCATATTTTCAGCATCTTCATCTCTGATAGGATTGCCGGAAATAAACTGCTCCGTCATCCTAACCGCTCCTGCAGGAATACTGATTTTATATTCTGTCTTTTCCTTGCTGCCAAGTACCAGCTCAGTGCTTCCCCCGCCAATATCTATTACCAGCACAGTTTCCTGCGGGTTCTGAATCTCACTCATTACACCTCTGAGTCCAAGCTCTGCCTCTTCATCGCCGCTTATTATCATAACATCGACTCCGGCCTGACTCTTGGCTTCGGTTACAAAAGCTCCTCCGTTCAATGCGTCGCGAACGGCACTGGTTGCTATTGCATATACCTTTTCAGCGCCATATCTGTCGGCTTTATTCTTGTAATATTTTAAAGCGTCAATATTTCTTGCAAAGGATTTTTCCGTAATCATCCCTGTTTTTGAAACATCCCTGCCTATTCTGGTAATCATGAGCTCCTTTTCCTTATTTACAATGAAATTGCCTTCAATTTTGCAAAGCATCAATCTCATTGAGTTTGTACCAATATCGATAACCGCTGTTCTTTTCATTTGCTTCTCCTTTTATTATTCCGTTCTTGCCGAATTTATAAACAAGAAACTGCCAGACTTGCTGGCAGTTATTTACGTTTATTATTATATAATTAGATAATTGCAATTTGCATTAAGCCCTATTGTTAAATTACTTATCCTCTTTGCAGCCCGTCGCTTTTCCTGTATCCGCCATTACGTTTTGAGTCAGTATTTTTTTTAAGCTGTTGAAGTTTTTCATCGCTTTCCTTCAGGAACTTTGAAAGCCGGTCTTCAAATGAAGAACCCTGGTTTTTCCTTGCTTCCTGCTCCCAGTCTATTTCAATAGGTCTATTAGTCTTTTTAATTTCCTGTGCCTGCTTTATTGAAAGATTTATCTTTCCGTTTTTTTCAACAGAAAGTACTTTAACCTTTACTTTATCCTTCTCTTTGATAAAGTGCTTTATGTCCTTAACATAAGTATCTGCAATTTCTGATATATGGACCAGACCCATTTTACCCTCCGGCAGCTGAACAAAGGCTCCAAAGCTTGTAATGCTTGAAACAATACCTTCAACTACCTTACCTTCCTCTATAGGCATACGAAAAATACTCCTCCCTCAATAACAATAGAACCGCTATGGATATAATATATTAAAACCCTTCTGCTGTCAATATTGTACCTGATTCTCCCTGTTTTGTATATTTCTATCAGCCAAGGTGAGCTGACTCAGAATAGGGTCACTCTGTCTCTTTAGAGGATTGGTCAATATAGACCTTTTCCCCAGGTTTAACCAAGCCCAATTGCTCCCTGGCCATTTTTTCTATATACTCAATAGAAGTTGCATTATTAATCATTTCCAGCAGCCTGTCATTGTCATTTCTGATAGCTTCTATTTTAGAGATTTCATCCTGTTCTGCCTTTCTCAGGTCATAAATTGTAAGCTGCTGGTTGACTATTGTAATAGCAGCATAAACTATAAAAGCAATCATTAATACATTCTTAAGCCTAAGCTTCCGCTTTTTCATCTGCATCTCCTCAAACCTTTACTAATATAGTATGTACAACTTTTTCACATATTACCTTAATTTCCAGGCAAAGTCAAACGCTTCAGCTGATTTTGCAGCGATAATTTTTTTCACGGCATATACAGCACTATTTATATTCGACGGTGGTCAGGAAAATCCTTTATTACTGCTATCTTTTCTCTCTTTTCTTTTCACTATAAGCCTATAGTACTTTTTTGAGTCATATATTATTTGTTTCGGCAATCCGCATACTTTTCTTAATCTGTTTTTTTTCTTCCCCAATATACGTATCAAGCTGTAGAAGCACCTTTTTGCAAATGAAAAGACCAGCTTTATGGGCAGAGCCAGGATACTGTTGGTTTTCATAAAAAAACTGCTGATACTCTTATATAAGAAATGAAACAGTTCTGATGCTATCCTCCCAAGCAGTTTTTCATACAAATAGAATCCGACCAGAAATCCAATGAGTACATAACTTCTAATTTCTCCATAGCTGCTGGAGAAAATCGCCCATATTACAACTGCGAATACTGAGAAAAGAAACAGTATGTCCCATAAGGAGGTAATCAGCCTTTCATTTTTTTTTCTTCTTATAACCCTGTAAATATCATATAAAACTCCTATAATTATTCCGCCATATAACGAATATAGAAATACATAACTCTGAAATTGAACGGTTTCCACTGAATAACCTCCCCGGATACTTGCTTTAATAGATGAACAATATACGAAGAATGCGACACAACTATATGTTTGCGTAACCAAGCAAGAGCTTGTATAGTATAGCAGGGCACACTTTTATGTATTTTGGCAACAGGCCTCTGATATGGCTTTGGTAAAAAGTTCGTGAAGCCGGCATGGAGGCCGGCTTAGGTGTCTCGGGCCATGGAGGGCCTTTTGGCACCGGTAGAACTTTTCCAAAGGCATATCAGTATAGGCCTGTCAAAATCATAATCCGTGTGCCTCGATATACTATACTGCCTCTTGCGGAGGGTTATGCAATCTTTAATCCTCATTTAAAAATATTGCTTAAGAAATTGCCGGTTTTTTTGATATCGATTTTGTCGTTATATACGCAAGAAATTATGTAACCTTCAATAAATAGATTTCCATCATCAACGCTCAGCCTGTTAATGTGTAAATCAGTTCCCCTTATAATAAGGCCTCCTGCCTCCGTTTCCAATGAAACTTCACTTTCATTAAAGCTGGCTACATCTCTGACTCCGTTGATAATAAGTCTTTCTCGCCCTTCAATCGTTATACTGTGAGGTTTTGACTTAATGAGCTTCTTTTCTTCCATAAAAATCCCCCCACTGGTGGTATATTGCTTACTAGTATTTATATGCATGGAGGGTATAATTATGAATAAGAAGTGCGCCGTGTGGCGCACTTCTTCAAATTAGCCTGTACATCTCTCTTGCCGAAGCTTTTGATACATTATCCGATATGTCTGTAATCTCTGCCTTTATTCTTTTTTCTCCGAATACAATCTCTATTATGTCTCCAACCTTCACTTCAGCACTTGGCTTTGCCTGTTTGCCATTCAGATAGACCTTTTCACCTTCACAGGCCTCCTTGGCTATCGTCCTTCTTTTTATCAGCCTGGAATTCTTCAAGTATTTATCAAGCCTCAATCAAATCACATCCTCTTTATAGCATGAAAAATGAAAAATCAGGCCCGTCCGGCCTGATTCCTCTAAAATATGTACTTATTTCTTCTTATTTACGAGATCCTTAAGATCCTTGCCAGCCTTGAATATCGGAGCTTTTGATGCTGGTATTTTGATCTCTTCTCTGGTTCTTGGATTTCTGCCTACTCTAGCCTTTCTTGCTTTAACTTCAAAAGTTCCAAAACCGACTAACTGAACTTTATCACCTTTTGCAAGTGCTTCTTCTACACTCTCAATGAGAGCCTTAAGAGCCTTTTCGGAATCTTTTTTTGTCATAGCACTTTTTTCGGCCATTTTGCTGATAAGATCTGATTTATTCATCATTTTCCCTCCATTTTTTATTTTGTAGGAAATATTTACTGATTATGGATATTCTACCTCATTCCCGAAAATCCTTCTTTTTTTTCATTTTTTTTCATCTTTTTTTGCTAAAACTTGCTGTTTTGCTTCATTCCACAGCTTATCCATCTCCTGCAAGCTCATTTTATCAAGTTTTCTACCGGATTGCAAGGCTGTTTCTTCAATATATTTGAACCTTCGGATAAATTTTTCCGTTGTGCTTCTTAGGGCAAGCTCAGGTTGAACCTTTAAGAATCTTGAAACATTAACAACAGAGAACAGTAAATCCCCTATTTCTTCCTCTATTATGGCCTTTTCTCCTGTTTTATATACTTCCTTTAACTCTTCTGCCTCCTCATAAACCTTTGAAAATGCTTCTTCCACCTCATCCCAGTCAAAGCCTGCCAATGCCGCTTTCTGTTGAACCTTGTACGATCTCATCAATGCCGGCAGTATTTCAGGTATGTCTTCAAGAGTCTTTGTATATGTGTCTATGCCCTTATACTTGCGTTTTGATGCTTCCCAGCTCTTTAATGCTCCGCTTTCACTGGTAGCTTTTACATCTCCGAACACGTGAGGATGCCTTATTATCAGCTTATTTACTATGTTGGTTATTACTTCGTTTATATCAAACTCTCCATTCTCCCTGGCTATTTGTGAGTGAAATACAACCTGCAGCAGCAAATCCCCAAACTCTTCAACTATAAGTTCAAGATCGTCCTTTTCTATGGCATCCAGAACCTCATAGGTTTCTTCGAGGAGATACGGCTTTAAGGACTCCCTTGTCTGCTCCTTATCCCAGGGGCAGCCCTTCTCGCCTCTCAAGCTTTCCATAAGCTCCACCAAATCATCAAAGCTCTTGTATCTTGCTCCTGAATCTTTTGCTGGAGGGATATAGATGCTTGTAAGATAATCCATCCACTCTATCCTGTCCAGCTCATAAAGCGGTATGCTTTCAATGCGCTCCTGCCCTTCCACTCCGGCTGCCCTTATTATATATATTTCAAAATCGTCTGTGTAGTAATCCATCAGCACCAGTTTTACTTCTGAAGCGACCAGCTTGTCATACACCTGGGTTATAATATTGCCGCATTTCTGGTCGGGCTTCTGGGTTTTGATGCTCAACCCGTCAATGATTTTCAAACCATATATGGGATCTATTTTCAGGGAGCTTAATATAACATCAATGAAGCTCAAAGCAGGAACTATATTTACTTTAATGTCCTTCCCCGCACCGGCCAGAATTAGTTCGACACTTTTTTCAGCCACCAGGGGATGTCCCGGCACGGCATATACTACTTGGCCCTTTTCACGGCACAAGTCCAATATACGCCGGCTTATCTGCTCGTAAGTCTCATCAAAGGATTCACAGCTGTCATATATATCATCGCAGCATGTAAAGCTGATGCCTGATTCTCTTATACGTTCTGCAACAGGGTGTTTTTCTGTCCTAAAGACCAATGTTTCAGCATTTTTCATTATTCCGAGGGCTTCCAGGCTAAGCTGTTTATAATCGCCCGGTCCAAGCCCGACAATTGTTATCTCTTTCATATACCGTATTTCTCCCTATCTTTAGTTTATAGCAATCCTTTTTTCTTCAATATGCTTGAAAGCCTTTTGCCCCCCGGAGCCATTTCCAGTTCTTCAGTTGCTATTCCCTTTATGAGTATCAATACAATCCCATATACCAATGCAGCAAACGCCACACTTATCAGCGTTGCCACAGAATTCCTCCCTATTGCTTCGAAAAGCAGCCTATAACTCAAATATGCCGCAGTCATCATGGCACCGGTAGCTATTACAGGCTTCACGATTATTTTGGTTATTCTCATACTTGATTTTTGATGCTTTATTATTGCAGACAGGTTAAGGAAGGCTGATACCGTATATCCTGCAACTGTACCTATTGCCGCACCTCTTATGTTTATGAAGGGTATGGAGGTCAAGGTATAGCTTACTGCAAATTTCGCCACAGCTCCTACTATCAGGCTTATTACAGGTATTCTTTCCTTTCCCATACCCTGAAGTATTCCTGTCATAGTCTGGACAAGGGTTAAAAATATAACTGCCGGAGAGAGAAAACGAAGTACCATTCCTAAAGTTGCAGGTTCCTTCGGATACGCGAGCTTCATTATCGGATCTGCAAGTATGAAAAGTCCGAAAGCAGCCGGCAGCCCGATTAGCAGGCTAAGACGTATTGCCAGTTCTGACTTCCTGGAAGCGCTGCCGAAATCACTTTTTGCTATTGACTCCGATACAGCAGGAACCAGGCTTGCAGCTAAGGCTATGGTAAACACCTGAGGCAGATTAATAAAAGCTCCTGCCATACCCTTAAGCTGCCCGAGCAGGCTGTTTGCAGTCTCATAGGAGAAACCCGCAGCCTGAAGTCTATCCATTACAATAAAGGTATCAATAACATTCATTACCGGCATTATACTGCCGCCAATGGTAATCGGCACGGAAAATACAACTATTCTCTTTATAAGGCTTAAGGCGGACTCTTTCTTCAACTGACAGTCAGCCCTTATCCCAGCCTTTATCTCGCCTCTTTTCATTCTGTATATGTAAATGAGAGTGAGAAAACTGACAAGCCCTCCAATGGTAGTGCCAAATACTGCTCCTCCTGCCGCAGCCTGATATCCCACAGGCAAAAATGTTATCGCCAATATGAAACCGAAAACAACACGGGCAATTTGTTCCGTTACCTGTGATAATCCGCTGGGAGTCATATTCTGCATACCCTGAAAGTATCCCCTGAAAGCTCCGCTCAGTGATACTGTAAATATTGCCGGTGCAACACAGAGAACGGCTACGTACGCTCTCGGATTCTTCACCATCATCGCAAAGCCTCTGGCATTGAAAAACAATATCGCAGATAATGTTATACCTAAGAAGGCTATCAACGAAAGTGCCACCTTAAAAGTCTTGTGTGCTTCATCCCGCCTTCCTGTCTCTATTTTCTCCGATACCAATTTGGATATAGCTATAGGTATGGAGTAAGCTGAAATTGTCAGCATCATTATATAGAGATCATATGCAGTCTGATAGTACGCCATTCCCTCTGAGCCTATTATCCTGCCCAGAGGTATTCTGTATACGGCACCCAGTACCTTTGATATTATACCTGCAGCTGCAAGAATTGCAGCACCTTTTATGAATGATTGTTTGTGAAACCCCATTTTTGACCTCCCAAAAGAACTTGGCATAATTATTCTAACATATATGTGCAAAACTAACAAAAGTATTTATATTGCTAATATAGCCAAAAAACAAGCATTATAGAACAAAAAAGTAGCAGCCTCTTCGACTACTACTTTTGTTCAACCTTCATCATTGCTCCATTTGCTTGCCAAGGAAGCTGGCTGCCGTCTCCGACAATTTTACCTCCAGTTCTCCCATCTGTATGTTTGGATCTTTAGAAAGTAACAAAACTGCGCCTATAGAATCACCCTGGGTTATGATCGGTGCCACAACTCCGGCGGTATATTTGGGTGTACCCTCTTCATCAGCAGATATATTGATCATTTTGTTTTCTCCGGTCAGGCTTAAAACAACTGTTGTCTTGTCTTCCATTATTCTTTCCAATGAAGGGCTTACCCTCTTATCCAGCAATTCTTTCTTTGGTGCTCCCGCAACAGCAATAATGGTATCTCTGTCGGCTATGCATGTTATATGCTCCATGGAACTGTGAAGAGACTCTACATATTCTTTTGCGAAGTCACTGAGTTCTCCTATGGGGGAATATTTCTTAAGTATTACTTCACCTTCCCTATCTGTAAATATCTCCAAAGGGTCCCCTTCTCTTATACGCAAAGTTCTCCTTATCTCTTTTGGTATTACAACTCTTCCAAGGTCATCTATCCTTCTTACAATTCCGGTTGCTTTCAACTTAAAACCTCCTTTTCGAATTTACATAATTGTTTGTAATGGTTATTATTTTACCAAC
>Ga0208695_1003437_pt1 | contig 10745 bp, 13 predicted proteins | sample AD_UKC111_MetaG_FD_184449 | JGI IMG/M metagenome (GOLD analysis project Ga0208695, IMG submission 184449) | Active sludge microbial communities of municipal wastewater-treating anaerobic digesters from Hong Kong - AD_UKC111_MetaG (SPAdes)... | ecosystem: Engineered > Bioreactor > Anaerobic >... | reverse complement strand
ACACCTGTAAAACCGCAGCCTGACTGGCCTCCGCTTGTAGTGAATATTGTTACAGTCTCTCCTATAAGGTCTGAGAGTAAGTCAAAGAAATTGCCGTTAAAATTTCCGCCATAACCAATTCCATTTGCCATTGTTACACCCCCTTTCGCATAATTGGGTTTCTGACTTTCCCAATTCCATAATATGTACATGCATTTATTTGGTGACAGCCTGTATAAACAAAAAGTTCAGAGTAATAGGAAGGACAGGAGGCTTCCCCTGCCCTTCGATATAGCTTGCTAAATGGCATTACGTACAACTGCGGCAATCCTGTCAAGGGGAATATCCGTTACCGATCCTACCGTTCTCACATTGCCATAGCTGCCGTAACCTCCGTCGGGTACCCCGCAGCAGCTGCCCAATGCGCAGCTCGGAGCCGCTCCTATATGGGTAATAAGTCTGACGAAACATGGGTTTACAGCCAGTACTACTCCTGTAAAGCCGCATCCTGACAGGCCTCCGCTTGTAGTAAATATTGTAACAGTCTCTCCAATGCTATCCTGAAGAAGATCAAAGTTTCCGCCTCCAAAAGCATTGCCTGCTACTCCGTCAACCATATTTACACCTCCTTTCAAGAATAAATCCCGTTATATGCTTGTGCCGCCGTTAAAGCCGAAAGTTCTTCCAAAACCGCCAAAAGCGATTATTGCAAGTATTATTATAAAGAAGAAATTTTTCTCCCTGCCCAAGGTTGTACATGATGCCAGAAGCACAAACAACAGAAGCAGCAAGAGGAATCCGTTACCCATGCACTTATCTAAGATCGGACTTACTGATGCAGGAGCACCGCATCCACATCCGGTTGAGCCTAATCCGTTTGCCATGATGTCACCCCCTTTCTCAATTCTATTTTATGTACATGCGTATATTTGGTGACAAGTTTCCTGCTTAAAGCATGAAAGCGGGCAATAAAGCCCCCTTCCATGCTTGAGGTGAGTTATGGCATCTGGGTCAGGACTGTATGGTTGACACCCTTTCCCAATTCCATAATATGTACATGCATTGATTTGGTGACAAAAAAAATAAGACAAGGGGACGTTTGGGACACGTCCCCCTGTCGTTACAGTTTAATAATCATTACCACCGAATCCGAAGGTTCTTCCAAAACCGCCAAAAGCGATTATAGCAAGTACTATGATAAAGATAAAGTTTTTCTCCCTGCCCAAAGTTGTGCATGATGCTAAGAGCACAAACAACAGAAGCAATAAGAGGAATCCATTGTTTTTGCATAAGTCCATAATCGGACTTACTGCTGTGGGAGCGCCGCATCCACATCCGGTTGAGCCTAATCCGTTTGCCATATTTTCACCTCCCCTCATTATAATTTTTGTATTTTATATGGCAAACCCGCCAAGGCGAAAGCCAGGCAAGATACCCGGGACCAGGAAGACTATCAATATAAGAATCCAAATCCAGCTAAATCCCCCGAACAAGCCTCCGGCACCGGTACACCCCTTGAATCCAAGCTGCGGAAGTACAAATATCAAAAGCAATATTATCCAAATCCATGCATTGCTGAATCCAAAAAGACCTCCAACAGGCGCCGGCGATGCCCCACACCCTGCGGCTGTGACCGGATTGGCCACTCCAAATCCGCTTGCCACAGTTCAAACCCCCTCCCGGATAATTATAGGTTGTTCACCTTTCCACTTATATACTATGTACACTTGAGTGTTTGGTTACATTTTTTTACCGTTGGCTTTCCTAAATATATGCATTAATTCGAACATATGTTCGTATAATATTCTAAGGAATATCCTTTATTCTTATGAATTAACCAGATAAATCGGCAGAATTTGCTTATACAATGCTACAGCGAAGTTTCTGAACATACAAAAACATGCTAATATTAAAGCACTATATCAGAAGAATGCGTCGTAGCTGAAGTATGCATAACCCTCCGCAAGAGACAGTATAGTATATCGACGCACACGGATTATGATTTTGACAGGCCTATACTGATATGCCCTTGGAAAAGTTCTGACGGTGCCAAAAGGCCCTCCATGGCCCGAGACACCTAAGCCGGCCTCCATGCCGGCTTCACGAACTTTTTACCAAAGCCATATCAGAGGCCTGTTGCCAAAATGCATAAAAGTGTGCCCTGCTATACTATACAAGCTCTTGCTTGGTTATGCATCATCATACAGAGCAATAGCCTTGTATATCGTGCGAGTCGGGATACAAGGCCAGTGCTCTTGGAGCATAGCTGCAATCTAATAACTACGCCGCATCATTCTTCTATTCTGTACGATAAGGAAATTACTTTATATGGAGGTGTGATAAATGAAGATGCTCAGAAAGCCTGTTGAAGCAATAGTGTTCTTTGATTTGGAAGGCAATCCTGTACCTGTAAGGTTCAGATATCTTGATGACAGGTCGGAGTTGATCACGGTAAAAGTAGACCGGGTAATAAAAAGAGAGCTTGACAAGTTTGCCGGCAACAGGATGTTAAAGTTTACCTGTCAGACACGTATCGGCAATCAGATCAAACCCTTCGAACTCAGATTTGAAATAGATACTTCAAGATGGTATATATATAAGATTTAACTGTCTGTCACAGTATGCTGCTCATTACGGGATAGTCTTCTCCCCCTGACCCTCCGGACATGGGGGCAAACTCCCCGTCGGCAAATATGGCCCTCATTACGGAATCATTCCCATACCTGCCTCTTATAACATCCATGGCGTTGTCCAGCGCCTGCTTCTTGTATTTGCACTGCCGGTCAAATATTGAGGCCTGCATGAACTCGTCGCTGCACAAATCCGTCACCCTTACCCCCAGATGCCTTATTTTTTCATTTTCCCAGCATTCGTCGAACAGTTCTCTCACAGTCTCGAATATATCCATGGTTATATTGGTGTGAGCCATAAGCTTTCTTTGATGGGAATAAAAATTAAGCTCCGATGTCCTTATTTCCACCGATACTACCCGGCAGCAGGATCTGGCAGCCCTGAGCCTTAATGAAACAGATTCCGTCAGGGACAATAATACCTTGTGGGCGATCTGCCTTTCGGTTACGTCAAACTTTATAGTGGTGCTGTTGCCTATTCCTTTCATCTGCAGGTAATATCCCGGATACACCGGCGATTCATCAATACCGTTCGCATAGCACCATATCAGGTTGCCGAAGGATTTAAGCCTGTCCCGCAAGAATCTTTTGTCTGCCCTGGCTAAGTCTCCTATTGTGGTTATATTCATTTCCATAAGCTTCTTCCTGGTCTGCCTGCCTACCATAAATAAATCACCTACGGGCAGCGGCCACATTTTGCTCTCTATCTCATCAGGAAACAAAGTATGGACCATGTCGGGCTTTTTCAAATCTCCTGCAACCTTTGCAGTAAGCTTATTTGCTCCTATCCCTATATTGACGGTGAAGCCCAATTCCTTTTTTACCCTGTCCTTTATCATATGTGCAGCGGCAACTGCATCTCCGAAGTGAGGTTCCATTCCCGTATAATCCAAAAACAATTCGTCTATCGAAAATCTCTGCAAGCCGGGAGAATATTCCTTCAGAGTTTCATACAGTATATTGCTGCATTTCATGTAAAGGTTATAGTCGGGAGGTACCACTACAAGCCCGGGGCACTTCTGCCTGGCCTGCCACAGCACCTCCCCCGTTGTTATTCCGAACTTTTTGGCAGGTATGCTTTTCGCCAGCACTATACCTCTCCGGTCAGCCTGGGAACCGCCCACTACCGAAGGTATTTCCCTAAGGTCAAGGGTATCCCCCTTCTGCAAATTATAAACAGCCTGCCAGGATAAAAAAGCCGAATTCACATCAATATGCATTATGGTTCTCATACCGCTTCCGCCTTCCCTGCAATCAAAGATCCTATGTATTATACGAACATATGTTCGATTTAATTATAGCATCTTTTGGCATGGAAGGGAAGTATTTCTGGCCTAGTCCCATTTGAAAAATTTAACGGATACAATGGTACAGACCACTGAAATAACTGCCATTGCTGCAATCGGAATCAATATATTATCCAGGGGCAATCCCAAAGAAGTGCCTTTCAGCAATTTTATGCCTTGTGTAAGGGGCAAAAAGTCTGCTGCCTTTTGAAGTGCTTCCGGCATGACTTCATAGGGCAGGGTTGCGCCGGAGAAAATCAACATCGGAAAATATAGGGCGCAGCACAGCAGATTGGCTGTTTTTATATCGGGCGAAAGGGCTGACACCATCATACCGATGCTGTAGACGGATACAAGCACCAACAGATACGATCCCAAGAATCCGGGCAGGGAGCCATGTATCCTGAATCCGTAAAGCAGCGAAGATATCAGATAGACAAGAACCAGTGAAGCAACCGAGTATATGAAATTTACAGCCACCTGTACGAATAAAAGCACTGACGGGCTTACAGGCGTTACTTTCAATCGTTTCAAAATCCCTTTATGACGATAGTCTGAAAGCACCAGAGGCAGCCCCATGACTCCCGACGCGCAGATACCGATAGATGCAACTGCCCCGAAGGATTGTTCAAAAAAAGTGTAATCAGCCCCCTGGAAGGCAGGTTTTTCTCCAAAAATAATTCCCAGGATCACCGTCACAACCGCAGGAAAGCCAATTCCGAAAATTGCCATATCCATTCCGCGCAGCGACAGCTTAAGCTCTGTTCCCAGCATAGCACTAAAGGCTCTCATTTTCATCCTCCTCTCCCGTAAACCAAAGATAGGCATCTTCCAGTTTATCGTACGGGCTTTGTGAAACAGCATCGGCAACAGTGCCTTGAAATATTGTTTCACCGTTTTTCAGGATTAGAATCCTGTCGCACAGCTCCTCAACCTCATCCATATAGTGGGAAGTTAAAAAAATAGTCAAGCCTTTGGCTTTCAGTTTCTCCAAGTGCTTCCACACATCCCTGCGCGCCTTTGTGTCAAGCCCTGATGTAAGCTCATCCAGAAATACCAGTTCCGGATCCGGAATTAATGCCAGCACTACAAACAAGCGCTGACGTTCACCCCCTGAAAGCTCTGATACCATCTGCCTGCACTTGTCTGACAGTCCGAAGCTTTTGAGCAGTTCTTTATAGTCCGCCGGATTTTTGTAAAAGGAGCGGGTAACCTCACATATTTCTTCAACGGTAATCTTATCCTGACAGCGGGGCTCTTGAAATTGTACCCCCACCCTTTCAAATATTGCCTTCCTTTCTGTCCGGGGGTCCATTCCCAAAATGCGGACATCGCCTCTGTCGTACTTTTTTGTGTTTAGTATGCATTCGATGGATGTGCTTTTCCCTGCGCCGTTTGCGCCGAGCAGGCCAAATATTTCCCTCCTCTGTACCCGTAAATTCAAATTGTTTACTGCCTGCTTCCGTCCATAAGACTTGCACAGCCCCTGGACGGTCAATACTGCTTCCATAGTTTTTCCTCCTTATTCCATGTTTCAGGTAAAATAATAACACCATTTAAAAGTCTGGTGTTATGGTGGAGGGTTTTATTTGAATTTACTTTTCATATATTCAAGCTGCAGCATCATTTGCTTCGCATCCTGCTCCAGATTTTCAAGTGAAGTCAGAAGTCTGTCGCATACGGAAATAATGTATTCCGTTTCTTTTGGAATATTGATGCTGCTTTTTATGTCAAAATGGGAAGAAGCGGATAAATCATTCAACATCCTTAATATGGCTGTCAGGGAATAATTGGCGCATCTCAATGATCTGATGATTTTAAGGCGCCGTATATCGTCCCTGTTATATACACGATATCCGTTATCTTTTCTTTTAATTGTAAGGAGTCCGTTCATTTCCCAATTGCGGAGAGTATCTATGGTCAATTCCATATAGTCGGCCGCTTGTTTTCTTGTCAGCTGTAACGGCTCCTCTGCCCGGTCCGATTCTGCTAACATATTACTGACAATTTCTATTGCTTCCTCTGCCCGGTTCTTCTCCTCCGCAATTTTCTCCATGTACTCCTTTGTCATTTCAATTGCAGCTTCGTAACAGCCGGCAGCAGAAGTTCTTATGATATTAACAGCTCGTTTTCGTATTCCGTTTTGCAGCACTTCGCCTTTAAGCGCAATCCTTGCAAACCTCATCTGCTCCAGATGTACATCAGTATATACACGATACCCGTTTGCCTTTCTTTCAGGCTTCGGGATTAACTTCCATTCTTCATATAACCGTACGGTGTTCGGATGAAGCCCTATAATATCAGCAATCTCCGATGTTTTATATGTTCTCATATTCCTGCTCCAGCATAGACATTATCACCATGGAGCGGTAGCCCTCCCCATGCTTCTTGCAATCCCTGAGTATGCCTTCCTGTATGAAACCCTCACTCCTGTACAGCTCGATTGCCCTTTCGTTGTCGGTATACGCATCCAGCCACAGCCTATGGCATTTCAATACCTCAAAGCAGTATTTTTTTATAAACCTTACGCTTGTCCGTCCATAGCCCTTTCCCTTGTCAGCTATAGCCATGCGCCTGAACTCTACGGCACTGTCCTCTCCGCCGATTCCTGCAAGTAATATGTAACCCACCAGCTTCCTGTCGGCTGAGCTAAATACGGATATATGCATTTCATCCTCGCTGTTCATGGCCTTCATATGCCTTTCCTTGGGCCATATAAACACAAAATCGCTGTTAGCCTTCTCAATGTCAAGTATCAGGTCAAGATATTCCGAACCGGTAAGGCAAAACGCAAGCCCGCCCATTTCCATCATCATATTTTTCATAACCAGTCCCCCCTCAGGTTTATTATATAATATGTCAATAACATATCCAATATCAGAAGGAGTTACTGCACAAAATAAAAATAATGCGACGTATCAAAAATTTGCATAACCCTCCGCAAGAGACAGTATAGTATATCGACGCACACGGATTATGATTTTGACAGGCCTACTGCAATGCCTTTGGAAAAGTTCTGACGGTGCCAAAAGGCCCTCCATGGCCCGAGACACCTAAGCCGGCCTCCATGCCGGCTTCACGAACTTTTTACCAAAGCCATATCAGAGGCCTGTTGCCAAAATGCATAAAAGTGTGCCCTGCTATACTATACAAGCTCTTGCTTGGTTATGCAGACTTATAACTACGTCGCATCATTCTTCAAATATAAAGGGGTGCCGCGAAATAGTTCTGCGGCACCCCTATATGTGTTTACCTGTTAATGACTTTGTTAAATCGCTCAATTACCTTCTCTTCACCCATAACCTGCATAATCTCATAAAGGTCGGGAGTATTCCTCCTGTTGGTAACAGCTACTCTGATAATTCCCGTAACATCACCCACATGGCCTTTGTAGACCCCCGGATTTTTCTTGAAGGTCTTCACATCCTTGGAGTACCCCATTGCCTCGCAGAATTCCTTTACTCTGTCAAACCACATATCCTTGCTGTCGGAATGGTTATAAACCTTTGCATATTCCCTTATAAGCCTGTTAACCTCATCGGCAGGTATTGTGTCAGGAAAATTATATCCCTCTGCCGCATCCCGGGTAAACAGCTCATCAAAGAAATAGAATATATACGGTTTCACATCCATCCATTTTGCAATGTCCTTTCTGGGCTTTTCGCCGCCTCTGTCTATACTGAAAATTCTTTTTGCATACTTCTCATCTCTTGACAGAAGTGTCCAAAGCTCAGAGTCATATTCCTCAGCCCATTCCAGGGACATATCATAGACCTCTTCAGCCGACATGTGAGCAACAATATCCTTGCTCATATCCGTAAGCTTGACTATATCAAACATAGCACCGCTTACACTCATTCTTTCCAGTTCAATCTTGAAGCTGGTATTGGGGGCCTCGGGGTTTTCCCTTCTCCAATCCTCAAAATTGGAATTTATCAGGTTCACAAGGTATTCAATTACAGAAATGCTTGGGAAGCCCTGCTCATGATAAAAGCTTACATCCGCCTCCGGGTCCTTTCTCTTGCTGAGCTTTCTTTTAGAGGAACCTTCCATCTTCATTATCGGGGAGATATGCGCAAAATACGGCTTTTCCCATTCAAGCATTTCAAAAAGCTGTACATGCAGAGGAGCCGAAGACAGCCATTCATCGCCCCTTGTTACATGAGTGGTCCTCATAAGGTGGTCGTCAACCACATGGGCAAAATGATAAGTGGGAAGCCCGTCGGACTTCAGAAGTACAATGTCCTGGAAATTCTCCGGCATTTCCACATCGCCCTTTATGAGATCCTTGAAAACAAACCTGCTGTCAGGATTGTTGGGTGCTTTTACACGCAGTACGAAGGGCTTGCCCCGGGAAAGCTCTTCCTTTACCTGCTCCAGTGTGGAATTCCTATGCACGGCGTATTCTCCGTAATAACCGGGGGTTTCCTTCTTCTCTTCCTGTTGGGCTCTTATCTTATCCAAGTCTTCCTCAGAGCAGAAGCAGGGATATGCGAGCCCTTTTTCCACCAAACGTTTTGCAAAGGTCTTGTATATTTCCATTCTTTCACTTTGCTTATATGGGCCGTAGCTGCCCTTCTCATCGTCTACGTCTGTTACTCCTTCATCGAAGCTGATGCCGAATCTGGAGAGGGCTCTTACAATATTGGAAACTCCGCCTTCCACTTCACGCTTTTTATCCGTATCCTCAACTCTCAGGAAAAATACTCCATTGCTCTGATGGGCAAGCCTCTCCGATACAAGGGATGCATATAAGCTTCCCATGTGCACATAGCCCGTAGGGCTGGGGGCAAATCTGGTTACCTTTGCTCCTTCAGCCAACTGCCTTTTTGGATATAACATCTCGTAGTATTCCGGTGTCTTTTGGATATCAGGAAATAACAAATCCGCCAATTCCCTGTTTTGTGTCAAATTATGCATTATAACAAACCGCCTTTCGTTAGTAGTGTTTCCCTAAGGCTGCGGACATTATTGCCCTGTCAGCTTTGAGGCCCATTTCTGAGCCTTATAAAGTATCCTTTCCTCATCAAGAGTGACAAGGTGTCCGCTTTCCATTACCAAATTTCCGTCAATAATAACCGTCTCCACGTCAGCAGAGTTCCCGGAATAAACAATTGCGGATTTTATATTATACTTCGGATAATAATGGGCTCTCTCGGTATTAAGAACTATCAGGTCTGCAGTCTTTCCCGCCTCAATGCTGCCAAGGTTTTCAAATCCCAAGGCCTTTGCGCCCTTTAAAGTTGCCATTCTAATAACGGCCTCCGCCGGCAGAACCGTAGGATCATTAGTATATATTTTCTGCAAATATGCTGCCAGCCTCATTTCTTCCAACATGTCCAGGTTATTGTTGCTGGAAGCTCCGTCAGTTCCCAGGCATACATTTATGCCTTTCTCCAGCATCCTTGCAACCGGTGCTATTCCGCTTGCCAGCTTCATATTGCTTCCCGGATTATGTACCACATTTACCCTGCGGGAAGCTAAAACTCCAATGTCGTCATCATCAACTGCCACGCAGTGTGCTGCCACTGTCCTATCATTCAGAAGCCCCAGACCCTCAAGGTATTTCACCGGTGACCGTCCGAATTTTTCAATGCAGGTACTCACCTCTTCCTTTGTCTCCGAAATATGTATCTGCACGGGTATTCCTTGTTCCAAAGACTTTGCCGCCACCTTCCTCAAATATGCCTCCGAACAGGTATATACCGAATGGGGGGCCAGCATCACCTTTATACGGCCATTATGGCTGTTATGAAACTTCCGGAGCAGCTCATCACTTTCCTTAAGCCTGTAATCCAGCTCTTCTTCCCCCGATTCCCCCTGAAGCCCCCTGGAGAGCACAGCCCTCATCCCTGATTCGGCAGCCGCACGGGCGGTGCTTTCCATAAAGAAGTACATATCGGCAAAGGTTGTTGTCCCGCTTTTTATCATCTCAACCATGGCAAGAAGGCTTCCCCAATACACCGATTCATCAGTCTGCTTGTCTTCCAGGGGAAATATTTTTGAAAAAAGCCAATCCATAAGCTTCATATCATCGGCATAATTTCTGAACATTGTCATTGCCAGATGGTTATGGGCATTTACAAAACCGGGCATAACCGTCCTGCCCTTGCAGTCAATGACCTTTGTATACTCTGCTTCAATACCCCCATCGCATTCCCCTATGAAGTCAATCCGATTATCCCGTATTCCGATACTGCCTTCCCCTATTATGTCATCATTATCATTAAGGGTTACAATCTGCGCGTTTTTCAACAATATATCCATGTGCTACTCTCCCCAGCCTCTAAGATATTCTTCCTGCTCCTTTGTAAGCTTATCTATCCTTATTCCCAGAGCCTTAAGCTTCATATCGGCAACTTTTCTGTCTATTTCCTCCGGTACCCTATATACCCTGTTCTCAAGCTTTTCCTTGTTAAGGCTGATATATCTTGCGGAGAGAGCCTGCAGTGCAAAGCTCATATCCATTATCTCAGCAGGGTGTCCGTCTCCTGCGGCAAGGTTCACAAGCCTTCCGTCCGCCAGCAGGTTTATTATCCTTCCGTCCTCCATGACATATCCCATTATGTTGTTTCTCATTGTTTTTTTCCCGCAGCTGAGGGATTCCAAATCGGGCTTCCAGATCTCAACGTCGAAATGGCCGGCATTGGCTAATACTGCTCCGTTCTTCATATCCCTGTAGTGCTTTTCTGTGATGACCTTTGCGCAGCCTGTGACAGTTATAAAGAAATCCCCTATGGATGCCGCTTCATCCATGGACATCACCTGAAAGCCGTCCATATACGCCTCTATAGCCTTTATAGGATCAATTTCACATACCGTTACATTGGCGCCAAGGCCCTTGGCTTTC
>Ga0208695_1003435_pt1 | contig 10752 bp, 10 predicted proteins | sample AD_UKC111_MetaG_FD_184449 | JGI IMG/M metagenome (GOLD analysis project Ga0208695, IMG submission 184449) | Active sludge microbial communities of municipal wastewater-treating anaerobic digesters from Hong Kong - AD_UKC111_MetaG (SPAdes)... | ecosystem: Engineered > Bioreactor > Anaerobic >... | reverse complement strand
GGGGGCTGTTCCTGCCTCGGTTACAGCGGGAAGCATAATAGACATCAAGCTTTTTGTAAAGGGCGGAGAGGATGGCATAGTCGTTTCAAAGGCTGCAGTAATCTCGCGAAGCGATAATCTGTTGTCCTTTTACCTTGACGGAAGAGAGCAGGAGTTCATTAAAGAGGCGGCTGCAGAAGGAGCGCTCTTTGTTGTTCAATATATCGATGCTTCGCAGCAGGCAAGTGAAGTTACTTATACTCCATTATATTACAAGGATAAACAGAACTGATTGGGAGTGATATACATGCGCGGTACAAAAGGAAAGCTTATTTGTACCTGGTCTCCGATGCTGCATGGAGAAGGGTGCTCTACCTTAGCCTGTGGAATCGGCATTGGCCTGCAGCACTTTTCAGGGAAGAAAGTGCTGATTGTCAATAAGAGCAATTCTACCAGCCATATGGAAAGATACGTGGAGAAGGATATAGAGATTAAATACTCAATGGACAATTTGAAGATATTCAATAAAGGAATAAAGACAGAGCATATTTTGACCTATGCAACCCATATAAAAAAGGATTTATACATGATAGCCGGTTCCAGGCTGAACAGGTATATAACCGGAGAGAACAACGAATTTGACAAGATCTTTTTAGAAAAGTGCCTGGCAGGTTTTGACATTGTAATTACTGACCTTGATACAGGAGTCAGGGATGACAACAGGCTGTATCTGGACCAGGCAGATATAATTTTAGCGGTTGTTACACCAAATGAAATTATAATTGATGAATTGTATGATGATCATGGAGTACGGGAAGCTCTCGGTTATTTTACAGGTGAGAAGGCAGTGGCCATAATTAATAAGCTCTGCGACGGTTGGGATACTGTCGGTGTAATCGGCAGATACAAGTGCAGGTACTCCTTATCTGACACTTTCGGGCTGAATTATGACGGAGATGTCTTAAATGCCTGCTGCACCGACAGGAATTTTTACTCCTTTCTTATGAAGGAGACGAAGCGTGAAAAGAATGTATTTGTTAAGCAGTTGAGTGAGATCTGCCGCTTTCTTATCGGAAGGTTGTGCATTGAAAATAATGCTGCGGATAAAATCAGGCGCAGAAATATTTTTAAAAAGTTTTTAAGGAGCAGTATTTACTGACGGGGGGTAAAGCATTGGACTTGGGAAAACACCTTATCATTGATTCATTATGTCTTCATATGGAAAAGTATATCAACAGCTTCATTAATTCAGAACCCTCGGATGAACAGGAAAAAAGCATAGTATCGCTGCTCAGGGATTACAAGGAAAAATCCACCTCCGGCCTTCCGGAGGCAAGAGAAGTTATAAAGTCACATATAAAGAACAGTATTCTTACAGGCTTTGATATTTACATGACCAGCGAGAAGGGCAGGCTGGAGGATGCGAGTATGGTTGAAGGGGTGTGCGTTGATGAAGCAAATGGACTTGTCGATTTGATATTACCCTTCAAGGAGCCGCATAAGCTTACTTCGAGAGAGAAATTTGAGATAATCCTTCACAAGAACAGGAATTCTTCCAGCAATGGAAGGGACGGAGCCTTCAAGACTATCCTCTCAAGGTATTCATGCTGCTGCAAGACCAGGGAGGCTGAGGGGTACAGGAGCTTAAGGCATGAATACGATGAAGCGGATATTGACTATATTTATAATAATGAAGATTATGAGCTTTCTTTCAGCGATAAGATAGAAATCATCACACAAAGGCTGTATGAAGAGATATTCGGGCTGAAACACATTGACATGCTGGCTTATTCAGATATTAATGAAGTGGGTTTTTCAAATAATGGAAAGTATGTTTACTGCTGGTCCGGAAAAAAGATATGGCTGAGCTTCCTGCAGATAAGCGAGAAGGATGCCAGGGTGATACAGGATAGGGCTATCAGCTTTGAAAAGCACTGCCCCCAGCTTGATGTAAGCCATCCGGAGATACTGTGCCATAGGGGTGACGGAGCCAGAATAACAGTTACTCAAAAGCCATACTTTTCAGCACGCAACCTATGCATAAGGATTTTTAATCAAAGTTATGCCGGTTTCAATGACCTGATAACCGTGGATAAGCTGAGGACACTGATTATCGCTCTGGTTAAAACCGGAGAGAGTATCTGCCTTCAGGGAGGATTAGGTACGGGTAAGACTACTACATTGAATGTAATGTATGAACTGTTGGATGATTTTTTACATATCGGAACAATAGAGGACTATTTTGAGCAGCATATTATGGAGAAATATCCATACAAGCGCATTGTTGAAGGGCAGGCAGTCAACGGCAAGGATATTCTGGACGCGGTCAAGACACTGCTGCGGATGTCCGTGGATGTAGCAAATATCGGAGAGGTCAGAGACGGGAATGCATTATTCGCATTTATTCAGTTGGTGCAGTCTGTTTCAGTTGCAGCATGGTTTACTACACATATAACGAATCCCGAGACCACGGTGCCGCGGCTGAAAAACATGCTTATCGGCACAGGCAGGTACTTTTCCGAGCAGAGCGCGATAATGGACATTGTGCATTATATAAATATGATTTTTCAACATGAGATTAGAGATGGGCGGATAACAATAACAAAGGTTGTAGAAATTGTTCCGCTGGTGGCGGTATCAAGTGATGCAGAATATGATATTACGACTTCCGCGGAACAGCTTGAGAAGCTGTTTTATATTCAGCAGCTGCGAAGCAATCCATATAATATGTTCAGGTTGAATACTATAATGCAGTCAGCGGATGGGAAGGCAAAGTTCGTCAACTATCCTTCAAGAAGGATGGTAGAAAAAGCAAAAGGGGACAGTCACTCATGGGAGTATTTAAAAAAACTTATCCGGCTGATTGAGATGGATACGGGCATGGAAATACCGGAATATGCAAGGGGGTGAAAGTAATTTTACATGCTCTGCTTTCAAGGCTGAACAATCGCCTTACCCGAATAAACCAGAAATCCCCCGCTCAAAATACATGGACAAGCCTGGCACTTCTTTCCGGTTGGACAATTCTTGGTATTATACATTTTCTGTTTGCATGCAGCACTTTCAAGGGTCTTTGGTACCATAGGGCATTGTGCGGTTTTTCTGCTCTTGTATTCGTGTATTTGTGCAAAGAATCATATTTTGAGATATATGAGAAGCGTATTAAAAAGGATTTGCCGAATACCTTAAAGAAGCTCACTCATTATTATAATCATTACAGGGGAAATATCATTCCTGCATTGGAAGACACTATTTCCGTATGTCCCAAGAGCAATAGGGTCTATTTGATAAAAATCAGGGAAGCGTTGATGAAACCGGACTATCAAATGCAGATAGTGGAACTGGAGAGCAAAATGCCTATTATCTGGTTGAAAATGCTGTGCCGGTTTATTCTTTCAGCAAAGGAAAACGGGGGTATGTCATCAGAGGGAGATGCCGTTTCAAATAATCTGAAGCGAATGACCAACATAATTACCTTTATTAATATTGAACAGGGGTATAATGATGCCGAGCTTCTTGGAATGCAGATTTTTGTGTTTTGCACTCCTTTTTTAGTGATACCCTTGACAAAATGGTACAATGCAAGTTTGCTTTCAGGCCTTAACATGGGGGACATATATGGAAGCATACAAGCCCAGGGGCTTACTGCAATTATGATGTTTACCAGCGGGATCGGAACAGTTTTCATTCATTGGATGAGAAAGCTTCAAAACTGATTAAGGAGTTGAGTAGCATTCAGTATTTCATATTGGTACAAGCCATTGCTATTGCTTTGCTGATAACCGCAGCTTCTATATTTGTCCATCAGTATTTCAGGTATAGGAAGATCAAAAGGTTATATAGGGCTGATTATGCCAGGAAAAGCTGCCTGAAGAATATTTCCAGGTTCCTGATTCTTATGCCGGAGTATAAAAGCAGGAGATACAGAAAAACAGAGGGATTGATAATAAACTCTGGACTGAGGATTTCAGTCGAAGAATTTTATTTGGCAAAGACATTGCTTTTTGTCCTCGGCTTTGTGTTTTTTATCAGTGTACAAACTACAAATAATTTTATCATTTACGATTATGTCATTAGTGATTTGAATATGGGAAAGACATTGATAGATGATGCTGCACCAAATGATTATACGCTGCAGCTTGAAAAAGAGGTTTTCATTCATATTGACAGCAGCCTGCCCAAGGGAAAAGCGGCCTTGAAGGAACTTAGAGATGTAAACAATACCCCAATTTATATCGAATATATAGAGGCTCAGATAAGAGGTAAATGGGCTGAACTGGAAGAGTATTCAGGGGAAATGGCTGAGAGGATGTATAAGAAACTGATCAAAATCAGGATGATTGAAACAGACTACCTGACTTATCTGACTTCATTCATACTGGCAATAATACTGTATTTTATCCCGAACATAATCGGGCATTTAAAGCTAATACTGATCGAGGACAAAAGGGATTGGGAAATACTGAACTATATTTATGTATTTTCAATGTTCGGGAGGATGCAGCCCTTCAATATAAAAAATGTGCTGTCCAATATTTTGGTGATTTCAGATATATATAAACCAATAGTAAATGAAGCACTGAACAATATTAACAGCGGTAAAGGGGAAGAGGCCTTTGACAACCTTCTGGAAAAAGTGGAGAATCAGGAGCTTTATGAGCTCTTGGAGTCCATGCGTCTTTCTATGAATACAGGGCTTCTCAACATAGTGGACAACATTGATGAAATGGCGGCAAACCAGCTTAAATGGCTGGAGATAAAGAGTATAAAAAGAAGAAAGTCAAAGCAGGTAATAGCAATGGTTCCGGTAGTACTGGTAATGCTTGCGGCAGTCGTATATTTTTCTTACAGTCTTTCGACACTTTCCAATCCAATGAACTATTTAAAATAAAATGGGGGGAGTATGAATTATGGAAAAATTCTGGGCGGTAATATTGATATTTGTTGTGGTTGCGGCAGCGGGGCTGATGTATGTCAATCAGGTCTACATTCCTCAGAAGGATACACAGGAGGAAATGGCAAATATGGCATATCGAACTTTGTCAGCAGTTAGATCAGAGATTGGGGATGATAGTATTACTTATGAAGTAATGGGAAATAAAATTGAAGAAGAAATTATTAGCTATCTTGAGGATAATAGTATAGAAAGAATTACAATAGGAGGCAACAGTTTCTATGATGTTGATGATATAGGCGATATTACTGGTATTAATACTATTATTGATAAAGCAAGCTTGTATTATATGAGGGTAACAAGTAATGACGGAAAGGTAACCAGGCTTAGCTTCACAAAGAAAGCATAGTTCAATGAAATTTACTATAAGGAGATTCACTATATGGAAAAATTCTGGGCTTCATTATTAGTTATTCCGATTTTCACATGGTATTCCTTTCACGCTGTACTGGACAGAGATTACAGGATAAAGCAGCAGGCAGTGGAGAATATTGTGTATCAATATACACAAATAGCTGCTAAGAAGGGTATTCTATATGCTTCTGTGTATAATGAAATGGAAAACAGGCTGGCAAGGTTCGGAGACTTTGACATAATTGTGACCGCAGAGAGATTCACCGGAAGCAGCAATATTCCGGAGCTGATAGAAGGTATGGATATAATGGGAAGAGATTTGCGCACGGAAGGTTTTGACATAATAAACGTATACGCCGAGAGCAATAACCGGCATCCCCTTGGAAGGCTGTATGAGATCACACCTTTTGGCACAAAGTCAGGCGCAGAAGCTGACATCAGGTATTTTGGCAAAGCATCGGTATATATTCAATAGCATAGGAAGTGGCGCCGTGAAGTCGTTTTTTTGGAGCTTGATTTTTATATTCTGCACATTAAGCATGTTCTTCATAGGTAAGGGAGTCGACAACATAGACATTATGGCTGAGAGGTACAAGAGAGCACTGGATGCCGGAGCAAATGCGGCTTCCGGATACAGAGCCTATTATTCTGAGGGAATGCTGTATAATCATACCGCAGGATTCGGTATTGGCCTTGAGGACAGTAATAATGTGCCTATGGAAAGGGAAGAGGCTGTTAAATGGTTTTACCGGTTGTTCTTCAGGAATCTTGGTATAGAGGACACCGATATGCAGAATGAATATAAGAGGTATATGCCTATGAAAGCTATAATCCTTTTTGACCGGCTTATGATAGCTGATGCAGATGATAACTGGCGTACATATGATCCTGCAGGGGAAAAAGAATACATTATCCCATACAGAGGGAAGGAGTATAAGTTCACATTGTCTGATCAGGTCTATGACATTGAAAACAGCTTATGGATCAGGGCAGATGATATCGGGCTGGATACAAAGGAAAGAAAGGCGTTGGTCACGAAATATATAATCAATGAGCTTAACAGCTTTTTGTATAACACAAGCAATAAGGAAAGCGGCAGTCATTATAACATAGTATTCTCTTTGGATGATGCTTCAGACAGTAAACTCAGCGGAATAAACGGGATCAACTTTCTTATACTATGTGAAGGAATACCCATACCATCACTTAATCCCTTTAAACAGGAAAAATTTTTTGCTTACAGTGTAGGCGGCAGTGAGATAAAAAAGAAGTAGCGGCACATACGGAAAACTGCATTACATGTGTTGATAATACAGCTGTGAATGTCTCCCCCACCAAAAATGCTGACGCATTTTTGAGGTGGGGGTTTTTTGCCAAATCTTTGATGAAGTTTCGTATGTATTATTCTGTGTTTTTAATATGCAGAATAATGTCGAATTATTACTATATTTGCATTACTATTGTTATTGGAATTTTCCGACTTTTGTAAGATAATATATATACTGGCATTATTTCTGATGTATAGGAATTATTATTCACTTTAAGATTAATATACAAATTTCTTATGGGGGGATTGAAAGCCTTGAGTGATTTGGCTTATATTGCTGAAGTGGACAATAGAGTGGAGGAGGTAAATAAATCTTTTCTGGATCTTACAGGATATACGGAAAGAAGTATTCTGGGAAGAAATTTAGAGGAGATATGGCAGCAGGTTCTAAGAATAAGTATGGACTTAAACAGAGTAAAGTGTTTGAAGGAATGTAATTGCTATATGTTTGATATCTTGCGCAGGGCAAAGGAAGTGACTATAAGCTATACTGAGAACCCGGAACGCAGACAGTGTGTCTATACTATAAGGATTAAGAAAAACTCCATGCTTGAGGATAAATTTCCATTCCTTGAGCTTACGAATTCCGCCAATGATACGGGGGTAGCCCTTTACAGTGTGCCGGAATTCATACTTTTGAAAGGGAATGAGAATCATAGCAGATATATAAGCAGGTTTTTCGACGGTACGGAGGATATTATCGGAAAGCGTATTGAGGAGATTCTGCCGGATTGGAAGGGAAGCGATACGGAAAATATATTCAGCAGTGTAGTAAGGACAGGCAAACCAATATTCTACGATGAACATATTAGAGAATACCCGGGAACAGGCGTTATCTGCACAAGATATACTCTTACCCCGATTTTTGAGGAAGAAGAGTTAAGATACCTTGTGCTTATTCACAATGATGTTACTGAAAAGGTAAGAATCAGAAACGCATTATCAGAAAAAAATCATATAATAGAGGGACAAAAGGATTACTTCGAAAAGCAGAGGAATTACTTGTACAGGCTTTTTAATGCCATGGATCTGCCTATTATGTCTTTTTCATATCCCGAACTAAAGATTAAAGAATTTAACAATAAAGCATTGTATGAGTTAAGAGAGCTTACCGGTATAAGTGATTTGATTGTTGAGCCAAATACTGATGGTGAAAACTTAAGTGAATTAATACCATTTTTTAATGAAAATAATGAAAAGAAATTAATTGAACGGATGAAGGAAACCAAATCTTCTGTGTGCCATAAAAAAATGGAATTATGTAAAAAAGGCCGCATGGTATATTATGATGTTACTTATCATCCTTTTTTGAATATGATGGAGGAAATTACAGAGATATTGATAGTTGCTGTTGATGTTACTGACGAAGTGGAAAAAGAAAAGCAGATGGAGAATATATTGGAGCTTAAGGATGAATTCTTATATTTCATTACTCATGAGTTTAAGACTCCGTTGTCAGTTATAAATGCAGCCGTGCAGACCTTGGAGCATTGTTACTCAATGCAGATTCCTGACAAAGCCAGGTTTTTAATTGCAAAGGTTAAACAAAATTCATACAGGCAGCTTAGGCTTGTAAACAACCTGCTGGAGATTGCACGAATAAATTCGGGCTGTATCAAACTCAAACAAAGGAATGTGGATATAGTATTTCTGACAAGAGCTATTACTGAGTCTGTGGCAATTTATGCCCAGCAAAAAGGCATCGAATTGGTTTTTGTTGCAAAGTTTCCGCAAAGAGTTATAGGGCTGGATGATGAAAAACTTGAGCGTGTTCTTCTTAACCTTCTTTCCAATGCAATTAAATTTACACCCGCAGGCAGAAAGGTAGTGGTGGAACTATCCTCCGGACTGCATAAGCACAAGCGGGTAATCTGTATCAAGGTAAAGGATCAGGGTATCGGAATTCCTAAGGAGAAGCAGGATGTTATATTTGATCGTTTCGGGCAGGTAGACAATTTGCTTACCGGCCAGGCCGAGGGCAGCGGGATAGGACTGTATCTTGTTAAGCTTATGGTGAATTCCATTGGAGGAGACATAACTTTAGAGAGTGAATGGGGTAAGGGAAGTGTGTTTACTATAATGATACCCTCAAAAAAAGCAAAGAATAATACTAATGAGCAGAAATTCAAGCTCGGATCCGACAATCGGCTTATACAATCTACAGCTATTGAGTTTTCAGATATATATATATAAGGGGTCAATTAGATTCTATAGCATCGGGAGGCAGCGTTATATTCTCAATAATATACTGGAATATGCCCATTGGGGTTTCCACTTTAACGTCATCCTTGACTTTCTTCAGGAGAAATGCTCTGCCCATAGGTGACAGATATGATGCACTATCGACCTTAAGGTCTATTTCACCCATAAAAGGTGATACAATTTGCATTTCCTCAGTTTTGTTTGTATAACAATCCTTAAGCATAACCTGACTTCCGATTATAGCAAAAGGGCAAGTATCCGACGCGTTGTCATCCACAAGAACCTCATTGTATATAATATTTTCAACACCCTTAATATAAGAATCCAAGAGCTCCTGGAAATCATTCCGTTCATTTGTCCATACAGGATAGTATTTATCAATTACATGAAGCTTTTCTTCTTCAATTCTAATGAGGTGCTTAACAAGCATCTCATATATTTTTCTTGAGATAATAGATTTTGACACCATTAATACCTCCTAAATATTACATTAAATGGTAAATGAAAATATAATACAACAAGGCACCTTGCAGCAAATCTGCAAAATGCCTGTAAATACAGTTTAACATAAATGTAAATGGATGTAAATAGTGGATTGCATTTCCATTTAATTGAAATGTTGTATTTTTCACGCAAAAGTTTTTTATTTGTTCAAAATACATCTTGACAGTTATGTAAATTTAGTTTATTATTATATCATAGTAAAATAGTAGGAATTAGGAAAAGGCTTTGAACGGAAAGTGTAGGCACATAAATATTTCTTCAGAGAGAGGCTGTACCGGATTACTCCGGTAGCTGAAAGCAGCCTTAGAGATTAGTGCTGAAAGTGCGTCCGGGAGCTTTTGACCGAACAAGCCAAAACAAAGGTTTAAGTAGGATATAACGGGAGCACCCGTTACAGTGCAGGGATATGTTAGTATCCTTTATAAGCAATGAAAGAGTGGAACCGCACTATATGCCTCTTTATACATATATAAGTATGTGTAAAGGGGCTTTTGTTTCTGTAAGCCAATAAATCTATAATAAAAGGGTGGTAATTATGTTTGGACGACTGAAGGAAGACATAAAAACAATATTTGAAAGAGATCCTGCTGCAAAAAGTTATCTTGAGGTTATATTGTGTTATCCGGGCCTGCATGCGGTTATTTGCCACAGAATTGCTCACGGTCTGTATCGCAGAAGGTTGTATGTTACAGCAAGGCTGATTTCGCAAATAAGCAGATTCTTTACCGGAATAGAAATACACCCCGGTGCCGCCATAGGAAGAAGGTTTTTTATCGATCACGGCTCAGGCATAGTTATAGGCGAGACAACTGAAATAGGTGACGATGTGACTTTATATCAAGGGGTTACTTTGGGAGGCACGGGAAAAGATAAGGGCAAGAGGCATCCCACCATAGGAAATAATGTAACAATCGGCTCAGGGGCTAAAATTCTTGGACCAATTTCAATAGGGCATAATGATAAAATCGGAGCCGGTGCAGTAGTGGTGAGATGCATACCTCCGAACAGCACGGCAGTTGGTGTACCTGCTCATGTGGTCAGAAAGGATGGAATAGACGAGACCTATGTTGACCTGAACCATACGGATATTCCTGATCCCCTTGAAGATGAAATCAGGGAACTGGAGAAGAGAGTCAGGGAATTGGAACGAAAACTGAAATGAATGTAATAGCGCTATAGAAGCTCCGAACAGGAGCTTTTTTTCTATTGATTAAAGTGCAGAATAATATTAACATAACATTAGCAGTAATTATTTTATTCAGAGGTGATTGAAATAAAAGAAGGATTCAAAACAGTTATGAAAGGCGGATTAGCTTATCTTATGATACCCGCCTTCGAAGAAACCGGTATAGTAAAGCACTGCTTCACTACAAGGATCGGCGGTGTAAGCCGGGGCATATACAATTCACTTAATACCTCCGTTGATAAAGAG